>Ga0256837_1000274_pt1 | contig 45683 bp, 48 predicted proteins | sample 4562384metaG_FD_185976 | JGI IMG/M metagenome (GOLD analysis project Ga0256837, IMG submission 185976) | Hydrothermal vent microbial communities from Guaymas Basin, Mexico - 4561-384 | ecosystem: Environmental > Aquatic > Marine > Hydrothermal vents | place: Mexico: Guaymas Basin | collected... | reverse complement strand
CATCAAGTCCCCCGTTGCCTCGGACGCTTCGCTTACCGAGGCAACGAGGGCGCGGGCTGAACACCCGCTTGTTACCCGGCGCATTAGCGCCAGGCAACAAGCGGGAGGAGTGAGCAACAACATCTGAAACCAAACTTTCAAATGTCGTCGTCACTCACCCGCGCCCCCGTTAGATGATAAAATAAATTTAAGGAATAAAATGAAATCAAATGGTAAAACAATACAAATTTATCTTCCCGATGGAAATCCTCGTGGCTTGAAAATAGCAGAAATTACAAGTAGAACTATCCAAGCTATTTTATTACCTCGTTCAATTTTAAATGAAGCATCAAAAAGAAATGAACTTAACAATGTTGGTATTTATTTATTATTTGGAATAAATGATTCAAAATCTCAAGTTTATATAGGTGAGGCAGAAAATTGTTTATCAAGATTAAAACAACACAATAAAACAAAAGATTTTTGGACTCATGTACTTGTATTTATATCAAAAACACAATTTTTTACAAAAACTCATATTAAATTTTTAGAATGGCTTTCTTATGAACAAGCTCAAAAATCCAATAGATTTTTATTAGAAAATAGTAATATTCCTACAAAACCGTATATATCTGAATCAGTTGAATCAGATTTGTATGATAATTTTGAAACTATACAAATTTTAGCATCCACATTAGGCTATCCTGTATTTGATTTAATTAAAAAACCAACAAAAAAAGAAATTATTGAATGTAAAGGTAAATTAGCTTTAGCAAAAGGAGAATACACTGAAGACGGTTTAATTGTTTTTGCTGGTTCAACTTGCAACTTAGAAGAAACAAAAACAGCTGGAGATTGGGTTATTAATACAAGAAAAGAGCTAATTAACAAAAAAGTTTTAATTAAAAAAGATGAAATATATGAATTTTCTATGGATTATGTATTTTCATCACCAAGTGCAGCAGCAGCTGTAGTATTAGCAAGAAGAGCCAACGGATGGATAGAGTGGAAATATCAAGATGGTAAAACATTAGATGAAGTAAAAAGACAATAGAACATCTAACAATTACTAGGAGAGGAACGAGGCTATACTGCGGATTTTTTTAAGCTTTTAAGTATCGCATAAAGAAAATTAAAAGACCAAATTATCAAGCCGTTAAATCGCCCCGTCCCTCAAGACCGTCGTTATAAGCACTTGACATAAAATTTATAATGCACTACAATTGTAGATACAAAACTACAAAAAGGTAGATATTATGAAACAAGCAATCAATATAAGACTTGAGAAAGATGTAGTTCAAACACTAGATGAATATGCACAAGAATTAGATAAAACAAGAACAAGTTTAGTTGAAAAAGCAATTGAATTATATTTTGATAAACTTGATGAAATGGTTGCAGATAAAAGAATAGATAATCTTAAATCTGGAAAATCAACCGTTGTTCCATTGAAAGAAGTGTTTAAAAAAGCAGGGATAGATGTATAAAGTTGCTTTTGATAAAGATGCTGAAAAAGAATTTTTAAAGCTCAATACTCAAGCACAAAAACTTATTGCTTCCAAAATCATAGATTTACAAAATGGAAACTTTTCAAACGATAAACATCTTCAAGGAAAACACAAAGGAAAGTTTAGAAAAAGAGCAGGTAATTACAGGATAATTTATTTAAAAGAAAATGATTTTTTAGTTATTACTATCATTAGAGTTGCTCACAGAAAAGAAGCATATTAGTTTATAACAAGACAGAGCAGCCACCACGTTTAAATTTTAATAACAATGACACAAATAGTAATATTTTATAGCATTCAAGATACTTTTTGAGAGTTAAACATACTAAGAGTTTTTTCCTTGCTATTTTTTATGATTATATCATAAGCCCCTATTAACCCCCTAAGTGCTATTATTACAGAAACTAAAGAAAGTAAACTGTTTATGGCATTAATCGACCTGCAAAAAGTATCAAAACACTATTCGGCACAAAAAATTCTTACAGAAGTTGATTTTCATGTTGATGAGGGTGAGCGTATCGTTATCATCGGTAAAAACGGCAGTGGAAAATCCACCCTTATGAAGATAGTCAATGGTTCACTTGAACCTGATGCTGGCAGACGCATCGTCAAAAATGACCTTGAGATCAAGATGCTCGATCAACGTCCGGAATTTGAAGAGGGGCATTCTGTACGTGAAGCAGTAGAAGCAGGACTTACAGAGATAAATGCTGCAAAAGAGCGTTACAATGAGCTCTCTCATCTACTTGCAGAAGATTTTGAGAACAAGATCTTGCTTGCTGAACATGAAAAGCTCTCACGCTACATTGAACATCATAATGCATGGAATCTTGATGACAAGATAGAGCGTATTATCCAGCATTTTCAACTCAAACCATACGAGCACAAACCAGTATCACTGCTCAGTGGTGGAGAGCAACGCCGTGTCGCACTTGCATCACTGCTGCTACAAAAACCTGATATCCTGCTCCTTGATGAACCGACCAACCACCTTGATGTCTATATGGTTGAGTTTTTAGAAGAACTTTTGCTCAAAGAGAAGTTTACTCTTGTTTTTATCTCACATGACCGTTATTTTATAGACAGAGTTGCCACAAAGTCTGTAGAGGTTGAGGATTGTAAGCTGCGTGAGTATCGTGGCGGCTACAATGACTACCTACAACAAAAACAAGAGTATCTCAGAACCCTGCAAAAACAGCATGAAAATCTTTTAGGTCTGCTCAAGCGTGAAAATGAGTGGTTTGCCAGAGGTGTAAGAGCACGTCTAAAACGAAACGAAGGAAGAAAAGAGCGTCTAATGCAGTTGCGTGAGGCTGCAAAAACAAATCCGGCAAAAATTCGCAAGATGAGTGTTGAACTTCAACGTGAGGCGAAGCATTTTAACCGTGACAAAAGTGTTAACAAGCAAAAGATGCTCTTTGAAGTCAAAAATCTAGGGCTAAAACTCGGTGACAAAGAACTTCTACATGATTTCTCGACAAGAATTCTACAAAAAGATGTCATCGCCATCGTCGGACCAAACGGCAGTGGAAAATCAACACTGCTTAAAGCGCTGCTTGGACGTATAGAGCCGACAAGCGGACAGATTAAACGCGGAGAGTTCAAAGTTGGTTATTTCGACCAGCACCGTGAGATGCTTGACGATGACAAAAACCTCATCGAAACTTTCTGTCCGCATGGAGGCGACAGAGTCAATGTTCGCGGCAGTGACCTGCATGTCTATGGTTATCTCAAAAACTTCCTCTTCCCACGTGAGTTTTTAGACAAAAAAATAGGTGTTCTTAGTGGTGGTGAAAAAAACCGCGTAGCCCTTGCCCTGCTCTTCACGCAAGACGTTGATATCTTAATACTCGATGAGCCTACAAATGACCTCGACATCCCAACCATCAACATTTTAGAAGAGCAGCTGACAAACTTTGCAGGTGCCGTCATCATCGTCTCTCACGACAGATACTTTGTTGACAAGATCGCAAAAAAACTCTTTATCTTCAAACCAGACAAAACCATCGAAGAGTCTTATCAGAACTATTCTGAATATTTGGAGCTTGAAAAAGAGCTCAAAGAGCTTGAAGGCATGGAGAAAGAGGCGACACAATCAAAACCAAAAGAGCAAAAAAGAGAAAAACAGAAGATTCTCAAACTTACATACAAAGAGAAAATCGCCCTTGAAAAACTCCCTTTAGAGATAGAAGAGTTGGAGCTGCTCATAGAAGAGAAAAACAACTGTCTTGCAGATCCTGGCTGTTATGAAGCCATAGGCATCTCAAAACTTGCTGACGAACTCGCAGCTATTGAGACAGAATACGAAGCAAAAGTAGAAGAACTTTTGACAATTCAAGAAAAAGAAGAAGAAATCAACGCACTAGAAGGCTAAGAATGTCCCATCATAAAGTAAAAGAGACCACCCACTACAAACAACTTTTCGTCTTTGCGTTTGGACTTATTCTTTGGTTTATACCCTATCCCGATGGACTCTCGTTGCAGGCTTGGCATCTCTTTACTATCTTTATCTCTATCATTTTAGCCGTCATCATCGAAGCGACCTCTATCTTTACAGCCTCCATCATCGGGCTTGGATTTGTAATTCTTACCCATACACTCACAGCCAAACAAGCATACAGCGGTTTTTCACAAAGCTTCATTCTTTTAATTATCATTGCTTTTTTAATCGCCCGTGGAGTTATCAAATCCGGACTTGGAAAACGCATCGCTTTTTTAATCATCAAACGATTTGGAAAATCCTCTCTTGGACTTGGATACTCCATAATAGCCGCAGATATGTTCATAGCACCTGCATTTCCAAGTAATACTGCCCGCTCTGGAGTTCTTTACCCAATCGTTCAAGCTCTTGCATCGGACAGCGGCTCAAAGGTAACAGATGGCACTCGCAAAAAGCTTGGTGCTTACCTTATGATGACCTCAATGGCAGGACTTACAATCTCCTCTGCTATGTGGCTTACTGCGATGGCAGCTAATCCTGCAGGAGCGAAGATGGCAAAAGATTTTGGTGTCGAAATAAGCTATGGTTCATGGGCTTTGGCATCATTCGCGCCTTCCCTTGTTGCTTTCATAATCATTCCTTGGTTACTTTTTAAGATCTTTCCACCTGAGTTGCGTGAGACTCCTGATGCACCACGCATTGCCAAAGAGCAGTTAGAGCATATGGGTGCTGTTCATAAAAATGAGTATATTATGGGGTTTACCTTTATAGCTATGATTACCCTCTGGATCTTTTCAGGCTCTTTAGGACTCGACAAAACAGCCATTGCTTTTCTTGGTTTGGGTGTTTTAATGCTTACCAACATCTTTACCCTTGATGACTTGGCACATGAAGGACGTGCACTTGGAACACTCATCTGGTTTGGTACGCTCTATGCCATGAGTAGTTATCTTAATGAGTTTGGTTTTATGTCATGGCTTGGAGAAAATATATCAGATATCATAGCAGGCTACTCTTGGCCTATTGTCTATGTTGGTTTAACACTTGCCTATGTCTTTATTCACTACTTTTTTGTTTCACAGACAGCGCAGATGCTTGCACTTTTTTCTGTATTTTTAGGTGTGGGTGTGAATGCCGGTGTTCCTGCAGAAATGATGGCTTTAATGCTGCTGTTTGCAACAAATTTCAATGCAGTTATTACACCACAGGGCTCAAGTGCCAATGTTATTTATCTAAGTTCCGGATATATTGAGAGTCGTGAGGTTTATAAATATGGGGGAGTGGTTACGCTTGCCAACACCCTTATCTATCTCGGTGTTGGGACTGCGTGGATGATGCTAATTTTATAACATCACCTTAAAAATTATCTATTTATGTGCATCTTTTAAAGAGTCTGCAATTAAGAACGCAAGCTCTAGTGATTGATCAGCATTAAGACGTGGATCACAATGTGTATGATAACGTGAGCTTAGATCTTCTTCTGTTACGGTAAAGCTTCCACCGATACACTCAGTTACATTTTTACCGGTCATCTCCAAGTGAACACCACCACCGAAAGTACCTTCAGCTTTATGGACTTGAAAAAACTGTTTCATCTCAGTGAGTATTGCATCAACAGGACGTGTTTTGTAGTTATTTGACGATTTAACAGTATTTCCATGCATTGGGTCACACGACCAAACAACATTCAATCCCTCTTTCTCAACAGCACGAATCAGTTGAGGCATATGCTCACCAACTTTATTTGCGCCCATACGAACAATAATGTTGAGACGACCTGCTTCATTGTCAGGATTGACTGCCATTGCAAGACGAACTAAATCATCAGGATCCATAGATGGTCCGGCTTTAATACCAATAGGATTTTTAATTCCTCGCATATACTCAACATGTGCACCATCAAGCTGACGAGTTCTATCACCAATCCAAACCATATGTGCCGCTACATTGTACCAGTCACCTGTAATAGAGTCTTGACGAGTAAACGCCTCTTCGTAAGGAAGTAAAAGTGCTTCATGTGAAGTATAAAAGTCAGTCTCACGCAATGTTCTATATGTTTTAGAAGTTACACCACACGCTTCCATGAACTGAAGTGATTTTTCAATGTCTTCTGCAAGTTTCTCATACTTTTCACTTACTTCTGATTTATGAGCAAAGTCAAGGTTCCATTTGTTTACCTGATGCAAGTCAGCTAAACCACCCGATGCGAATGCACGTAAAAGGTTCTGTGTTGCCGTTGCCTGATTGTACGCTTTTATCATACGTTTGGGATCAGGAACACGTGCTTTTTCAGTAAAATCAATACCGTTGATAATATCTCCACGATATGAATCAAGTGTAATCTCACCCTGCGTTTCTGTATCTGATGAACGTGGTTTTGCAAACTGCCCACCAAGACGTCCAACTTTTACTACAGGAAGCCCACCGGCATATGTCATTACAACTGCCATCTGCATCAAAGCTTTAAAAGTATCACGAATATTGTCTGCATGAAATTCTGAAAAACTCTCAGCACAGTCACCGCCCTGTAGTAAAAATGCTTTTCCCTCTGCAACACGTGAAAGCTGCTCTTTTAAAGAACGTGCTTCTCCTGCAAAAACAAGTGGCGGGTAGTTTTTTAATTCATTTAAAACAGCATCAAGTTTTGCTTTATCTGGGTATGTTGGTTGTTGTAAAATTGGTTTTTCTCTCCACGAAGATGGACTCCAAGTACTCATTGTCTAAACCTTATCTATAAATAATTTTTGCAATTTTAGCTAAATATAGATAAAATAGCTATGCTAAAAGCTACTTTTATGATTAAATGAGTATAATCGCATATCTAAAATAACCATTTTGTTGGGAGAATTATGAAAAAAGATGACTTAAAATCTTTAGTTTCGCAAATGCATAAAGAACTACTCAATAATATTGATTCCCAAGAGGAAGTAAATAAAGAAGTGGTTATTTCTTATCTTGCCGATGCTATTAAGAGTATTAAAAAAATAGATGACAGTGCAATTGATTCTGTCGAGCATGCCAAACTCGCCTTCACAAATGCCTACAAAGAGATTGCACAAAAAAGTATCTCTTCGTATGAACATACAAACGGAAAATTTCAAGAGTTAAGCAAGCTTCATCAAATAACACTTGAAGAGGCAAAAGAGCATCTAATAGATCTACCGAGTATCACAGAAAAATTTAATGAAGTTCAGTCACTTATGAGAGAAGAAGTTCAAAAAGCAAATAGTGTTATTTCTCAGCTTTCTACTGAGATAAAAGAGCTAGAAAACGACTCTAACCTTGATGCACTCACCAAGCTCTTTAATCGTAGAGCACTTGATAAATACCTAGAAAAAGTTACACAAAAAAACTCTCTTGCACATGACCTTTACCTGCTTATTTTGGATATTGATGACTTTAAAAGTATCAATGACACATATGGGCATATTGTCGGTGATAAAATCCTTATCTTTTTATCTAATCTTTTACGTTCTACTCTGCGTGACGGTGATAAGCTTTTTCGTTATGGAGGAGAGGAATTTATTATTATTCTTAACCGTATCACTCAGAGTAAATGTCAAGAGATAGCTAATAGAATTCTGAACATTATTAATAGCAATAAACTTCTCTACAAAGACAACGCTGTTACTGTGACTGTCAGTATTGGTATAACCAAATATAAAAATGGTGACGATCCAGACACACTTATCAATAGAGCAGATAAAGCACTTTATCACTCTAAAGCAAGTGGAAAAAATCAACTTAATATGGAATTTTAAATGGATATAAATTATTTTGACCTCATTGCAGCTATTATTATTCTGCTTCTTGGATTAAAGGGTATTTTAAATGGCTTCTTCAAAGAGCTTTTTGGACTTATTGGCATTATTGGCGGAATCTTTGTAGCATCTCGTGTAGGTGACAGTGTTGGAGAGTATCTAAGCAATCTTATTTTCAATTTTTCAAATCATTCAGCCATTAGTTTTACCGGTTTTCTAGTCACCCTTGTTGCTTTTTGGATAGTAATGATTGGAGTTGGTTATACATTCAAGAAACTCAGCTCCTTAAGTGGGCTTGGTATTATTGACAGAATTTTAGGTTTTGTCTTTGGAGCAAGCAAGTTCTTTTTAATTGCTGCTGTCATTGCTTTTGCTGTCAATAATGTAAAAGCCTTCAAGCCAACACTTGACTCTGCATTCTCAAACTCTGTTCTTTTCCCAGTACTTGTCTCTACCGGTGGCTTTATCATGAAGATAGATCCAAATGATGTCACACAAGATATTAATAATAAAGTAGAAGATGCAACACAAAAAGTCTCTGAGACAATTGAAGAAAAAACGCATGAAATAGCAGAGGAAAAAATCCAAAAAAACATTCAAGAGATTAAAGACAAGTTAAAAGAAGAGAAATAGTATGCAAAATGTAACAACAAATTTTAAAGACAGAACCGTTGAGTATGAAGAGCTTTTAAATAATTTTAAGACACTTCTTAAAAAGAACAATCTCAAGTTCACTATCCAGCGAGAAGTGATTTTAGAGACACTCTATAACTCAGATGAGCATTTAACGCCTGAGGCTCTGCACCATTTGATTCAAAAAAAGCATCCCAAGCTCAAGACAGGTATAGCAACTGTTTATAGAACTCTCTCACTTTTAGAGGAGTCAAATGTTGTTACCTCACTCTCTTTTGGTGCACAGGGCAAGAAGTATGAACTCGGAGCAAAAGAACATCATGATCATCTTATTTGTACAGAGTGTGGTGAAATTACAGAGTTTGTCGATGAAGCGATAGAAAAACGCCAACATGCCATCACGGATGAGTTAGGCTTTAAGATGTTAGATCACTCCATGCAGATTTATGGAATCTGCAAAAAATGTCAAGAAAAAAACAAATAATAAAAGGAAAATTGATTGTTTAGTAATAAATTCATTCAACAAAGAATAGAAAAAGCAAATGTTTTAAGAGAAGCGGGAATAAATCCGTATGCAAATGATTCACAAAGAAATACAACAGTAGAGAAATTTTTAAATGTAAACTCAGATATAGAGCATAAAGAGGATAAACGCGATGCTAGCCGTACATATACAGTCAGTGGACGTATCAAACTTCTTCGTATTATGGGAAAAGCAAGTTTTGTAAAGATCGAAGATGAAAGCGGTATGCTGCAAATTTACGTAGCACGTGATAATCTTGCTGAAGGTTTTTACAACACTATCTTTAAAAAGAACATTGAAGTCGGTGATATTATTGAAGTTACAGGTTACCCTTTTGTAACAGGTCAAGGCGAACTTTCTCTTCATGCAAATGATCTAAAGATCCTTACAAAAGCAATCAGCCCTCTACCTGAAAAATTTCATGGTATTACAGATAAAGAAGTGCGTTACAGAAAACGTTATCTTGACCTCATTATGAATACAGAAGTAAGAAAAACCTTTCAAATTCGCTCACGTGTCATCTCATTAACACGTCGCTTCTTTGAAGACAAAGGTTTCTTAGAAGTTGAAACACCTATGATGCACCCTATTGCCGGTGGAGCGAATGCAAAACCATTTGTTACACACCATAACGCACTCGATGTGGACAGATACCTTAGAATCGCACCAGAGCTTTATCTCAAACGTCTTATTGTCGGTGGTTTTGAGGCAGTATTTGAGATTAACAGAAACTTTAGAAATGAGGGGATGGACGCTACACACAATCCTGAATTTACTTCTATTGAATTTTACTGGGCATATAAAACATATAAAGATCTTATTGCAATTACAAAAGAGTATTTTCAGTATCTTTTTGAGCATTTAGATCTCCCTACACTCCTTCCGTATGGTGATTTAGAAGTAAATTTTGATAATTTTCAAGAGATTCCTCTTATTGAATCACTAACAAAAATCGGTGGAGTACCTGCTGATGTTGTCAATGATAAAGAAAAAATCATTACTTACCTTAAAGAGAAAAATCTTGATGTAAATGAAGCAATGAACTTGGGACAACTCCAAGGTGAGCTTTTTGACGAGTTTGTTGAAGAAAAACTCATTGACCCGACTTTCATTACAGAATATCCGGTAGAGATCTCTCCTCTTGCTCGTAGAAGTGATAAAAATCCAGAAATTACAGAACGTTTTGAGCTCTTCATTGCCGGGCGTGAGATAGCAAATGCCTTCTCAGAACTAAATGACCCACTCGACCAGCTTGAACGTTTCAGAGGACAGATGGAAGCAAAAGATTGTGGTGATGATGAAGCACATGAAATGGATGCGGATTTTGTTGAAGCTCTCAGCTACGGTATGGCTCCAACAGCAGGGCAAGGCATAGGAATAGACAGACTTGTTATGCTTCTAACAAATGAGCACTCTATCCGTGATGTTTTACTCTTCCCTGCTATGAAACCACTCATGCAGGATATTTGTGAAGATATTGAAGAGGAAGATAAAAAGTAATTTTTTCTCTCTTAGTACTTAAAAATTTTTAAATGCTAAAAGAATAGTAAAGCCTACTTAGGCTCTACTAAACGTGATTGGTATGCTTGAGGATGCTTACAAACCGGACATACTTCAAGTGCTTTTGGCCCATAGTGAATATGTCCACACACTTCACAGATCCACACTTCTTCCTCATTATCACTTAAAAACTCTTTGTGTGATATAAGTCTCTCAAGTAACATTTTATACATTTTTTCATGTTCAACTTCTATCTTTCCAATTCCTTTAAAAAGTGTAGCTGCTTCACGATATCCCTCTTCTTTAGCTATCTTTGCAAAATCAGGATACATTGTCGTGTTTTCATAGTTTTCACCGCTAATGGCATCTTGTAGATTCTCCTCAGTATTGCCAAAATTACTTTCTCTCTCAAACTTCATTCTATTATGCAATGCAAGTTGTAGTTTTGCGTGTGTCTTTTCATTATCAGCTGCGCGTTGAAAATGTGCTGCAATATCACGATATCCCTCTTTTTGAGCAACCTTTGCATAAAATTCATATCTGTTTCGAGCCATAGATTCACCGGCAACAGCTTTCATTAAATTAACCAAAGTAAGGTTATCAGTAATCATCTCCATGGCCTCACCACAACAGTAAAGCTCACCTCCACCTACACTCTGAATCTCAACGACATTGCCACACTTGTTACATCTATATGTTTCATACTGTCTCATTTTTTATCCTTCTTTATCTAATATCATTGATTGTCTCACAATTCAACTTAAAGGAAAATTATTTTCCATTAAAAAAGAAATTAAAAAAATTAAAAATAATAAAGATTATTATTCAGAACTATATTATGATACTTTTAGTATAATAGGCATATTTTTATTACTATAAGGAATTTACAACGATGAGTTTTTTAAAAGAGTTTGACGAAGAAGTTTATAGCCTATGTGAGAAAGAGTTAGAGAGACAAACAGACCATTTGGAGATGATTGCATCTGAAAACTTTACCCTTCCTGCTGTTATGGAAGCTATGGGAAGTGTTTTTACAAACAAATACGCAGAGGGCTATCCCGCAAAACGTTACTATGGCGGATGTGAATATGCTGATGGTGTAGAGCAACTTGCTATTGAGAGAGCTTGTAAGCTTTTCGGATGTAAATATGCAAATGTTCAACCACACTCTGGTTCTCAAGCAAACGGTGCGGTTTATGCAGCACTTCTTAAAGCAGGTGACAAACTTCTTGGTATGGACTTAAGTCATGGTGGACACCTCACGCATGGTTCAAAACCAAGTTTTTCAGGGAAAAACTACAGCTCATTTACCTATGGTGTGGAGCTTGATGGTCGCATCAACTATGAGAGAGTTTTAGATATAGCTAAAATTGTTCAACCAAAAATAATTGTTTGTGGTGCTTCTGCATATGCACGTGAGATTGACTTTAAAAAATTCCGTGAAATTGCTGATGAAGTTGGTGCAATTTTATTTGCCGACATTGCACACATTGCAGGTCTTGTAGCTGCCGGTGAGCACCCTAGCCCATTCCCTCACGCACATGTTGTAACAACTACGACACATAAAACACTTGCTGGACCTCGTGGTGGTATGATTATGACAGATGATGAAGATATTGCTAAAAAAATCAACTCTGCCATCTTCCCTGCCCTGCAAGGTGGACCGCTTGTTCATGTAATCGCTGCAAAAGCAGTTGGATTCAAACATAACTTAAGCCCTGAATGGAAAGAGTATGCACAACAGGTAAAGAAAAATGCTGCTGTTCTTGCTGATGTGCTAATGAAACGTGGCTACAATGTAGTAAGTGACGGAACAGACAATCACCTTGTACTTGTAAGCTTTGTCGGTAAAGAGATCTCTGGAAAAGATGCAGATGCTGCACTTGGCAATGCTGGTATCACAGTAAATAAAAACACTGTTCCAGGTGAGACTAGAAGTCCGTTTGTAACTTCTGGTATTCGTGTAGGAAGTCCAGCACTTACAAGTCGTGGTATGAAAGAAAAAGAGTTTGAACTCATTGCCAACAAAATGGCTGATGTTTTAGATGACATCAACAATACAGAGCTCCAAGCTAAAATCAAAGAAGAGTTAAAAGAGTTAGCACAAAACTTTGTAATTTATAACCAACCAACATATTAATAAAGGCAGACCGCAATGACTGCAATGGACCTAAAACTCATAAAAATGGTAAGTGATCACTACTGGATCAAACGTGATACAGTAGTAGATAAAATCTCATTTAAAGGGCGCACTTTTTATAACAAGTTTGAAAAAGTAAATGCACCGCTTACACAAGCTGTAATCAATCAACACCTCAAAGGTGAGATAACAGTTGCTCACTCTTTAGTAAATAAAATGAATAAAGTAGAGAACATTGTTATTGATTATAATGGTCGTGACCCTGAAAGATTTTACCATAAAGCACAACTTCTTCTGCGTGAGGAAGGTTTTATTAACTTTACTGCTTACAAAAGTAAGACAGAAGGGCATCTGCATGTTTATATCCATAAAGGGCATACAACACTGCAAGAAGCTATACAATTAGGCAAAATGATTAGTATGAAACTAGCTGCAAAACAACCAAAACAGTGGAGAATGTTTCCTAATAATGATATGCCTGATGAGTATAATATTCTTGTTCTGCCGTATGATGTCTACGCCAAAGAGCGTGGAGCTTCTTGGTCCAAGCATATGTAACTTGTTTCTTTATCCTATTTTTGGTATCATAATAACAAGAGACTTTAGTAAAAAATAAAATTCGAGGTAAGATTATGGATGATAAAAACGAACTGAGTGATATTGTACTTAACAAAGGAAATGCGTCAGGTTCAAACAAAAAAATTATACTAGCAGTAGCAACACTGGGTGTAGTTTTGATTGTTGTTTTAATGCTTATGAGTTCAATGAATTCAGGTTCTAATGACAACTTACCTCAAGCAGTCTTACCACCAAAACCACAAAAAGAAGTTGTCCAGGAGAATGTACAGGAAGAACCACTTTTTGAAGAGGTTCAAGTTATGGAAGATGACTCTTCTACTGATGCTGATTTAGACAAAATAGCACAAAAGCTAAAAAAAGAGAGCCAAAATGAAACAGCAGCTGCTCCTGTAAAAAAAGCTACTACTACAGCTAAAAAAACTCCAACAAAAACAGTAAATAAACCTGTAAAAACAACAACTACAAAAGTAACAAAAACAGCAACATCAGGCATTAAGTACTATATTCAAGTTGGTTCATTCTCTAAATACCAACCAAACAAAAAATTTCTAGGTTCTATCAAAAGACTAGGCTTTAATTATAAATTTCATAAAGTTGGTAATCTTAAGAAAGTTCTTGTAGGTCCATTTAGTACAAGAAAAGAAGCAAACAATGCAAAAAGAGTTCTCCGTGCTAAAGTTGAACCGGGTGCATTTTTAGTAAAACTATAATTTTAAATAAATATTTTTCAAGGCAGACTTTGATACACTCAAAACAATTTACGCTTGACCAATTAGCACCAATAGCGGTCTATTCACAAATACGTGAGATGTTTCCAGATGAAATATCCTACCTTTTTGAAAGTGCCGGAGCTAGTGAAGGGAACTACTCTTTTATATGTATTGGGGCAAGAGAACGCCTACAGTATATCGATGACAAAACAGTCTATACAGACAAAGATGGTACGAAACACACACACAAAGAGAATCCATTTACATTTTTAAAAGAGTACTATAAAAAAATAGATACAAGTATCTATAAAAAAGCGACTAAAGAGCTTGGAGTCGGCTATGTGGATGGCTTCATAGGCTTTATTGGTTATGACATGGTAAAAGTCTTTGAGCCAAAATTAGGTTCAAGTATGGATAATCTTGTAGATGAGCTACATACTCCTGATTTGGATCTCATACTCCCAAAACTTGTTCTTGTCTATTCTCATAGAAATCATAAAATCACTCTCATCTCTACACTGCAAGCGTTTGCAGATAAATTTAAAGATATTGAAGCAGACCTCAAAAGTAGCTACACGTATAAACACAGGGTAATGAATGTCGGTAACGACAAAGGAAGCTACGCGCACTCAAAAGAGAAATTTTTTGAGATGATAGAGAGATCAAGAGAGATGATTAAAAGCGGTGATGTTTTTCAAATTTTAATGACGAACCGTTTTACACGCCATATCAAGGTGGACCCTTTCTCTTTTTATAGAATTTTGCGTGCGAAAAACCCTTCTCCTTATATGTTTTTAATGGAGTATGAGGATTTTAGCATTGTTGGATCTTCACCTGAAGTCATGGTGCGCCTTACAGACGGTGAACTTCTTCTACGTCCTATTGCAGGAACAAGAAAACGCGGTAAAACAAAAGAGCGTGATAAAGAACTTGAAATTGAGCTCTTAAATGACCCTAAAGAGTTAGCTGAACATTTAATGCTCATAGATTTAGGTCGCAATGATGTTGGTCGAGTAGCTAAAACAGGAACAGTCAAAGTAGAAGATATGATGCACATAGAGCGTTTCTCTCATGTAATGCACATTGTCTCTGATGTTGTAGCAGAGCTTCGAGATGATAAAGATATGTTTGATCTTTTTATGGCAACATTTACAGCAGGAACCATGACCGGTGCACCAAAGATTCGAGCAATGGAACTTATTGCTGAGTATGAAGGCTTAAAACGTGGATTTTACAGTGGAAGTATAGGCTACTTTGGATTTGACGGCAATATGGACAGTGCTATCACTATACGTACCGCTCTTGTTACAAAAGACAAAGTAGTGCTACAAGCCGGTGCGGGTATTGTTGCAGACAGTGTAAATGAGCTCGAATATCTCGAAGTGAAAAACAAACTCGGAGCACTCATTCACTCCCTTGAAGACTTGGATAAAAAATAGTGAAACTTTTTGCAATCTTTGGTGATCCGGTATCACACTCACGCAGCCCTCTTATGCACAACACTGTTTTTAAGCACTGCAACTACCCCGCTTGTTACACACGTGTTCATCTTTTAGATGGAGCAAAACTGCGTGAGACCTTTTTCAATCTAAAACTAAGCGGTGCAAATATTACAGTTCCCCACAAAGAAGCTGCATTTAATGCCTGCGATGAGATTCGAGGCTTTGCTAATAAAGTCGGTGTTGTCAATACTATCGTCAAAGAAGAAAACAGACTCATAGGCTACAATACCGATGCAGATGGATTTTTATATGCAATTGAAGAGTTTCATGAAATTAAAAATATCCTTATTATCGGTGCCGGTGGTACAGCAAAAGCCTTAGCTGCAAAATTTTTAGAAGAAGATATGCAGGTGAGTGTTTTAAACAGAAGTGCTGGGCGTTTAGAGTTTTTCAAAACAATAGGCTGTAAAATATTTACATGGAATGATTTTAAACTCTCTTCTTATGATTTAGTGGTCAACACAACAAGTGCAGGACTAAAAGATGAAGAGCTTCCAGCTCCAAAAGAGCTTCTTGAAAATCTTTTGAAAAATACACATTATTGTGCAGATGCCATCTACGGAAAAGTAACGCCCTTTCTACAAATGGCACAAGAGAAGCAATTACCCTTTAAAGATGGAGCCGATATGCTCTTAGGTCAAGGAGTATTGGCAAATGAGCTTTTCACGCAACATAAACTAAAAAAAGCAGCTATAAAAGAAGCTATGCAAAAAAGTTTCTTACTCTAGCGAGAAAAAGAGAAACCTATTGAAAATTTTGTTACTTCTCTGTCATAATCTACCAAAGACTCAACATAACCACTAAAAAATTTCATATAAAGATAAATATCATCAAACACAGGATAAGAGTACGTCGCTTCTACTGCTCCTTTTAAACTGCTTATGTTTCCTCGAACCATTAAAGTAAACATATGCTCATTATAAAAATAACTACATTTTACCTTTGTGTAACCAAGATATTTCATAATATCTGGATTGTCATCTAAATCTTGTTTACCCAAATAAGGTGCCATTAGTGTTATATCTGTTAAAAGTGTCTTATGTTGCAGTGTCACTGTTGTATAGAGATAATTAATACTTTTTGAAAGGTTATAACCCTTATAATATAGACTGTCTTCTGTATTAGGCTGTCCGTTTGACTGATGGGCAATAGCAAATTTCACAGAGCGGATATTGAAGCCTGAATGTCTATCGCTAACAGGAAAGACAACAAAACCTTCAGGATTATAAATACTCTCTCTAAAAGGTGATGACTCCATATATATCTGCCAAAAAGCTTTATGTGTATAAGAAGCATAATACTTCCCGTGCAATCCAAAAAGATTTTTTGCAAACATAAGTTTCAAACTTACCTGAAGTTCAGCCTCTATATTTCGATACGATACCTTAGGTTTATGTGAAACATATTTATTTTTTGCAATGCCAAAGGGCAAAAGATAGTTACTGCGATATGGCTTCAGACCAAAACTACCATCTAACCATTTTTGCATATTCTCTTTTGATCTGTCATTACTAATATTTTCAATCTTAATTTGACTTTTTGCTTCATCAACCTTTTGCGTCGTTTGACATACCTTGTCAACATCCGCAAATAAATAAGAAACCAACAACACCATAACTATATAAAATCTCATCTATACCCTCACCCTATCTTCCAATGCTCTTGTTAAAGAGAGCAAATCAATATTTTCTAAACTCACTCCGGTAGGAACACCTTGCGCAATTTTTGAAAAGTTTACATTATAAGCACTTAATTTATCTTCTATGTACATAATTACTGCATCATTTGCAATAGAAGGAGTTAGTGCAAAGAGTATCTCTTCTATGCCCTCTTTTACAATATTTTCAAGATGCGCCACAGAAATCTCTTCAAGTGAGCCAAGAACAAAATATTTCCCATCAAAAAGACCATTCTCTTCTAAAAGCAAGATATCTTTTGCATTTTCTACAATACACAAAAGCGTAGTATCACGTGATTCATCAGAACATATATGACAAAGTTCATCTTCACTCATTCCTCCACACATACGGCATTTTTTCAAACTTCCTATGGCATCTTCAATTGCGTGAGATATTTTAAGACCAACATAAGTGTCATTCATAATCATAAAATAGGCAAGTCGTGTCGCAGATTTTTTACCAATTGTAGGCAACTCCTGCAGTGCATCAACAAGTCTGTTAAATTTTTCCAATGAATTATTCATCTCTACCTACTACTTTCTCTTTTGGTAATAATAACCAAAGATGCAAGGGTGCATTGAGTTTGCCTGCAAATTCAAGTGCTTTATCACCACTGCCAACAAACAAATCTGCTCTAACACTTCCTTTTATCGCACCACCGGTATCTTCTGCAAATACTATTTTATGAATATTTTTATCTTCTAAATCTGCATTTAAGTATAACATACTTCCCAACAAAATATACCTTTTATCAACTGCAACAGATCGCATAGGGGTAAGTTCTACACCAAGGGCACCTGTTGCTCCCTGCTCTCTTTTAGAAAAAAATACCATGGAATTATTATAGTTAAGCACCTCATCAACTTTTTGAGGATGTTCTTGCAACCATTTTTTTATACTTTGGAGTGAGACCTCTTGAAGTGTCAGATCTCCTCTTTTTACAAGATACTTTCCAATTGAGCGATATTTATGTCCGTTTTGATTATCATAACCCAGATAGATAGAACTGTTATCTTCAAATTTTGCAATTCCTGAACCTTGAACTTCCAAAAAGAATTTATCTACAGGCGAATCACAATAACAAAGGATGGAAGCATTCAAATCATTTGCTATTGCTTCACCTCGGCTGTAGTATGGCAAAAGCCTGTTGCCAACCAAACGACCACGCAGTCTATAATGTTTTAGTTCTGGATAGATTGTAGCAAGATCAACTGTCACCAAATCTTTAGGTGTAGCATATACAGGGTATTTATAGCGATCTGTCTTCATATATGAAGCATTTATCTGTGCTTCATAGTACCCTGTCAATCTCCCTTTATTCTCTTTTTTATTATTAAGAATCAAAAAAGGTGCAAAATTTTGTGTAATAAATTCTTTTGTATCAAAAGCACTTTGTGCTTTGTAACATAAATCAGTATAGATATTTGGAACTTTTTTTCTTTGACAATTCTCTACAAAATGCCTTAAAACCGCATCAAAATCATCTGCAGCAAAACCTGGCAAAGCACTAAAAGTCGTAGGCTGCAGTCGGGTATTTGGTAACTCTTTAAGACCTATTTTTGGTTCTTTTGAACATGAAATAAAAAAAAGAAGCAATATTAAAGTAGTTATAACTATTTTCATAAGAGAGATTATATCATCAAAGTATTTATTTTAAATTACAAAATGGGTATAATTTCACAAAAAAATTTTTAACATATATAGGATTGTTCATGGAAGAGTTAAGCTATTATGAGATTTTAGAAGTATCACGTGACGCAGATAAGGCGACGATCAAAAAAGCTTATAGAAAAATGGCAAAAAGATATCATCCCGATAAAAATCCGGGAGATAAAGAGGCAGAACATAAATTTAAACTTTGTAATGAGGCATACCAGTGCCTTAGTGATGATCAACAAAGAAGTATTTATGACAGATATGGCAAAGAAGGACTGCAAGGCATGGGTGGAGGCGGTGGTGCTTCTCACACAGGATTTGATGATCTTGGTGCTATCTTTGAAGAGATGTTCAGCGGATTTGGAGGTGGTGGCAGAAGACGCCAAAACCCGGCAGATATGGACAAATATCCCCTTGATATGAATGTCGATATGTACATCAGCTTCCAAGAAGCTATCTTTGGTTGTGAAAAAGAGATAGAATATACATATAAAAAAGCATGTGAAGCCTGCAAGGGCACAGGTGCGAAAGATGGTAAGCTCTCAACCTGTCCGCAATGTAAAGGACAAGGTCAGGTCTATATGAAACAAGGCTTTATGACCTTCTCTCAGACCTGTCCAGTATGTCATGGAACAGGCTCTTCTGCAACTCAAAAATGTAAAGTATGTCGCGGGAACGGCTATGAAGAAGTAAGTGAAAAGATTACTATCACTATTCCAAAAGGAATCGATTCTGGTAATCGTTTAAGAGTCTCAGGAAAAGGCAACATTGGCAAAAACGGACACAGAGGAGATCTCTATATCACTTTTGAGGTCAAACCTGACAAGCACTTTATAAGAAATGACAATGATGTTTATATTGAAATTCCGGTATTCTTTACACAAGCTGTAAAAGGTGACACGTTAACGATTCCATCACTTACAGGTGAGCTTGAGCTAAAACTCGATATTGGAACAAAAGATAAACAACGCTATACTTTTAGAGGCGAAGGTATTGATGATGTTCATGGACATGGCAAAGGTGATTTGATTGCTATCATTAACATTCAGTATCCAAAAAAACTCAATGATGAACAGTTAGAACTGCTCAATCAACTCCAAGAGTCTTTTGGAATTGAATCAAAACCACATGAAAGTGTACTTGATTCAGTTATAGACAAAATGAAAAGTTGGTTTAAATAAAATTATGAATAAGCAACATCTTAAAGAGAAGCTATCTTCACTGGCACTTTCTATGTACAGAAAGGACTTCTTTGGTATATACCACGGTTCGCTCTCAGCAAAAACTGAAGCAAGCCGTTTTCTTATCAATACAAAAGAAGCTATATTTGATGCAATAGATGACAACACACTTATTGAGCTCTATTTTAAAAAAGATTACCGTTGGAATCAGGCTAGTCTTGATGCTAATATTCACCACTCAATCTATTCTCAAATATCAGAAGCAAAATTTATCTGTTTTACAATGCCACAATTTACTACAGCCTACTCGCTCGATCATAATATTATCATTCCAAAAGATTATTTTGGGCACCAAGAGATTGGTTCTATTGAAATTTATGACCCAAAACAGTTTGACGACTGGTACGATAGAGCGCAAAGTGAAATAGCCTACTATTTTCAAACAAACAAGACAAACATTATGGTAATTCGAGGATATGGTGTTTATGCGTATAGTAGAGATATACATGAAATGGCTAAAGAGTTAGCCATTTTAGAAAAAAGTTGCAGACTGCTTATGCTTGAGAGTAATACAACGAATTGTGAATTCGACTAAACTTAAAGAGCTCTAATAGCTTCATAAGCTACATCCATCATCTTTTTGATTTCATCTTCAGTAATGATATATGGCGGCATAAAATAGACAATATGCCCAAGCGGACGCAAAAGAACACCATGTTTCAATCCATATTCATAAACTTTTAAACCAATACGCTCTTTTACCGTATATCCTTTAAGCTCTATCACACAAACCATTCCTGTTTGACGCACTTGCGCAACATTCTTTAAGCTTTTGAATTTTTCAAGCTCTTGTGCCATAAAAGCAGATTTTTGCCTATTTTTTTCTATAATATTTTCATTTTCAAAGATATCCAAAGTTGCATTTGCAGCAGAACATGCCAAAGCATTACCGGTATAAGAGTGTGAGTGCAAAAAAGCTTTATGCTCATTATAATCACAATAAAATTTTGCATAAATATCATTAGAAGTAAGCACTACCGAAAGTGGAAGATAACCACCCGTAAGCCCTTTTGAAAGCACTAAAAAGTCAGGTGATATTCCGGCTTTCTCACAAGCAAAAAGCTCTCCTGTACGCCCAAATCCAACCATAACTTCATCGGCAATAAGATGAATATTATAACGACTGCATATCTCACGCAACAAAACAAGAAAATGGGAATGATACATATGCATATACCCTGCTCCCTGAATCAAAGGCTCAACAATGATGGCACTTATCTCATCTGCTCTGTTTTGACACAGAGTCTCAAACTCTTTTGCAGCTGTTATAGCACTCTCTTTACTCATATCTTGAGGTACTGGTGTTTGAATAGTCTTCATTAAAAGCGGTTCATAGGTATCTTTATAGAGCTCTACATCACCAACACTTAAAGCTCCAATAGTCTCTCCGTGATATGAGTTCGTTAGTGAAACAAAAAGTGGTTTTTTCTCGCCTGAATTTAAATGAGCATGATAACTCATCTTCAATGCTACTTCAACCGCAGAGGAGCCATTATCTGAGTAAAAACATTTATCTAAACCTTTTGGTGTTAGTTTGACTAAACGCTCTGAGAGCCGCACAACCTGCTCATGTGTAAATCCTGCAAGTATAACATGTTCTAATGACTCTAACTGCTCTTTTATCTTTTCATTTATATAACTGTTAGTATGTCCAAACATATTAACCCACCATGAGCTAATCGCATCAATATAGCGATTTCCTTCAAAATCTTCCAGATAAACTCCATGGGCTTTTTTTATCGGTATGAGCGGTAATTTTTCATGATCTTTCATTTGCGTACAAGGATGCCAAAGAACATCCAAGTCTCTATTTTTCAATTCTTCATTTTTCATAACAAAATTATACCTTTGTAACTTCTCTTTATCAAGTTTAAAGGCGAATTTACCTAGAATTACATAAAATTGAATTAAGAAGGTATCTTTTTTATGATTACATGGATGCAAAGACACAAAAAATGGCTTATAATTACCATTTGGATTTCGACTATTGCTTTTATTGGGGCTGGTTTTGTCGGTTGGGGACAATATAAATATGGAAGCAAAGCAAGCGCTGTTGCTAAAGTCGGTGATGTTGAGATATCTATGAGTGAATTGCAAAAAGCCTACTCTCGTCTTTATCAACAATATAATCAAATGCTGCAAGGTAATTTTGATGAAGAGAAAGCCAAACAATTTGGTTTGCAAAAACAGGCTCTACAACAACTTATTCAACAAGCATATCTTGTGAACCTTGCACAATCATATGACTTAATGGTTAGTGACCTTGAGCTTTTTAGAGTAATCAAATCTCAAAAAGTTTTTTATAAAAACGGTGCTTTTGACAAAGAGACATACAGACAGGTTCTTTCACAAAACAGAATGACTCCAAAAGAGTATGAAAAAGGACTAAGAAGAGAACTTCTTTTACAAAAGACTATGGAACTTCTACCGGTTAAAGCTTCAAAAAACGAAACAAAGATTTTAAATACTCTTTTAAGTATTGCAGACAAAATCGAGTATCAGGTTCTTTCAGAAGCTATGATTAGTGTTGACACATCCGATGCAAAACTCAAAGCTTTCTGGGAGAGTATGAAAAACAACTTTATGACAGATGTAAGCTATGAAATCAACTATGTAAAACAAGCACCTGTAACAAAAGAGTATGATGAAGCTGCCATTGCAAAACACTACCAGCAAAACAGAACTCACTTTAAAGACAGTGAAGAAAAGATTATTCCACTTGAAAAGGCAAAAGATGCAGTTGTTAAAGAGCTAAATGCAAAAGCATCTAAAGATGCAGCACTGAGAACTTACATCGCATTTAAAAAAGGAAAACTTGATCCAAGTGTTACAAAAGAAACACTGACACTTTCTGCATCAAAAAATCCACTTGGAGCAGAAGCACTTCAAAAAATAAAAGCACTTTCTACTACAAAACCTTATGCAAAACCTGTGCTTGTTAACGATACTTACTATATAATTGAGTTAGTTAAAACAAACCCGGCAGTACCAAAAAGTTTTGAAGCAGCACGTTCTGAAGTTTTACCGCTTTACCTAAAACAAACAAGAAAAGAGAAGCTTCTTGAGTTAGCAAACAACTCGTTGGCTACCTTCAAAGGTAAAACTACCGATTTTATTACTGTTAATTCAGTAGATGCAATGGATAAGCTATCAAAAGAGGAGACAGCAGAGTTTCTGCAAAAACTCTTTGTTTCAAAGAAAAAAAGAGCTTTTATAACATTAAAAGACGGAAAAGTTATTTTATTCAACATTTTGGAACAAAAACTGCTTACTAACAAGAATAGTAATCAAGGTGATGTTATCACTCGATTAAAAAGTACAATGTTTAGTGAAGGTCTTCTAAAAACCCTCCAAAACAAGTACCAAACTGAGATATTTATCAAAGGACTCTAAGTTGAGTAGAACTGTTTTAGCCATTGACATTGGCTCAACAAAAATTTGTGCTGTTATAGCTGAGATTGCTAATGATAATACAATCTCCATTACAGGAGCTGGAACAACAAAAGCACAAGGTCTCAAAAAAGGAAGTATTACTAACATTGAACTTGCCTCACGCAGTATAAAAACTGCTGTTGAAGATGCAAAAAGAGTTTCAGGTTCCAATGTGTCAAGTGCCATTGTTTCAATCTCTGGAGCATATACTAAAAGTCTCAATTCAAATGGTATTGTAAATATTCAATCAAAAGAGATCTCTTTTGAAGAGATAAAACGTGTTATGCACACATCTTTATATAATGCCAACATTCCAAATGAGTATGAAGTTCTACATGCTCTACCATTTAATTTTAAAGTTGATGACCAGGATTATATTGAAGATCCACTTGGGATGAACGCCTCACGCCTAGAAGTTGAAACACACATTATCACAACACAAAAATCAAACCTTAACAATCTTAAAAAAGCTGTCAAAGGTGCAGGTGTAGAAGTAGAAAACATTGTTCTTAACTCTTACGCTTCAGCGATTGCAACACTCAATGAAGATGAACGTGAGCTTGGAGCTGCTGTTATTGATATGGGTGGAAATACTAGTAACATCGCAATATACTCTGGAAACTCAATCAGATACAATGAATACCTAGGTGTTGGTTCTAATCATGTTACAAGTGACCTTTCAATGGCTCTACATACTCCGCTTAATATTGCAGATAAAGTAAAGCTAACATATGGTTCACTTCTGACTCCGAGCAATGACTTGATTGAACTGCCTATTATTGGTGATGAAGAGACAACACATGAAGTCTCTTTAGAAGTTGTTCACAATGTTATCTTTGCAAGAGTTGAAGAGACACTAATGATATTAGCACAGTTTATTGAAAAAAGTGGGCTTAAAGAACAGATTGGTGCAGGTGTTGTACTCACAGGTGGTTTTTCAAAAATGGAAGGCATTCGTGACTTGGCAATTGCAACATTTGGTTCAATGCCAGTACGCCTTGCAAAACCACGTGAGATGGATGGTCTTTTTGATACACTCAGAGAACCGGAATATGCAAGTGCAATTGGGTTGATTATGTATGCTGCATATCCATACACAGCATACGAAATTGATGTGAACAAGCGTGTACGTCATACAAATGAAACACCAACAGAGAGTATTAGCGTAGATCTTTCAGATACAACAGAAAATCTCACAACACCTGTTGCAAAAGAGGAACAGGCAGCGAAAATGATCAATCTTGAAGAAGCACAAAGTAAAAAAAGTGACGAAGCAGGAAGTTTAAGCAAATTTTGGAATTGGGCAACCCAGTTATTTTAAAGGAGTGAAATATGGAACCGTTTGTAATAGAAGAGACACATAACCCAAGTGGAGCAAGAATCATAGCAGTAGGCGTCGGTGGCGGCGGTGGTAATATGATTGGGCATATGATCAATGAAGGTGTTACAGGAATTGAGATGATGCTTGTCAATACTGATGCACAAGTGCTTAGCGAAACGAATGCTGCAACAAAGATCCAAATCGGTGCAAAGCTGACTAAAGGTCTTGGTGCAGGTATGAAACCAAACATTGGAAAGGATTCTGCACTTGAGAATTATGATGATATTCGTTCAGCCTTAGAGGGTGCTGACATTGTATTTATCTCTGCAGGTCTTGGCGGGGGAACAGGGACAGGTGCTGCTCCTGTCGTTGCACAAATTGCAAAAGAGGTTGGTGCCCTTACAATTTCAATCGTTACAAAACCTTTTATGTTTGAAGGTCGTAAACGTCTCAAACTTGCAGAGAGCGGTTTAGAAGAACTTAAAAAAGAGAGTGATTCTATTGTTGTGATTCCAAATGACAAACTCCTTTCAATTATTGACAGAAAACTGGGCTTAAAAGAGAGCTTTAAAATCGTTGATTCTGTTTTAGCACAAGCAGTAAGCGGAACTTCAGGTGTTATTTTATCAAGCGGTGAAAATGACATTAATCTTGACTTTGCCGATCTTCAAACTGTAATGAGCCATAAAGGTATGGCACTCATGGGTGTTGGTGAACATGAAGGTGAAAATGCTGCGTATGAAGCTATCAAAGCAGCCATTGAGTCGCCACTACTTGATAATATGTCAATCAATGGTGCAATGGGTGTTCTTGTACACTTCAGTATGCATCCTGACTTTCCAATGATGGAACTTGCTGAAGCTATGGAAGTAGTTCACGAGAGCGCACATGATGACGCAGAGGTTATCTGGGGAACTTCTACAGATGCTACACTTGCTGAGAACTATGTAAAAATCACTATTGTCGCAACCGGTTTTGAAAGAGAATTAGACGAAAAGCCTGCTCCTGAAAATAATCAAATAGAGCAACCCTCTGCTCCTGTTGCAAAAATTCGTCCTCGCCTTGTCGTTGGTGGTGACTTGGATAGCGACTACCTTGACATTCCAGCATATATGAGACAACAACAAGATTAATCTTGTCCACATCATTCGAAAAAATCATGAAGGCCAAATCACTCCTTGGTCTGCGTGAGCAATCCTCCCTTAAAGAGATCAAAAACAGATACAAAAATCTTATGAAAAAATGGCATCCTGACAAACATAAGGACGATATTGACAAGGCTACAAAGATGAGTGCTCAGATCAACGAAGCCTACAAAACCATTCTTGAGTACACAAGCCACTATGAGTACCCTTTTGATGAAGAGAGCATAAAAGCAAAATACCAATCACCCTCTGACTGGATGAAAGAGAAATTTGGCAATAAAAAAGAGACTATCTAAAGCCATACCCCATTTTTCAGATAATATGCTATAGGATAGTATGTCACAAGAGCAACATAAATAGTGTTATACAGAAGTGAAATATTAAAGCGTTTGCGCAACTCTTTGGCTTGAAAGTCTATAATACCGATGACAAAACCAAAAAATGTTCCGACAAAAAGTATAATATATAAAAAATAGCCTATATAGTTATAATCACGCTGCAAAAGACAAAATGGGCAATGATGTGTCGGTTGTTCATATATATAGGTGCCAAAGAACGCAATAAGCGTAATAAGCGCTATAAGTACAAATACAATATTTAATACTGCATAAATATATCTGTTTTTTAGAAAGTAAAAGAGCACTAGAAGTATGAAAACTCCATAAAAAATTGACAATAAAATTTTTGGTGATAAGCTTAATATCTCTGCAAGATATGTTGCAGAAGTCGTAGAAAAAATTGCTCCACAACAATCAACAACACTATTAATATCCATCCCATTAAACATAAAACTCTCAACAATAATCTCAGCAATTAAAAGAAAGTACGCGACACAAAAAAGCAAAAACTTCTGCTTGAGATAAGGCTGATCTTCATACTTCATATCTTCATCATTAAGCACTATCCAAAAAGCAAAAACATAGAGATTGAGTATCTTTAAAAACAGCAGTGGTGTACCATAGCTTGTAGCACTGACAACACCGGCTGCACACATAGCACCCGGTAAAATATTGGAGAGATCATCCAAAGTATAGACAAAGAAGATGAAAAGAGGAATCTTTACATAAAATATAAACTTGATAATTGTTGCGGAGAGATAACTCTTTTTCTCTAAAGCATACTGATAAGAACTCGTTGCATTTGCATCATACTTCAAAACAATTTTTAAAGAATTTATAAATGCAATTGTTGCAAAAACAACAAAGAGTAAATTTAAAATACTCAGCGTAATTATCTCAGGTGTCAAAAACATCAGAGTAGCTTTCCATGCTCTATATTGACAATTTTATCAACAAAATCCAACTCAAAAAAGAGCGGATCATGTGTTGCCACTACAATCGTTCTGTTTTTTGATTTGAGCTCACGCAGTATCTCTATAAACTCACGTGAGAGCTTCTCATCAAGATTTGCAGTCGGCTCATCTGCTAAAATAATCTTTGGATCATTAATATTTGCTCGAGAGATTGCTACACGCTGCTGTTCTCCACCAGAGAGATTTCTAACCATCAAAGATGATTTATGTTCTATTGAGAACATCTCTAAGACTTTTTTTGCTTTTTGGCGCATATCTTCACGTGGCAAATTAAGCGGAAAAAGTGGTAAAAGTACATTCTCTTGCACACTTAACTCAGGAATAAGATTATATTTTTGAAATACAATACCGATGTTATCGCGTCGATAAGAGGCTGCAAAATGATCCGGCAGCTTTGATATCTTCTTCCCATCAACAATAACCTCTCCGAAAGTCGGCTTAGAGAGTCCTGCTATAAGTGATAAGATAGTACTTTTTCCGCTCCCACTTACCCCTTTTAAGATAATTAACTCACCCTCAGCAAACTTCAGTGAAATATCTTGCAATGCTTTGATATTTTTACCATAGATTTTTGAAACATTTTCTAACTTTATCATCGCATTACCTCATCTGCATCAAGTGTTGCCACTCTCCATGAAGGAATCAATGTGGCTGCAATATAAACAGGAACAGAGAGCAAAAAGATAAGCAAAATATAAGAAAGCTCAATATGCACATTAAGCTGAAAATTTTGAATATCTAACATATTTTCATGTGTAAATATTGCACCAAGCAGTGGCGCTTTAAATACAAAAACATAGACAAATGCAATAGCAATCCCTAATGTAAAAGCAAAAAATGAAAGCAACGATGCTTCATAGAATTTTGCATGCAATACATCCTCTACACACCACCCTATCGCTTTTAAAATCCCTATCTCACGTTTCTCTTCACTGCTAAGACCATTTGCTTTATCGTAAATGATAATAAAAAATGTAAAAAGTGCTATAACAAAGAGTGAAAGAAAGACTCCACTGTCATAATCAAAAAGTCTATCATACTCCAAAAGCAGATCATCTTTGGATGTCACTTTTGCATTTGGCAAAAGAAGCCTGATTTTTGAGCTAATAAAATCTAACTCATTTTTGTTAGCAACACTCAGAGCAATATCACTGCCTTTATTTGCACTATAACCAAAAATCTTACGTAGCGTATCTTTACTCATTATAATGAGGTTTTTTAACTCTACCCTATTGCCTACATCAAAAGCAGCTTTAATAGTAACCTTTTGTAAACTTCCATCAGGCTTTATAAAGTTAAAATACTCCTTGTAATAGGCTTGATTCATAACATCTTTGACATTTTTACTCACAAGCATCTCTGAATCACTCAAATCATACTGATCTAAAAGTTTCACAATCAGCGGATCATCCTGCATCTCAAAAGCATCAACACCAAGAAGATAAAAGGTACTCTTTTTTTGACTGAAGTAATATTTCCCCTTCACTTCAAGTTTTCCTGCAGTAATACCTTCAATCTCCAATAATTTATCTAATAGAGCTGTATCTATTGCCGCAGGCATTCCGGCTTTATAATTTTGTATAACGATATCACTCTGGTTTGATATTCGTTCTTTTAACTCATACTGCAAAGAACTTGTAATAAAAAAAAGTGTAGAAAGCAGCGCTACTAAAAGCGTAAAGACAGTAACGATAAAGATATTTTTATTCTTATGACGTACAATATAACTGTAGGCATATTCTAGAAGATAGAAATTAATTTTATTCATCGAGTTTATGCACCATTGCAGCTGTTACATCATCAAAACGAACAACTGTTTTTCCTCTATGGTCAAACAAAAACTGTTTTGCACCTTTTTTATCTTTAAAGCCTATAAGTTCATGTCCCATAGGTCCATACACATCACTTCCTATTACATAATAAGCATCTTTGGCATCAATTGTCTCTTGTGTATAATAAGCTCTTGTATAGATGCCTTTTATATCTTTTTTATGTTTGAAGTAGTATTTAAAAAGGTCCTTCATACCATCAAAGTAAACTTTTTTACCCTCTTTGTACTCTATCATAGATACCCATCGTGGATATTTATACAAAAACATACCGCATATCGGACATTTCTCTTTATGAGAGACCGCTAAGCTTGGATATTTTTTCTCTACAACCTTAGCTTCTCTTTGCACATCCCACAAATAGAGAGCCAAAGCTTCTTGATAACTGCTTTTTAACTTTCTGCACCCTTTTGTATTTTTTATAGCATCCACAAGTGCATCATAACTTTTATAGTTATTGACATTGATATCTGCGCACTTTTTTTGAAATATTTTCTTGCCCATTGGGTATATCTTTTTAGACTTCAAAGAGTCAGAATAGTTTGGATATGCAAAAAGCGTAGAGACAAAAACAAAAAAGAGGAAAAAGAGTTTAAAGAGTGACATAACCCTACCTTATTATTATAATTTTGTACGATGATATCGAAAAAGTGTTAAAAAAGTGTTAAGAAGTTCCTAATCAATGCGTAGAAGCATCAATCTGCGCACAAAAAGAACAAGTAAAGCAATAGCTAAAAGTTTAAAATCTATCTCACTTGCTATATGTATGTTTGCAAAAGTATCACTCTGTGTCGCCTCTTTTCCCATAGACTGCATTAACAAGATTTTAGGAACATAAACTGCAGCAAACATTAAAGAGGAAAATATTGCTGTAACGGCTGCTCCAAAAGCAATAGCATCACGTTTTCCCATTTTATACATATAAACTTCATAAAAAGCAATATATGCTGCTAAGAAATATGCCCAATAGGCAAAACGACGAAAAATCTCACCCATTATCATGCCCATATTATAATGATCAATCAACATACCAACAAGGTATCTGTCACTATGAAAGATAACAGGTGCAACAACAGCACCAAGAACTAGAACAGCCCCAAGAGTCGCAGCAATTACCAATAAGTAACTAAAATCTAAATATATATTTCTTTTTAACATAAACTATACCTTTAGTGTAAAGCCTCTGTCAAATAAAGAGTAGTCCTGATAAAATTCGAGGCTTTTAATTTCTGTGTCTTTTAAATAAAAACGTATTTTATCTTGTTGGTCATAACCTATCTCACAGCTAAAGAACTTAATCTTTTGCTTTAAGACTTCATCAAGAAGTTCTTGAATGATTTCATCACCGATTTTTCCTCCAAAAAGAGCATTTTGTGGTTCGTACGAGAGGTTTGACTCAAGTACTTCATCCTCTGCTATATAGGGTGGATTAGATACCAAATAATCTATCTTTTCACTAATGGGTTCAAACAAAGAGCCCTCACGCAACTCAATACGCTCTTCTAAACCAAACTTCTCAATATTTTTTTGAGCAACTCCAAGTGCTTTTGGAGAGATATCAACAGCAATTATCTTTGCATTGGGAAGATTTTTTGCCAGCATTATAGAGATGATGCCGCTGCCAACACCTACTTCAGCAATTGTCATTGCTGCTTCTTTGTCTTCAATATTGTTTAAAACTGCATCGATTAAAAGTTCAGTCTCAGGGCGGGGAATAAGGGCACCTTCATCTATAAAAAACTCCTCAGAGTAAAAACTGACACGATTTATAATGTATTCAAAAGGCTCATTTTTACTTCTTCGTGCAATCCAATCAAAAAAAGTATCTTCCAGTTCTATTGTACTTTTCTGATTACTCAGCAACCACAGTTCATCTTTACCAAGGTAAGCCATTAAAAGCAATTGTGCCTCACGTGAGGCTCTTGGAATTTGAAATTTTTGAAGTGTTTGCGTAACCTCACGCAGGAGTACTTCAACTATATATCTGCGTCGCATTTACCAGCAAGTCCACTCTCATCAATATAGCCAATATCTACTCCAAGCTCTTTAAGCCTCTCAATTACAGGAGGATGTGTATAGTGAAAAAAGATATAAATAGGATGAGAAAGCGGGAAACTTTTATTTTCAGTCACTAACTTTTGTAGAGCATTTGCAAGTTCAATTGCTCCGGCAGGACCACCAAGTTCACTACCCATCTTATCTGCTTCATATTCATTATGACGACTCACTATTCCCATGATCGGCATCATTATAAAACCAAGTACCGGCATAAAGAGCATCAGCAATATCATAACAACATAGGGCTCTTTTGAGAGTCCCAGCTCCATATATAAAGAGTCCGGTAAATTACCAAAGATTCCAAACATTGCAAAGAGCATCGCACCGACAAGTGCTATATTTTTATAGATATCTCCATGTGCAAAGTGCCCGAGTTCATGTCCAAGAACTGCTAAAAGCTCTTTTGTGGAGAGCTTTTCTAACAAGGTATCAAAAAGTACAACTCGCTTTGTCTTACCAAATCCACCAAAGTAAGCATTCAGACGTGCATCACGCTTACTTGCATCACTGACAAAAACTCCAGAACTTACAAAACCGGTTGCATCCATAAGACGCTTTATTTCAGCATCAAGTGCTTCATCCTCAAGCGGTTTAACCTTATCAAAAAACATTGCACGAAATGTCGGATAGAGCATATTAATAGCTATAACAACAGCAAATATAAACACAAAGCTCCAAAGCCACCACAGTTCTACACTTGTCATAATCGCATAAATTGCCCATACAACTAAAGAACCAAGTACTGTCATCGTTATCAAAGAGATAAGTGTATCTTTGATCCACTGCGTGAGTGTTGATTTATTAAAACCATATTCTGTATCAATAACAAACTTCTCATAATAGGAAAACGGCAGTGAAATAATATAGTTCATAACAACAAAACCCATCACAATGGCTATATTTTTTAGCGCTTCACTCTCTAATGTAAAGAACTGATGCTCTAGCGCTTTAATACCCACAGCTATCCAGGCAATAAATAGCAGATAATCTACAAAAGTATTGACAATTGCAAGTTTCTCTTTTGCTACAGCATAATTTCCTGCCTTTAAAAAATCACTCGCTCCGAGCAAAACCGGAGTTTTTCTTTTAGCTATGTTAACATAACCTATTTGCATTACACTTGTATATATTGAAACAGCCACATAAAGCGTATATATACCTACTATTGTCATTAACATTCAATTACCTTATTTTTTTATTCTTGAGATTGTAGCAAAACTTATTAGACAGAAATATTTTTACTCAATGGAACAATTTTAATCGTATCATTTGTTTTTATAGCATCATCACTATTATTAAAAACCTTATAAGCAATAAGATACCCTATACCTATTAAAATTCCAACAATAATAACACTCCAAACAACTCTCTTCTTCTCACCTTTTAATGTATTATAATCACTAATATCCTCTAATTTTGGCTCCATAACTATCCTTTATTGATTTTTGCAGGATAATAGCATAATAGCTTACAAAAAAAGAGAATAGATTTAAAGTAATATGACGATTTAAGTCTATTTTTTATTTTATTTTATCGTCAAACTGTAGCCGTAAGTAAACCCTACTCTACAGGATAATCAAGATAGTAATCCACAACTTTGGATTCGAGTGTTACCTCTTTTATAAGCTCTACAACTTTAAGATGTTCTGGATGCACAGCATAGACCTGCAGATCGTCCTGAGTCTCAAAGGTAGAATAGAGTGAAAGATCCATTGCACGCTCTGACTCATTGAAATTTATACCAACTTCCATTGTTTTTAAAACATCGATCTTATCTTCTAACTGCTCAAGTTTATCTTGAACCTTTGCGATATTTCTTGCCTTGTTCTCTTCTTTAAACTGAAACATTACAATATGTACTACCATATTACAACCTTAATAAAATTTCAAAATTTTACCAAGTTTTTCATTATACTTGGATAAGATAACGTCATGAAAGAATTATACGGTGTCGGCATTTTATTTTTTTACTTTTTAAAGTGGCCTATCTTTTTAGCTTATATCTATCTGCGTCTTAATGGTTTTAAAGAGAACTATATTCTTGATGCTTTATGGATTTACTGCCTTTTTCTCATACTCAAAGACTTTTATACCTTTTACAAACGAACAAAAGAGAAAAAAGAACAAAAAGAAGATACTCCCTCTTAAGAGAGTATCCCACTCCAGAAAAATTTTGCGATCATTACAATAAAAAACACCCCTAAAATATTGAGCACTATTCCATACTTTATCATATCACGTACATTGACAACCCCACTGCTCATAGCAATAGCATTTGGCGGTGTTGCAATAGGAAGCATAAAGGCATACGAAGCACAAATAGTTGCTACCATCATAAAAAGTGTCGTATTGATGCCTGAACGTTCTGCTACAGAGTAGATAACCGGCAGCATTATAGAGATGAGTGCCGTATTGGAAGTTATCTCTGTTGTAAAGGTTATTAGCAATGCTATACTAAAAAGAAGCACTATCGGGGTGAGTGTCGTCATATCTAATAAATACGATGCCAACTCATCAGCAAGACCGGTTTGAGAAAATGCTTTGGCAATACAAAAGCCTGCACCAAACAAAAACATTATTGCATAGGGGACTTTTTTACTATCATCACTCCACTCCAAAATTTTAAATGGAGGCAAAAAGAGCAACAGCCCAAATCCAAGTAAAATTCCACTCTCACTCAAACCCAACCCATGCCAAAACGGTTTCATCGGTGCATTGATAAGTAAAAGTACTATCAATGAGCCAAGCAAAAGCAGCACTTTTTTCTGAGAAGCATCCAAGAGTTTAGGCTTTGCATCTCTCTTAATCACAATATCCCCAACGCTAATGCTCAACAGCAGACTCACACTCACAAGCATAACAAAAACCAAAGGCGCGACCATCCACATCCACTGAAAAAACGGAATAAGTGTCATATTATGCTCTTGCATAATACCTAAAAGTATTAAGTTCGGAGGTGTTCCAATAGGCGTGAGTATGCCCCCAACACTTGCACCATAGGCAATTGCCAAGGCAAAGCGCATCTTCAATTTCACATTTTCAGTAATAAATATCGCAATTGTAATAAGCAGAAGCGTCGTCGTTGTATTTGAGAGAATTGAGCTAAGCAGTGCAGAAGTAAGTGTCAAAGAGAATATCATTCCCCGCGGTGTTGCCGGAAAAAAATCTAAAATTTTGTTGGCTATAAAGATATGAAGTTTTGTCTTTTCAACTGCAATGGCAAGTAAAAACCCGCCTAAAAAGAGATAGATAATTGGATGTGCATAATTAGGTGTCGTCATTTTTGTTGTAAGAATTCCCAATGCAGGAAACAATATAATAGGCAACAGTGATATTACACCCAGATGCAGTGCCTCATTTGTCCATAAAGTTACTAACAATGCAATAACGCCTAAAAGACGACTCTGTGTTTCATTAAAAATACTCAGACCAAGAAAATAGACTGCTACACCGATAATCAGTGCTGTTACAATTTTTACAAACTCTACTTTATACTCGGTCATCTTTTTTCCTTAACTTGTCAAGAGATCTTGTAAAGATTCCTGCGGAGACTTTCCTTCAAGCATTGCATAAACTTCTGTTGCAATTGGAAGATAGAGACTGTTTTTCTCAGCTATATCTCGAAGTGCATACGCAGTACCAATGCCCTCTGCAACCTCTCCAAGCTCACGCAGTATAGCTTCTTGAGAGAGACCTTTTGCCAATCCCAAACCTACTCGGAAGTTTCTACTCATAGTCGATGAAGCCGTCAAAAAAAGATCACCTGCCCCACTCAGACCTAAAAAAGTATCTTTTTTTGCTCCATAAGCAGCACCAAAACGTTCCATCTCTACAAGCCCACGTGAGATAAGCGCAGCTGCTGCATTGTTTCCAAGTTCAAGTCCAAAGCAAATCCCTGCAGCAATAGCAATGACATTTTTATATGCACCTGCTACTTCAGCACCTAAAACATCTGTTGAACTATATGTTTTTATAAAATCAGGGAAAAGTGCCGAAAACTCTTCAGCCAACCTCTCATTCTCAGAGTTTACAACCAATGCTGTAGGAAGTGATTGCATTACCTCAGTTGCAAAAGATGGTCCTGAGAGAAAAGCAATATTTTCATCAGGAACATATTCACGATAGATTTCATTTAAAAATCTTCCACTTGATGCCTCTATGCCCTTGGACGCAACAAGAATTTTTTGATTGTTAAAAACAAAATTCTCTTCCAACCATAAAGCAACCTGTTGTGCCGGTACCGTAATAACAAGATAGTCACACTCTAATATCTCTTGCAATGAGACGAAGTTCTCAATCTCTCTTGGTGTTCGAGAATTAATAAGAACATCATTCTTTTGTGAGAGTGCAAATGCTAATGCACTTCCCCATTTACCAGCTCCAATGACTCCAATTGACATATCGCTTACTCCCTATTTTCTTTTCAAACTCTTGAATATCTGCTTCATATCCGACAACTATTAAGATATCCCCTTCACGTATCACGTGATGTTTTGCTTTAGATGAATAAATAAACTCACTCTTCATATTTTCATGCATAACCGAAAGAACAATAATACCATTATAGCGTGTCCAATCAATACTTGTAAGCTGTTCATCTTTAAAATGACTCTCTTTATCTATCTTAATCTGTGCAATTTTCAAATCACTCTCTTCATACAAGATACTATGTAGAACTTTACTTGATATTGGTTTTTCAAGCATATTTGCTATGATGTCTGATGTGGTCTCAACAATTGGTATTACCTTACTTGCTCCTGCCATTTTAAGCTTATTGGCACTCTCATTATTTGTAGCTACGGCAATAATCGTTAAATCTTTAAAATTTGCACGTAATGAAATGGTTAAAAAGATATTTTCAGCGTTATCTTCAAGTAAACAAAAAGCCATAGAGTGTTCTATATCTACATTTTTACGAAGTTTGCTCCACTCATCACTCAAATCAAAAATCTCAACACGACCATTGCTCTTCTCTACATCTTCCTCATCTAAAGAAAATATTTTAATATACTCATACTTGTCAACAACATTTGTGACAATTTCATGAGTAAATTTGTTGTACCCAAAAATCAGCGCTGTTGTCTTAGCCATTTCTAACCTTCGTATGCAAATATTTTTCAAATTCTAAAATAAAAACCTGATACCCCACCACTAAAAGATAATCCCCAACTTCAAGTAACGTAGAATCAATAGGATTGAAATAAAATCTATTATGAGAATGTTTGTAGATTCCCAAAAGTACGACTCTATACTCTTTGTTTCCGAGATCGCCAACTGTTGGAAAATTATCTACTATACGCTGTGTAATACCAAGTTCATCAATCTTCACATTGGCATTTTCACTTCTTAATTCATGAATTACCTCAAAAGCAACTGGTTTACCAATAAGCTCTTTTGTTATAAGTCCTACAAGTTCTTGAGGATAAACAGCTATATTAATGCCTGCAAAATCAAGCTTTTTACGGTTAGTGTCACTCATAAGCAAGGAGAGAATAAAGACATCTTTATTGATTGAGCGAATAGTGAGTGCTGCATAGACATTTTCAACATCATCTTCACGCAGACATAAAACTGCTTTTATCTGCTTATCCATATTTATATTGAGTTTTTTATAGCTCTCAACTCTTCCCGGATTATATTGCAGTGCCGTAAAACCATCTTGTTTAGCCATCTCCACACGATTTAAATCACTATCTATTATAATAATTGAATTATCATTTAAAGAGAGCTTTCTAGCTACCTCACGTGCAACCTGTTCATATCCACAGATAAGATAAAACTTTTTGAGTTTTGAGACATCTTCAATTGTTTTAATCTCCCGAATCTCATCGAGTTTTTCTGTAAAGGCAGAGACAAAAAGTGACGTTGTAAATGCCAAAACAGCGATACCTGCAGTAATAACCAAAATAGCGACAAAGCGTCCTTCTGTTGTAACAGGAACAATATCTCCATATCCAACAGTTGCAATGGTTACAATCGACCAGTAAATAGCTCCAAAAAATGTATTTATCGGTGAATCAGGATTATTCCCTTCCATTACATAAATAAGAACAGATGCTACAAATATTACCACTGAAGCAAAAACACCAAGTGTTAAAAACTCAAATCTTTTTGTAGCAAGCACAGAAGAGAGTGTTTGAAAACTCTTTGCATAACGAAAGAGTTTAAAAACACGAAATAAAATAAAAATTCTAAGCAGTCGTAATTCATGAAAGAATGGTAAAATTGCTAAAAAGTCAATAATAGCTTTTAAAGAGAGCATATAGCTCAATTTTACTTTGAGTATCTGTTTAAAAGCTTTACCTAAATTAACATCACGATGCAAAAAGCTATCATGTTCAGCACGCGTGACAATAATTTTACTTATACTGCTACTTACCCAAAGACGCAGCATATACTCTATAAAAAATATTAGAGAAATGACATAATTACTAAAGAACATAAGATAATCATTTACATGAAAATTTACCTCACGTATAAGCACACCAACACTTATAAAAATAAGCATAATCATAAAAATATCTATATATTTTTTATAGGGGTTTTTATCATTTTCTAAAATATTATAAAAAAAACGCTTCCGTTCCTGATATGATTTTGATGTATCTAAATAATAAGCAAAATCAAGTATCCAACGTTTTAGCATCGTTATTATCCCAATTTTGCTTTAAGTATCTCATTTACAGCCTGCGGATTCGCACTACCCTTACTAGCCTTCATAACCTGCCCTACAAAGAAACCAAAAAGTTTCTCTTTCCCAGCTTTATACTGTTCTACTTTATCTTGATTTGCATTGATGATCTCATCACACATAGCTTCAATGGCGCCTGTATCTGTCATCTGTTTGAGTCCAAGTGTATCGATTGCATCATCAACACTCACATCTTCATGCTCCATTAAATAATCAAGAACCTCTTTGGCAGCTTTTCCTGAAATCGTCTTATCATCGATTCTCTTAACCAAAAAGCCGAGTTTTTTCGCATCTACCGGAGAGTTTGTAATATTTACACCACCCTTAAAACGGGCAGGCAACTCAACACTTAACCATGTTGTGGCCGTTTTAGCACTCACACCATCTTCGTCCATCATTGTTTCAAAAAAGTTTGCCGTTTCAACTAATGCTGTGATTACAGCAGCATTGTATTCACTCATACCATACTCAGATATAAAACGCTCTTTCTTTGCGTCTGGAAGCTCTGGAATCTGAGTATATTTCTCCATCATTTCATCAGTAACTTCACATTTTAAAAGATCAGGTTCCGGAAAATATCTATAATCAGCCGCTTCCTCTTTTCCACGCATAGAACGAGTCTCTGATTTTACCTGATCAAAAAGACGTGTCTCTTGGACTATCTCTTCATCATACGTACCATCTTCCCATGCTTCAACTTGACGAGCCACCTCTACTTCAATCGCTTTTTGTATAAATTTAAAAGAGTTAATATTTTTAATCTCAACACGAGTATAAAGATTTTCATCACCTTTTGGACGAATAGAAACATTCACATCCACACGGAAACTACCCTCTTGCATATTTGCATCACCAATATTAAGATAACGAATAATAGAGTGAAGTTTTTTCAGATAAAGGATTGCCTCCTCTGCACTTCTCATATCAGGTTCACTGACGATTTCTAAAAGTGGTGTTCCCGCACGATTAAGATCAACTTTTGATATATCACCATCATGAATATTCTTTCCTGCATCAGCTTCAATATGCGCACGATTTACACGAATAATCTTATTTGAACCGTCTTCAAAATCTATTTGCAGTTTTCCATGCTCTACTATAGGAGTATAGAGCTGGGTTATCTGATAAGCCGATGGAGAATCCGGATAAAAATATGACTTTCTGTCAAAATAAGATACTCTGTTAATAGTGGCTTCAAGAGCAGTTCCAAGCATAATAGATTTATGCACTACTTCTTTATTAAGTACCGGCAATGCACCCGGTAGTGCCAAACATGTAGGGCATGTATTTGAATTTTGTTTATGATTAAAACTCGTTGGACACGAGCAAAAAAGTTTTGTTTTTGTATTGAGTTGAACATGGACTTCAAGCCCTATCACGACTTCAAACATAGTTTTCCTTAAATAGATATGATAATTTGTTTATCTATTTTATCCAATTAATGCTTTAAAATATGTTATTTTTCTCTAAACTTCCCAAAGTTATCTCATTAACTTTTTTGTGATAAAATTATCACATTGATACATATAAGAAAAGCCAACCTTACTGTGAAGTAAGTACGGAAAGTTATGGGTCTTTGCAAAAAGATTGCCAGACTGCCAAATGTATTTATATACTACATTTTTTCTATATCTATCATAATTTCACTCAAATCAAATATCTCTTTATTTGATTGTCATGGAGAAAATTATGAAAGCCTTAATCTCAGTAATTTTTTTACTAAGCCTATCCACATCACTTTTTGCACAGGATAGTTATAGATTTAATATTTATAATGTTGATGCCTACAATCAGTCCATCCCTGCACTCTCTTTAGCTATTACACCAAAGAAGAGTCACGGATTTCAGTTTATATTATCGTATGTAAGTACACTTTTTAGCCTTGAAGAGCCATCTCAGGAATATCTGCTGAGTGATGATTATTCAAATGTACAAATAAGTCTTAACTTTAAATTTTAAGACTCTTTTGTGTAGATTTTTTCTAAGAGTTTTGTCTGTTTTTTGGCTTCTCTGAGTCGTTCTTTATTGACTGCAAAAGCATCAAGTGTTAAAATTAAAAAGAGTGATACAATAACATAACAAAGTGTTGCAAAGATTGCTAAAACAATCCCGAGTGTGATGAAGATTTTGAAAGTAATGAGAGCACCAAAGAGCACAATCGCCCACGATGCTCCAAGCAAAAAGCTTATAATTTTTTCATATATATCTTTTTGCATAAAAGAAGTTTAGTGCTCTTCTACAATAATTGCACCTGCAAGGTAAACATATGTAAGCATCATAAAGATAAATGCTTGTAAGAATGCACCAAATGTTAAAAGACCAAAAGGAATAAGTGGCATAACCCATGGAACGAGCATAAGAATTACTGCCAAGAACATATCATCACCTTTGATATTACCAAAAAGACGGAAGCTAAGAGAGATAATACGTGAAAAGTGTGAAACAATTTCAACAGGGAACATTAACCATGCCAACCACCATACTGGACCAGCAAAATGTTTGAAATATTTGATAACACCATGTGTTTTGATACCAACATAGTTATAGTAAACAAATACAGAAAGTGCTAAAGTAAGCGTCATATTAAGGTTTGCAGACGGTGCTTCAAAACCTGGAACAATACCAATTAAGTTTGCAATACCAACAAAAAGTCCAATTGTTGCGACCAATGCAAGATATTTACGAGCATGTGCTCTTCCCATAACATCTGTACCCATCTCTAAAACGCCACCAATGTACGCTTCCATAAGATTTTGTGTACCTTTTGGTACTAGTTGTAAGTTTGACATAGCAATCTTTGCTAATACAATCGCAATCACTGCCGATAAAACCATATGTGTCAGAAAAAGAAAATCAGGATTTTCTGAAATCAGTCCGAAAAAAGTAAACAATTCACCCATAGGCTTGCTCCCTTGTCTTTAAAAATTACGGAATTATACTCTTTGTTGCATTAAAATATTATAAGTTTTGCTATAATTCGAAACAAATTTAACAAATCGGAGAAAGATTATGAAACTGATAAAATCTATTGCTATCGTGAGCTTAACAGCTTCACTGCTTGTTGCAGGGCAAGGTAACGGCAAGAAAAAAGATGAAGCATTGCAAAATGTCATAAAGACAGGAAAGCAAAGTTCAAAACTTCTTCTTAAAACACTCGGTTCAAATATGAAAAAAAATATGAAGGCCGGCGGTCCGATGAAAGCATTGGATTTTTGTTCACAAGAAGCTTATAATCTTACAGAAAAAGTAAATAAACAACTTCAAAAGGGTGTTACTATCAAGCGTATCAGTATGAAGTATAGAAATCCTTCCAACAAACCTAAGGCAGACGAAACAGCTGTTTTAGAAGCACTTGCGAAGTTAAAAAGTGCCAATGTTATTTTGCCAAAAAAAATAGTGCAAAAAGTAAGTGCAGATACATACAAGTACTATAAACCTTTAGTTATCAATAAAAAAGTATGTTTGAAGTGTCACGGTGATATTCAAAATAAAAAATTACAAGATGAAATTGCCAAAAAATATCCAACTGATAAAGCAACACATTACAAAATGGGTGATCTGCGTGGTGCAATCGTAGTAACTATTAAAAAGTAAGCTACGCAAACGAGGAGAACTCCTCGTTTATTTTGCAAACTCCACTGCTCTACTCTCTCGAATTACATTTACTTTAATCTCACCTGGATATTGAACTCTCTTTTCTATCTCTTTAGCGATTTCTCGAGCCATTAAAACAGACTCATCATCATTGACAAGTGTTGCATTAACAATAACACGTACTTCACGTCCGGCATTAATAGCATAGGCCTGACGAACACCAACATGTCCAGAAGCAATATCTTCAATTTCCGTCACACGTTTTAAGAAACTCTCAAGAACTTCTCGTCGAGCTCCAGGACGAGCGGCTGAAAGTGCATCTGCCGCACATACTGCACCACACTCTACCGAGTGAATTTCCTGCTGCCCATGATGTGCATAGATTGCATTAATAATAACTTCATCTTCATTATATCTACGACAAACCTCTGCACCAAGATCGACATGATTTCCATCAACGTCATGCGTTAGCGCTTTACCAATATCATGCAGAAGTCCTGCACGTTTTGCAAGGATTGGATTGCCACCCATCTCTGCTGCCATAATACCAGAAAGATGTGCCACTTCAAGCGTATGCGCCAATGCATTTTGCCCATACGATGCACGATAACGCAGACGACCAAGAAGCTTCATTAATTCTGGATGCATTACACCAATATTAAGCTCAGCCACAAGTTCTTCGCCCTCTGCTAAGATTTTCGATTCAAACTCATCGGAGACCTTTTTAAATATCTCTTCAATACGAGCCGGCTGAATACGTCCATCTTCTATAAGCAACTGCAGTGTTTTTGTTGCGATTGCTCGACGATAAAGATTAAAACTACTGACAACTATTGCATTAGGTGTATCATCAATGATAATATCCACACCCAGCAGTGTCTCAAGTACTTTAATATTACGCCCCTCTTTACCAATAATGCGCCCTTTTAGCTCATCATTGTCAAGATGTACTAAGTTTGTTAATCTTTCAGACGCAAATTCACCTGCATAACGACTTGTCGCTTGTGCCAAAATATAGTTTGCTTTTCGCTCTGCCTGTTCTTTTGCCTCGTTTTCATAACGACGTACAATATGTGCTATCTCTGCACGAGATCTCTCTTCTGTTGCACTAAGCAACATTTTCTTTGCTTCATCTTGTGTCATCCCTGCACAATGCTCTATAGCATGAAGCGCTTCATCTATCTTTTGTTCATATTTCTTTTTAAGTGAAGTTAGTGACTTTTCATTTCTCTCTAAGTTTATTTTTTGGGCCTGCAAAGCATTACGTTCAAGTTGAATCTTTTTCTCTTCATCCTGTTTATAACGTAAAAAACTCTGCTCTTTACGAATCAGTTCATCTTCTCTTTGATGCAGATCCGCTTTTGCTCTGGCTTTGGCACTGTCAAACTCTTTTTTTGCCTCAAGTTCTATCTCACGCGACTTCAAATGAGCACGTTCTAACAGTGTTTGTGCCTCATTTTCTATAGCACTTGCTTTTGCACGCGCCTGTTCGACATAAATATCAAAATTTGCACCCGTAATTTTTTTAGAGATGAAAAATCCTACTACTCCACTCACAGTGGCAATGCCACCGCCTAGTAGTATCTCATCTAACATCTTTTATTTCCTCTATCTTGTCACAGCTCTATTTTTTATCATTTTTGTTGGTGTAATAAGCAGATCACCGGTGACATCATAAATATCACAAATTTTTTCTTTTGTATAGCAAAGTTGTGGCTGTATAAAAATCGTATAAGGTCTCTTTTGTAACTTTTTAAAGAAACGATCATACATTCCTTTTCCAAAGCCAACTCTTTGCATGCTACCATCCACCCCAACAACAGGAACTATGGCAATATCAATTTTTCTAATATCTTTTAATGTATTTCCCGCTTCAAAAATACCAAATTTTTTTTTCTTAAGCGGCAACCTAAATGGTACCATTTTAAAACTTTTGCCAACCATAAACGGTATGAAAATATTGTGTTTTTTTCTTAATTTTTTCAATATTTTTATAATATTTACTTCACCATCCAACGGATAATAAAAAAGCACATCAACTCTTTTTTTATTTTTGAAAATATCCAATAGTCTTTTGTTTACAAGATAATCTCTATATATTTTATTATGAGTTGGCATTTTTTTTGTCTTTTTGAGACAATTTTGCCTAAATTTGCTTTTTGTAAGAGTCATATTAAATCTTTGTGGATATAATTTTGCTTATTTTACACTACTAAAGGTTAATTTTTCATGTTAAAAATCACACTTCTTACATCTCTACTTACATTTTCTCTTGTGTTTCAGGCCTGTTCATCTGAATCTAAAAAAGACAAAACACAAGAAGCAAACGCTCTTCTTGCTAAAAATGAGATAGTCTTAACATCAACAAACAACAAAGAATATGTTCTTAAAAAAGTTGCAGAAGGTTTTACTTTAGAAGATTCAAAAGCAAAAATTCTTATCTTAGATATTTTTGCCACATGGTGCCCACCTTGTCAAGGAGAAGCTTCAGCACTCACTTCCATTCAAAAGAAATTTGGAGATAAAGTAAAAATCATAGGCGTAAGTATTGAAGATAACATTCCAAATTCAAAGTTAGAGAGTTTCAAAAAGAACTACTCTGCAGACTATACACTTGTAAATTCAAGCCAAAACAGACGTTTAGTCGATACTCTTGCTGAAAAACTTAAACTCGGTAAAAACTTTGGTATTCCACTCATTGTCATCTACAAAGACGGAAAACTTATACACTATTATCAAGGAACTACAGAAGAAGAGTTTATAGAGAGTGATATTAAAAAAGCATTAGGAATCTAAATGTTTGGTTTTATCAAAAAATCTCTTGGCAAAACTGTTGAAGCGATAAAAACAGTAGCCCCAAAGAAAAAAATCACCTTTACAAAAGATGAACTTGAAGACATTTTACTCGAAGCGGATGTAGAGTATGAGCTTGTTGAGATTATTTTGCGTGAGATATATCAAGACCAAATTACCCGTGATATACTTCAATCAAAGCTCTTGGCAACACTCCGCTATGCTGATTACAAAGAACCTGAATTTACACCGCCGTTTGTAGAACTCATTGTCGGCGTCAACGGAGCGGGAAAAACAACAACCATCTCAAAACTCGCTTACAGATACAAAGAAGAGGGAAAAAGTGTTCTTCTTGGTGCAGGTGACACCTTCCGCGCGGCAGCAATTGAGCAACTGACACTCTGGGCAAATAAACTTGAAATTCCTATTGTATCTTCAAAACAGGGACATGACAGCTCCGCAGTTGCTTACGATGCCATTGACTCTGCCAAAGCAAAAAATATCGATCACGTCATCATTGACACAGCAGGACGTCTGCACACCCAGACAAATCTTGCAAATGAGCTTAAAAAAATAAAACGCATCTGTGACAAAGCTCACGCAGGTGCACCACATAGAACTCTACTCATAATTGATGGTACACAGGGCAACTCTGCTATCACACAGGCAAAAGCCTTTCATGAGATGATAGGCATAGACGGTATCATCATCACAAAACTAGACGGCACGGCAAAAGGTGGAAGTATCTTCTCTATCGCCTATGCCTTAGAACTTCCAATACTCTACGTAGGAACAGGAGAACAACCTCAAAACCTGACACCATTTGATAAATATGAATTTGTTGATGGACTTTTAGATGCAATTTTTGTGGAGGAAGAGAGCTAAGATTCTCCCCCTCTAGTTCCCAAGCTCCAACTTGGAAGTTCCTACTCTTACTTTCACTAAAACAACACTCCAAACCTTATTTCTAATAATAATATGACAAATTGCCATATTTTACAAAAATCAATAAAATATTTTATATGATGTCAGTGTCAGTTGGCGATTATTTGGTAAAAGAGGACAAGCCTTAAAACAAAGAAGTAACAATGCGACTCACCCTCGTAATTGTTATAATCCTGCTTCTTTTGGAAGTAAGGTTGTATTAAAAAGCTTATGAGGAGTTCGCGCTCCTCATCTCTCCCAACTGACTCAGATTATAATATATTTAAAAAATAGACAAAAAGAAAAATTATGGCAAAGAAAAAAATACTATTTGAGTGTCAGCACTGTGGGCTTACAACTCCAAAATGGATGGGAAAATGTACAAACTGTGGAGCTTGGGACAGTTTCATAGAACTAAATGAGCATCAACAAGAAGTAGTAAAACAGACCAAATCAACTTCATCTTCAGCAGCAAAAGCGATAAGTATCAATGAAGTTGTTGAAGAAGAAGTATTTCGCTTCTCTTCTCTTGATACCGAATTAGACAATGTACTCGGTGGCGGCATCGTTCCAGGAAGTCTTACGCTCATTGGTGGAAGTCCGGGCGTCGGAAAATCTACCCTGCTTCTAAAGGTCGGCTCAAACATTGCATCAACAGGCAAAGATGTGCTCTATGTTACCGGTGAAGAGTCCACTTCTCAGATAAAACTGCGTGCAAATCGTCTCAACTCAA
>Ga0256837_1000273_pt1 | contig 45720 bp, 45 predicted proteins | sample 4562384metaG_FD_185976 | JGI IMG/M metagenome (GOLD analysis project Ga0256837, IMG submission 185976) | Hydrothermal vent microbial communities from Guaymas Basin, Mexico - 4561-384 | ecosystem: Environmental > Aquatic > Marine > Hydrothermal vents | place: Mexico: Guaymas Basin | collected... | reverse complement strand
CGGCGCGACAAATACCAAAAGCTAAAGGATCTCTATATCCAGTAGTAGTTGATTTGATATTTTCTATAAGTGCTTTAAAAGCATCTGTTGTTTCAATTATTTCCATGAATTCTCGCTTAAGTAATTTATTGGCGCAATTATACTCAAAAACTACTAACAATTATTTATATATACTACGCTTATGGATAAATGGATAAAATATTTAAAAAATAATGATTTTATAGCTGTTAAAAAGTATATAAAAGATGGCGCAAGCTTAGAAGAAACTAATGAGAGTGGCGAGTCAGTTTTAGCAATGTCGCTTAGGTATAAATGCGATATAGATTTGGTAATGCTTTTGGTCGATAGTGGTGCTGATATATACGATTTTGATGAAGAGGGTGTAAGTGTGTTTGAGATGGCCATCACCTACGGAAATTTAGAGATGGTTAAGTATATGATAGAGCAGGGTGTAGATGTAAATATAACTAAAAGAAGAAGTAGATTTACACCCCTTATGGCTGCTACCTGTTATGGTCGTGTAGAAGTTGCTAAATTACTTATAGAAAATGGTGCTAAAAAAGATGCTACTGATTCTAAGGGGATTAGTGTTGTTGATTTTGCTAGGAAAATGAATAAAAAGTCTATTTTAGAACTTTTAGATTATGATGAAAATGCACCTAAAAATACTGGATATGCAAGGTAGTTAAAAAAACTTACCTTGTCTTTCATCATCAAGAGGTTTTTTCTTCTCTTTCTCTAACCATTCTTGAAGTAGGGCTTCTATAACTTTACTTAGACTCATCTTATATCTAGTTCTTGAATATTTCATAGCTTCATCCCAAGTTTTTCTATCTATTAATAAACTTCTTGTTATCTCATCTTTTGGTTGCATAAAATATATACCTTATGAAGCGTTTAGTAAATCTACAAAGCTTTTATAGCTATCTACTATTTGTTGATTTTTTTGTTTTTCTATATAAAACTCTATAGCTTTTTTACCAAGACGAGGAATCTCGTTTTTGACAGCCCAGCTACTTACAGTGCCTTCTGGAACTTCTAAGATATTTGCTAATGTTTTTTGTGTGATATTTAATTCGTTACAAACTTGCTTTACAACATTTATCTTTTTCTTTTTTACAGGTTTTTGATTTTGCAGTTGTTGATGATTTTCTTCAACTTCAGCATTATCTTTGATCCAATCTATAACTTCATTTCCGGTTAAAACCCAATCTCTTGTATTTAGATTACGAATAATATCATTTGTAAACTTAGAGTAGTTTTCTTTTGCAAACTCTTCATTACCAATTTGGCAAAGTATAGCAAATGCTAATTGTTGTGCACCAGCACTAGAGTTTCCCCAGTCAAAAACTTCTGATTTATTGAAAATATCATATTTTGTTTGAAATTCTAGTTCGCCATAAGTTACAAACTTACCACCAAGTAGGGCTTTGTGCCCTTTAAATACATAATTATTCCTGCTGTTAATGACCATTTATCCCTCTTCAATTTTAAATGTATAGTGTTGGTTTTCATGTTTTTTATTTGCTTTTTTAGGTGAAAAAGTAAATCTATAAATAACATATATGGATAGAGTTAGCAATAATAGTGCCAATAACCAAACTAACATAAGATATTTCCTTGATTTTTACTTATTTTAGTAAATCGGCAATATAAATATTAAATTAAGTTATATGTAATTTTTGAAGAGTCCAAAAAGTCTGTAAATAGTTTGAAATACTTCTCTACATGTAGAGAATCTGTACTAGAGAGTGAAATTTCAACTGAGATATTATCTTTATTTAAGATAGGTAATGAAGATAGTTCTATATCTTTTGGAATTTGTTTCATAATATCGATTAGTGTATTTTCACTAGTTTGTGCTAGTAGGGTTAGTCTATATTTTTTATTACTTTTATTAAATAACCTTTGAATAACTTCCATTATCATTGGGTGTGCCATTTGTGGAAATCCAGGTACGAAAAAAAATCTATCTTCAAGAGAGAAGCCCGACATGTTATTTATTGGATTAAAAAGTAGTTTTGAGCCTTTTGGTAAATCTGACATGAAAATTCTATGTGGATATGCTTCTTTGCCAAATCTTTCTTTTATGTCTAGTTCAAACTGTGGATGCCTTACTAAAGTACTAGATGTAAATACATCAGCAGCGATAGAACGTGTTAAATCATCTGGAGTTGAACCAATGCCACCAAAAGAGAATAAAATACTATTTTTATCATCTTTAACTAGCTGATATGTTTTTTTTATAAGTTCTTCATCATCTTTTATGATAAAACTAGCATGTAGTTCATGACCATATTTAGCTAGTTCAGCTTTTAAAAAATCAAAATGTTTATCAATCCTGCGCCCATTTAAGATCTCGCTACCAATTATGCAAGCGTAAAAGTTTATATTAAGTGTAGTAGTCATTTTTCGAGTGTTTTTATCTTTTTATCAATATTGTAAAAAATAGTGATTTTAAAGTTAATCTCCAAAGTTTTTATTTATTATAGTATAATTAAATTATTAAAAAATAAAGGTTATTGAATGTCATATGCACAAGAGTTAGAAGAGTTACTTACAAAGAGTGTTATTCCAGATTTAGATGAAAGACTTGATGAAATATTTGAAGAGATTGCTGATAACAAAGAAGCAAGTGAAGATGCAAAAGATGAGATAGAAGAGCTTCGCGAATTTAAAGATGATTTACAAGATGTACTTGATGATATACAGAGTGGAGATATTGATGAGGATGAGTGTAAAGAGTTGATAGATGATATAAAAGAAGCACAAAAAGGTGATGATGAAGATTTTGGTTTCGTGGAAGAGGATTAGTCTTAAAATTATAATGGTTTTTAACACCACTTAAACACAATTTATATATAATTTCAACAATAAAATAATAGGAACTAAAATGCGTATAATTCTTTTAGGAGCTCCAGGTGCTGGAAAAGGTACACAGGCTCAATTTTTAACAAAAAAATACAATATCCCTCAAATCTCTACTGGTGATATGCTTCGTGCTGCAATTAAAGCTGGAACAGAGATGGGTAAACTAGCAAAAAAAGCTATGGATGCAGGACAACTTGTAACTGATGAGATTATTATTGGTCTTGTAAAAGACAGAATAGCCCAAGATGATTGTAAAAATGGTTATCTTCTTGATGGTTTCCCTCGTACACTTCCTCAAGCTGACGCTGTAACTGCTGCTGGTATAGTTATAGATGCAGTTATTGAGATAGATGTTCCAGATGAAGAGATTGTTAAGCGTATGGCTGGTCGTCGCGCACACCTTGCAAGTGGAAGAACTTACCATGTTATTTTTAACCCTCCAAAAGTAGAAGGCAAAGATGATATAACTGGTGAAGATCTAGTGCAAAGAGATGATGACAAAGAGGAAGTTGTTTTGGATAGACTAAAAGTTTACCATGAACTTACTCAGCCACTTATAGGTTACTATAAAGCTCAAGCTGAAAAATCAGATGCTCTAACTTATATAAGAGTAGATGGAACAGCAGATATATCTGAAGTTGAAAAGGCTATTGTTTCTAAGCTAGGATAAAAAATAGCTTATATATACTATGTGTTGATATTATCTAATATTTTATTAGTGATATCTTCGCGTGATAGCGTAGCATCTATCGCTACAAGCTCTATTTTTAGGAGCTCTGTAGCTTTTATGATAGCTTCTTGAATACCCATAAGATACTCAACTCCACGAAGCTCAATACCATCTAGTTTCTTTTGAGAAAGACGGAATTCTAGCTCTTTTTTTGTTAACTTAAGTAAAAATACTTTTTTTGGATAAACACCATCAGTTGCAAATCTATTCATATGTACTATTGCTGTCTCAGATATTTCACTTTGTATAAGTGCATAAGCTACACCACTAACTACGCTTCTATCTGAAATTATCATTTTACTCTCAATATTTGGCATGATAATTTCACTCATGTGTTCAGCACGATCAGCTAAAAAAAGAAGAAATTCTGCTTTTTTGCTTTGTGCTTTAGCAGACAATACTATCTCTCGTATCTCTTTGCCAATCTCTGTACCACCAGGCTCTTTTGTAACTAACGCGTCTGGAAAGTGTTTAGCAACTGCTTCTATTTGTGTGCTCTTACCAGCAGTATCTATTCCCTCTATTGCAATGTACATGAATTCATACTTCCTATTATTTTTTGTACTTCTTTTGGAAGCAGGTGATCTGTTTTGCCATTAAATTTTAGTAGATTTCTAACTATTGATGAACTAATAAATGCATGTTTTAATTTTGGCATAAGATAAACAGTTTCAATCGTATCATCAAGAGAGTTGTTTAAATAACCGAGTTGTAGTTCGTACTCAAAGTCACTAACAGCACGAAGACCTCGTATTAGTATGCTTGCGCCATGTGTTTTAGCAAGCTCTACTGTAAGATTGTCAAAACCAACTACGCGAACATTTTTCAAATGCCCAATAGCTTTATTTGCCATCTCTATGCGCTCATCAAGAGTAAACATTGGTTTTTTGTCAGCTGAAATTGCTACTGCAACTATAACTTCATCAAAGAGTCCAAGTGCTCTCTCAATAATATCAAAATGACCATTTGTAATAGGGTCAAAAGTTCCAGGATATAGTGCTATTTTTTTCAAAATTATTCCCATCTTTTATATAAGCTATTTTGGATTCCAAGTAAATCAAACCATTTACCAATAATGAAGTTTTCCATCTCATCAAGTGTTTGTTGCTCTGAATAATAAGCCATTACAGGTGGTGCAATAATTACACCTAATGTTGCTAATTTTTGCATATTTTCCAAGGCTATTGCAGAAAATGGCATCTCTCTAGGAGCAAGTATTAGTTTTTTTTGCTCTTTTATCATAACTGATGCACATCTAGTAACTAGGTTATCGCTTATTCCACAGGCAATTTTTGCTAAAGTATTCATAGAGCAGGGTGCAATTATCATAGCATCCACTCCAAAAGATCCAGAAGCTATACTTGCAGCAATATTCTCATTTTTATAAGTTGTTAGTTTATTTTCTTTATCTAAAACAATCTCAGAATTTTTTGTCATGATGAAGTGTTTATCAACATCTTTTGGAAGTAGTTTTAGTATTTTTAAACCTAAGTTTACACCACTAGCACCACTTGTTGCTACTATTAACTTCATCTAATCTCCGCTATATTTTTACCAGTTACAGTTACTTTAATAATTTTACCATTACTTTTTTGAACTTTTATTATATCATTTAGTTTGCCATTTTGAAGTGCTTTAGCTGAAAAAGATATATCAATATTATCTCGACTCATAGTAATAGCTACATCAGCTTTTCGTTTTACTAAAGATAGGTCTGCAATATCCTTTATGGTTATTATTTTATTCTCAGGAATATGATGTTTTGCTTGGTACATTCCAGATTCAATCTCTTGGTATGGAAGCGATCTAAATTTATCTAAAATGACTCTCTTTTGTCTCAAATTAACAATAGAGAGTTCATCATCTTTTTTGATTTTCATACGAGAGATAAATACTTTTATATTAGCTTCAATAGTATAGTTGAAAAATATTTTTTTATTTTTTTGAGTTTTTATACTTATTACACCATCTCTTTTTAAATAACTATTTTTTTTAAGTTTGATTGTATAGTTATCTGGCATATCTTCCATATATGATCTTGGCTCTACATGTAGAGATATTATATCTATGTCAATATAATGTTCTTTATAATATTGCTCAATCTTATACTCAATCTTTGAAGTATCTACAGGGCTTTTTTGGATAAATCTAACATAAGAATGTTTTGCATCAAAATAGTCAAAACCATGGTGTTCTAAAAGTTTTAGTAAATCTTTAGATTTAACTTTTTTTGAGTGTTTATTTGGATTTAGTTGAAAAAGTTTTATATCTTCTTTTGCAGTTGGAAGAAGTGTTCTTAGAGTTACATCTTTTGAGTCTGTATAGTATATTTTATTTAAAGTTATATTTGAAAAAAGTTGAGTAGATATAAACATAATTAACAATATATATTTTACGAACATAAACAAACCAACTTTATACTTTTTTATAATTTTAACACTTTTTTTGTTTTTGTTAAAAAATAGGGTGAAATTTGTTATATATGATAGAAAATATGATATGCTATTATAATAATATTAACTAGGATGAATATATGAAGAAATTCTTAACAAGGCTAGAAGAAGTTGAGGCAGAATTTGGTATAAAAAAATCAAGGACAATAGCAAAGTTAGACTTTTGGCAAAGTACAACAGGTTTAATCCTTGGTATTTTTATACTTGGTCATATTATATTTGAATCATCAATACTTGTAAGTAAAGAGTTGATGTATAAAGTAAGTATTATGTTTGAAGGATATTACTTTTTTGGTGAAACATATCCTGGAATAATCTCATTTTTAGCTGGATTTATTTTTGTGGTTTTTATAATGCATGCTGGAATTGCTATGAGAAAATTTCCAAATTCTTATAGACAGTATAAAGCTATGAAAAATCACGCTGTAAGGATGAGTCATTCTGACACTTATCTTTGGTTAGTTCAGATTGTAACTGGCTTTATTATGTTTTTTACAGGTTCAGTACACCTTTTTATGATGATGACAAATCCACAAGATATTGGTCCATATATATCTGCTAGTAGAATTGTTCAAGATATGATGTGGATTTTGTATGTGATTTTACTGGTTTCAGTTATTCTTCATGCATTTATAGGTCTTTATAGACTTGTTTTAAAATGGGGATTTTTTGAGGGTGAAAATGCTAAAAAAAGTAGAAAACGACATAAGTTATTTTTAAAAATAATGATTGTTATTTATTTAACGCTTGGTTTTTTAGCACTCGGCAAATATATATACATTGGAATAACTCATGATTTTTCTGATGGTGTTAGATATAAGTCTGAAACAATAATTATGGAGAAACATTAATGAGAATAGCATATACAGATGTATTAGTAGTTGGTGGTGGTTTAGCTGGTCTTAGGTGTGCAACAGGTGTCAAAGAACGCGGTTTAGATACAGTGCTTTTAACGCTTGTTCCACCAAAGCGTTCACACTCTGCTGCTGCTCAAGGTGGTATGCAAGCATCTCTTGGGAATTGTATTAAAGGTGAGGGTGATAATGAAGATGTTCACTTTGCAGATACTATCAAAGGTAGTGACTGGGGTGCTGATCAAGATGTAGCTCGTATGTTTGTCAATACTGCACCAAAAGCCATAAGAGAACTAGCAGCATGGGGTGTACCTTGGACTCGTGTCCGCAAAGGTGATCATCAAGCAATAATAAATGCTAAAAAAGTAACTTTAACAGAAAAAGATGAGGCTCATGGTCTTATAACTGCTAGAGATTTTGGTGGTACTAAAAAATGGCGTACATGTTATACATCTGATGGCACGGGACACTCTATGCTTTATGCAATGGATAATAAAGCCCATCAAGATGAGATAAAAGTTCATGAAAGAATGGAAGCAATAAGTCTAATCCATGAAAATGGTAGATGCTACGGAGCGGTTGCAAGAAACTTAATGACTGGTGAGCTTGTAGCGTATATTGCAAAAGCCACGACAATCGCTACTGGTGGATATGGTCGTATTTATGCAGTAAGTACAAATGCGGTTATTTGTCAGGGAATGGGGCAGGCTATCGCACTTGAGACTGGTGTAGCAACTTTAGGAAATATGGAAGCTATACAGTTTCATCCGACAGCTATTGTTCCTGTCGGTATTTTAACTACAGAGGGTTGTCGTGGTGATGGTGGACTTCTAACTGATGTAGATGGTTATAGATTTATGCCAGATTATGAGCCGGAGAAAAAAGAGCTTGCATCTCGTGATGTTGTATCTCGTCGCATGGTTGAGCATATGCGTAAGGGCAAGGGTGTAAAAAGCCGTTATGGGGATCATCTTTGGTTAGATATTACTAATCTAGGTCGTGAACATATTGAAAAAAATCTTCGTGAGGTAAAAGATATCTGTGAAAGCTTTTTAGGGATTGATCCTGCCGAAAAACCTATACCTGTTCGTCCTACACAACATTACTCCATGGGTGGAATTCGCACAGACTACAAAGGTGAGAGTCAGACTCTAAAAGGACTTTACTCTTGTGGAGAAGCTGCTTGTTGGGATCTTCATGGATTTAACCGTCTAGGTGGAAACTCTGTAAGTGAGACAGTTGTTGCTGGAATGTTGGTAGCTGAGCATATTGCTGATTATTGTGAAACAAAAGAGAGTGAAATAGATATATCTACAAAACTAATCCATAAGTTTGTAGATAAAGAACAGGCAAAATTAGATTTTTTACTTGAAGAAAAAGAAAATGCAGAATCTCCATATCCACTTCGTCATGCAATGGAAAATATTATGATGGATAAGGTTGGAATATTTAGAAATGAAACAGATTTACAAGAAGCTGTTAGTGAGTTAGAACAACTTTTAATTCGTTCAAGAAATATAGAAGTTAAACATAAAACATTGACTGCTAATCCTGAGCTTGTTAATGCTTATCGTGTTCAACGCATGTTGAAACTAGCACTTTGTGTTGCAAAAGGTGCGCTAGAACGCAGAGAGAGTCGTGGAGCTCATGCTAGAGAAGACTACCTAGAGCGTAATGATAAAGATTTTTTAAATCGCACGATAACTTCTTGGCCTGATGAAAATCAAACTATGCCAACTCTAAGTTATGAAGATATAGATATAAAATCTATGGAGCTACCTCCAGGTTTTCGTGGTTACGGAAAAGATATGACTATCACAAATCCTGAGTCAAAGAAAAGACAAGAAGAGGTTGATAAAATTCGTGAAGATTTAGAAGCCAAAGGTGCCAATAGATTTGAGATACAAGAAGCACTTATGGAGTACAGAAGTAAACTACCAGAGTGTTATCGTGGTAAAAATGAAAGATTATGGGAGAGATTCTAATGAGTGATACAAAACCAAGAACTTTACAAATAAGTATACTAAGATATAACCCTCAAGTTCCAGAGGATAAGCCAAAAGTTGAAACATATGAGCTTGAAGAAGCTGATGGAATGACACTATTTATTGCGCTTAATGACATACGAGAGAAGTATGATGAGTCACTAAAGTTTGACTTTGTATGTCGTGCAGGTATTTGTGGATCTTGTTCAATGCTTGTCAATGGAGTGCCTACTTTAGCTTGTCGTACGCTAACATCTAAGCTAGATACAGATATCTCACTAGCACCATTACCAATGTTTGAATTAATAGGTGATTTATCTATTTATACTGGTAAATGGATGCGCGGACTCAATGAGCGTCTTGAAACTTGGATACATGAAAAAGAGGATGAGCAAAGTAAAATTGATGCAAATCGTTTAGAAGAGAGAATGGATCCAGATTTAGCTGATGATATTTATGAACTTGATCGTTGTGTTGAGTGTGGTTGTTGTGTAGCTGGATGTGGGACGATGCTTATGCGCAATGACTTTGTAGGTGCTGTTGGACTTAACAAAGTAGCTCGCTATCATCTTGACCCTCGTGATAAAAGAAGTGATGAAGATTATTATAATCTTATTGGTGATGATAATGGAGTTTTTGGCTGTATGACTTTGCTTGGTTGCGAAGATGTCTGCCCAAAAGAGTTGCCTCTTCAATCTAAAATAGCATATATGCGAAGAAAAATGGTAGCTATGAAAGATGATAAATAGTTATTTATTTTTAATGTAAGTGGTACCAGTGGCCGGACTCGAACCGGCACGCAGTTGCCTGCAAGGGATTTTGAATCCCTCGTGTCTACCATTTCACCACACTGGCTCTATTGTAAATAAAGTTCGTGATTATATTTAGTCTACACTTAATATAGCATGAAAATAAATAGTAAATCAAATTTAGTCGATATTATGTACAATTAGGAACTAATATTGCTATAGTATTAGTAATATTTGAGCCAAAACCTGTGGAGGTGTATTATGAGAGTCACATCGAGTATGTACTATAAAAATATTTATGGTGATAGTAACTCAAAACTTAGTAAAAATTTATTTGATGTAAATAAGCAAATATCTTCTGGACTACAAATTCAGTATGCACATGATGATATAAGAACATTTACAGAAACTATGAGATTAGATAATGAGATCACAACACTTGGACAGGTTAAAAAAAGTGTAGATAGTGGTTATAAATTTTCAAATCAAACTGACTCAGTTTTAAATGAGTTTCAAACATCTCTTGATCGCGTAAAAGTACTTCTTATTCAGGCTTCTAACTCTTCTCAAAGTGATGATTCTATGGATGCTATTGCAAATGAGCTTAGAGGATTAGAAGAGCATTTTATGAACTTATCAAATACATCAATTGATGGTAAGTATATATTTTCAGGCTCATTAACAAGTACCAAACCAATTGATGCAGATGGTATATATAAAGGTAATGATATTAAAATGAATGTATTTGCTGGTTCAGGCATAAAACAATCATATAACTTAGATGGAGCAGAGTTATTTCTTGGTGAAAATAAGTTTATAAACAAAGAGATAACTACAAATGTACCAAATTACAGTTTAACTAAACAGTATCCAGATTTTACAGACCCTAGCGTTAAAGGTCAAGTAATAAGTATTAAAGAAGATAGTACTATTCGTGATTTGATGGGAGATATTAATGCTGATTTAACTGGCTATTATCAAGCTCATTTTTACGTAAACGGTGTTCAAAGTAATGGTGATGCATTTAATACACAAATAGATATGTCAGAGAATGAAAATGTATCTGAATTACTAGATAAAATAGGAAAAGCATATGGAAACACAAGTTCAGTAGAGGTTGTTAATGTGCGTCTAAATGAGCTTGGCGAGATTGTTGTTGAAGATAAGCTGAGAGGTTCTAGCAAATTAGATTTTAATATGGTTGGTGCTGTTGATTTTGATGCAACATCTACTACAAATGACTCTGCAAATATTAGTAATGCTACTGTATATTCATCACCAGGTAAAATTGACAATTTGAAATATGGGGAGACAGATTTTTATAAGATTATAAGTGACACTTCTCAAGCTGCAAATGAAAACTTATTTATCAAAAAGTTTGTTCAATCACCTTTTGATGAGACAACTAATTATGCTGATGTAGCCATAAAAGCTGTAAACTATAGTATGAGCAGAGCTGTTGAGTCAGGAGATACTTTAAGCATAACAATGGATGATGGAAGTGGAGGATTAACAACATATAATCAAAATTTTGTTACAGATGCACAAACAACTTATGAAGCTTTAAAATCGCAGGTTGAAGCTGATGGTGATTTTGTAGTAAATATAGATGGTGATAATCTTAGTTTTGAGTTAACTGGTAAAGGTTTAGATGCAGGAGCATTTGTTAATACAGATTTAAGCAATGATGATGGCAGTGGAGCTGGTGCAGTAACTATTTCAAGAGTAGATACTAGCTCTAAAATAGTATCAGACATAGAATCTATGCTTTATGATAGAGTACAATTTAGTAAAAAAGATTCCAAGTTAATATCAAATGTAGCTCAGATAGTAAAAGAAACAAATGCTTTTGCTTCACCTGCAACAAAAATTTCAGAAGTAGCAGATATTTCAAAAGGTACAGATGACACTATAGATGATACACTTGATGGTAGTAGTTTGATTTTAAAAGGACAGACTATTAGTGGTTCTAACTATGATGTAAAAATTGATTTTAAAAGTACTGCAAATGGTGGTTCAACTTTTTCTTTAGATACAGATGGTGATGGAAATTATGATAATGGAAGTTATGATATTTTTAATACATCAAATCCAAGAGAAGCTGTAAATGCTGATGATATGACCTATCAACAACTTATCGATGTGACGAATATGGTTGTAAGTGGTACTCTTCCAACTTCAGATAATAGTTCTGGAGATAAAACTCAAGAAGCGCTAGATTATGATAAAGCTATAGCTGATTCTCAATATCTTTCAAATACTAAACTAAGCTATGATGGAAAGATAGAATTTGAAGACTTTAGCTTTAGTAGTACTAAAGCTAGTCTATCTATGTATGATTCAAATGCAGGGGATTTTTCTACAGATCCATCTATTATGACTTTTAATGCAAATAACGCGTTAGTTGTAAAAGATGCAAAAACTGATTTCTTTAAAGAGTTAGATAGGATTATAAAATCAGTTGAAAATCATGAAAGATACCCAGATGCTTCTAATGGTGACTTGAGAAATGTAGGTATAGAAAATGCCATATCAATGGTAGATGATTTATCTAGACATGTTGGCCGTTCACATGCATCAGTGGGAGCTCAATCAACAGCACTTACAAACTCTTTAGAGCGTGCTGAACTTCTAGAGATAAGCACTATGACCTTGAGATCAGATACTATAGATACTGATTTAGCAGAAGCTTCTCTAAATCTAGCCCAATTAAATCTAAACTATCAAGCAATGCTATCAACGGTTGGTAAAATTTCTCAATTAAGTCTTGTAAACTATCTATAAAATATAATTTATGGAACAGTTTTAGCTATACTTCTTTTTTAATAACTATACAAGGAAGTAAGGCTTGAAAGACACTCTTTTTATAATATTTTTTGGTATGCTAATCTATCTTGGATTTGCTACTGTTTTGGGCGATACTGCTCTTATGGGGAGTTATGGTGCAAAATTTGCTGAATTAAACCATACTTATTTTGGTTACATATCTTATGTTTATATCTTTACTGCACTTATTCCTTTATATATTTTTTATAAAAATACAACTTTAAATATACGAAAATTTGAACTAATAATTACATCTTTTTTAGTTTTATTTTCAGCTTTATTGGCCCAAGCTATTTTAGTTAAAGATGAGTTAAGAGGTGTAATTGGTGGAGATTTTGTAGACTTTATGGAGCCTTACATCGGTGTATTTGGTCTTTGGATTTTTTGGATAATTATCACCTTAGTATCTATAGTTATTATAGTTGACAAAAGTGCACATGAGATTGTAGATATTTTATTTGGTACTGCTAAGTCAAAGTTGGCTACTGCTAAAAACAACAGAGATTCCAAAAAAGCTCTACATGTAGAGCAGACTAAAGAAAAGGAACTTCCTCTACATGTAGAGGATAGTGCTATTGAGATAGAAGAGTATTTAGCACAAGATATTGCAGACGATGCTATTGAAGAAAATATTCAAAATATACAAGAGATAGATAAGCCAGCATATTTAAGAAAAGAAGAAACTACAAATATTATAGATTTAGTTAATGATATAAAAGAAAAAAATGGTGCAATTGTTGTTGAGGAGTTAGAAGAAAATGCAAAACTTCTAGCAACTATTGAAAAAGGTAAGGTTGAAAAGCCTAAAAATTTCAAACTTCCATCAGTTGATTTCTTACAAAAAGCACCAAAAACAGCGAAAAATATAGATGAGAGTGAACTTGATGAAAAAATCCATTATCTCATAGAAAAACTTGCTCATTTTAAAATAGATGGTGATGTTGTTCGTACTTATGCTGGTCCAGTTGTATCTACTTTTGAGTTCAAGCCTGCTGCGAATGTAAAAGTATCTAAGATACTAAATCTTCAAGATGATCTAGCAATGGCACTTTCAGCTGAAACTATCCGTATACAAGCACCAATACCTGGAAAAGATGTAGTAGGGATTGAGATACCAAACGAAACAGTAGATACTATCTATCTACGTGAAATTTTAGATGATAAACTATTTAAAGATTCTTCATCTCCACTTACCATAGTTCTTGGAAAAGATATAGTTGGTAAACCTTTTGTAACTGATCTTAAAAAACTTCCACATCTGCTTATAGCAGGAACAACAGGGAGTGGTAAAAGTGTTGGTATAAATGCTATGATACTTTCACTTTTATATAAAAATTCGCCAGATCAACTTAGACTCCTAATGATAGATCCAAAGATGTTAGAGTTCTCAACATACAATGATATACCACATCTTCTTACACCTGTTATAACAAAGCCTAAACAAGCAATAGCCGCACTAAACAATATGGTAGCAGAGATGGAACGCCGTTACGAGCTTATGGCTGAAACACGTACTAAAAATATTGAAAATTATAATGAAAAAGTCAAAAAAGAGGGTGGAGAACACTTTCCTTTTATAGTGGTGATTATAGATGAGTTAGCTGATTTGATGATGACAAGCGGAAAAGATGTTGAAGTAAGTATTGCTAGACTTGCACAAAAGTCTAGGGCTTGTGGTATCCATCTTATAGTTGCTACTCAAAGACCATCTGTTGATGTTGTAACAGGTTTAATTAAAGCAAATTTACCATCTCGTATATCTTATAGAGTAGGGCAAAAGGTTGATTCTAAGATAATTTTAGACCAAATGGGTGCTGAATCACTTTTAGGTCGTGGAGATATGCTTTTTACTCCTCCTGGTTCTACAGGTTTAGTTCGTTTACATGCGCCTTGGGCAACAGAAGATGAGATAGAAAAGATTGTTGAATTTATTAAAGCGCAACGAGAACCAAACTATGACAAAACATTTTTACTTGAAGAGAGTGAAAACTCTGCTTCATTATCATCTGATACTTATGAAGAGTTAGATGATCTTTATGAGGAAGCTAAAAATGTTGTCTTAAATGATAGAAAAACTTCTATATCGTATCTTCAAAGAAAACTTCAAATTGGTTATAACCGTTCTGCAAATATTATAGAGCAGCTGGAGCAAGAGGGTGTTCTTTCATCTGCAAACTCTAAAGGTGTTAGAGAAATTCTATAATGACAAAAGCTAAGTTAGTATTTACGAGATATAAAAGCTCATTTAGCGTATATGTAGAGAATCTGGAAGACCTAGAAGTCTCACAGATTCAAGAGCTTCAAGATTTTGTTTCTTTACGAAATGGTGTATTTGATTTTGATACATATACATTTGTGATTCAAAAAAGATTAGAATTTCGTGAATTTGTAGAGCTTTTAGAACATAGTGAAATAAGCTCTACATGTAGAGAACATATATTGACTAAAAAGCAAGATGTAAAAATTTCTTTTGGAAAATATAAAGGTATGCTTTATTCTGATTTACCAGATTCTTATCTCTTATGGTTAAAAAGCTCTTATCGTGGCAAAGAGAGAGATATTATAGATGCAGAAATAAACTTTAGAAAACTATAGTGTTACTATAGTAAACATAAATAATATAAAAAATAGATATTATGTTTCGTATAGTTACACTGTTTATTTTTGGTTTTTTTATTTAGCTATAATCCCATATAAATTAAAACATGAGGATTTACTATGGCATTCTTAGATGACTACAAAGTACATACGAAAGAAAGAGCAGAGCTAGGTGTTCCACCATTAGCTTTAAATGCTAAACAAACTGCAGAACTTGTTGAGATATTAAAAACTTCTCCAATTCCAGAGCAAGATTACGCAATGGATATTTTTCTAAATAAAATTCCAGCTGGTGTTGATGATGCAGCTTATGTAAAAGCTGCATTTTTAAATGATATAGTTCAAGGTAAAGTTAGCTGTGATGCTATAGATGCTGTAAAAGCTTGTGAAATTTTAGGTCTTATGCTTGGTGGCTTTAATGTAACTCCATTAGTTGAAGCACTAAAAATAGATGGTGAAATAGCAGATACTGCTGCTGAGCAACTTAAAAATACAATCCTTGTGTATGATGCATTTAATGATGTAAAAAGATTAATGGATGAAGGAAATGCTAAAGCTAAAGAGGTTATAGAATCTTGGGCAAATGCTGAATGGTTTACAAACAAGCCAGAGATGGAAAAAGAGATTACTGTTACTGTTTATAAAGTTCCAGGTGAAACAAATACAGATGATCTTTCTCCAGCATCTGAAGCATTTACTCGTGCAGATATCCCTCTTCACGCAAACTCATTCTTAGTTAATAGAATGGACAACCCTCTTGATACTATGAAAAAGTTAAAAGAAAAAGGTCACCCACTTGCTTATGTTGGTGATGTTGTTGGAACTGGATCTTCTCGTAAGTCTGGTATTAACTCTGTTCAGTGGCATATGGGTAAAGATATTCCAGGTATTCCTAACAAAAGAACTGGTGGTATAGTTATTGGTGATATTATTGCTCCAATTTTCTTCAATACTGCAGAAGATTCAGGATGTATCCCTATTCAAGCTCCAACTGCTAAACTTGAAACAGGTGATGTTATCACAGTTAAGCCATTTGATGGTCAAATCATAAAAGATGGTGAAATTGTTTCTACTTTTGAATTAGCTCCAAATACACTTCCTGATGAGATGCGTGCTGGTGGTCGTATTCCACTTATTATCGGTAAGGGTTTAACTGCTAAAGCTAGAGAAGCTCTTGGTATGGATTCAGCTAGTTTATTTATGACTCCTGCACAACCTGAAGATGACGGTAAAGGTTATACTTTAGCTCAAAAAATGGTAGGTAAAGCTTGTGGTATGGATGGCGTTAAACCTGGTGTTTACTGTGAACCAATTGCAACAACTGTTGGATCTCAAGATACAACTGGTCCAATGACTCGTGATGAAGTAAAAGAACTTGCTGCACTCTCTTTTGGTGCTGATATGGTTATGCAATCATTTTGTCATACTGCTGCTTATCCAAAACCAGCAGATATTGAACTTCAACATACACTTCCTGAGTTCTGGACTTCAAGAAAAGGTTTTATTCTTCGCCCAGGTGATGGTGTAATCCACTCGTGGTTAAATAGACTTTGTCTTCCAGATACAGTAGGTACTGGTGGAGATTCACATACTCGTTTTCCAATTGGTATCTCTTTTCCAGCTGGTTCAGGCCTTGTAGCATTTGCTGCAGTAACTGGTATGATGCCACTTACTATGCCTGAATCTGTTCTTGTAAGATTTAAGGGGACTATGCAACCAGGTATCACTCTTCGTGATATGGTAAATGCTATTCCTCATCAAGCAATTAAAGATGGTTTACTTACAGTTGAAAAAGCTGGTAAGAAAAATATCTTTGGTGGTCGTGTTCTTGAGATTGAAGGTCTTGAAGATCTTAAGTGTGAACAAGCTTTTGAACTTTCTGATGCTTCTGCTGAGCGTTCAGCTGCAGCTTGTACAGTTAAGCTTAACAAAGAACCAATTATAGAATACTTAGAATCTAATATTGTTCTTATTGAAGAGTTAATTGCTCAAGGTTATGAAGATAAAGCTACTTTACAAAGACGTGCTGATAAGATGAGAGCTTGGATTGCTAATCCAGAACTTCTTGAAGCTGATAAAGATGCAGAGTATGCAGCAGTTATCGAGATAGATATGGATCAAATAAAAGAGCCAATTTTAGCTTGCCCTAATGATCCAGATGATGTTAAAACATTAACTGAAATTCGTGAAGCTGGTTTACGTACAGAGATTGATGAAGTATTTGTTGGCTCATGTATGACAAATATTGGTCTTTTCCGTGCAGCTGGTGAGATTTTAAGAGGTGAAGGTCCTGTTGCTAACAAGCTTTGGATCTGTCCTCCAACTAAAATGGATGAGAAAACTCTTCAAGAAGAGGGTTACTATTCTGTATTTGGTATGGCTGGTGCTCGTACTGAGATTCCTGGCTGTTCTTTATGTATGGGTAACCAAGCATCTGTGGCACAAAATGCATGGGTATTTTCAACAAGTACAAGGAATTTTGACAACAGACTAGGTAAAGGAAGTCAAGTTTATCTTGGTTCAGCTGAACTTGCTGCTGTTGTAGCACTTAAGGGTGCACTACCAACTGCCGAAGAATATTTAGAAATCGTTTCTGGAAAAATTAAACCAGAGATGACTGATGAAATTTACAAATACTTAAATTTCAACAAAGTATCTAAAGAAGAATTAACTTCAATGGTTAAGTAAGAAAAAAGGCTTCGGCCTTTTTTCTTAATCTCTTACAATATCGTATTCTAGAGGATATCTAGGATTAAAAACTTTCAATTCAATTCTATGGTTTTGCTTCTGGTTTTCAAATAAAATAGTAACATTATTTTCAAATTCATCTATATATGATATTGATTTAATAAGATCACTTTCTTTTTTTATAGTAAATTTTGTATTTTTATAATTAGCTTCATAAGTATCTTTAGCAACTTCTTTTGCATTTTTTATTAACTGAAAAAAATTAAAATTAGATTCTATTTTTCTAACAATTACTTGCTCTATTTCAGGTTCTACTATTGTTATAGCAAATGGAGATATATATATGTACTTCTCAACTGGAGTCTTGTAGGCCCACTTAGCAAACTGTGGTTTATGTGCGGTTACATGCCCCTTGTAGCTAAGTACTTTATCTTTTTCATCTTTAATATTTTGTGTAAAATCTGCTTCAAATGATGTTATTTTATCCATTGATGCGTAGCTTTGAGTTATTAGAAGTAGTATTGTAAGTATAAATTTCAAGTTGATCCTTTTTATTTAAAAAATTATAACTAAGCACTTGTTTACATATTAATTAATATTAGTAAAATAAAAAATCATTCTATAATTTATGCAACTTATTATTATAAGTATGATAAAATATTACAATTTCAAATTTACTATATAGTTTATTATATAGTAATATTATAAGGTTGAAGATGCTACAAGCATTTATGGGTAAAGTATTTGGTACTTCGAATGATCGTGAACTTAAAAAATATAGTAAAATAGTTAAAAATATAAATAACTTAGAAGATAAATATAAATCTCTTTCTGATGATGAGCTAAAAGAAGCATTTAATGAGCTTAGGAAGAGTGTAGTTGATGGTGAAAAAACTTTAGATGAAGTTTTAGAGGATTCTTTTGCAATTACAAGAGAAGCAAGTGTCCGTACACTTGGGATGCGTCATTTTGATGTTCAGTTAATTGGTGGTGCTGTTTTGCATGAGGGTAGAATTGCTGAGATGAAAACAGGTGAGGGTAAGACACTTGTTGCAACTTTAGCTATTGTACTAAATGCTATGGCTGGAAAAGGGGTTCATTTAGTTACTGTAAATGATTACCTAGCTTCTCGTGATGCAAGAGAGATGGGCCCATTGTATGAGTTTTTAGGGTTCTCTGTTGGCGCAATCTTAGAAGATATGCATGACCATGAACTGAAAAAAGCAGCATATGCAGCAGATATTACTTATGGTACAAACAATGAATTTGGTTTTGATTACCTAAGAGACAATATGTCTTATTCGGCTGATCATATGGTTCAGCGTGGGCATAATTTTGTAATTGTTGATGAAGTTGATAGTATCTTGATTGATGAAGCTAGAACGCCACTAATTATATCTGGCCCAACTGATAGAAATATGGAAGACTATACAAGAGCAAATGAAATAGCTAAGCAACTTGTAAAAGATGAGCATTTTACAGTAGACGAAAAAGACAGAGTTATTTTGGTTACTGAAGAGGGTAATACAAAAGCTGAAGAGTTGTTTGGTGTTGAGAATTTATTTTCTCCTGAAAATGCTTCTTTATCTCACATATTAGATCAAGCATTAAAAGCAAATTATATATTTGTTAAAGATGTTGATTATGTTGTTAATGATGGAGAAGTTGTAATTGTTGATGAGTTTACTGGTCGTTTAAGTGAAGGTCGTCGTTTTTCAGAAGGTCTTCACCAAGCACTTGAAGCAAAAGAGGGTGTTGAGATTAAAGAAGAGACTCAAACTTTAGCTGACATTACTTTTCAAAATTACTTTAGAATGTATGATAAGCTAGCTGGTATGACAGGTACTGCTGAAACTGAAGCATCGGAATTTGCACAGATTTATTCTCTTGATGTTATATCTATACCTACAAATATTCCAATTGCAAGAATTGATAAAAATGACCTTATATATAAAACAGAACGTGAGAAATTTGAAGCAGTTATAAATACTGTAAAAGAACTAAGCAAAACAGGTCAACCAGTACTTATTGGTACTGCAAGTATTGAAAAATCAGAACTTCTTCACTCAGTTTTAAAGAAAGAAAAAATAGCACATACTGTACTTAATGCTAAAAACCATGAGCAAGAGGGTGAGATTATTAAAGGTGCTGGAGCTAAAGGTGCTGTAACTATTGCTACAAATATGGCTGGTCGTGGTGTTGATATTAAAGTAAATGATGAAGTTAGAGAGCTTGGTGGTCTTTATATACTAGGTACCGAGAGACATGAGAATCGCCGTATAGATAATCAGCTTCGTGGTCGGAGTGGTCGCCAAGGTGATGCTGGTACTACTCAGTTTTATTTATCTTTAGAAGATAATCTTCTTCGTATTTTTGGGTCTGATAAGATTAAATCTATCATGGAAAGACTTGGTGTTGAAGATGGTGAATATATAGAATCAAAAATGGTAACTCGTGCAGTTGAAAAGGCTCAGAAAAAAGTTGAAAACATGCATTATGAGGGTCGTAAACAAATTGTTGAGTATGATGATGTAGCAAATGAGCAAAGAAAAATTGTTTATAAGTTTAGAAATCAATTGCTAGACAAAAATTATGATATTGGTTCAAAAATTAATGAAATTAGAGAAGAATATATTGTTAATGCTTTAAATAATGCTGGCATATTTGAAGGTGGGGCGAGAGAAGATTTTGCATTAGATTCTTTATTTAAGCATCTGCATGAAGAGATTAATTATGAATTAAATCCTGAAGATTTTAAAGATTTAGATTATGAAGAACTACTTGAAGCAGTTTTAAAAGCTGTTAAAGATGTATATGATGAAAAGATGTCTGTGTTAGAAGATGATGTGCGTGGAGAGGTTGAGCGTGAAGTTTATTTAAAAATGTTAGATAAAGCTTGGCGTGATCATCTTTATCAAATGGATACTATGAAAACTGGTATTAGACTTCGTGCATATAATCAAAAAGACCCACTAGTTGAGTATAAAAAAGAGAGTTTCAATCTTTTCACTGAGCTTATAACTGAGATAAAAGTAAATACTATTATTCATCTTCAAATTATTCAATTTAAATTTGAAGATCCTGAAGAGGAAGCAAGAGAATTAGCTGAAAAAATGGAAACAGAGAGAAAAATTGCTGAGGCAGTAAGACAATTTAATCATTCTCAAAATGAAGAAGACTCATCTTTTGGAGAGAAAAAGGTAGCTAGAAATGAACCTTGTCCATGTGGATCGGGTAAAAAATATAAACAATGCTGTGGTAAAAGTGGTCCTAAAAAAGGGGCATTTGCTTCTTGAATGATAATATAGTTCCCTATCTTGTAAAAAGATTTTTGCGTTTTGATAAAGATCAGCCATTTATCTTTTTATCAGCTGTATTAGCTTTTTTAGGTATTAGTCTTGGTGTAACAGTCCTTCTAATTGCTATGGCTCTTATGAATGGTTTTGATAATGAATTTAAAAAGAAACTCACTATTATGAACTACCCCTTAACAATAGTTCCAAAGTTTTTTGGATCAGTTAATGATAACCTGCTAATTGATTTAGAGACTAAATTTCCTGAGTTGTCATTTAGTCCATACATTCAAACAGCTATTATGGCTAGATCTGGTTCAAAACTAGAGGGTGGCTACATGTTTGGAGTAAACTTTGAGAGTGAAGCCAAGGTAAATAGTGTTGTAAATAAAGCTATAAAAGATACAAAGTTCAAAAAATTTGATATTTTAATAGGTAAGTCACTTAAAGAAGAGTTTCATATTTATAAAGATGATAGACTTATGTATATCTTTACACATGTAGAGCCAGGCGGACTTTCAATAACTCCTAAAATTAAGAGATTTAAGGTAAAAGGTATTTTTGACTCTGGCTTATCAGCCTATGATAAAGCTTATTCGTATACCACAATATCTTCTTTGAGAGCTATGCTGCATCTTCCATCAAATATGTATGATGGTATACATATATTTTCAAAAGATCCACATGTAGATATTTTGAAGATTAAGGAAGTATTACCATCATCAGTAGCAATAAAAGGCTGGTGGGAAGATAATCTTAACTTTTTTGCAGCATTAGAGCTTGAAAAAGTATCTTTGTTTATAGTACTGATGCTTATTATTCTTATCGCAGCTATAAATATTATATCTTCTCTTTTGATGAATGTTATGAATAGAAGAAGTGAGATAGCATTATTAATGTCATTAGGAGCCACTTCTAAAGAGGTTAAAAAGGTTTTTCTTTATCTTGGTATAGTTATTGGTGTAAGTGGTATATTGGCTGGAGTAGTGCTTGGCATGAGTGGATTATGGGTACTTTCTACATTTGATATAGTTCATCTTCCAAAAGATGTATATCCAACCACAACACTACCACTTGACTTAAGCGTAAAAGATTTCTTCTTGATTGTTGGTGGAGCATTTATGATTGTAGTTGCTTCTGCTTATTATCCAGCTAAAAAAGCAAGTGAAGTAGATATTTTAACTGTTCTGAGAAATGAATAGAATTACTTCTTTTTATTATCGTTTTCAAATAGCTTCATCGGGTATGTAAAAGTTCTTTTTAATATATTCCATGGAGCTACTACAATATCTTTTGCTACCCTTGTAGTTACTTGCGGATCATCAAGTTTGCCATTTAGTTTTAGCGATGTAGAGACTGTATCGTCACCAAGTAAGATATACCCAACTACTGGTATCTTTGAGACTGAACTTCCGAGTTTAGTTTTTAGATTTAGATCCATATCTATAGTGTTATTTTTTATGCTTGCATCACCTTTTCCTACTATATCTAGCTCTTTTGATTCTACTAATAAGTTACTTATATTATATATATGATTTTTATATTGAAAATCAAAGTATAGTTTGTCTATATCTAATCCATTTTTATTATAACCAGGCATTCTAAATGTCAATAATGAAGGTACAGTATTTACAAATGCTAAAACATTATTTAAAATTTTATAATCCATAATTTTAGAGTCTTTTATATGAACTAAACCTTTGTATCTCTTCTTGTCTCCTGCTACTAGGAAGTTAAGCCTACCACCTTTGAATTTTGATAAAGCAAAAAGTTCATTCATAAAAGTATCTTCAAAATTTTCACCCTTTAAAATGAATGCATCATTTTTATATTCAAAATTAGCCTTACCTTTTTTATGTATAAGCTGTATAGTTAAAATATTGTTGATATATTTAAATGTTATTAAATCTGCTGCAGCATGCCTGTCTTTACTTAAAAATACATATGAATTTTTAGCTTCTAGATAGACAGCTTTTGTGTCTTTTTTGCCATCACTATCTAGTTCTGATATAAAATTTATAATATCATTTAAGTAAAATCCAATATTTTTAGTTTTAATTTTTATATTATCATCTATTTCTATATGCAAGAATCTATTAACATCAATATCTATAAGATCTTTCTTAGTGCGTACTTTTCCACTTATTGAATATTTGTGTATTGGGTTGTTTCCCTTAACTAATATTGCATATTTGTAGTCACTTTTAAATAAAAAATTAATGTGACTAGTATTGTATTTCTTACCCATTCTAAAGCTTCCATTATCTATGAAATACTTTTGTAATATTTTTGATTCTTTTGCTATATTATTAATAGAATTAACACTAACTTTCCATTCATAATCATTAAGTATATATTTTAAATCATAATACTTAGAGTCTATGATAATATCATCCTTTACTTTTTTTATATCTAATCTTGTAGTTGTATCTTTTTTAAATATTTCATCAAAAATGTTGTTTGATATATTTATATTATTTATGTCTATATGCCCATTATCTTCAATCAAGTTATATTCAAGGCTTAAATTTGATTGTAGTATATTTTCAATTGAGACGTTCATATCTTTTATGCTTAGCTGTTGATTATCTAAATATATATCTAATCCACTAATATTATAAATATCTTTTGACGTTTTAAGACTTATTTTTGAATCAGAACTGATTCTTAATTTATCATCATATATTATATTTAAATTAAGTTGTTCTTGGTTTAGTTTTGTATTGTATTTAAATAGCTTAGTAATATCTAAATCTATATTGGCTCTGATAGGTTTAAATAAAAGTTTTCCAGAAGCAATAGCATTAAGTGCATCTTTAGAATAAACTTTCGTAGGTGGAATACTAATTGATAGATCTTTAAAATTAAATGGAAGTTGCATTTTATCTACATTGAAAGAATCACCATCAAATACCCATTTTGAATTAGCTATTTTTACATAATCTTGTTTTGGATTTATTACATACTCTACATGTAGAGGATCTTTAGTTTCTTCTAGTTTTAAGTCAAGATTCTTAAAAGAAACATCATCTATTCTAAAATTCAATTTACCAATACTTTTTTTAGCATTAAATAATATATCAAGGTGTGAACTTGCTATATCTTCATATTTTGCATACATGTTTTTAACACTTACATTAGTATTGTGCAGAACAACATTTGTATCAAAAACATGTAAGTCTAAACCTAGGTAATTTATCCAAGCATCTTTTGTATGAAAACTACCATGTGCTTCTACATCAATTGTATTTAGGTCTATATCTACTTTTAAATCTGTCCTTAACTTACCTTTATTCTGAATAAATGGTAAGTTTATATCATATACACTAAGAAGATATAGCAGGTCTTTGTTTAACATGCCATCAAATAAAAGATGTAAATAAATAATTGTGTGTTCTTTTGTAAAATCTATATTTAATTTACTTTTATCTAGATAGGTTTTGTATGTATATGCATTTATAGGTGTTATATATAATACACCATTTTTAAATTCTAGCTTGGTATGACTAGTATCTATAACATCAAGTTTTTCATTATATGTATACTTTAAATCATTTACAACAGCATCTGCATATAAATGCCTATATGCTTCATTAACATGGTCATATTCTAAATATCCATGAATATCATTTATTTTTAAGCTAGACATATTTATAGCATCTCTAACCCACCATTTAGCTTCCCAATTACTTGCATATTTGTCTACAATAGGTTTAAGATTTTCAATATTATTATTTGACTCTATTTTATAAGTAAGTTTATCTAAGTTAGTTTTTGCATATACATTTAGATCTATATTGTTTAGTACATTTACTTTGAGTGATACTATAAGCTCATTATTATTATATGTATTTAATATTACATTACCATATGCTTTTATCTCTTTACTTTCATCTACAAATGAATCTATTTTTATATTAAAAAGGTGTGATTCAAAAAATAAAGATGTTTCTAGTTTAAATTCAGATGATGAAAGGTTTAAATAACCATTACCACCATCTAGATAATTAAAAGACCCTTCAATATCATTATAATGTATCTTTTCTATTAGTACTTTTTCAAATATAGTATCAAAAAGTATAATTTCATGCAAAATATCCTCTATCTTTTGAGGTTCTAGTTTTAAATTTTTATCCTTTTTTTGTGTTTTTAGGTTTAATTCTTTTACTATTATGCTTAGCTTTTCATTCCATTTAATGTATAATTTCTTAGCTTCTATATTTGGATAAGATATATTGTCAATATATATCCCATTTTGTAGTACAATAAATGATATAAAGAGTGTTGAAAATATGAAAGCAAAAATGCTAACAAGTATAAAATGGATTGTTGAAATCATTTTAATAATATTTTTATCTTTCATGTACTACCTAAATCAGCCTGTTTACTCCCCTAAAGTCATCTATATTCCTCAAGGTTCTATAAATAAAATTATATCACAAATGCAAGATAAAAATTATAATGTTTCTAAATTGGATTCTATTTTATTAAGACTTATTGGAACTCCTCAAAGTGGTTGGATAAATATAGGTAGAACAAAAACTACTCGTGGAGATTTTTTATATAAATTAGCTACTGCAAAAGCAGCCTTGCAAGATATAACTTTGATACCAGGGGAAACAACATACATATTTTTAAATCAACTATCAGATAAACTATCTTTAGATAGAAACAAACTTCAATATGAATTTGAAAAACAAACATATATAAAAGAGGGTGCTTTTATTCCAGATACATATAGATTGCCAATAGGTATTACGGAGAAGATGCTAATTAAAATACTTCTTTCTAAATCGCTTGCCACTATGAAAAAAATATCTATAAAATTTTTTGGTACATATAATGAAAAAAAATGGTTTCGTTTTGTAACACTTGCATCTGTTATTCAAAAAGAATCAGCAAATACAAAAGAGATGCCAATAGTGTCATCTGTTATACATAATAGACTGAAAAAAAATATGAAACTTCAAATGGATGGTACACTAAACTATGGAGCATATTCTCATGTGAAAGTAACACCTAGAAGAATAAGAGAAGATAACAGCAGCTATAATACATACAAGCATAGCGGTCTTCCTGAGTTGCCAGTATGTAATGTAAGCATCGATGCTATCAAGGCTGCTATTTTTCCAGCTAAGACAAATTATTTGTACTTTATGAAAAATAAAAATGGTACTCATGATTTTACGCGTAACTATTCTACACATTTAACCAACATAAAGCGTGCTACTAAACGAAACAAATAATAAATATATTAATTTATTTCTAAAAGGTAACCAACTGTTATTTATCTTAGTGGTAACATATCAGTTAAATAAATATTAACCTAAGGACACAATATGTCAAAAATTATTTGGTCAAAAATTGATGAGGCTCCAGCTTTAGCAACTTATTCATTGTTACCAATTGTAAATGCTTTTACTAAAGCAGCAGGCGTTGATGTTGTAACATCAGATATTTCACTTGCAGGAAGAGTACTTGCTGCTATGGGTCTTGCAACAGATGAACTAGCTAAGCTAGGTGAAGTTGTTTTACAACCAGATGGAAATATAATTAAACTTCCAAACATTTCTGCTTCTGTTGGTCAACTTAAAGATTGTATTGCAGAACTTCAAGGTCAAGGTTATGATATTCCTGATTATCCTGAAAATCCAGCAAACGATACTGAAAAAGAGATTCAAGCTAAATACTCTACATGTTTAGGTTCAGCAGTTAATCCTGTTTTGCGTGAAGGTAATTCTGATAGACGTGCGGCAAAAGCTGTTAAGAAATTTGCACAAAATCATCCTCACCGTCTTAAAGCATTCGCTGAAAACTCTAAAGCATATGTAGCACATATGGCTGGTGATGGTGACTTCTATGGTAATGAAAAATCAGTAACTATGGATAATGGTCAAAAAGTTACAATTGCTTTAAATGGTAAAGAACTTGCTACTATTGATACACTTGATAAAGAAGTTTTAGATGGTACATTTATGTCTGTTGCAAAACTTAAAGCATTTATTGCTAAAACTATTGAAGATGCAAAAGCTAATGGTGTTTTATGGTCTATTCACCTTAAAGCAACAATGATGAAAATTTCTGATCCTATTATGTTTGGTCACGCATTTACTGTTTTCTTCCAAGAAGTATTTGATAAATATGCAGATGTATTTGCTGAATTAAATGTTAATCCTAATCAAGGTATGAGTGATTTAGAAAAGAAAATCGCTGGTCACGCTAAAGAAGCTGAAATCAAAGCAGCTTTCCAAGCAGTAGTTGATTCTGATAATCCAAAAATAGCTATGGTTGATTCTGACAAAGGTACAACAAACTTCAATGCATCAAATGATGTAATTATTGATGCTTCAATGCCAGTTGTTGTACGTGAAGGTGGTAAACAATGGGATAGAAATGGTGATGCTGTAGAGTGTGTAGCTGTTATTCCTGATAGTACATACGCAATGTTCCACGCTGAAATGGTTGCAGACTGTGTTAAAAATGGTCAATATGATGTTACTACAATGGGTTCAATGGCTAATGTTGGTCTTATGGCTCAAAAAGCTGAAGAGTATGGTTCTCACCCAACTACTTTTGAACTAGAAGAAGCTGGTACTGTAACTGTAACTGCTGAAGATGGTACAACTCTAATGAGCTTTGAATGTGAAGCTGGTGACATTTGGAGACTTTCTCGTGCAAAAGACATCCCTATTAAAGATTGGATTCGTCTTGCAGTTGAGCGTGGTCAAATTGAGCAAGTTCCTGTTATCTTTTGGTTAGATGAAAATAGAGCTCATGATGCAGAGATGATTAAGAAAGTAAATGCTTATCTTCCTGAATTTGACACTGCTGGCTTAGATATTCAAATTATGAATGTTACAGATGCTACTCGTTTCACAAATGCTCGTGTACGTGAAGGTAAAAACACTATCGCTGTAACTGGTAATGTTTTACGTGATCACTTAACTGATATGTACCCAATTTTAGAGCTTGGAACTTCTGCAAAAATGCTTTCAATTGTTCCATTATTAGCTGGTGGTGGCCTTTATGAAACTGGTGCTGGTGGGTCAGCTCCAAAACATGTTGATCAATTCTTAGCAGAAGGTCACTTACGCTGGGACTCACTAGGTGAATTTTTAGCACTTGCAGAGTCTTTAAGATTTATCGGTAGAAAAAATTCTGATGCTAAACTAGCTGCACTTACTGCTGCGCTTGATCTTGCAAATGAAGGTTACCTTGATAACAATAAAGCACCTTCAAGAAAATGTTGTGAGCCAGACAATAAAGCTTCTCACTTTTTCGTAGCACAATACTGGGCTAAAGCATTAGCTGAAGGTAAAGATGCTGAATTAGCAGCTAAATTTGCTCCAGTTGCTAAAGAATTGCTTGAAAAAGAAGATACAATTATTTCTGAGTTGTTAGCTGCTGAAGGTAAAGCTCAAGATATTGGTGGTTATTTTAAACCAGATGATGCTAAAGCTGAAAAAGCAATGCGTCCATCTGCTACTCTAAATGCAATTATTGACGCAATATAAGTGTCTTTAACCAAAGAGAATTTTCTCTTTGGTTTTGCTTTTTTTATGTAACTTATATTTAGGTTGCATAAAAAAGGCAATTAAGTCTTTAAAAATGGTATTTTAATATACTTAAGTTTTATGTGTTAGCACATGTTGTTTAAGTGTATTGCTTTAAAATATCATAATATTTAATTAGAGGAGTATATATGGGTCAAGGAAAAAGAGTAGGGATAGTAGGTGCTGGTAATGTTGGTGCTACAGTAGCTTATTCTCTAGCTATGCTTGGATCATGTCATGAGATTATTCTTCGTGATAATAAAATTGATGTAGCAAAAGGTAAGGCTCTAGATATGTCTCAAGCAGCTTCTGCTGTTAGAAGCCACACTGTTGTAAGTGTAGCTGAAGATATGAGTGATTTAACAAACTGTGATGTTGTTGTTGTAACTGCTGGTAGCCCAAGGCTTCCAGGTATGAGTCGTGATGACTTACTTATGATAAATGCCAAGATAACAAAAGAAGTTATTGCTGGTATTGCAAAATATTCTCCAGATGCTGTTATTATAATGGTGTCAAATCCACTAGATGCTATGACTTATGTAGCTTTAAAAGAATCAGGTTTTGATAGAAGCAAAGTAATTGGTATGGCTGGAATTTTAGATAGTTCTCGTATGGCAGCATTTATCCAAGAAAAACTTGGTTACGGTGGTGGTCAAATTCGTGCATCTGTAATGGGTGGTCACGGTGATGATATGGTTCCACTTCCTAGATATTCAACTGTTGCTGGAGTACCTTTAACAGATGTATTAAGCAATGATGAGATTGATGAAATAGTTGACAGAACTAGGCATGGTGGTGCTGAAATTGTTGGTCATTTAAAAACTGGTTCAGCTTATTATGCTCCTGCTAAGTCTACAGCAATTATGGTTGAAGCAATTTTAAAAGATACTAAACAAATACATCCTTGTGCAGTTTGCTTAGAGGGTGAATATGGTTATAATGATGTTGTTTCAGGTGTTCCTGTAATGCTTGGTGCTAATGGTGCTGAAAAAATTATTGAAGTTACATTAAATGATGATGAACAAGTTATGTTTAAAAATTCTTGTTCATCTGTTCAAGATTTAATTGACACACTTAATGAAAATAAATTCTTTGGAGAATAAGATGCGCGAAATTGCATATGCAGAGATAGTAAAAAATGTTAGAGATATTATAGTTTACTCTGCATCTAATCTTCCAGCTGATGCTTTAAAAGCAATGCAAGATGCTTATGAAAATGAAAAATCTCCTGTAAGCAAAGAAGTTTTAAAGCAACTTTTAGAAAATGCAGATATTGCATCTTCTGAAGCTCGTCCACTTTGTCAAGATACTGGATTGGCAGTATTTTTTGTAAAGATTGGTGCAGATGTTAAAGTTGTTGGTGGTCTTTTAAAAGATGCTATCAACGAAGGTACAGAAAAAGGTTACATAGAAGGTTATTTAAGAGCTTCTACATGTCATCCATTTACTCGTGCCAATAATAAAGATACAGTTGGTTATAACTTACCAGCTATTATTCATCTTGATATAGTAGAAGGCGATAAGATAGATATCGAGTATGCTGCAAAAGGTGGTGGTAGTGAGAATGTATCTCGTGCTAGAGTTTTTCCTCCAGCTGCTGGGAAGCAGGGTGTAATTGATTATGTAAAAGAGTGTATCTCTGATGCTGGTCCTAACCCTTGTCCTCCACTTACTGTAGGTGTTGGAATTGGTGGAACTTTTGAAAAAGCTGTTATATCTTCAAAGCATGCACTTTTTAGAGATATAGGCTCAGTAAATGAAGATCCAGATATGGCTGAGATGGAAGATACTATTAAATTAGAGTTAAATAAACTTGGAATTGGTACTATGGGTATGGGTGGAACAGAGACTGTTTTAGCTGTTCATATTGAAGCTAATCCTTGTCATATTGCATCTTTACCAGTTTCAGTTAATGTTCAGTGTCATAGCTCACGCCATACACATATCACGATATAAGGAATAAAAATGAGTCAAACATACCATTTAACAACTCCACTAAGTGATGAAACAGTATCTAAACTAAAAAGTGGAGATATTGTTTATTTAAACGGAACTATATATACTGCTCGTGATGCTGCCCATAAAAGACTAGTAGACTTACTTGATGAAGGCAAAGAGCTTCCTTTTGATATTAAGGGTGCAGTGATTTATTTTGTTGGACCAACTCCACCTAAACCAGGTGATCCAATTGGTTCAGCTGGACCAACTACATCTTATCGTATGGATTCATACTCTCCTCGCTTAATTGCAGAAGGTTTAAAAGGTATGATAGGTAAGGGTAAAAGAGATAAAGGTGTTACAGACGCATGTCAAGAACACAAAGCAGTTTATTTTGGTGCTACAGGTGGAGCAGGGGCTTTACTTGGTAAAAAGATTAAAAGTGCTGAAGTTATTGCATATGAAGAGTTGGGTCCAGAGGCTGTTAGAAAACTAGAAGTAGTTGACTTTCCAGTGACTGTAATAAATGATACATATGGCGAAGATTTATATAAAATAGGTCGCGCTCAATACGAAGTTAAATAAGCTTCCAATTTAAAACAAGGAGAATAAATGAATGTACATGAATATCAAGCAAAACAAATTTTTGCTCAATATGGTGTTCCAACACCAAAAGGTATAATGGTTGAAAGCGTAGATGCTGCTGTAGAAGCTGCGAAAGAGTTAGGTGGTCCTATTTGGGTTGTTAAAGCTCAAATTCATGCTGGTGGTCGTGGTCTTGGTGGTGGTGTTAAACTTGCTAAGACTTTAGATGAAGTAAGAGAACTTGCAGACGAAATTCTTGGAATGACTTTGGTTACACACCAAACTACTCCAGAGGGTAAGCTTGTTCAAAAACTTTACATCGAAGATGGTGCTGATATTAAAGATGAATTTTATCTTTCTGTTGTTTTAGATAGAAAACTTGAAATGCCTCTTATTATGGCTTCAACTGAAGGTGGTATGAACATCGAAGATGTTGCTGAAAATACTCCAGAAAAGATTATTACAGTTCCTGTTGATCCAGCTATTGGCTTTCAAGGTTTTCATGGTCGTGAATTAGCTTTTGGTCTAGGTATTACCGACAAGGGTGAGCAAAAAAATATTATTAGTTTTGCTTCAAAACTTTTCAAACTATATATGGAAAAAGATGCAGAGATGATTGAAATCAATCCTCTTGTTAGAACTGGTTCAGGCGAGTTTTTAGCATTAGATGGAAAAATGGGCTTTGATAACTCAGCTCTTGGTCGTCAACCAGAAATCGCGGCTATGAGAGATTTAACGGAAGAAGATGCTGATGAAGTTGAAGCTGCTAAATATGGTCTTTCTTATGTAGCTCTTGATGGAGAGATTGGTTGTATGGTAAATGGTGCTGGTCTTGCGATGGGTACTATGGATACAATTAATCACATGGGTGGAACTCCGGCAAACTTCCTTGATGTTGGTGGATCTGCAAATGCTGAAACTGTTGCAAAAGGTTTTGAAATTATTCTTAAAAACCCTAATGTTAAAGCAATTTTTGTAAATATTTTTGGTGGTATTGTTCGTTGTGATCGTATTGCTAATGGTATTATTGAAGCAACTAAAATTACTGATGTTAATGTACCTGTTATTGTTCGTCTTGATGGAACAAATGCACCAGAAGCTGCAGAAATTTTAAAAGGCGCAAATATATCTAACTTAATTGTTGGTGATGATTTAGGTGACGGTGCAGCAAAAGCTGTAGCGGCGGCGAAAGGAGAATAATTAATGTCAATTTTAGTAAATAAAGATACAAAAGTAATCGTTCAAGGTTTCACTGGTAAAGAGGGGACTTTTCATGCTGAGCAATGTTTAGCATATGGTACAAATATAGTTGGTGGAGTTACACCAAATAAAGGTGGACAAACTCACCTTGATAAACCAGTTTTCAATACAGTATCTGAAGCTGTTAAAAGTACAGGTGCTACTGTTAGTATGATTTTTGTTCCACCTGCATTTGTTGGTGACGCTGTAATGGAAGCTGCTGAAGCTGGGATTGAACTTGCTGTAATTATTACAGAGGGTGCTCCAGTTAAAGATATGCAAGCTGCTAAAGCTCATGCAACCAAGCATGGTATGAAGACTATTGGACCAAACTGTCCTGGTATTATTACTGCCGAGGAGTGTAAAATAGGAATTATGCCTGGTATGATTTTCAAAAAAGGTAATGTTGGACTTATCTCTAAGTCTGGTACACTTACTTATGAAGGCGCTAACCAAGTATGTAATGAAGGTTATGGTATAACTACTGCAGTTGGTATTGGTGGAGACCCAATTATTGGTCTTTCATACAAACAAATCCTTCCAATGTTTGAAGCAGATCCAGAAACTGAAGCGATTGTAATGATTGGTGAAATTGGTGGAGATCTTGAGATTCAGGCTGCTAAGCTAATTAAAGAACAAATCACTAAGCCTGTTGTTGCTTTTATTGCTGGTCAAACAGCACCAAAAGGTAAAACAATGGGTCACGCTGGTGCGATTGTTTCTGGTTCAGCTGGTACTGCAAAAGAAAAAATGGATGCACTTGAAGCTGCTGGTGTTAAAGTAGTTGTTTCTCCTGCAGAAATTGGTAAAGCTATAGCGGAAGTTTTAGGCAAAAAATAAATTTAACTCTTGTGTGAGCCTCATTATGTAACAATTATTTACATAATGAAGCGCTACTAGCACAGTTTAGAGTTTAATTAATAAAAATTTGGCTAATCTTTAAAAACTAAAGAGATATGCAAACTAGTTTTGTATTTTAATATTGAGGAGAATAAATGGGAACTTTTGAAACTGTAAACCCAGGTGACCAACCAGTATGGGTAAACACTAGTAACTGTAAGGCTTGTGATAAATGTGTAGCTGAATGTCCTGCGGGCGTTCTAGCTATGGTTTATGATCAAAAATCAGTCTTAGGAAAAATGATATCTGTAGAAAATCCAGATTCATGTATTGGCTGTAATGAATGTGAATTAATATGTCCAGATTTTGCTATATTTGTAGCAGATAAGAAAGAATTTAAAGAAGCTGGCTATAGCTTTGCTAAGCTTACGGATGAAGCAAAAGCTCGTCAAGCAGCTATTATAGCAAATGATTATATGTCTATACAAGGGGTTAAATAATGGCAACTAGAGAAGTAATATCTACTGGTAATGAATTATCAGCAATGGCAGCAGTAGATGCTGGCTGTATGTTTTATGGTGGTTATCCACTAACACCTTCAAGTGAAATCATGCATGTATGTTCTGACCTTTTGCCAAAGGTTGGTGGTGTATCAATTCAAATGGAAGATGAAATTGCAGGTGTATGTTCTGTAATAGGTGCTTCAATGAGTGGTGTTAGAGCGTTAACTGCGACTTCAGGTCCTGGTATCTCACTAAAAGCTGAAAATTTGGGTCTTGCTCAAATGGCAGAAGTACCTTTGGTTTGTGTTAATGTTATGCGTGGTGGTCCATCAACTGGTCTTCCAACTCGTGTATCTCAAGGCGATGTTGCTCAAGCAAAAAATCCATCACATGGTGATTATAAATCAATTACTTTATGTGCAGGTTCATTAGCTGAGTGTTATACTGAAACAGTAAGAGCTTTTAATCTTGCTGATAGATTTATGCAACCAGTATTTGTACTTTTAGATGAAACTTTAGGTCATATGCATGGTAAGGCAAATATTCCAACTGTTGAAGATGTTAAAGCTGGAATTGTTCCAAGAAAAACATTTGATGGAGCTCCTGAAGATTATTTTCCGTATGAATGTGAGCATGATGAGCCAGCAGTTCTTAACCCTATGTTTAAAGGTTATAGATATCATTTTACTGGTCTTCATCATGATAAAAATGGTTTCCCAACTGAGGAGATTGAAACTTGTCGTAAATTAATCCAAAGATTAGAAGATAAAGTCGAACTTCATAAAGATGAGTTAGAGTCTTTTGAAGAATTTATGATGGATGATGCAGAGATTATGATTGTTGCTTATGGTTCAGTTTCATTAGCTGCAAAAGAAGCTATTCGCCATTTACGTGCAGAAGGTATTAAAGCAGGTTTATTTAGACCAATTACTTTATGGCCATCTCCAGCTAAGCAAATGAAAGCTTGGACAGATAAAATTGAAAAAGTATTATGTGTTGAACTTAATATTGGTCAATATAGAGATGAAGTACAGCGTGCTACATCTAGACTAGATATTGAAGGTCTTTTTAAAGTAAATGGAAGACCTATATCTCCACATGAAATTGTAAATAAAGTTAAGGAGTTATAGAATGGCATTTAATTATGATAAATATTTAAGACTTGAAAAAATGCCAACATTATGGTGTTGGGGTTGTGGTGATGGTGTTATCCTTAAGGCATTTGTTAGAGCTATTGATAAAATGGGCGTAAATCAAAATGATGTATGTGTTGTTTCAGGAATTGGTTGTTCAGGAAGATTTTCTTCTTATGTAGATTTTAACACTATTCACACTACTCATGGTCGTACAGTAGCTTATGCAACTGGTGTAAAGCTTGCCAATCCTACAAAAATGGTTATTTGTGTAGCTGGTGATGGTGATGCGCTTGCAATTGGTGGTAACCATACTATTCATGGTTGTAGAAGAAATATTGATATGACGATGATTATTATCAATAACTTTATCTATGGTCTTACTAATTCACAAACTTCTCCAACTACTCCTCAGGGTATGTGGACAGTTACTCAAAAAGCTGGTAATATTGATCCAACTTTTGATACTTGTGATTTAGCTATCGCTTCAGGAGCTTCTTTTGTTGCTCGTGAGTCTATGCTTGACCCTAAGAAACTTGAAAAAATTCTTATTAAAGCAATGGAGCATAAAGGTTTCTCAATGATGGAAGTATTATCTAACTGTCATATCAACCTTGGTCGTAAAAATAAAATGGTTTCTGCAATGGAAAATCTTGAATGGATTGACAGCATTACAGTTTCTAAAAAGAAATACGATGCTATGAGTGAAGAGGAGCAATTAAACTTACTTCCAACTGGAATATTAAAACAAGATACAGAAGTTGCTGAATACTGTGATATGTATGCAGAAATTCAAAAAGTACATCAGGGTGAAAGAAAGAAAATCACTCAAGATGACTTCAAGAAAAAAATATAAGGAGACATTATGAGCAAAACATTAATGAGATTTACAGGTGTTGGTGGTCAAGGTGTTCTTCTTGCTGGTGAAATTTTTGCAGCTGCAAAAATTAAAACTGGTGGTCATGGTCTTAAAACTGCAACATATACATCACAAGTTCGTGGTGGACCAACTGTTGTTGATATTCAGCTTGATGATGAAGAGATTTATTATCCATATGCAAATGATGGTGAGATAGGCTTTATGCTTTCAGTTGCAGAGATGAGCTATAAATTATTTAAAAATGGTGTAAAAGAGGGTGGTACAATTGTTATTGATCCAAATCTTGTTCATCCAACTGATGAAGATAGAAAAAAATGGAATATTTATGAGATTCCTATTATTACTATTGCAAAAGAAGAGGTTGGTAATGTAATTACTCAATCTGTTGTAGCATTGGCGATTGCTAATACTATGATGAATGCTATTGATAAACAAGTTCTTATTGATACTATGCTTTCTAAAGTTCCAGCTAAAGTTCACGATGTAAATAAAAAAGCATATGAACTTGGTGAGAAGTATGCTAAAGAAGCTATGGCTAACAAAGCATAATAAAAAAAGACAACCTATTTTGCAGGTTGTCTTTTTTTTAATTCTAATTTTAATATTAAATAATATCTAAGTAATTTTTACACTATCCCAAAAAAATTCAACATGTTTTTCAAACTGCGTTGATAGAGAGTTTGTAGATGTATTATCAAAGCGCATAAGAGTTATTTGGAGTCTGATATAGAATAGGGTGCTTAAAAACTCATAAGAGAGCATCATTGGATCTGCAGAGCGTACTAAATTGTTTTGCATCATAATAAAGAAAGCTTCAGATAACACTTTTATGTTTTCATTATGAAAATCACTCATAAATTGCTCTCTAAGCTCTTTATTTGCAAAAAGCTCTATCATGAGTAGCCTAAACATGTTCTCGCTATTTTTATCAAAGCTAAGCAGCTTATATTGCATTGCAAATTTTTGCAAGAAAGCTTTTCCTCTCAATGCAGTTTCCCTTATATTTTCATTATCAATAGAGAAGGGTGATGAAAATATACCTTTTGCAACCTCTAAAAATATCTCTTCTTTATTTTTATAGTGATTATATATTGCAGATTCTCTAATTCCTACATTTTTAGCTATTTTTCTTACACTTGTACCTTTGTATCCTAGCTCAGAAAATAGGGTAGTTGATACTTTTAGTATCTTTTGCTTTGTGCCTGTTCGTTTATTATGTGTCGTATTTTCGGACATTTCACAACCTTTTATTAAATATGAACAATCGTTAATATAAACAATATTATATATGAACAAGTGTTAATTTAAGCTTATTTAAAAAGAACGCTTGTTCATATATAGTAAAAAGTAAATTAACAAGTGTTCATTAGATGAAATAAGCTTATTAAAGCAAAATTTGAGTACTATTTCATAAGGTATAGCAGATAAATGCTTGCTCTCTACATGTAGAGGTAAGAGGAAAGTCCGAGCTGCTTTAAGACAGTGTTCCATTTAACTAATGGCCGTAGTAATACGAGGGAAAGTGCAACAGAAAGCAAACTTCTATCTCAGGATAGTAAAGGTGAAAAGGTGGAGTAAGAGCCCACCAGTCTTTATGGCAACATAAAGAGCTTGTAAACCCAACATGGCAGCAAGAAACAGATGGTCAGCGTCTTAAATGCTACTGTTTCGCTAGAGACACTATGTAAATTGTGTAGTAGATTAATATTATCAAAACAAAACTCGGCTTATCGCTATACCTGATATATACTAAATAATATTAATGATAAAATACTAATAAAAAATTGTACGAAATAGCACTGAAGATGAAAGATAGATTTTCAAGAGAATATACATTATGTTAACCAATATATAAGTCTATCTAAATGTAAGGACATTTATAATGAATAAACTACCTTTGAAACTATTGCTGCTATTATCTTTATTTGTTAGCTTGTTAGATGCAAGTCGGTATACTTTTAGAAAGTATCTACATGTAGAGAGTTTTTATGAGGCTATCTATAGAGATGCTATCGAACTTGGAGTTAAAAATAACATACCTCCTGCTGCCATGATGGCTATTGCTGGATTAGAATCAGGATATGGACGTGGTTACGTTGCGCAAATAACAGGAAATATACTCAGTCTTGGTGCATATAAAAGTGATAAGGAACTCCCTGCTTTGTACCTCCCCTATTCTAGGTCTTTAAAAAAAGTATTATTTGATCCCAAAGAGATAGCAAAACAATCAAAGAGTGATTTGGTATGGAAGAAACGAGATAAAAGCTTAAAAAGAGACTATAGACCTGCACCATATGCTTCAACAGATAAAAATCTTGCATTGTTAAAGTATAATAGTAGATTAAAAGAAAAGGCAATAAAATCATGCATAAATGATTTTACTACCAGATGGATAAGTGAGTCGTCTAATATTAAAGTTTTTCGCGATGCTAAAAAATGGTTAAACAAACTTGTTGAAAAAAATGGGAAAAATATATTGTTTACGCAAGAAACAAATGAAAGATTCATAGATATAATTGGGGGACATTCAAACTCATTTAATTATAGAAAAACTTGGCCTAAAAAGGTTAAGCTTATTATGAATAAGGCTGGATTAGTGAAATTGTCTCAAGATTTATATATAAATAAGTTGAGTTTTAAAGATGCATGGAGTTTAAAATGAGTAAAAAAGAACAATTAATACAAGATATACAAAACCTATTAAATACATATGATGGAGTACATAAAACAGATATAAATCCATCTTTGTTGGAGTTTATGGATGAAGACACCCTAATAAGTATTATAGACTCTCTTTTAAATCAAAAAGAATATGCTAAAGATGGTGATACTGAATGGTTGGAAAAGTTTAAAAAATATAAGAACTAAAATCAAATGTTACTTTTAGTTAAGTAATAATTATATTTACATCTGTTTTGTTAATTTTTTAACAGAAATATCTGCTATACTTTTATAAATACTTTTACAAATAGGATTTATTATGACAAATGTAGATTTAGTTCAACTAACACAACAAACTAAAAAATTATCAGCAATGGTTGTAGAGGATGAAAAAGTAGCAAATGAGTTACTTAGTTCAACTTTTAAAAACTTTTTTTCTGATGTTAAATCATGCTTCAATGGTAAAGAAGCTCTTGAGGCTTATGAAAAATCAGCACCAGATGTTGTTTTTGTAGATATTATTATGACTGAAATGGATGGTATTGAACTTTCTCGTAAGATTCGTGAGATTAATCCAAATCAAATTATTATTGTAATCTCTGCTAGTAATGATATTGAAAAGATTTCTGAATCTATTGAGGTTGGCGTAAATAGCTTTATTCAAAAACCAATAGATACTAAAAAAATTATAGAACTATTAAACAGTGTAGTATCTATGATAAATAAGAAAAAGAAAATAGAAACTAAAACATTCTCTATCTCTCTTCCATTAGATCTTTATGAAACTGTAAATGATAATGCAAAATCAGAAAGTATCTCAAAAAATGCTGTTATTATTAGAGCATTAAGAAGTTTTTACGAATAAATAAACATTTAGTTGAAATTTTATAGTTTATTAAGATATAAATCTATATAATTTCGGCTCAGTAATAAATATTACTAAGTGGCCCCGTCGTCTAGCGGTTAGGATCCATGGTTTTCATCCATGTTACAGGAGTTCAATTCTCCTCGGGGTCACCACTTCAAACTTTCCTATTTTTTATTTTCATACTTTAAACTTAAATTAGCAAGAAAAATGATAAAATGCTTTACATATATTTAAAATTTGGGATTTATTATGAAACATATACTAATTTTTATTTTACTAACAAGCGCTATTTTTGCAACTCCAAAGCAAATTATTGTAGGTAGTTATACATATGAAAAAAATGCATTAAACGCTCTTACTGATTTATCTCTTCTTATAGAAAATGATGATGCATTAAGATATTTAATAGAAAAAAATTCTTTAAAAAGCGAAGCTAAAAAGATAAAAGAATACTATGCTGTTTCTGTTTTACCTTTATCAAACTATGTTCAATTGTTAAGAACTCTAAAGAGACTAAAAGAGTACTATCCTGATGCCTATGTTGTAGAAATACCAAAAAAATTACCTAGCATCTCCGAGCCTGAGTTAACTAAAAAATCAGAAGAAGAAGTAATAGTGGTCAATAAAGTAGAGGTAGTTGAGACGGTTGCTCCAGTAAAACCATTGATGAAAAGAGATGAAACTGTTGTAAAAAAAGCAAAAATTAAAATAGAAGAAAAAGAGACAGAAGAACCACTCAGTAAAAATAAAGATTTTCTATTGATTTTACTTGCTTTAGTTATATTTGCTCTTGCAATATATATGAGAAAAAAAGCTAAAAAAGAGGAGTAAAACCTCTTTGAATTAACAAAAAATAGGATAAAATTCCTAAAAATATTTCTAGGGATTTTTATGCTAAGATTTGCGCCCTCACCTACTGCCGATATGGATATAGATAGTCTTCGTATTGCTATTTTTAATTATATTGTTGCTAAACAAAGAGATGAAGAGTTTATTGTTAGAATTGAAGATACTGACAAAGAGAAAAATATAGAAAACAAAGATAAAGAGATTCTTGATCTACTAGCTCTTTTTGATATAAAATATTCTCAAATAATTTATCAAAGTGAAAATGTTCGTTTTCATACGGCTATGGCTTTGCAACTTATGCATGAAAAAAAAGCTTTCTCTTGTTTTTGTTCAGATGATTGGATAAAAAATAAACAAACAGAAGCTAAAGCTGCAAATAAAGTATATAAGTATGATGATGCTTGTAAAGATCTTCCCAATGAGTTAGTTATAGACAATACCAACCCCTTTAGTATTCGCATAAAAAGACCTGAGCAAGATATAATTATAAAAGATTATATTAATGGTGAACTGTGTTTTAAAGCAGATACTATTGATAGTTTTATGATTATGAATCAAGAGAAAAAACCAATGTATGATTTTGCTTGCGCGGTTGACGATATGCTAAGTGATATTAGTATAATTATTCGAAACAAAAAATATCTACAAAATACTCCAAAACAAGATCATATAAGAAATTCTTTAGGCTATGATAAAAAAATAGAGTATGGACATATTGCAAGCATACAAGGTGATAAAATTATTAGTGTAAAGCAGCTTTTGGAAGATGGTTTTTTACCTGATGCTATTTTAAATTATTTAGTATCAATCGGTAATAAGGTACCTTCTAAAATCTTTACAATTGCTGAAGCTATTAAATGGTTTGATTTGTCTAGCGTATCAAACGATGATGCTCATTTCAACTTAGATGAGCTTCGCCATCTTAATAAGCAATACTTAAATCAACTTGATGACAAAGAGCTTTCTCGTTATGTAGGCTTCGCAGATGAAGAGATAGGAAGACTTGCAAAGGTATATCTTGAAGATATCTCAACTACAAAAGAGTTAAAAACTAAAATAGCTGCTATATTTACAAGCAAAGAGATACCAAATGAGTTTTCTGAAATATCTAAAAATATAGCTAAAGCTACAAAAAAAGCACCCTATTTTGAAGAGTACGAAGATTTTAAAACATATATTATAGATGACCTTAATTTAGATGATGCAGAGTTTTCAGATACATTTTATTATCTGCTGACTGGTGCCAAAAATGGACCAGATATTGCTATGGTTTATAAATATTTAAAAAACTATATAGGTGAGATTATCAAATGAGTGATTTAGGCATTGCATTTTATAAAATTGGTAGTTTAGCTACCGGAATTATTGACATATACATATGGGTTGTTATTATTACTGCCCTACTCAGTTTTGTAAATCCTGATCCATACAACCCTGTTGTTCAGTTTTTATATCGAGTAACCAATCCGGCTTATGCTTTTGTAAGAAGATTTATAAGAACTAACTTCAATGGTCTTGATTTGGCACCACTTGTTATAGTTGTGGGACTTCAGGTAATTGAGATAGTGTTTATGCTCGTGGTGAGCACAATCGCTAAAGCTATTTAAACAAGATTAGCATGTTAAAATACCTTTTAGTATTACTGCTTATCTCTACATGTAGCTATGCTAAAATAACTCTAAAAGATTTAGAATCAAAACCAGTTTCACATGCTAAAGATTTTATGATTTGGCAGTTTCTAAAACAAGATATTAGTGCCAAAGAAGCTGACCTAGCTTTTAAGCAGGTGGATAACAACAAAAGTTCTAAACTTATAAGGGCCTACGCTAAAAAAACAAACAATAAAGAATTAAAATACAAACTATCATGTAAAAAAAAATCTAATCTTTTTAAAATCAAAAATCAAAAATGCCTAGAGCTAGCATTTACCCCATATAAAGCACTTAAACTTACAAATTACCAACGAAATATCTTAGCTAAAAGACTAAAAAGTGAATACAAAAAAAAGATACTAGCCATCTTAAATGAAAAACACTCACTAAAAGCATATAGTAAGTATGATGCTGGAACTATCTTAACACTCTTTACAAGTACTGGACACAAATATAGAAAAAAATATATGAACCTATATCTTGATAAAAAGTTTTTAGATAAACTCACTTCATCTTGGAAAATTTCATACTTTGTTTATATGGTTGTACATAATGATAAGCTAGATATGTTGCAACTCTCTCTTCTTGATATTAATGGAGACAATTTAAATTCAAAAACAAACTTTTTTCTAGGGTTAAATGCCCTCAGACACGATGATAAAGCAGCTGCTATAAACTATTTTGAACTATCTGCAAAGAAGGCAAAATACAAAATAGATGTAGATAAAAATAATTTTTGGCTATATAAAATCACTGGAAATAAAGAATACCTAAACAAACTTTTACTCAGTATGGATATAAATATATATACACTTTATTATAGAGAGAAAAATAATATTGAGTTTGAAAATTACTTTATAAGCCTTGATACAATAGACAAAAAACCAAGTAAAACTATTGTTGATCCATTTCAATGGCACAATATCTTAAAAGAGATTAGGACTGCAAAAAAAGAAAAACTTCTTACACTTGCTAAAAATTACAAAGAAAGGGAAATGCTTCCAGTTCAAGCACTAATTATTCAAAAAGCATATGACTACAATAAACATGCGTATTTAATGCCTTATGATAAATATCTTACTGGTTTAGATACAGATACAAAAGCCCTAGTTTATGCGCTCATGAGACAAGAAAGTAATATGATACCAGCAGCTCTTTCACGCTCATATGCACTAGGTTTAATGCAAATAATGCCATTTGTTGCTGATGATATAAGTAAACGAATAGACAAACCCATAAATAGTTATAATGATATGTTTTTGCCAGAATACAACATAAGATATTCTAGACAACATATAAAATGGATGAAAAAATCTTTATACCACCCTCTTTTCATAGCATACGCATATAATGGTGGTATGGGATTTTTTAAAAAACACTTACTTCGTGGAAATTTTAAAAAAGGCAAATATGAACCATTTTTAAGTATGGAGATGATGTCTAATTCACAGAGTAGAGAATACGGTAAAAAAGTGCTAGCAAACTATGTAATGTATAAAAAAGTTATGGGTGAAGATGTATCTATTGTTCAGCTTTTAAATACTTTAACACAGCCGAAGAAGACGGATCGCTTTCGATCTCAAGGCTAAGAGAAAGGTCCCTTTTTTTATCTGTTAAAAAAGTAACTAGATAATACTTATTCCAATTACTTTTTATTGAAACAAGATGTGAAAATTTATTTTCTCTTGGAAGTTCTTCAAGTTTTACTGCAAATTTACCATTTAATTTAATATTTAGATTTGTTTTCACAAGTTCTTTTGGGTTATACATCTTCTCATCTTTTTTTAAGTAAACATATACAAAGAAATTTTCACCATCGTTAAATGAATCAGGATAAACTTCATTCAAATAAATAGCAGAGAAAACACCAGACACTTCTCCATCTTTAGTCGTTATTTTCGCTGTTTCTAAACTTGTAATACTTCTTTCTTGATCCTTGTCTAGTTTAAATAAGTCAAATGCATTATTGTTTGAGCATCCACTAAAAAAAAGTAAAAAAGTAAAAAAAAGTAAAAAAGTTTTCATAATAAAAGTTCCTAAAAATAATTAGAGAATTATATCTTAATTCAACAAGAATTTAATGAGTATTTTGTATAATCTCTTATAAATTTAAACAAAAGATATAAATTGAATAAACGATTAGCAGTAGCATTTACAGGACCATCAAATAGCGGTAAAACTACACTTATTTTAAAAGTGGCAAGAAAGCTGATACATGAGTATAAAAAAGATGTAGCTATCATAAAACATGACCCAAAAGATAAGGCTCGTTTTGATGTTGAGGGAAAAGATAGTTACAAGTTTAGTGATACTGGCGCAGAGGTTATTGTAACCTCCCCTAACCGCACAACTTACTTTTCACAAAGACAAAAAGAATTAGATGAGATGATTAGACTTTTTGATAAGTTTGACATACTTTTAGTGGAGGGTTTGAAAAACTTACCATTACCTCGTATAAGTGTTTTTAGAAATAATTTAGATGAAGATTATTTTCCATATATGGATGCTTTAGCTACTGATAGTACGATAAATACAGATGATTACGACCTACCAAAAGATGTAGATATTTTAGATATTAATGACTGTGAAAGTGTAATTTCATGGATTTTAGAAAACGCAAAGGAAGTGTAAAAGATGACAGATATATTTGACGCAATTCAAAGAAGTGCAAAAAGAATTAAAAAAGCTATAGATATTAAAGATATAGGCTATTCAAACCAAGCAAATAGTTCTGGTGAAACACAACTTCAACTAGATATTCAATGTGATTTTATAATTGAAGAGGAGTTTTCTAAAGTTGCATCTGTGAATACTATTGCAAGTGAAGAAAAAGAGCACGAACAACAGCTACATGTAGATGGTAAGTACTTTATAGCATATGACCCACTTGACGGCTCATCTTTAGTTGATGTAAATCTTAGTGTTGGTACTATTTATGGTATCTATGATGGTGCTTTTGGTGCGGAGAATATGGTTGCATCTTGTTATGTTGTTCATGGTCCAAGAGTTGAGATGGTTTTTGCACACAACAAAGCAAAACTTCACCTACTTCAAGGTGAAAACTGGGAGTTTGTTAAAGAGATACGCCTTGGAGAAAAAGGTAAATTAATGGCTCCAGGCGGGACTCAACAAAACTGGCCAACATACCACAAAGAGATGATAGATGGATTTTTTCAAGAGGGTTATCGTTTAAGATACTCTGGTGGAATGGTTCCAGATTTACATCAACTTCTACTTAAAGGGGGTGGATTATTTTCATACCCTGCTACAAGTGATAAGCCAGATGGTAAACTTCGTAAACTTTTTGAAGTATTTCCATTTGCTTTTATCTATAAACTTGCTGGTGGTGAAGCGATAGACGGAAAAGTTGATCTGATGAGTATAGGTCATAAGCATATTCACGATACTTCACCATGTTTCTTTGGTTCAAAAAGTGAAATAGCAGTAGTAAAAGAAGTTTATGCAGCAAACAACTAAGCCAAGAGATAAGTTTGAACTTTATCTTGATGAGATGATACCCAAGATTCAAACTTGTCAAAAAGATAAAAACCTCTCTACATGTAGCGCTTGTGAGTTATACTTGTCTTGTGAGTTACGAACTGAGTATGTAAAAGCAGTTTATAACTCTATGTCAAAAGGCGATACGGGCGGATTTGAGTTCTAGTGTTTGATAAACTTTTATCCTCACCCCTACAAAAAGCGATACAAAAAAGTGGCTTTACTAAGCCAACTCCTATTCAAAACAAAGTTATCCCACTTGTTTTAGAAAAACATGATATTTTAGCTCGCGCGCAAACTGGTAGTGGGAAAAGTGCTAGTTTTATCTTGCCTATTCTTGAACTGCTATCTCGTAATATAAAATCAGGTAAAGCAAAGATAAAAGTACTTGTTTTAGCTCCTACAAGAGAACTTACTCTTCAATTATCTAAATCTTTTGAAGATTTTTCTTTTTATCTAAGTAAAAAGCCCAAA
>Ga0256837_1000272_pt1 | contig 45758 bp, 45 predicted proteins | sample 4562384metaG_FD_185976 | JGI IMG/M metagenome (GOLD analysis project Ga0256837, IMG submission 185976) | Hydrothermal vent microbial communities from Guaymas Basin, Mexico - 4561-384 | ecosystem: Environmental > Aquatic > Marine > Hydrothermal vents | place: Mexico: Guaymas Basin | collected... | reverse complement strand
TGAAAATATCCTAAAAAATAATTTAAAATAGCAGCAACAGGACTCCATAATTCAACCCATATCATACTTTGAGCATAACTCTTAGCAACACTAAAACCACCAGGTAATAAAATTACTAAAAATACAAATGGAAAAAATGCATATAATACAGCTCTAATACCCATTTGTAAATATGGAAGCATTTTTGCCATATATGCACCAGAACCAACAGAACTAGTAATAAATTCAGCTTGAGAAGCTCCACTAGCTGCTGAGATTTGTCCAATTAAAGCACTTTTACTTTTTTCAGCTCTATAAAAATTTGATAACATAGCTTGTAAAACTAATTGTTTTGCTATAGGAGCTGAATTTTTTGAAGAATTTCCAGTTGTTAAATATAAACTTCCCGCATTAATTGCTTGTTTTAAAGTTGAATGACATAAAGTATCGTCAGTAGTTAAATCTGTTATAAACGTTGGTTTAATTAATTCATTATAAAATTTCTTACAAGTTGCTGTTACTTCATTTCCACTATCATTTTTATAAGAAATTAACAGTGCTGATAAATCAGGTTCAATACTACTTAAATCAATACTTTGAATTATTGGAGAATCGTCATAAGAATTTTCATAAACATTTAATTCTTCAGAATCATAAATATCACCTAATGTTTTTAAAAAATTTCCAGTATTTGAAAAAGCATATTGTAATTCTGAACCTAAATTTTCATTAACACTTGAAACATAAGTTATACATTCTTTAAAAAACAAACTCATTCCTACATTTAAAATAGCTCCATGAGAAACATTACCAAATGTAACAGAATCAATCATTTCACCTTTATAATCATTAGATATAAAAGATATTCTAGATTTACTTAAAGCTTGAGCCCCTTCTAAACCTTTTCCAAAACCATTTACAGACATTGATTGTAAAGAATCATTAATATTATTTCCTAAAGAAACATTACTAAAAGTAACTGTTGCTAATTTAGTCATTTCATATCCAATTGTGTTAATTGAAGAAAAAAACCAAGCTAAAGGTTTAGATAATGAAACAGAAAAATTTGTTGGATTAGATTCTGCAGCTAAAGAACAATAACTTTGAGGAGCTGTTTTTGCTTGAACTAACAATTCAGCTGTTGTTGCGTCCTCTCCAGCAGGATCAGGTAATATTAACATTAATAACATTGTTCCAGCAATTAAATATTTTGTAAAATCTACTAAACCACCTTTTGCGTCACCACCTTGAAGAACTTTAAATACACCTAAAACAAATATAAAAAATGCTCCTAATGTAAATACTAATTTTAATAAATTTAAATATGTTTCATTTGCCATTACAGCAGCTATACCATTAAAAATATCAAAATAAGCATGAGCCATTGTTGAATTTCCAACCCAAAATTCAAAACCGTCTCTAGCTTGTAACAACCCAATAAGACTTAATATTAAAATTAATATTTTCATAAATATACCTCTTTCCTTTACTTCTTTTATTTATTTTCTATTTTAATATATTTTGAATAACAAAAAGAAGTTATTTTTTCACTTTTACTTTCATTTTTACAAGCTTTATTTAAAAAAATTAATGCCATATCTCTATCTGGTTCAATAACCATTTTATTATTTTCTTTTGAAAAAATTCCTTTTTGGAATATGAAAGCTAATTCCATTTGTGCTGAAGCGTCACCTTGATTAGCTAAATATAATAAAGTTTGAATACCTTTTGCATATTCACCTTTCACTAATTGAACATTAGCCAATATTAATCCTGATTCAAATTCACCTTCTTTAAAAGCTGTTGACAAATATTCTTCAGCTTTTTCTAATTTAGGATCTAATTTTGCCATATTATCATTATAAAAAATTAAACCACCTAACATACTTAAAGCCTTTGAATTACCCATTCTATAAGATTGCAATAAATATTTCTGAGCTAAATATCTATCAGCTTTAATATATTCACCATAACTATCTGGCTCATTAGAATCAGTAGAATATAAAATACCTAAAATCATAATTTTATCTTTATCATTTGAACTCTTTAAAAATGAAATTAATTCTTTATAAGATAATTTTTCTTTACCTTTCTCATTTTTATACTTATTAATATATTTATCTACTTTAGTTGAAGCCATATCATTAAATAAATTTCCATTATTTAATGAAATAGAATCTATAGCAAATAAATTTAAAACTAAACTTAATAAAATTATAAATTTTTTCATTTTTTTCCCTTATTTTGACAATCTATCTAAAACAGATTGAGATCTTTGTTGATTTTTAATATCTTGTTCATGAAATTTTTCTTTTAAATTTTTGATTTGACCTCTACAATAAGATTCCATATTTCCTTCATATTCTGCTGCTGCTCCACCTAATAATTCTTTATCTAAAATAGACATTGTTAAAGCTTCTCTGAATTCAGAATAAACGTCATTAAAATCAAAATAATTAATAGTCATTGAATCATTAGAATTTGCTGCAACTCCTGTCAAAGTTGAAAATTCTAAACTAGTAGAAGTTAATGAATAAATTCTATTTGAATGAGTTGTATTATAACTACCTTTATCAAACATATCTAAAATACCTATAGAATATAAACAGACACCTGAATTAATAAGTTCTTTTTTTAAAACAGTTCTATCGTCTTTTTGAGACTGTTTATATATTTTTAAATAATTTCCTGTAGCTGAGAGCAATAAAGGAACACTATTATTTATAGCTGCTGATTGAGGGTCAATATCATTATCTAATATATCTGAGAAAAATTTATCAAATCTTTCTTTTATAGGCTCTAAACCGTCATTTTCAAAAAATAAATGATCAGAATCAGTCAACATATTTTCTTCTTCTCCACCAGTTTTAGCATTTATTTGAGATAACATAAAAGCAACATTTGTTGGTTCATTAGTAGCTTCAGATAAAGCTAAAAATCCATATACAAATGGTTTTAAATTTTTTAAATTTTCTAAAGCTTTTTTATTTTCTTTACCCATTAAATAAGAACCAAATAAAGTACCTATTAATTTTGCTGGAGAATTATCAACAGGTTTAGACTTAATTTTCTTTAATTGAGTATGTAAAGCTAATTCAGCTTTAAATTTTTCTTCAGGAGTTCCAGCATTTCCACTATTTGTATTTTTTGCAGCTAAATTAGCTGCTTCAACTATTTGATCAATAGTTGAATTATCTAAAACTTCAGATCCTAAAGAATTAAATTTTAATAAACCTATTATATAATTAACATATCCAATCATTTTATCTGAAGAATTACTTCCATAAAATTGATTAATAAAATCATTTAATTCACCAAAACCCAATCTATAATTACTATATTCAGCAGCAATATTAGGATTAGACACAATATTTTCAAAATCTAACATAGTTGAATTTTTTAAAAAATCAGGTAATGCAGAAGAATTACCTAATCCTTTAGAATACATAATTGAATTATGAAAAAAATCATTTCCAGGAGTATTTATAGAATATATATGCATTAAAGAATCTCTATAAATAATTTTAATTGCCTCAGGGGTAATTTTAGTTTCATTAGGATCAAAATCTTCTAAACCACCTTTAGCAACCCAAGCTAAACCTTTTGCAATAAAAGATTTATCTTTTCCACTTTCAGTAGCTTTAACTTGAGCTTCAGGTGTCATATTTGCCATAGTTTTATCCCAACCACTAAACATTTCTTTTTGACCAAAATCTAATGGTCCTCCATTAGCTAATTTATTACCAAAATTTTGTCCTATTTTACATGCATTTTGTAAAAGTTGCATAATCTTTTTAGCCCAAGCATTAATCATTTTAAATGCAGAAAAAATACCAGGTAAAGAATATATTAAACCAACAACAATACCCCATGCAAAACTAGCACCAGCAGATTTTAACATTTTAGAAATTCTATCCCAACCTAAAATACTAACAAATAAACCTTGTAAATTAAAACCACTACAACTTGCACCAATAGAAGGTGGAGAAACATGCCAAATTGGTTCAAAATTCATTTGACTTGGTCCAAATCTAAAATAAACAGAAGGAGTTGTATAAAAACTCTTTCCATTAACGTCATAACTTCCACCAGGTGTAACATTTAATAAAACATTATCCTTAAATTCATTCGCTTGTAAAGCTACAGATTGAATACCTATTAATCCAGATAATCCTAATAATCCTATTTTTTTTATTTTCATAATAAAGTACCTCTTACTTAAGTTTTAATTGTTGAGTAGATTTATAAATATCTTTCTCATTTGTTTTTACTTTATCTAACTCAATATCTTTTTGAATATCTCTAATAGATTCATTTGTAGATAATTCTTTTGGTTCAACAATTTTATTATAAATCAAAAATTGAACTCCACCTTTTATAACACTTGCTGGTTGAATAGAACCTGTTACAGTTCTTTGCCAAATAAAGTTTTTACCATTTTCACCTTTTTTAGGATCTTTCATATATGTTGTAACTGCCGAAGGAGTTGTTTCTATATTAAATCTTTTAAAGTATTTAGGTTTTACAACAAATAATCCTTTTTCTTTCATTTCTTTATAAGCTTTTCTATTTGAATTTGTAGATAATTTTACAAAACCTTCCATAATTTCTATATCTTTTTGACTAGGAAATACAAAATAAAAATTAAGATCTTTTAAACCTTTTCTATTCCATAAATTATAAATTTCATAAGCTTTCATTAATTTATCTAAACTTTTTGTTTTTCCTAAGAATAATAAAAATGTTACTTTTTTATCTAATTGAGAAATAATTTTATATTCTCTATTTCTTAACCAATTAGAACTTTTAGATAAATTTAAACTATCTCCGTCATTATAAAGATTATCTGTATTATAAACTTTACTACCACCAGTTAAGTAGGCAAATTTATTACCATAACCAATATTTGTTAAATGATTAAAATATTTTGCTTGCCATTTTAACCACTCTTTAGAATTCTCTGGATTAGGATTAGATAACCATTTTGCCATAACTGGAACATGCTGAGCTTCTGCTTGTAAAGGAAAAACAAAACATTCAACTTTAGAATTTGTTAAACATTTTTTACCAGTTTTTGAATTTTTAGTATAAACTGGAGTTATATTTGGAAAAGCATATTCTAATCTTTCTTTAATTTTATCAAGCTTAGCATTTTGTTCTTTCATAAGCTTAATTTTTTCGTCAGAAGATTCTTTTTGCATTTTTTCTTTTGTAGTCATTTTTGTTTTAACTTCAAAAGTTTTTTTATCTTTATCTTCATACTTTTCTTTATACCACCACCAACCATTAGCTGCGTCATATTGAAAAGTCTCAGATAATTTCTTTGGTCCTTGAGCAGCAAAAGCTAATGAGGATAATGACATTAAAGATAATCCTAAAAGTCCTATTTTCTTTAACATATTAAATACCTCTCTATTAAAATTTGTAAATTATAACACAAATTTTAATTTTTAATTATCTAATTCTTATATTTACTATTTTGCCATTCTTTAATTCCACAAAATCTACTTCCTTCAGGACAAATAGGATTTATATCTTCTAAAAATCTATGATAACAAGGTGGTGCTAATTTTTTACCATACTCTTTTGTATTTTCATTTTTCATTAATTCTAAAACCATTTCCCAAGTCATATTTGTAATTTCTTCTTGAGAATTTAAACATAATCTTTTTTCAGATTTATGAATAAAATCTAATGCAGAATTATTTTCTTTAATAGGAATTAAAAATCCATTTAATAAAAAATAAGGTGACAATTCAGAATATTTTTCTAACATTATTTTACTTTCATTAATAGCTTCACTATATATTTCTAAAGCCTCTTCAGATTCTCTAAATATAGAAGGAATATAATACTCATAAAATCCTTTTTTTATAATACTTTTTAATTCAGGTCTTATAGAATAAGCTGTTCTATGTCTTTGATTTTGAGAATCAGCTGATAATGATAGCTTTAAATAAAAAGTAAAATTTTCTAATCCTAATTCTGAATTAAATAAAGCAGATAAGCCAGAAGTATCACCATTAAAATTTACTGAATAATTTTTAAAATTACAAGCATTATCTAATATTGCTTTTTTATCTTCAAAATCAATAGACATTAGATCAGAAGTTATCTCTTTAAAAATATCTTTATCTTCATAATCTAAACTTGAAACAAAATTTATTATTTCTTTTAATTCTGGATAAGTTTCTTCAACTTCTTTAATCATATATTCAACTATTTGAGATACTTCTTCTTGACAATCTACTACATATTTTAAGCCTATTTTATATCTTAATAAAGTACTTAAATTAATTGTATGATACATATTAGCATTTATAGATTGTGGTAAAATATATCTCGCATTTTCCATTGCTTTCTTAGTTGCATTTTTAACTTCAACTTTATTTTTAGACTTTTTATATAAAGGCTCAAGAATTAATATTAACTCTTGATATTTCTCAATTAAAGATTCATGATAAGCTTTAATTTCTTCATTATTAAAATCTTTAAAAGAACCTTCTTTTACCTCTGTATATCTTTGACTAACTTGATCAGAATTATAAAATCTATGTGAATGAAAAAATCTCCAAATAGACAATCTAGTTATACCTTCCATTAAAAATGTAAAATTATAATGTTGTAAAGTTGTATGGTGCCCAGATTTAAATAAATCTAATAAAAGTTTTCCTTTTCCTGACCAATTTGTAATATCCTCAGGTGTTTTTAAATTAATAGCATAACAAGTTCTAGCAGAACCAACAGAAATATCCATAGGACTTAAATTTGATTTTAATAAAGTTATTTTCACAATATTCTCCTTATATAATTTTTTTTAACATAAAATCTAAATATACTTTTACAGGTTTAGAATGACTTCTTGTTAAAATTATTTTATCTTTCATTTTATTACAAATATCTTCATTCTCAGCTTCAAAATAAATAATATCTTTTCTTAATGAAAAATTACCTAAAAGTCTTAAATCTATTTTTTCAAAAGCAGTTTTTAAAACTTCTTTATCTTCAAATAAATAATCAAATATTTTTTTAGCACCCTTACCAACAAAAACTTCTGATTCACTTTTTATAAATTTAGATTTTTTAATATCTAAATCTAATATTTCTATATCTGTTAATAACATATCTTCAGAGATAGCTTCAGTTTCCAAATGAGGCCCTTTATGTTCATATTTTTTAGCAAATAAATTTTTCAAACCATTTACTTTATTTTTTAAAGCTAATCCTAATGTATATATATAATAACCTCCTAAAAAAATCCATAAAAGAATACTATTCCATATAGTATATAAAGGCGTATTATAAGATTTTAATTCAATAGGAACAACTTCTAATACTGTGTATTTAGTATATTTACATTCCATGTTTTTCCCTCCATGTTTTTATAACCATTTGTGATTTTTCAATTGGATAACCTGAATTTAATTTAAAATCAGACATACTTTCTATAATTTCATGTCTTTGATTATTATAACCCATTTTTTCAACAACATAAATAAAAATAACTATTATAAATGTATATAAAATTGTTAAAAAATATATATTATAAAAATAAGAACTTTCACTATATAAAATTCTTGAAAAAATATTATGAAACTGAACACCAAAATTAAAAAAGAAAGACGTCACCATATCCATATGTCCACCACTTGAATATTTAACTGTAGCTAATATAGTGAAAATTAATTCTAAAATATCTTCTCCAAATAAAAAGATAAATAACAACATTATAATTAATGATATAAATGTAGCAAAATATGTTTGATAATATAAAAAAGAGGTTACATTTGCCGTTTTTTCCGTTAATGGGCCAATAACTTGGGCCCTAATTACACCAAAAAAATAAAATTGATAAGCAATATATATAGCTGAACCTAAAAAGAAGAAACTATGCAAAATTGTTATTGGTACTGATTCAAAAAATTTTTCAGAAAATAAAGTTACGACAATTAAAATAAAAGTTGATATTGCATAACCTGTTGCATTTAATATAACTTTCCAAGCATAAGCATTTAATAAAGATTTTGTTATTAAATTTGTATCAACTTGACCTTCTTTTTCTATTAAATAATTTGTTGTATGCCATTGTTGAAATTCTTTTGGAAGAGAATGAAATAAATGTTGATCACCAGTTATTTCACCGGTTTTCATTTGGACATTTTCTTTAGAATGGTCTTCTGACATATCTTCTATAAAGTCTGACATAGTTTTCTCCAATTATTTATTATATAAAATAATATCTTTTGATAATAATGAAATATCAAATTTAATACCAAAAGAAAATTCTTTTAAATTATTATTTAATATATAGTTGATATCTTTTGATAAATATTCAAAAGGAAATCTAAATTCTAAAATAGAATCAATATAAACATATATCAAATTATTATTTAAAATTATATCCTTTTTTAAAATTTTATTTTTATTAATTTTATTTTTAGAAAATTTAATTTTTTCTTTTAATTTATTTAAATTATAAACATAATTTTCCTTTTCCCATTCAGGTCCTAAAATACTTGCTTTTGTTATTTTAGAACACAACTCATTAAATTCATGAAAAGAATAATCTTCTTTTATCAAATTATATAAATATATATATATATTATATGTATTTTTTGCGTCTATTAAAGAATTATGATTCATACCAAAAAAACCTATTAAAGAAGTTGCTTTATTTAAAGAGATATTAAATCCTAAAGAGTTTAATATAATTTTTAAATCTATAATATTTTCATTAAAATACATTTTTTCTATTTTTTTAAATTTTAAAACTTTTAAATCGGTATATAAATCAAAACCTAATATAAAATTATAATCTTTAATAAAATTAATATCTTCAATTTTATATTTTTGAAAATTTTTAAGAAAGTCATATGGAATTTTATGTATTTGAAAACTTCTTTTATCAATATTATTTCTAAAAAAATATTCTTCTTGAATATTATCATTAAAAATACCTAAAGATAATATTTCTTGGTTTGAATTATATTCAGTATCTATTGCTATCAAACTATTATTCATTAGTAATATTTATCCTTTTCTTATGCTTTTTTAATAAATTATTAATTAATTTCGATAAAAGTAAAAAAATTAATACAATTATGAAATTTAAAACTAATAAATTAATATCTATATTAAATATAATACCAACAACTTTAAATATAATCAAGCCAAAAAATATATACAAATAAAATATAGTATCAATAAAGATAGAAGTTTTAACAAGAGGTGAACTTTTTAAAAAAAATTTAAACACTTTTCACCTCCTTAATTTTTTAATTTAAATTATAGCAAAAAGCATTTATTAAAACTTAAAGAAGTTAAAAGATATAGAAAAAATCTATATCTTTTAATATTTAACAGAAGAATTTAAAAAAGACAATAATTTTCTTTTTTCAGAAGAATTATTATCTAAATAAAAATCAGCAAAATCATAACCTTCTGGTTTAGATTGATTCTTAAAAATAACTTTCCAATTTTTTATATCTAAAGAATCAAAATCCCAAGATTTTTTTCTACAAATTTCTTTTTGAATAACCCTTAATATATCTATATTGAAAAAAGCTCTGTTATTTTTAACAGGAATTTTGTCTTTAATAAAATAGAACATATCAGTTTTTTCAACTTTATTTTCCATTAATTTATCAAAAATCTTTTCTGAATATATCCAATCAGCCCACCAAAAAATTGTATGCTTAATTTTATCTTCTTCAGAGGCCTTAGAATTCCACTCAAGGATTTCTACATGTCTTAACATAGCTCCTTTTAATCCAGGAAAATCTAAATCAGGAAAATCAAATAAAGTTTTTCCTTTTAACTTAGAAATATTATTTCCTATTCCTTTTGTTGAACTTCCTGTTGTAATACAGCCAAATCGTTTAGAAATATTAATTACAGTATCTGAATGACCTTCAGAATAAATAATTTTATCTTTAAACTTTGGTAACATATGTTCTCCATAAAGAATTCGCTTTGAATTTTTACGGATATATCCCTTTGTTCCGTCAGGTTTCTTACCTTCTAAACGATTATAACGATAAGAACCATAAGGAATACCATTAATATCCATTTCTGGTAAGAATATTCTATCAGCCCATTCTTCATTTTTTGGTATATAACCAATATGAAGAACAGACTCTGCATAACGAATTTCCTCCTCTGAAGAACCTCTAAACAGTTCTTTTTTTAATAAATCATAATCTTTCTTATACTTATTACGATTTATAATACAATTACGAATATAAGAAGGTTTATAAGGTGAAACTTCACTTTTTTTATCTTTTGAAACCGTTTTCCATTGAGCTCGTTCAAGCACAATATTAGAATCATTCCAAGATAAAAAAGTTTTTACTGCATTTATAAAATTCATACCTGTAACTTCCATAATTCTTGTTACAGGATCTCCAGACTCTGAATCACCTCCGAAATCTGTATATCTTAAACCTTCCCATATTGCAACACTCGGTGTGTCGTCAAAAGCTCTAAACTTCAATTTCTTCATATTTATAGAAACTTCATAAACCAATAATTCTGGTCTTTTAGAGTTTTCAACCCACCAATTCCAAGAATCACTTTTAGAAAATGATAAAACAAAATTTTTATATTGTTCTATCATTTTATCTATGTCATTCATAAATGACTCCTTTCTTTAAAATTTTATTCAAATAAATAGAATAATTTATTTGTAATAAGACTAAAATATTTTTTATGAATTTAAAAAAATAACTATAAAAATAATTAATTGAATAATTAATGTAATTAAATAAATTCTCATTTCATATAAACTTCCAACTTTAAAGTTATTAAAAATATTTAATCTCCAATTTTTTTTATCAAAAATAAAAAAATTATATATTCCAGCATAAGTAACTAAATCACCAAATAAATGCATTGAATATCCTAAAAAGAAAGATAAACTAAAAAATAAACTATCATTATTATTTAAACCAATAATATATATACTGAATATATAAAAAAAATATGTGAATAAGCTAATACCAAAAATATTATGGGTAAAACCTCTATGCTTAAAAAATTTATGTATAAGAAAAGAACCTGGAAATATTTTACTGATAGTAGATTTTTCTTCGTCTATATCTGGAAATAATGAAGAGAAAACAACAACAACAAAAAATATTAAGATATCTGTTAAATTAAAAGAATTTTTAAAAAAAGGATATATTATTGCAATAAAAGCTTCGGATACTAATAAAGAAGTTGTTATATGTGTTTTAAAAGTCATTGTTATCCTTTTTTTATTTTTAAAAGAATAACAAATTTTTACTTAAAATTTAATTAATTTTTTCAGATTTATTTCTATTTCTTTTAATACAAGAAATCTCAAACATTAAATTTAAATATTCACTTAATTCTAAATTAAATTTTATTTCATTCATTGTATTATTATGAATATCTTCATTTGATATATTATGTTTTTTCATTAAAGCAGACATTACAGCAGATATTAATTTTGTAAAATATCTCTCTATTTTTTTATCACCGACACCATTAAAATTTTTAGGTCTATTTTTTTGCTTTGTTTCTGTTTTTGAAGCCCAATAAGCAGCATTAAAAAAAAGATCTTTATAAATTTCTTCTTCTAAAGAAAAAAACATATCTTTATCTAATAGAGTTCTAACCAAATAATACAAAATCAAATCTTCTTCAACAGAATTTTTGTCAGCAAGAATTTTAATTCTTTTATAAATAGTTTCTAAATCTGTATTTATAAATCCTCTCAAATACGTTTTAGAAGCAAACGGATTACTTAAATTAAATTGCATATAAATCTTCTCTACTTTTTGAATTTTCTAAAATTTGTTGTAATACATACATACTTAAATAATATGCTGAAAAATCAGATTTATCTAAATAGTATTTTTTATCATTTTGAATTAAAAATATTTGATTATCTAAAATACCATTTTTAAGATAAATTTCAAAAAAACTATTAATTAAAGGTTCTGAATTAGAATAATTTAATAAATTATTAAATTTTAAAATACCATTTTTTTCAAGTTTTAAAAATAAATCTATAAATTCATATTTTGACGAAAAAGTTATTCTTTGATAAATTGCTAAATATAATTCTTCTAAAGAAGAAAATCCTAAACTTTTTGCTTTAACTTCATTACTAATATTTAAGTTAGTTTTAAATAATTTATTAAATTGAATTTTAAATTGATCTCTTAATCCAAATCCAGGAAATAATGTTGATTTATCTAAATAACACATTAATTCTATATCTGCCTTAGAATAACCTAAATTAGGACCATAATACCAACTCAAAGTATTTTCAATCCCAATATTAGAATCTTTTAAATAAAGTCCTAATTCTTCAGATTTTTTTGAACTTTTTATAAAATCTTTATGAATTTTATTATAAAAAGATTCATAAGTTAAAAAATTTTCTTTAGATATATGTTCTGTTATTAATATATTATTATCCTGAGATTGAGCCATTAATGGATTTCCCAAGATAAGTAATAATAAAGATATACTACTTACCTTTTTAAACATAATAAAAATCTCCTATTATTTTAAATATTCATTTAATATTTTTTCTTCGTCAGCAGATAATTTTTGTGTATCACAATTTCCTGTTTTACAATTAGGTTCTACAACTTTAGTAGATTCTATAAGAATAGGTTTTGCTCTATCTAATTTAGCTTTTAAAACATTAATTTCAGCTTCATAATAAATTTTCATACTTTTAATAGATTCTTTTAATTCATTATATCTACCGTCATATTTAACATTATTATTTTTAGTATTATTTTCTAAAATAGAAACTCTTTTTTCAAGATTCTCTAAATCAGTTTTAACTTTAGTTAAATTAGAATCAAGATCACTATAATTTTTTTCAAGTGTATCTAACCTTGAATTTACTACAGTAGTAGAATTTGCTAATTGCTTAGCACTAATTTCAACTTTTTCAGATTGACTTTGAACTTTACTTGATACTAAAGATAATTCATTTAATATTTTTCTTGTTTCTTGAGAAGAAACTAATGCGTCATTTGCTTTCTTTTCAACACTTTTAAAACTACTAGATAATTTATGGATATTATCAACATTTATATTGATATTTTTTTCATTAATATTAACTTTTTTAGTAAGAGAAGTAATATTTTTTTCATTATTACTAATTTTACCGTCTAATTCACTATCTTTTTTAATTAAAGAGTCAATTTGACCATAAACTGTATTTAAAGAAGTTTGAACCTCACTATTTGCTTTAATTAACTTTACTGTAGCTCTAGTTAAAGATTGTGTATCAGCTGCCATTGCTGAAGAAGTTCCTAAAAGACCTATTAAGCTTAAAGATAAAAGTATTTTTTTCATTTATTTTCTCCTATTTTTGATTTAAAAAATTATTTATAATAGCACTATCTTGAATAGTATTTTCTTTGACAGGCTCTTTTTTGGATTCAGCATAACCACTAGCTGTATCAACATTATAACTACTAATAGTTTTTTCTTGATAAGAATTAACTACTTGCTGTTTTTTAATTAATTCTTGAGAAATTGGTGTTGGAAAAGATTCTAATTTAACATTTTTAGGTGTTCTTTCACCAACAACCCAATCAGGTTCTCTAACAACTACAAAAACCTCATGAGAAGAAACTAAATCACCGTCTGTATCAGAATAATTAGCAACAAAAACCTCTTGAATTAAACCTTGATCACGAATAATATTTCCTATCTTAGTTCTTGTAACTAATAAAGGACCTTGTTTTTGATACTTAACAGACAAATCTCCACCTTTAGTAACAGGCAAATCAGATTCTACAATTTGAGTCCAATCAACAGCTTTTCTAGCTTTACATTCTTCTCCATAACAATTTGCTGAAATTTTCTTTTTAATAGCTTTAGCTTTTTCTTCATTTTCTTTAATACGCATATCTTCTTCTTTAATTTTTTCTTCAATTAAAGTATACCAATCTGAAATATCATATCTTTCCCATGGTGCGTCTCTATCAGATTTTACCTGTATAACTCCCTGAGGATTTACAGCAAAATATAATGTTGTATCAAGTCTTGCTTTTAAATATTTATTTTGAACTTCTCTAATCTTATCTCTATATTTATATACGTCTTTTGGAGCTCCACAAACTCCAAAAGATTTTGAATTATTACAAACACTAGAATCATAACCAACGCCAAAAGGATCTTTCATTGAACAACCAGTGAAAAATAAGGCCCCTACAGCAGTTAAAGTTGCAATTCTTAATAATTTATTCATAACCATTTCTTTCTCCTTAATTTAAAGCTTCTGGTATATCACCAAAACCTTCCTCAGTATTTTGTTGAGAAGAAGTTTCTGTATTTCCTTCTTCTGTTACAACTTTAGTAAAAGCATTTTCATAGTCTATTCTACCTAATTTTCTTTCTTTTTCCAACTGTTTTTTAGCAGCTTTATCTGACATATCACCACTTCTTACAACATTATTTTCAACTAAAGTTAAATCTTCTCCACCAATTAATAAAATACTAACTGTTCTACCCCCCTTAACTTCAATTACTGGAAAAATTTGTTCAGCCATTTTTAAATAATATTCCCCTAATTTAGAAAATACATTTGAAATACCAGAAGCACCTGCTGATAATAAATTTCCATTAATAGCTTCTCCGGTAGAAGTTTCAGTACTTCCAGTTGAACTTGAATTACCTAAATCAATAGTTTGAGTATTTCCTCCAGCTAAAGCACTTGAAAATGTTTCAAAGAAACCTGAAACAAAAGTTCTTGCTAACCAAGCACCATTTTTGTGTAATAATTCACCTTGTAAACCTGGAGTTCCATTTTCACCAATAACCCAACCAGAAATAGTTCCTTCTATTCTATACTCTCCGCCATTAATTAAACAATTAATAGATACCAACTTTATATCTGCAGTTTCACTATTCATATTTCCTTTAGCTGAACCCAATAAAAAACATTTATCTAAACTACCTATAGTATCATTAGCCATAATAATATCACCTTCAGCTTCAAATAAAACAGGTAAAGGTTCCATACTTCCCTCTTGGAAAGCTGGAGCATAAGCCCCTGTAACCATATAAGCTGTCATAAAACCTGTTGAAATATGATAAGGTTTTAAAGCTTCTTCAACAGGAGCCTGAATTTTTTTATTAATATTCATTTGAGCTTTTATAATTTTTTGATTAAAAGAAGTATCAATATCAACAACTACCATTTTTTTCTTATGACTAATTGGCTTTGGTTCTTCTTTAGGTTTTTCCTCAACTTTAGGTTCTTCAATAGTTTTATTCTCTTCTTTATTTGATTTTAAAAAATTAATTTTATCTTCAGCACTCATATTAGGATTTTTCAATAACGCTTCCTTCAACTTAGGATCTTTAATTTGTTCAAGAGCATTATCAAGAGCTTTATTTAATTTCTCTTTATCTCCAATATCTAAATTATCTAAATCAAGATTATCATTAAAATTTCTTTTAGGTACTAAATCTTTTCCTAAAACTAAATCGTCTCCAAGATTGTCTTCTTTTATTGCAGATATTTGTTCCTTCGTCATTTGTTCAATTTGAGCAATTCTATCGTCTTGAATTTCAAATTTTTTATTAATCATTTTTTCTAAATCTTTATATTTAGCTTCTTGAGAATCTTTTATTAAAGATAATTGAGCTTTTAAGTTCTCATTATTTTCATTAATAACTGTCTTTAGTTTAGATAAGACAACGTCTTGTTGATTTTTTACTAAATCAACTAATTCTGAGACTCTATTCTCTTGTTTTTTAGCTCTATTTTCCATAGAAATAGCCCAATTTTCTTTATATTCAGGATTTTTTATAATATTTAAATCGTCCATTTTATCTAAACTTCTTTTTTCATAAATTTTAGAATCGTCAACACTTAATAAAGTATTTACAAAAGAAAATACAATTACAGCTAAAAGGGCCCCTATAACTACAATAAATAAAGTATTCTTTTTCTTTTTAGATTGTATCTCTAAAGTTTCTAAATTACCTTTTTTTTCCATAAATAGCCCCTTATTTTATTTTCTTTTTCTCTAGTTCTTGATAAATAGAATTTTTATTTATAATTAACCATGCTTTTGTAATTTGTCCAGGAAATAATTTTTTCTTTTCAAAAGCTATTGCTAGAACACCACTTGTATAAAAATTTTCATAATCTAATAATAAAGTATCTTTTGTTGTATTTTTTATATACCATTGTTCAACTCTATATTTTCCACCGTCATAAAAATACTCTTTTTGCATTTCTAAATCAGTTGATTTAAATTTTCTTTTAACGTCAACTCTTTTATATCCTGGAATTTTTTCACCATTTACAACTTTTTTAATAATTCGTTTAATGTCTTTTTCTATTCTACCTGTTTCAAATTTTGCTGCTTTTGTTGTAGGTTTTATTTCAATTTCATTTGAAACCATATTAAATACTTGTTCACCTTTTCCATTTACCTTTAGCTTAACTAAATAAGGATTTCCTTCATTTGACCAAACTAATAAATCTCCGGATTCTGAATCTGGTAATTCTGCTGTTGGTATAATAACAACTGTTTGATTTTTAGAAGATACTGAAAAATCATTAGGAGTTTCTGTTGTTAAATTAGCCTTTTGAACAACAAAAGGAAAATTTATTAAATTTGTTGAATTATTTTTTAAATGAATTTCAATTTTTTCCTTATCTAAAGAAATTGATTGAGCACTTAGTATAGCAGGTAAAACTAAACTAAGACCTAATTTTAAAATACCTTTTACTTTCATTTTTTTCTCCTTTTACTGAATAGTATCTTCAAAATTTACATAATTGTTTTCTTTTAATTTTTCTTTTTGTTGTCTATCAACTAAAGCATAAAAAGAAGTTTTAATAGATTTTATATAAATTTGACCATTTTTTACATATGTAATAAATTCATACGCATATCTCATACCATTCAACTGATCGTCTGAAGAACCAATTTTTCTTTTAATTGTACCATAAGCAATTACTTTTACATATCCACCTGGAAGTTTTTTACTTGTAATTTCACTAATTTTAAATTCTTGTTGAATAAAATTTGTTTCTACAAATTCAATAAAACGTGCTAAATCAGCTTTTGATTTATGAGCTGTTTGTTTATCTAAAAAAGGATATATATTTTTATATTTTTCTCTAATATTTTGATAAGAAAAAGTAGCAATATCTTGTACCCAAACTTTAACCCACATTTTATAAACATTTTCACTAGCAAATGTATTACCTATAATATATTTACCAGATTCCATAAACTGTGGAACTTGTACAACAATAGTTTTATTTGAAGCCACTGAAATTAAAGATTTAACAATTATTAAGTTAACAATTATTAATCCTCCAATAATACCTAAAAGAATTTTTATAAAACTTTTATGTCCTTCTACCTTTTCAAAATATCTCATTTATTTTTCTCCTTTTTAATTATAAAACACTCTTGTAAAACCATAAGGGATTACTCTACCAATTTTACTTAAATGCTTATGAACTAATTGTCCTTTTTTATCGTCATATGGTGAAAATAAACCCTTTCTATAAAATTTTTGCATTGTATATCCGTCAGGTCTGCCTCTTTTAAATTTTTTATAACCTACTGCAGACCCAATACCAGTTGAAATAGCTATTAACATAACATACATAGAATCTAATTGAGGTAATGCTAATGAAGAAGCTAATATAGCTGCCATTAATCCAAAAGCTAAAAAGAATTCGTCTATTTCAAATATTCCAATTAATCTTGGTTTATCTATATAACGTGGAAAACTATTTTCTTCTTCTTGCATTATAATTCCTCCATAAATATTCTAAATTTTATCTTTTTTTTAAAAAAGAAACAAGTCATATTCTTAATATCCTTCAATTACTATTTGTATCCTTTTTAATTCCGGTAATAAAATATCCTCTAAATATTGATTTCCTTCTTTATACAATCTCTCTGCATTCATAAATTCGTCTCTAAATTTTACAAACTTATTATCTGTCCAACCGTCCATTTCTGCAGACTCTATAGCCCTATTTACATTTGTTAATAAAGCATAAGTTTCTTCTACCATAAGACTCATTGCTTTATTAATTTCAACTAAAGATTCTTCGCTAACTGATATTTTTTTATCCATTTAAATTTTCCCTCCTTATCTTCACAAAGTATAGTCTTTGAAAATTTTTCAATCATTCTATTTAATAATAACTGAATATCTATATATTTTCCAAAAACAACATATATAAAATCTATTCTAGTAAATAAAAATATATTATAAAAAGAATATTGTTTTTCATATTTTTTCTTATAATATTTTAATAATATTGGCTGTAAAGCAAAAAAACCAAGAATTAATAATAAAGAAAAAATATTAAACATTGTACTTTCTAAAAAAATTCCAAAACTTGAAAACCCTAATAATCCTAATAGTCCAATTTTAAAATTTTGCGTCATTTTTTCTTTAATATCTAACAAAGATTTTTGATAATTATAAGAAATATCTAAACTTTCAACAATTTCTCTACCCTTAAAAATACCTTTATTAGGAAAATTATCAAAATAAATATATTCTCCTGTTTTTTCTTTTATTAAACCTTCATTATTAAAAAATGGATCATAATCAACTATATAATCACAAAATTCTAAACTATATTTTTCAATATTTGCAGTTGATTTAACTTTAATAACCTCAATACCAACAGTTCCATATTTATTTTCATTTATTACGTCTTCTATTCTTTTAAAAACATGTTCTGCCTTTTTAACAAAAGTTGCTTTATCTTTAATTTCTTCAATATTTAATAAATTTTCTAAAAACCCTTTTACGTTTTTAGCCTCGTCTCCAATATAAACATATAAATTTAAATAAATATTTATTTTTTCAATCAATTCAATTGTTTTATTTAATTCTTTACTTAAATTAGCTACAGCAAAAGAAACTGAACTCATATTTTCAGCTGGAGTTTCTTCTATTATTTCCCAAGTTTCTTTATATAATTTTAAAAAAGATTCCTCAAAAAAAGTTCCATTTATTATCTCATTTCTTTCCTTAAATTTTAACCAAGAATTTTCTATAATTTTCATTTGACTTGAAATATTATTATATTCTTCTTTTATAGTTTCAATTAATCTCATATATTGATTTATTTTATTAATTTCTAAATCTATATACATAGGATTAAAATCTTCTAAATCATTTTTTATTCTTTCAAATTGACCCTTAAATCTACTTAAATCTGCTTCAGCTTGAACTTTATCAAATTCACCAAGTTTAGAATAATAATCTCTTAATAAATCCTCTCTCATTCTAAAATTTTCAAAATAAGATAATTTTTGAGTAATAGCTTCTCTATTTACAGATAGATACAAATCTAGAGTTGGTATTAAATCTTTTCCTAACATTATTCATTATCTCCTTCAAAATATTCATGGATATATGCTTTAAATTTAAAAATACTAGTTCCAGTATCTCCACTATGAGCTAATAAAATATTTTTAGATTTAGAAACTTCAACTTCAGCAGCTTCTTCACCGAATATCTTTAAAGAATTTCCTCCTCCAGGTATTGCTATTCTTTTTTTAAATTTATCAACACTTCTTGTTAAACCTGCATTATTAATTGTTTGCATACTTGTAGCATATAACATAATATGAATACCTAATTCAGGACCTTCTGCAATTAATGTTTCAAATTTTTTAATTGGACTATTACTTCCATGTCCTGGATTTGAAAATAATAAACCACCTTCCATAAAAAATGAAGCATTAATAATTCTAGGTAATTTTTCAATTTCAATTTCAGATAATTCTTTACGTCTATTAAACTCTTCCCAAATTTCATTTAAAATTTCTTCTTGATTTTTATTTGAGCCCCACTTTATATTATCATATTTTAAATTATCTGTAAAAAAATCAGATATTTTTTTATTATAATTACTAAAATAAATTTTTGTTTCAGTTTCATTAAAAGCCAATTGATTTAGTATAAAATAATATAAAGAAGCAGCTCGTTCAATATCCATACCAACCATTAAAAAATTTTCAGAGAAATCTCTTGTTAGTTTTAAACTAGAATGTTCTTTACTTAAACCGGCATATTCTCCTATATAAAATTCCATATCATTAAATTTTTCATTTCTTTCTATTTTTTCCATTAATTCTTCATTTAAATTAATATCTCCTGGTTTATCTCCTGTATACACAAATCTAACGTCCATTAATTTATTATATTCTTCCTCTGAAAACTCTTTTTTTATTTTATCTTCAATCATTTCTTTAATTTCGTCAACAGCGTCATTTAAAGCCATATAAGCTTGAAAATGAACATTAGCTGTAGATAATCCAAATTGCTTATTATAAATACCTTCACCAGGATTAGACAATGATTTTGGTGCATGATTATTCTCGTCAAATAATTTACTAACGTCTTTTTTATCCATTTTTAAACCTATTCTTAAAGGCATATTAGACATTAACTGAGGATCCATATCGATTCCTTTTAATGTTTGTGTTGCTAATAAAAGGTTTATACCAAAAGATCGACCTAATCTTAATATTTGATCTATTAAATTATTAGTTTTAGCTGTTATTTTAGGATTTTTTGGAAATAAAGCTTGAAATTCGTCAACAATTATAATAATTCTATGCATTTTATCTTCAGGTTTACCATTATCGTCACAAGCTTTATTATAATTTTTCAAATTAGAAACACCTAATTTCTTAAATAATTTTCCACGTTCTTTCATTATCGTAATTGCATTAGCAAGAACTTCTTGACCAAATTCAACTTCAGATTCCATACTTAATATTTCTATGTACGGAAAATTTTCATATGTTGCAAATTCAGTTCCTTCTTTATAATCAAGTAACCAAAATTTTAAAAATTTAGGAGAATGTCTCATACAAGCATGTAAAATAATATCATGTAAAAGAACTGTTTTACCAGAACCTGTTGAACCACCAATTAAACCATGGTGAGTACCTTCTTCTTCTCCCCATTGATTAATACCTAAAGATATAAAAATATTTTCTATACCATTTTTTGCAAAAGGAGCACACATTCCTGGTCCAGCTTCATGAGTCCACATTTCTTTAGGAAATGTTTTTCGTATATCAATAACAGGTTTTATATTTATTTTAGAAATTCTTTCATTTAAATCTTCTATATATTTATCAAAAACTTTTGTACTAGCCTCTTCAAATGTTATTTTAAATGTATTATTAAATAATTCTTTCATTTCACTTTCATTTGAAAATGGTGCTGAATATAAATTAACATTATAATCAATAAGACCTTTTCTTAAATATTCATGAGGTCTATCAGTATAATCAAATAAAATTGTATGTTTTAAAAATTCGTCTAATGTAATACCAGAAACAGATTGTCCTGTACCATATTTTAAATTTACAGACATTGTCATAATTACATGTATTCCAGATTTTGTTCCTGATTCTAATATAGATAATAACGACTCAGAAGCTTTCTTTGAAAATCCTATAGGAAAGTTAGCAATAAATAATATTTTATAAGGTTGAGGAATTTCGTCTGTATTATTATTATAATCCTCAACTGATTCAAATCCATTTGCAGTAATAGAAGTTGTAACTGTACTCATAGAATGTTTTAAATCTTCTAATTCAGTTTCTATTTCATTATCTTCAGAAATAATTTTATCTTCATTAAATTTATTATGTAATTTAATTAAATTGGGAAAATTTTGTCCAGAACCAGTTTTATCAATAATAATAGTTCTTGTTAATCCATTTGGTAATGAAGCAATTAATTTTAAACCTAAAGTTTCAATTACATTAGTAATTTCATTTTTATATTTCTGATTTTGAATAAATGCTATAGGAGCATTTTCAAAAGGTAAAAACATTGGAACTTCTGTATGAAACATTTTACCATTTAAAATTTTTGAAGGAGTTGTATGCCAAGAGTTTAAATTTCCTACATTTAAGAATGAAGGAAATTTATAAGTTTCTTTAGTTAAACTATCTTTTTCACCGTCATAAATATCTTTTTTTAATTTAGATAAAGCTACAACAGGATTTCCTCTTTCAATTAATCCAGAAGCAAATTCAATATTATCAGATAATAACTTATCATTTAAATCTGATATTTTTTTATCAATATCTTCCTCCATTATAGTTATAGCTTTTTTATAAACTGTTTTAGCTAAAAATATCTTATCTTTATTCATTCTTAAAATTCTCCTCAAAGATTAACTAACAGCTAATTTCCCGTCATTTAATCTATTTAAATATTCTTCTTCATAAGTAGTTGTATGTTTCATAGAATACCCTTTAATTAATCTTGCGTCAAGAGAATTTACACTAAATTCGTCCATAATTTGATTAATTAAAACCATATCTTTAGGGTGATTTGTATAAATCCAGTGAGCAACAGGGTCTGTAATAAGTCTTCCAACAAAAAATGCACCACTATCTTGTTTAACTAAAACTTCTGAATAATAAGGTGGTTTAGTTTTAACTGTTTCTAACAAAGTAATTAAAACTTTATCCATTGTTAATTCACCTTTTCCTGAAGCAGCAGCAATTGACTCTTTAGATTGTTGTAAAAAGAATTTCCAAGCAGAAGAATCAAAAATTGCTCTAGTTGCCTTACTCTTATAAAAATCAGCAATTGTTTGAGTAATAATTCCAGAAGCTCCATTATATTTTCTAATTCTTCTTGCCATAGTTTCTAAGAATTTAACAACAATTCTATTATCCATAATAGACCAAGCTTCGTCAATTGCTAAAATTTTCTTTTGTTTTCTACTACCTAAAAAAAACTCTGTATTAATTGCATGTGCAATAGACGCCAAAACAACAGATTTTAAATGAGATTTACTATCTAATTCTTCTAATTCAAGAACAACAAAATCACTTCTAAACTTAAGATTATTATCCCCATTAAAATATTTATAATATTCTCCGTCTACATGTCCAAATGGATACAATGCACTAATTAAATTTAAAATTAAAGTATCATTATCTCCAGTTTCATTTTTTTTCTCTAATGCTATTTGTTCCATTGCTTCAACAACGTCTTGCATACCTGCATTTCTTTGTCTTGATTTAAATGCTCTAGTAATAGCTTGAGAAATAACACCTTTTATAACAGGAATTTCAATATTATCAGCTTCGTCTGAATCAATTGCTTGCATAGCCATTAAACCAACTAAAGGTACAATTGTTTGAAGCTCGTCTTCATGAACGTCTCCCTTTTCATTTGTTTGAATATTTGTAAAAAAGTTTAAACACATAGAAGCTTCTTCAGTAAATTCAATATATTGACCACCAATAGCTGTACAAAATTCTAAATAAGATCTACCAACGTCAATTACTCTAATTTTAGCCCCAGCCATTAAATAATTACTAAAGAAATCTGACATACTATAAGATTTTCCAGAACCAGAAGAACCAACAACAATAAAGTTGTAATTTGTTCCAGAAGCAAATATATCAACACCAGATAATTGTCCACCCCTATCAACATATGTTAATATAGGAGCTCCATAACCTTTATCTCCTGTAACTAAAGGAGTAATAGCTGCACAATTACTTGAAAATAAAGTATTCATTCTTTTAGCTAAATCATTTAAAACATATGGTTCAAAATTCAAAGGTAAATGATAAATAAATATCCAATGAGGAATTAAAACTTCCTCTTGTAAAATCCAGTTACTTCTCATAAATTCATTTTTTAAAGCTTCAGAATATTTATTTACATTTGTAATACTATGATCCATTAAAGTACAAGACCAACTAGCATACATTGGACTAGAACCATTATGTAACATTAAATTTACATTTTCAGCTTCTTTTGCTCTTTCTACAATTTCAGGAAAATATCTTGCAGCTTCACCTAAAGATTGAGTTTGCCACATATTCCATTGAATTTTATCCCCAACTTCTTTTTTTAATTTTTCTCTATTTTCGAAATAAATAATTAAACTTAACATAAATGGACATGGTACAGTTGGACTCATTCTTTCACCAAGATAATCATAAAATTTACTAGCTGTTTCAGCCATACTTACAGAATAAGGAAACATTTTTGTTGTAAATGTTTTTGCTTTCCAACGAGTATATGCTTCTAAATCTTGACTTTTCTTTTTCTTTTTAGAAAATATTTTTTGAAAAAATGTTAATTCCTCTTCGTCTTCTTCAGAATTGTCATTCATTAAATTTTGTTCTTCCATTAATTTTTTATGTTCTTCTTTAGAAATCATAGTTCCAATACCCATAGCTTCGTCTTCTAAAGTCATAATAGAATTATTATTTACAACCTGATAATTTAACTCATTTTTATTATCGTCTGGAGGAAACCATAATGGATTGTCTGGAATTAAAATTTCTCTCATTACAGTTACCCATTGTCTACTAGTAAATTTTTTAGGATTAAATTCTGTAAGACCTTGTTGAACTCTTGAAAAATAAGAAACTAATTCTGCTTCAGAAAAATCAATACCAGCTTTTTTTGTTTTTGGAATAGTTACACAAACAAGATTAACAAAATTTCTTAATCTTAAATCATTACCTTTTGAAAAAATATTTTCATTAGAGTGTCTTCTAATCCAATCTAATCTATTATTTTTAAGTTCAACTAAAGCTTCTTTATATTCAACTTCACCAGGATTAGAATGTAATTCAGAATAAGCTTCCATATATGGAGTTAAATTTCTAGAAGCAAATGAAAAAAATTGTATACTAGATTTATCAGGAATATCTATACTATTAAAAAAATTAGATAATCTATTTTCAGCTTCTTGTCCTGCATAAACACTTGGAAAAATTTGAAAAACACAACCCCAACGGTCATTTGCCATTTCAAATAATCCTATCTCAGAACCTTCTATATCTTTCCAAGATCTTGCCCATATAAAATCCATTAAACCTTCTCTTTCTACAAAAGCTTCAAATTCTTGTTTTCTTAATGCCATAAACTAAACTCCATTTATCTATTTTTTTCTTTGTATTTGTCTATATTCTTTTTTTCTTGCTTCTTGATCTGCAACAATAACAAAATTTATTTCTAAATCTTCCTTCATTTTTGCACTAGAAGGGTGGTGATTTTTTACAACTTTTGCCAAAGAATCTATTAAATCAATTGCAACGATATCTTCTACAAGTATATTATATATTTTATTTAGTAATAAATCTTGTACATACATTTCTGAAACTTCAGCATGTAACTTATAACCTCTTTGCATACCTGAGCCAAGTAATTTTTCTCTAATTTTTGTTGATTTACCAAAATCATGAAATAAACAACCTAAAACACCTATAACCATTCCAGAAGCTCTTCCTGAATGTTCTGCTTTTTCAATACCTTCTTCTAAAACGTTTAAAGTGTGTTCTAATAAACTAATTTTTCTTAAATCTGCAAATCTAGGACCAAACATTTGATTTAAATGCATTATATCATTTGCTCCAGCTGTTACAACAGAAGGATCTTCTCCAAAATCATAATTAAATAAATCTTCAATTCCTATTTTTAACATATATATTAATTGAGCTTTAGATTTTAAAATATTCCCAGCTCTTTTATATAATTTTCTTGCCTTTTCAGAACCTTCAATCATAGGTATATCTAAATTTGGTAAAACAAATTTTACTACTTTCCTATTTCTTTCTTCTAAATTTTCTCTAATATTTACAATTACTTCTGCAACTAAATGAGAAGAAACTAATTGTTCTATACTTTTTATATCTTTTAATACATTTTTTTTAAATTCTTGGGAATTGTCCATTTTTTTCACCTTTATAAATTATTTTATATGCGAAATCGAATATTCCTTTAAAAAAAGAAGAAGAAACTTTCTTTTTAAAAGGTAATTCTCCTTGAGAAATATCTGTTGACATTTTCACATATCTTGAAAATTGATAACTATCATTATAGCTATCAAATCCATAAAATAAACCAAATTTTAAAATATCTTTTTCTGTTTTTGATAAAACTTCATTTAAAGTTAAAAATTTTTTAACTATTTTTAATGTTTCTTTAGGATCTAAAATTATATTAAAAAATAAAGAATATTTTAAATTATTTTTTGTAATTGAATTAGGAAGTACTGTAGAATTTAGCAGTTCAAGTAATTCATTATCACTTAAATCTACTAAAAAATTTAAATTTGAATTTTTATTTATAATCCTTCTATAAATAAAAATTCTTTCTTGTTCACTTTTTTTCATAAAAAGTTCCTTTTATATTAAGTTGTTACAAAGTATATATTAGAAGCCCACTCTTCGCCCTCATGAATTTTATTTTCTAAAAAGAATTCTCCATACAAATCAGTTAAATATCTATCAGGACCTATACAAATTTTATTTCCGACAAAAGGTAACCAATCTCCTCTTAACAATCTAAATAAAGAAGATATATTTAATAATTTTATATCTTGCTGTTCTAAAGATTCTTTCATATCATTTGAATTAGAAAAGATACCCCATGTTATACCGTCTAAATCTTTTTCAAACCCATAAAGAATTTCTTCTTTTTTAGATAATGAAACTACTTTTTTCATTGACATATATCTATATTTAATCATTTCTTTTTTATTTGTAGCTATTTTAAATTCTGTTTTTTCAAAATAAGACGACATATGAATCATTATAATTAACAATTGATATAAATATTTTTTAAATAAAGGTTGTCTAAAACTTGAAATTAATTTTTCTTCTTTTCCATTCATTTCATATTTATTAATCATAAAAACTGCTGCAGCTTTATTTTCTAAAGAAGAGGAAATAACAAATTCATATTTAAACCATTTATTTTCATTTTCTTGTTCTCTTTTTGTTACAAAAAATTTTTTAATATAACTATTTAAACCCCAATTTTTATATTCCTTTGTATAACTTATAGATAGTGCCTCTAATAATTTAGGCCATTGGTCTCTTAAAAATATTTCTGCAGAATCTAAAACAATACCTCTCTCTCCATTTCTTTCATACATTAAGTCTAGAATATCTCCGTCGTCTTCTATTTGGAATGCATTATCTTTAACTTTCATAGCAAAAGTCATTTCTTCTCCATGTTTCTTGTGATTTCGATATCCAAAACCCATAAAACTTTCTTTAGTACTAATATGATATTTTATATTTTCGATTTCTCTAAAAACTTTTTGACTTTTATAAACTTCAAAATCTGACGGTTCGTCATATTCTCCATGAGATAACATTTTAACACTCAAAAACATAGAAATAATAGTTAAAACATATGAAGATACAGGAATTTTTAAATGATATTCCTCTCCACTATAATGATCAATCATAGGAATTTCATTTCCTTCACCATTCATTTTTTTCAAAACAATATAAACAATACCTTTTTCATTAATTATTTTTAATTGTCTATAAAATGTATTTAATTCGTCTAATCTTTGTTCAATTTCAAATTCATGATTTAACTGATCAACTAAAAACATTAAGTTAAATAACTCTTGTCCATGTAACCAAATATCTCCAAATACAACAGAGTTAGAAACTTTTACAAAAGAAGTTCTTACTTCCTCTAATTCTTCACCTGTATTTGGATTAAATTTAATAGCGTTAAAAAAATAAGGTTTACTTTGTACTGCACTAGACGATAATTCAATAACTAAATTAAATAATATTTGTATATCTTTTTTTGAAAAAGGAATCATAAGAATTTCATTTTTTCCAAAATCTTCGTCGTCTTCAAATATAGATAATAAAACTTTATCTCTACCAAAATTCCCATTTCTAAAAAAATGTTTTGTTACATTTATTTTTAAAAATTTATTTTTTTCATGAGAACTTTTTGATAGATAATTTAACTCTCCACCATTTGGCATTTTCTTTCTTAAAGAATACATTGCTGTTGAAATACCATTATTTAAAGCTGAAGTAAAATCAACTAAACATTTCAGATCCATACTAAATCCTTCTTTTGAAAGTTCCTCAGGAAAAGTTCTAATAACTTCTTTTTCAGAAGTAATATACAAAGAATCTTGATTTAATTTATCAAATTTAAAATTAATTCCGTCAAAATATCCTTTGTCATTATATAAAGCCTCTAAACTAACAATAACATGCTTTAAAATTATATTTTCAATTTTATTATTTTCCATTTTTTATTCCTTATTTAAATTTCTATATCGTCTATACCAGATACTAATGGTGCACAACCAGATAAACCTTCTTTAACTTTTATTTTATCTTCAATAGGATAACTTCTAAAAAAATCAAAATCTTCATTTTTTTCAAAAGCATTTTGAAAAATATCTACTTTAAACCAAAGACCAAAACCTTTAAAACATTTATCTCCATTTGAAAAAGTTGATACCATAAATCTTTTATCTCTATTTATATCATACAAAAGATCACCTAATAAATCTTCCATACTTTTTTTATAAGAATTAAATATCCGTGGAGGTATTTTACCAAATTTTGAAATTATTGTCTTATAATTATTTCCAAATAATCTACTTAAAGAATTATATAAAATCATATTATCAATAAAAATTCCTGTTTTATTTTCATTCATAATTAAATTATTATGCTTAACTATATTTGACAGAAACTTATTTAAATTATTTTCTAATAAGTTTGATAAACTTTCTTCAATATTTTTAAAATCTAAAGAAGCACCTTCTATAGATTCCCACTTTTTATTTTTTAATAATTCTTTAATAGAAATATCTATATTATCTTTAGATTTTTCTTCTTCTTTTAACTCTTTTTCTACACTTCCAAGCATATCTTCCATTGAAAATATTTCTTCTGTATTTTCTTTTTTATCTTCTTTTGAATCTATATCTAAATCCTCTAGAATATCTTCAGGTATAAAAACTTCAAAATCTTCTTCACTCTCTTGATTAGATTTTAAATCTTTTTTATTTTTCTCACTTGATTTTTCTAAATTTAAAGTTTTTTCAGAATCTTCTTCATTTTTTTTATCTTTTTCAATTAAATTATCTTTTTTAGATTTTTTATCTTTAATTAAATTTTGAATATCTTCTGGAGAAACATTATTTTCTCTTAATGCATTTTGTAATTCCTTCATAATAATAGAATCTTCATTACTATCTTCAGGATCTAAATAAACGTCACCTGTTTCCTCAGAATAAATTTTATATTGTTCATTCTTTTCTTTTATTCTAATAATAATTTCTCCATTTTCATTTGTTAAAGGATTAAAATCATTATTCAAAAATACTATAGCTTCTAACGGCATTATTATTTTTTTTTCACCATTTTCAACAAAATAAGCTGGTTTTTTCTTTACCTTTTCTATCAATTTAGCTCTTAACTTTCTTTCTTCTTCACTTAAAGTATCTTCTGTTTCAACTTTAAAAGGCATAATTTGATTAAATTCATTTAAATCTATTTTATGTTCAATAGTATTCTCTGTTTTAATATTAACAACTGGCTTATTATTTGATTTATTTTCATTAACATTAACATTTACTTTTTTATTTTTTTTATTAAAAAATTTATTTTTATACCAATTTAAAGCTGATTCAAAATTAAAATCAACTTTCTTTAAAATAAATAAAAAATGACCAATCCATAATATAAAAATAGTAAATAATAAAAATATAATTAGATTCATTTAATCCTCCGAAATTTTTGGCTGATATTTATTACTGTTAGCTACAAAAGCTTTTTCCATATGAATTTCAGGCATACTAATTAATAAATTAGGATCTGGTTGAAAAGGTCCTACACAATAGAATCTACCTTCTCCATACTGTAATAAAAATTCTTGTTTTTGCATATCTCCAATATGTGCTGGAGATAATAACTCTTGATCTTCCATTCCAGAAGAAACTCTCATATCTAATTTAGAACCCATATATTTTGTAACTTTCTTTTTTATTGTACTAAAAGATTCTGCAACTAATACTCTTGAACTTTGATCATTCATACGCATATATATTTTTATATTTGTATTATCATTTACAATTTTTGCGACTTCTTCTCCTAATCCAGAACTATAATCAGCAAATGATTGAGTAAATATAAAAATTCTTAATCCAAGACCACCAGCTTTATTAAATAAATCTTCAACCCCAGCATATAAAACAGCACCACCTTCGTCAACAAATAAGGCTATCTCTCTTTTCATAGATCTACCAGAAGCACCAATATTCCCTAAATAAGAAGTAATTACAGAAAAGAAAATTCTAACAAAAGCTTTTGAAGCGTCTTTATAAATTAAAGGCCATGGTTGAATAAATATTATTTGTCCTCTTTCTGAATAAAATCTATCAATTAAAGGATTAATCTTAACAGTACATAAAATTTTACCTAAATCACCTGTTGACATTTGTTGCATAACAATATTAAAAGAAGAAGCAACTTTAGAAAAATATTGCTTATCTTTATTAGCCATTTCTGTTAATGCTTTTATAGCTTCTGTTTTTTTAACTTCTAAATCAGCTATTTTCCTTTTATTTGTAACATTATAAGACTCTCTATTAGTTTTTAATACAAATTGTAAAATAGCTTGAACACCTTCTTGAGTAGCATAAGTTGATAAATCTGCAAAAGTAACTAAACTTCTATAAGGCGGTTGAGTAATTTCAAGATTCATATCATTTCCAGGATTAATAATCCTATCAGATAAATCTGGATCAGATAAACCTAGTTCATAATCAACAATATTAGAACCTTGTGCAAATACTTTTTTATATTCTTTGTCTATTATATTTTGAATAACTTCTTCACCTTCAACCTGCTCTAAGAAATCCAAACCTAATAAAACAGCCATTGTAATTTGTCTACCCATTGCAACAAAAAATTCGTCTTCTGCGGGAATAATTGTAGAAACTAAAGAAGCTATTTCTTCATTTGTTAATCCGTATAAAGGATTAAATCTTAAAGAAAAATCACTAAATTTTGGAGATATATATCTTATATCTCTTAATCTTCCAGCTTCTTCTGCAAATTGCATAATCCAAGCTAAAGTTTCTTGACCAACACCAGCGTCTTCACCGTCTTCGTCAACTTTTGATCCTACAGCACCTTTAGGTTCTACAACTAATATATCCATACCTCTAAGAATACATTGTCTTATTATTGAAACCATTAAACGAGTCTTTCCAACCCTTGTAGTTCCATAAACAGATACATGTCCTGCTAAATCACCCCAAGATATATAGATACCCCTGACTGTAACAAGATCTTCTTCTTTATCTGAAACCATTGCTACCCCGGCTCCAATATATAAACCCTTATCTATGTCTATATCAAAAGAACCTTCTTCAAAAATATCTAAACCTTGAACTTCAGAATAAGTATAATCTTTAAATTTATTATTCTCGTGATTTTTACCAAAAAACATTTAAGTCACCCATTAATAAAAAAATTTATCAAAAGTTGCTATAACAAAAGCATTAGATAAATTAATTAAAATCCCTATAAAATAACCTAAAAGAATAAATGATATTCCTTTTTTTATTTTTACAATATATTTATCTTCTTTTAAAATTTTAACCTTAGGAACATAAATCATAAAAAAATCAATTGTTTTATAAAGAAAATAAATTAAAACAAAATAAAATAAAATAAATTTCCATTTAACAATAGGTATTAAAATTTCTTTAAAAAAAGATAAAAGATTAAAATCTAGAGCTGATAATACAAAACCAACTAAAAACATAATAAATGTAAATATTTCATATTTTGTTATATTTTTCAAATTCTTTAAAACCATTTTTTTATTAACCTCTATTTAATTTTGAAAAAACCATACTTCCAATAACATTATAATATTCAGCGTCTTCAGGAAAAACTATAGTATCAAAAGAAATACCTTCTGATTTCTTTAAAGTTTCTTTTGAAATATAATAACTACCACCACCAACAATATAAATTTTAGGATATTTTTTAAAAATATTTCTATGTCTTTGTTTTAACATATTAATAACATAAACACTATAATCTTCTTTAAATTTATCTATTACTGAAGATAAATCATGAACACCAAATAAATTATATTTTCCAGTTAGCATTACTTCTTGAGCTTCTTTTATAGAAATAACCTCAGAAAATTCTCTAGCAATATATTCCTGTATTTGTTGAATTATTTTTATAACACCCTCGTGTTCTGAACCTTGAGCATTTTCACTTCTAATTTTTCCACTAATTACATTAGCAACGTCAACAGTTAATTGACCAATATCAATAATTGCATAAGTTTCTTTATGATTTTCATTATAATAAAAATGATCTATTGCATATTTTGCACCAACTCCTTGAGGAATTAATTTAATTTTTCCTGTGAAATCAAAAGTTTCTCCGTTTACCTTAAATTTAGACATTCTTTTTATAAATGCCGGAGCATATTCTTTTTGAGCTAAAGATAAACCAATGTAAATATTATTAATTTCTTCTTTTTTTATATTTTCTTTTTGAAGAACATTCCATAAAGATAATGGTGCTGTTTTTTCATGTTGCTTATAATCAATAACATTTAATATATTTTGAGATTCTTCCATTAAAGCTTCTTCTCCAATATAATAACGTTTTCCTTCAAATAATGGCATATCTTCTGTATCTAAACTAGCCTCAGCAAAAACAGAGATTTGTTTTTTATAAATCATATCTCCATTCTCTTTTAAAAGGCCGTATTTATCCATTCCATATCCACCGTCTAAGAATAAATCCATTTTTTTCTCCTTTTTTACTTATTTACAAATAACTTTTGTTATATATTTTGTTGCCCATTTTTTTTGATCTTCTTTAGTAGTTTTATTTAAAACTCTAGGATATACTTTATAACCTTTTACCCAATCACCACCTTTAATATGAACCCAACCAGCTTTTGTATACATATCACCTATAAAAGTCTCTCCCTTCTTAAGAAGTTTTTTTCTTTTTAAACCTAAAATAGGATTTTTAAATGTTCCAGCAACTCTAGTTACTTTAAATGTTCTTGGTGTTTTATAAACATAAAAACTTTTTTCAATATCAGAAGTATCAACAATTTTAGTTCTTACACAACTCTTTTTTCTAGCCTCTTCAATTATTTTATTAGTATTTTCACCAACTTTTAAAATTGGTAAATTATTATATTTAGTATTTACTACTGCTTTTTTTTTAGCTTCTTCTTTAAAAAGGCCTTCTTCAATATGAACTCTTTCCATATCAGAATATCCACTTGATTTAATCATTTTTACTAAAGCTTTTTTTAATTTATTAATTTCACAAGCATTTTTTTCAGATAAACTTTTATTAATTGCTATTTTTTTATTTTGGATAGCTTCATTTTGCAAATAATTTTTATACATAATCTCACTTTTTAAAAGTTCTGTACCAACTTTACTTTGAATATCTATAAAAATATCCTTTGTATTATTTGTATCGACAGAAGCGGATAATAAAGTACCAGCGGCCATTAAAGACATTGTTAACAATTTTATTTTTTTCTTCATTTATTTTCTCCTAAAAGATTTTTTAATATTGTAGCTAAAAATAAAAATAAAAACTTTTTATTTATTAATCAAATCCTATCATAACATTATCAATTTCATTTTCTTTTTTTACTTGAGCCTCAATTTCTCTTTTTATATTATTTTGCTTTTTTGTTTTAGAATAATATCTTTTAGACTTTTTAATTTCAAATTCTTCAATTTCTAAAGAATTAAAAATCTGCTCACATTCAGAAGAACTTAAATAAAAATTTAATTCTTTTAAAAGTTCTCCATTTGAAAAACTCTTAGTTAGTAATGTGTTAATTATCAACTCTCTATATTTAGTTGGAATTTTAGAAAAAATTTCTTCATTCTTTTTGCTTAGAGTTATTTTCATAAGAAACCTCAATTTTTATATTATAATTTTGAATTATATCAATATCTTAATTATTTAACAACAGATATTCCTATTACTTATTAATTCTTTATTTTAAAGAAAAATTAACAAAAAGGTTAAACTTATGGCAAAAATAACAATCGTATTTAATGATACAGAAACTACAGGTACAGATTTAGAAGATAGAATACTTCAAAATGCTTGTGCTATATATGAAATTGATTTCAATAAAAAAACAATGAAATTTAAAAAATATTTTGAAGAGAATATTAACCCACCCGTTCCTATTTCTCCAGGAAGTGCTGCCGTTCATGGATTATGGTATGAAGACATTGAAAATGAAAAACCTTTTAAAGATTCTAAATCTTTCAAAGAAATGAATTCTTATATTAAAAAAGGATTTTATTATTGTGCTCATAATAGTCCATTTGATATAGGTATGTTAAAAAAAGAAAATATAAATTTTGATACTTCAAAAATTATTGATACTTTAGCTATTGCACGCAAAGTAAATAAAGATAATGAGGATATTGAAAGTAATGGACTTCAATATTTGAGATATTTTTATGATTTTGATAGAAATCCTGAATTTAAAGAATTCTTAAAAGATTTTAAAATTAAAAAACTTGTTCCACATACAGCTCTATCAGATATTGCTGTTCTTGCATTTTATTTCAAAGTTTTATTAGAAAGTAATATGATTAAAGATATAGATACAGCTGTAGATATGTCTCACACACCTTTTATTGAAGATAAAATAATGTTTGGAAATGTTTTTGATAAAGGAACTAAATTTTCAGAAATTGTAAATTCTTCATACGAACAATATAATCGAACAAAAAGAGGTATTGATTATTTAAATTGGGCTATATCAAATATGGAAAGTTTATCTGCAGATATTAAAATTTCAATATCATATTTTACAATTGAAGCTGTTAAAAAAGGAGAATTAACTTTTACCGATAAAGCTATTACACCTATGAAATATATATCAGCAACTTTTTGTCCTGATCAAAGAGATTTTTTAAATATACAAGGATTTAATGTTGACTCTGCAAAAGAAGCAACAATAAAAAAAATAAAAGAAAAAGTCAATAAACTTGAAAAAGAAGGAGAAACAAAAAGTTCCGAATATAGTAATAATTTAAAGTTACTAGAACTATATGATTATATCGGTTAAATCCGATATAATTATATAAAATCTTATAGATTTGGAGTATAAAAATGTTTGAAAATAGTATATTTAATTCAGATTCTGCTTTTAATAATCAAGGAAGTATTTTTGATAAATCTTCTACAGAATCACAAACTAGTATTTTTTCAAAACAAGAAGAATCTCCTATGAGTGCAGGAACTTCAAATGTTTTCGGAAATAGAAGTGAAACAAGTGAAGAAATATCAAATGTTTCAGATTTATTTAATTCAAATACCTCAAAAGTTGAAGATATATCTAATAAAAATACCTCATTATATAAACAAGAATATATTCCAAATGCAACAGCTAGTGTTTTTGATTCTAGAAATCAAACAAAAGATAGTAATAATTTAGCAGGTATGGGAAATTCAAGTGTTTTTGCTGAATTAAATATGAGAGAAAGAAATGAAGGTAATTTATCTGTTATAGATAGAATGAGAGGAATTGAAGGTAAACGCCTAGATAATTCTGGAGAAATATCATTAGCAGATCAATATAATGATAAAGCTTTAGATAAAAGAGCTATGGGTGGTGCTTATAATATAACATTATCAGATACATATAAAGATAAAAAATTATGGAATGAAGTTCATGGTTTAAATACTGACGGATTTGTAAAAAATGAAGACGAAGATTCTCAATCTTTTTATCTTTTCAACAAAGAAGACTCTTCTAAAAAAGAAACAAAAGAAGTTAAAAAAGGACCAGTTGATTTAACAAAAAAAATAGATTTTTCAAAAAACTCTTGGGAAAAAGAAGGAGAAGAAGATTTAAAAACAACGGAAGAAAATAAAAATATAGGAGCTTCCGCAGGTTTATTTGATACAGATTTTGGAAAAGAAAAAACACGCTTTAAAGAAAACAAAAAAGACGTATTTAAAAAGTCAAAAATAATTGGTGTTGATAAAAATTCGATTATTGATTATTCAGAGATTAAAAGTGATCCAGTCTCTATACTAACAGAAAATGATACTGAAAGTGGCGTTAAAAGAGTTAGACTAAATGAAGAAATATATGTAAAGGCAAAAGAAATAAATTTAAAATATGGCAAAGAAGTAATATCTTCTCAAGAACTAGAAGATATGGAAAGAGGTGGAGCTATACCATTATTATTATTAGATTATCAAGATTTAAAAAATAAAGTAGATTCTTTAACTGAAATTTCAAAAAATGAATCATTATCTGATTCAGAAAGAGAAACTGCAAAAATAGAAATTTCAAAAATTAAACCTATTATGTTTAAAAAAGCTATTGAAGGTATTTAAAATGAATTTATATATATTATATGATTTATCAATAATTTTATTTTCATTACATTTTATATTATATATTTTTTTAAAAAGATATTTTTTCAAAATAACATTTTTATATACATTTTTAGGCACTGTTGCTCATGAATTAATGCATTTTACATTAGGTTTATTATTTTTTGCTAAACCAATATTATTTTCATTAATACCTAAAAAAAGTAATAATGGTGGATATACTTTAGGCTCTGTTTCATTTAATAATATAAATTTTATAAATGCATTACCAGTATCTCTTGCACCATTATTATTAATTCCAATAAGTTTATATTTATTATTTTTGTCTATTGGTACTGATACTTACTATATAAAATTTATACTTTCTTATTTAGCTGCTATATTTTTTATATCTTCTAAACCTTCTTCAGCAGATTTAAATATTTTATTTAATAATAAAAAAGGAATATTTTTATATTTAGGTATAATTTTATTAATTTTATTAAGAGGTTTTCATTATGTTTAAAAAAATTTTAGGATTAACATTAATTTCAATATCTCTATTTGCAAAAATAGATTCAACAAAAATAACAGAATATAAAGACGGAAAATTTGTTATAGAAAAAATAAAATATCTAAATTTCAATAATTTAGATTTATCTGATAAAAGAAAAAAAGATTTAAATCAATTTAAATTGTTTTTTAATGATTTAAAATCACCTATCTTCATAGCAAACAACATTAAAGAAGTTAATTCTTTATCTATATTTAATCCGCCACATACTATTATTTATTCTGCAAATAACTACAAAAATAGAAAAATTTATTCAAAAAATGCAATTGGTATAGCATATACTTCGAATGAATATTTTAAAGTAAAAAGATTTACATTAGAAGACGAAAAAAATGTTTTTAAAAATAATAATATAAATGGATTTGTTATAAATGATAATGTTTTTATTCTTATAAATTTTTCTGATAAATATTATCCTAAAAATCCACCAAAAGAACTTATTAAAAAGATTAAAAATTTAAATTTTGTTGTAAAAAAAATAAGGAAAGAATTACAAAAATCAAAACATAACATAATTTTTATAGGTAAATTTGGTATACCCTACAATAAATTAACTAATTTAGTTAAAGGATTTAAACCAATAATAAAAGAAGGAAATGAATTTATTCTTCAAAAATCAAAAAGAAAACATAAAATTTATAAATTAGCTAATTCAGAAAATGTTTTAATTTTTAAAGAAAATAAAGACATTTTTGCAAAAATAGATTATAATTTTATGCTTAAAAATTATAGTGGTAAAAATAAAACAGATAAATTTATTAAAAAAGTATCAAAATATTTACCAATTGATATTTATATAAAAGAAAGGATTTTTAAAAAATGATAGATAATAAATTAAATAACTTAAAATACATAGGCTTAGAATTAAAAAATAATAAAATAGAATTAGAATTTAAATATAAAAATAAACAGTTTTTTGAAGAATTTGATAAACCATTCAAATCAATATTTTATAAAAAATATTTAGAAGATTTATTTAATGAAAGTTTATTTTTATATAAAGATAAACTTAAGATAGAATCTTTTATATTTGATATTAAAGATTATTCTAAAATAACTTTTTCATACAAAAAATATAAATTTAATTTAGCATTTGATTGGAAATCTATATCTATAGATAATAATTTGAATTATAAATTACCTGATTCAAAAGATTTAATTACAGAACCTTTATTTTATTCAAAAAATTTAAGTTCTTTAATTAAAAAATTTAAAAAAAATAGAACAACTGAAGAAGGTTTAAAAACTCAAATTAAAATTATTTTTTATATAGAAAATATTTTAAAATTAAGAATCCCTTATATTATAAGTATTTTAAGTACTATTATACTTGGATTAGAAGAAAATGATAAAGAATTTTTAAAAGAAAAAGGTTCAGAGAATATTTCTATAAATGATAAAAAATATACTATTAATTTTGAATTAAATAAAAAAACCTTAAAAGTTAATTTTAATGTTTTTTATAAAGAAAAAAATAAAACAATTTTTGTAATAAAAAACAGTATTTTCAATAAAAAAAATTTAAGTAATTATATTTTGAACAATCAATCTTTAGTGAAAGATAGCAATAATGAAATCGAACTATTAACACCTTTAGAATTTATAAAAAAAGAATTATATAATTCTTTATTAAGTAATAAAAAAGATTAAAATGTTATAATATTATTAGTATTTTCAAAATAAAAGATATTTTTTTTATTTGAATACTAATACATTGCATGAGTTTAAATTTATTTAAATTCTAATTTAAAACAAAAAGGGTAAAATATGTTTAATAAGATAATTTTAGTTGGAAACCTAACAAGGGATATCGAAATGAGATATTCACAAGCTGGTGTTGCAATTGCAAAAACTGCTATTGCAACTAGTAGAAAGTTCACTAGTAATGGTGAGAAAAAAGAAGAAGTATGTTTTGTTGATATTACTTTCTTTGGCAGAAGCGGTGAAGTTGCGAATCAATATCTTCGTAAAGGCAGCAAAGTACTTGTAGAAGGTCGTCTTAACTTTGAACAATGGGTTGATCAAAATGGACAAAAGCGTTCTAAACACACTGTAACTGTAGAAACTATGCAAATGCTTGATTCTGCGAATGGTGGTCAACAAGGTCAAGCCCCTGCTCAGCAACAAGGTTATGCACCACAAGGTCAACCTGCTCAGGCTCCAGCGGCTCAGGCTCCTGCTCAGCAACAAGGTTACACACCTCAAGGTCAACCTGCTCAGGCTCCTGCAGCTCAGGCTCCTGTTCAGCAACAAGGTTACGCACCTCAAGGTCAACCTGCTCAGGCTCCTGCAGCTCAGGCTCCTACTCAGCAACAAGGTTACGCACCTCAAGGTCAACCTGCTCAGGCTCCAGCGGCTCAGGCTGTTCCGGAAATTAATATTAACGAAGACGAAATTCCGTTCTAAGTTAATAATATCTTAATAAGATATGGATAATACTCCATATCTTATTTTCTTTAAGAAATAAAAAACTTCAATTATAAACTTTCATAAAAAATCATATTATTTTTTTCATTTATTTAGATAAAATATATTCAATAAAATTTTAATTTAAAATTCAGGAGATATTTTATGGAAAATCCAGAAATCTATGAAAAAGAAAAAACAGGAAAGCTTTTAATAAAAGACGCAAAAGCTTTTATCAATATGCTATATAGCGGTGATATTCATGACGAAGCATTACATTTCTATACTTTATTAAAAGAATATGCTTATAAACAAAAAGGTAAATTAGCCTCAGAAATACCTCAATATGAATATGAACATATTATTAATTACGCTATTGTTAGATCAATTAAAGATTTTGACAAAGAAAAAAAAGCTCAATTACAATCTTACTTTTGGTCAAAACTTAGAGGTGAAATTAGTTCATATAGAGCAAAAAGAGATTCTCTTCATAAAAAAATAATATCAGTTATTCAAGAAGGTGAATCAAATGGAGTTGAATATGTTTATCAAAAAGGTAATGGTGAATCAGGTGAAGAAAATTTTTTAGAAGCAATTGAATCAGAAACATTAGAAGAAAAAATTGAAAAAGAAAACAAATACTTTAGACAAATAAAAGCTTTTAAAATGGCTTTTAGTGGTATTCCAAGAATTTTACAAATAATCCTTACTGAAATAGGAAATGGTATGAATATTGGAGACGTTGCAACATTATTACAATTATCAGAATATGAAATTTCTCAAAAAAGAAATTACGGCTTAAGTTTAATTCTTCAAAGAATTATGAGAAGTAGCCATATTACTGAAGAAGAAAAAATAGAATTAGCAGAATTACATGGATTTGAATATATACCTGAAGATTTCCAAAGAACTACAAAAAAAGATTTAATTAAGGAAGATTAATGTTTAGAAAAAAAGTTTTTTTATCAAAAGACTTTAATAAAAGTTATTTAGCTAAAAATGCTAAAACTTTTAATAATTTAACTATAAATTATCAAGAATTATTTTTAAAAGTAAAAAAAAATGGTCTGAATATTCTTTCTGAAAAAGAAAAAATTTTATTTTTTCAAGGTATATCAGATATATCAGAATATATATCTAGAAGCTTTGAATATACAGTATTTCAAAATTATGATTTAAAACCAAATACAGAAAAAATATTATCAGCTATTTTTTTTAGGTTAAGTTCTTTTTTAGGAAACAAAAATGAAGCGATAAATACCTTTAAAGAAGATATTAAAGATATTTCTGAAAATTCAATTTATTTATCTCTTGGATTAGAAAAATATAAAAAAAGAAATTATTTATGGAATGAAAATTGTGAAAAATATAATAATTTTATTAAACATACTATAACTAAAGTTTTTAATAATTTATTATTAGATTTTTTTAAAGAAAAAGAATCAAAATTAAATAAGTTATCAACTCAAGAAGATTTATATACAAATGAAGATTTGTTAGACTCTTCTGCTCAAGATTTAATTAAAAAAATAGAAATTAAAATACCAAAAAATATAGAAATAAAAATTTTAAATTATTTAAATGGAGATATAAATTTAAAAGATTTAACCGAACATGAAAAAAAATTCTTAAATCTAATTTATAACAAAATAAAATGACATTATATATAACTGATAATCCTTTAATTAAAAAAGAAATTTCAGGAAGTATTTTATCTTATCAAATATTTAATTGGAAAGTATCTCCAGATAAAAATATGATTGAAGATAATATTTTCAATATCAATAAAAAATTTAAATTAAAAGAAATAAAAGAAAAAATTAAATTACATTCAAAAATAATTGCAATTGTTTCAAGATCAAATTATAAATTAATATTTGAATTAAATACTTTAAAAAAAGATATTACATATTATTATTGGGATACTTATAAAACTAGAATAGAAGTTTTCCCAAATAAAAATTTTATTAATAAAGAATTCTTTAAATATTTACAAAGAAGTTATTTATCTTTTTTAATCTATGAAAAAATAACTTTTTTAAATCTTCAAAGATTAGAACAATTATTAATTATATTATCAATTATTGTTTTAAATAAAATAGATATAAATAAAAAAGATTTAAACTTAGTTTCTTTTAACTTTAAAACTAGTAAAAATTCAATTAATACAATAGATTTAATTAATACAATATCATATAAAAGAAATGATTTAAGATATATAATTGAGAAATTAATATATCATTCAAGAAAAAATCATATATCAGACCCATTTGTAGGTAAGTTTAAATTTATAGATAAAAAAAATTCTTTATTCAAAATTTATGAAAAATATAAAAATGAAAATAATTCTAAAACAACAGAAAATTTAATAAAAATAATTAATTTATTAAAAGATATTTTTCCTCTAGTTGATATATTAAAAACAATTAGATTTATGTTAAAAAATGAATTAATTATAGAAAAAAATAATAATTTAGAATTAAATTTTGAAATAGAATTAAAAGATTTTTCAATGCTATTTAAATTTCTTGAAATAAAAACTTGGAATTTTATATATAAAAATAGAACATTCTCTGATTTTAACTTATTTCCTGAATTAGTTTTTAAAGATATGCATTTTCAATGCCCGGAATGTGGTTCTACTGAATTTAGAAGTTCTCCAATGCATTTTTGGTGCAGTGACAATCTTTGTAAATTTAGAGTAAATAGAATAATTTCTCCAGCTGGAATAAAATTTAAAATATCTAAATGGGACCTTTTTAGATTATTAAAACATAATTCAACAATTATAAAAAATAAAAGAGGTGGATATAATAGATTTTATTTATTAGAAAATGATAAAACAAAAGGTAAATATCATATTTTACCTTATATAGAGTCTAACAATATAAATCCTAAATAGTTTATATTACATTAATGCATTAATGTAAAATACATTAATAATTCAATAAAAAAAAAGGTGACAATATGAATCTAAAACTAGAAAATTGTGATTATGATTTAAAACATAATTTTGATAATTACATTTCATTGGAATATTTTAGAACATTATTTTTAAAATTAAAAAGAGGTGAAGAAATTAAAATTTCTTCTAAACAGAATTTTACTAAATCAAATTTAGAAAAATTTATAAATGCAGCTATAAAAACTGAAGGAACAATTATTACAAATAATATGATTGTTGCTAAAACAATATCTGATATAAAAAACCCTAATAAAGAAATTAAAAGAGTCTTAATTATTGATAATCATAACTTTTTTCATAGATTATTTCATGCTATACCAAAAATGGTAAATTCTGAAGAAGTAGAAGTTTCTTTATTAAAAGCTTTATCAAATTTCATAAAATGGTTTCATTTTAATAGTCAAGATTTCTCTCATATTATTTTTACAAGTGAAGGTAAAGAACTTTACAGAAAATCTTACACAGAAAATTCTGAAAATAAATATAAAGGCAATCGAACTAAAATAGACGAAAGTCTAAAAGAACAGATTATTCTTTGTGAAAAATTTTTAGAAGATAATGGCTTTTTAATTCTAAAAAAAGATCATTATGAAGCAGACGATATTCTTGCTTCTTTAACAACAGAATTCTATAATTTAAATATACCTGTAACAGCATTTACTTCTGATAAAGACGCAATGCAATTAGGAATTTATCCAACATTTGAAATTATGGATCCAAAAAGTAAAGAAAGAATTTTTGCTAAAGATAAAGTAATATCAAAATACGGAATAGAACCGAGTCAATTTCCTGACTATCAAGGCATTGTTGGTGATACAGCTGATAATGTACCAGGTATAAAAGGTTTTGGCCATGAAACGGCTGTAACACTATTAAAAACATATGGAACAATTGAAAATATGTTAAATAATATAGAAAAAATAGGTTTAGAAGATTTTTCAGAAAATGATAAAATTCCAAAAGCTAAATTAAATTCAGCAAAAAAGAAACAAGAAAAAATTTTATCTTCAAAAATTAATCTTTTAAATTCAAGAGATTTATGTAAATTAAGAGATTATCTTTTTCAAGATTCTGATAAAAATTCAATTTTGTCAAAATCAAAGAAACCTTCTGATTTGGAAATTGAAGTTTTAAAGCTATCTCTAAGTAAATTTGAAGTAACATTTTAATGTTACTTCAAAAATAGGAACTTAAATGACATTTAATAATAAAAAATCTTTAGAAACAGATATTATCTTTATAGGTATTGATCAATCTATGACACATACAGGTCTTACAATAATTATAAATAATGAAGTTTTTTTAAGTGAAGGATTTTCAACAACAACTGATTTATCTTTTGAAGAAAGATTAATTTCTATAGAAAATTTTATAATGACAAGAATATCTCAATTTAATCCAAATGAAACCTCTATAGGTATTGAAGGATTAGCTTTTAATAGAAATAAAACAAATAATTCAGCTATGCTTTTTGGTTTATTTTCAGTCCTTTTAATTAATTTATGTAAAAATGGATATAAATATTCAGTTATACCACCAAAAACTTTAAAGAAATTTGCTACAGGAAATGGAAATTCAACAAAAGAAGATTTAATAAATAATATAAAAAAAGAAGATTTAAATAAATTAAAAGAATTATCTAGAATTAAAAATGAATTTGGAAAAAAATTTGAAGATATATCGGATTCTTATTGGTTAGCTAAATTAAAAGAAGAAGAATCAAAATAGTAGCTTTTAGCTACTATTTTATTATTTTGTAAGATCTTTAAAAGACATTTTACCAAAATCTTTATTATAAATAGAAGGCGTTCCTCTTGCTTCTAATTCTTCAGCTGCTTTTAAACTAGAAGCTAAAGTTTTATCAATTTCAGTTTTTTGTTTATCAGTTGGTTTAAAAGATTTCCAAGAAGTTTTATCTTTACCAGTCATATAATCGTGAAGTCTTTCACTTTTTTCTTTATCAGTTTTAGCTGACATAACCCAATAAAGAACACTTTTAGAATTAGGGTGCATAGCTAATGGCATAGGAATCATATGAATTTTATATTTAGCTCTTGCTTCAGAAGAAATTTCTTTTTCTAATTTTTGACACCAAGGACACTCAGGATCTGAAACTAAATAAATATCCTCTGTTCCATTACCCATTATAAATGCAACACCATTTTTAATTAAAGAAGAGTCTTTTGGAAAATCAAAAGGCTTTCCGTCTTTTGTAAAAGCTTTTCCAAAGAAAGCTACACCTTCTACGCCGTTTACCACAAAAACATTAAATTTTTGACTTCCTCGTCTACCTTTTGCTTCAACTTCTATTTGCTTAAATTTACCATGATCAATACCTTTATTTAAAGTAAGAACCGGTGAACCTAAAAGTTTAGAATATTCATTTTTTACTTTTACAAGTTCGTCTTTAGACATATCTCTATCAACAGCAAAACTTGAAGTTACTGCAAAAGCTGATAATAAAAGACCTGTAATAATTGATTTTCCTATATATTTTTTCATTTTAAAATGCTCCATTTAAGTTATTTTTAAACATTATATTATTTTATTGTTAATAAATCAAGTTTTTTGTAAATAAGAAATTTTGAAGTTTTTTTTGAAAGAAGAATATTGTAGAGGAAAAATATCCTCTACTAGATTTAAGTAACTATTAAGAAGTTGCTGTAAATGCTGCAGAACCTGCATTAAAGAATGTTTCTGTAATCCCTGAAATACCACCAGCAATTAAAGAAATTATAATACCAACAAAAAGAACAGAACCTTTATGAGTCATTAAATAAATAATAAATGTACCAATAAAACCAAGTAAAGCAAGTAATTTACCTAAGTTTCCTGATAACCAATCTTCAAATTTACCTAAAAGTTGACCAAAAGAATCAGAACTTGTTGCTAAAGCTGCAAATGCTGGAGCAGAACTCATAGCAATTAATCCAACAGCAACTAAACCTTTTCCTAAAATTTTATTATCTTTAGAAACTTGTGCTACAGCTTCTAAATCTTGAGCTTTTTCAATATCTTTTTTCATTTTTATCCTCTCTTTTTTATTTTTTAGACTCTATTTCTGAAATAGTATTTAATTTAAAATCTTTTGTTAATTTCTTATCAAATCTTATTTTATCAGAACAACTAATTAAAGTAAATTTATCATTTACAATAATTGGTTTTTCATTTATATATATAATTTGATTATTATCTGAAATTAATCTAATATCATTTTTAGATATTACACCAGAAATTAATGCTTGTAAACAAATACCTTCCATAAATATCTCCTAATTTTCATATATACCTTTATATATTTATTTTAATTAAAGGGACTTTTAATTATTAAATCTAAACAAGATTTATGTAAGAGAAAATTTTCTCTTACATATTTATTTAAAACTCAAAAACAGTCTGAACTCCATAACCAAGATCAATTCCATTAGGAGCAGCAACAACTTCTTCTGAAACTTCTTCTGAAATTTCTTCTGAAATTTCTTCTGAAATTTCTTCTGAAACTTCTTCTGAAACTTCTTCTGAAACTTCTTCTGAAACTTCTTCTGAAACTTCTTCTGAAACTTCTTCTGAAACTTCTTCTGAAACTTCTTCTGAAACTTCTTCTGAAACTTCTTCTGAAACTTCTTCT
>Ga0256837_1000271_pt1 | contig 45758 bp, 51 predicted proteins | sample 4562384metaG_FD_185976 | JGI IMG/M metagenome (GOLD analysis project Ga0256837, IMG submission 185976) | Hydrothermal vent microbial communities from Guaymas Basin, Mexico - 4561-384 | ecosystem: Environmental > Aquatic > Marine > Hydrothermal vents | place: Mexico: Guaymas Basin | collected... | reverse complement strand
TCAAACATCTTCAACTCGAAGTGTCCTGACTCTCTTGTTAAACAAGGTGTCTCTGTTTGTGGATGGGAATTATAGGGGAGTTGTGCTTAAAATTAGCTTAAGTTGTGGGGGAATCGCTTTTTTATTTCTATAAATTTTTTATTTCTTCTTTAACCCCCTACTTTCAGGGGTTTTGCTATTTTATATAATTAGGATTGTGTAATCCAACCACCACCAATTAATTTTTTTTCATCGTAAAAGACTGCTGCTTGACCTACTGCTACCCCAAAAACACTTTCATTTAATGTGACTACTGCTTTATTATTCTCTATTTTCACATGACAAGGAACTGATTTAGTTCTATATCTAAGTTTTACACTACTATCAAACTCTTTTTTCTTTGTATACATGTTTAAATTATCTAGGATTACAGAATTACAAGCAAGCTCTTCTTTTTTACCAACAACTATTTGATTTTTATCAGGATTAATACTCAAAACGAAATGTGGATCATGTGCACCATGAACTGTAAACCCTTTACGCTTACCGATCGTATAATGCATATAACCTTTATGTTCTCCTACTACATTGCCATCTTTATCTAACACATCACCTATCTGATCAACATCTACATATTTTTTGAGAACATCGGTATAGGTAGTTTCAACAAAACATATTTCAGTAGACTCAGCTTGAGAGGAAAAAGATTCTAATCCTTCAATGGATACAGCTTTATCTTTTATGTCAGACTTGAGTCTTTCACCGAGAGGGAATTTAAGTCGTGCCAAAATATCTTGTTTTACATAAAAGAGAAAATAACTTTGATCTTTCGTATCATCTTCAGCCTGATAAAAATACTCACCATCAGTCTTAATATAATGACCTGTTGCTAGATATTTTGCACCTATCTTATCTGCAAAATCAATCATCTCCCCAAATTTCATCGTTCTATTACACAATGCACATGGATTTGGAGTTTTACCTTCTGCATATGTATCTATAAAAGGTTTAAAAACATTTTTCTCAAACTTATCTTGTAAATCAAGTACATGAAGTTTTACTCCAAGTTTATCTGCTGCTTTTTGAGCCCTAGCTTGATGAATTTCATGATATCCTGGTTTTGAATGAAGTTTCATGTATAAACCTTCTACTTCATAACCCTCTTCAATTAAGAAAAGAGTTGCAATGGTTGAGTCTACTCCTCCACTCATTCCTACTAATACTTTCTCTTTCATTATTTTCTCAAACTTGATAATGATTTATAATAAGAGGTATCTTCAAGATTTACATCCTCTAATACTTTTATTTGATTATCTAAAGAGACATCAATCTCTTCAACAATATTTTCAAAATCATCTGTTATATGAATTAATTCTAAATCTTCTCTATTTATCATTCCATCTGCTAATAATTTATCTTCTATAAATTTTACAAGTGGATTATAAAAATCACTTCCAACTAAAAAAATTTTTACACCTGTAACTTTTTTAGTTTGAACTAAGGTTAATGATTCAAAAAACTCATCCAATGTACCAAAACCACCAGGGAAAATAACATATGCCATTGAATATTTAACCAACATAACTTTTCGAGAGAAAAAGTAATCAAATGTTAATTCTTTAGTTGTGTAAGGATTCAATACTTGTTCAAAAGGTAAATCAATATTTAACCCTATTGATTCTACATCATGAATATTTGCACCTCTATTCGCTGCTTCCATAATTCCAGGTCCACCACCAGTCATAATATTATAACCCTTTTCAGCAAGCAATGAAGCAAGTTTTTGAGCTTGTTTATAATATTTATTATCTTCTTTTGTTCGTGCACTTCCAAAAATTGTTACTGTTGGACCTAAATCTCCAAGTTCATCAAAACCTTTTACAAAATCAGCCAGAATTTTAAAAACACTCCAAACATCAGCCGATTTAATATCTTTAATATATTTCTTTGTTAATTCATCTTCTCTATTTTTCATTAATTATGCCTTAAGTTGAGTAAGTCTTTCTCTCTTCGTTCCAATTGTAGTAATTTGAACACCAAAGTTTCCATCAACAATCACTACTTCACCCTGTGCTATTACATGATTGTCCACTAAAATTTCAAGTGGATCGTTAGCTAATTGATTTAACTCAATAACTGAACCAATATCCATATTGAGTACATCTTTTAAAAGCATTCTTTTTTTACCTATTCTTACTCTAACAGGAAGTTTAACATCCATAATAAGTGATATATTATTCATTTCATCAGAACTTAAACTGACTCCTTTAGAAGAGCACAAATCTTCGTCTTCAGAATCATCAATCTCATCTGTAGTAGATAGAGGATCTTCACTATTTTCAGAAATAGCATTTACAACTTTATCATCAATAATAAACATCATTAAAGAATTTAAAGATTCTAAAGAAAATTTATACACATACATCTTACTAAAATCTTCTAAACTAACTTCTGTATCATCACTTATATTTTCAATACTTGTAACACTAAATGATAATACAGGAATTTCACTTTGGGCAGAAAGAGAGTTAGAAATTGCACCAAAAATATTTGATACTATCTCTTTAGTTGCATCTAAATCATCATCATTTACATCTTCTCTATCACTTGCTTCTTCACCCATCATCATATCAGAGAGAGATGCTGCTAAATTAGGAGGAAGAGCAACCATCACATCAGCATCAATATCTCCACTTACTTTTAATTTCACTAAAATAATTGGTGGAACAATATTTGAAATAATACTTAACTCTTGTTCTTCTTTAAGTTCTAAGGATGGTGCCATTCCAATTAATGCTTCAATTGTTCCAACTGTCTCATCTTCAAATAACTTTATAAAATCACTCATCTTTTTCTTCCTCTATGTCATTTTCAATTATATCTTTGACACCAGATATTTTTTCTTTTCGTTGTTTCTCAAAGTTTTCTAATGCACGTTTAACAGCATCTTTTTCTGTATCTATTATTTCAGTAATACTAATAGACTTTCTAAAACGACGTAAACCTATCTCTCCACGAAAACGTTCTTTACCATCTACACTTACAGTAACTATATCATCCGCAGCACTTGAGAGTCTTAAAACATCTCCAACATGAAGTTCTAAAATATCTCCCATAGTTAAATCTGCATCTCCTAAATTAGCTTCTATATCTACTTTAGCCCCACCTAAAAGAACTTGTAGCTCTGTATTTCTACTTTTTTTCGTACTTGTTTCATTCAACATTAAATCTCTTGAAGCTAATTTTGGTAAAACAGGTTCAAGTGCAATAACAGGATAACAAATATTCATCATACCAGAAGAGTGTCCAATAATAATTTCCATTACAACCATAACAACTATCTCATTTTGTGCAACAATCTGAACAACATTTGGTGATGATTCTTTAGACTCAATAGTTGGATAGATTTCCATAACTGGTCCCCAGGCTTCTTTAAGAGTACTCATCATTACACGTAAAATAGTTTCAAAAAGACTTAGTTCAATATCTGAAAACTCACGTGAAGCATCAAAGGGTTCACCTTTTCCCCCTAATAATCTATCTAACATAGGAAAGGCTATTGAAGGATTTATCTCTATAATGCCACTTCCCTCTAAAGGTTTAACTGAAAAAACATTAAAAGATGTTGGATTTGGAAGACTCATTAAGAACTCACCATATGTCATTTGATCGACTGAGTGAAGTTGTATCTCAACAATTGAACGCATAATAGAAGAGATTTGAGAAGCTAGGGAACGTGACATTTTGTCATGAACACCCTTAAATGCACGAAGTTGTTCTTTTGAAACACGATTTGGGCGTTTAAAATCATAAAGAGTAACTTGTCGTTGAGGAAGAAGATTCTCCTCTGTACTCTCTAAGACATCATCACCATCTTCTTCAACAACATCGAGAAGAGCATCTATCTCTTCTTGGGAAAGTATATCTGCCATATTATGCTCCTATACTCTCTTTAATTTTTAAAATAACAGATTTGTGTATCTGCGATATTCTAGACTCTGTAATATCTAAAACTTCACTTATCTCTTTTAATGTCAACTCTTCAAAATAATAAAGCTGAATAATAAGTTGTTCTCTCTCTTTATAAGATGAGAGTATCTTTTTTATTACTTCAACAAGCTCATCTTTTTCAACTTGAATAAGAGCCGCACCTTCATCACCAATTTGCAATTGGTCATGAAGAGGCATAACTGTATATATGGAAGAAGCTATTCTTGCATCATGTACTTTTGAAACACTCTCTTCTAACAATAATGCAAGCTCTTCATCTGTAGGTTCTGAATCATGTGTCAAAAGATGCTCTTGGACTGCATAATCTATGGCTTTTACTAACTTTCGACTAGCTCGACTCAAGATATCTAAACTTCTTAAATAATCAAGCATAGCTCCGTAAACTCTCTTTTTTGCATAACCCCAAAAATTATCATTAAGAGTTTCATCATAACGACGTGCCAGTTTTATTAATTCTTCCGTCCCTATAGCTGCCAAATCTGAAAAATCAACACTACTAGGAAGACGTTCTTTCAGTCTAAATGCCATTGCCTTTACTGCTGGCAAATACTGAAGAGCTAATTCATCCTCTTTATGTTTCAGATCTGCACCATAACCAGTTTGAATCATCTTCTAGGTCCATCAGAATCATTCGAGTTCACCTTTATAGCTGCATCTGTAATCTTTATAGCTGAATCAATAAGTCTCTCTCTCTTATTAATTTCTCTCACAAAAAAGTCTAATTCTCTCTCATGTAAATCACGAGGAAATTTATAACCCCTTGCAGTAAGTGTTTTATAATAAAGAGCAATTACTATATGAGAAAAAAGGTAAAAGAATGTTGTTATTAAAAATGTATATACGAAAAGACTATTTGCATCAAAAGATTTCAAAACACCAAAAATAATTCCTACAAAAAAACCTTGAACTGTAAAAAAATAAACATAATTCTCACCTAACATAATTACTCCAAACCTTTATTAAAAATGTTGCATTAATCTTTTAAATAGACCAGAAAGTCCACTCTCATTTGAAGTAACCAGCACATTTCGTTCCAGCTTAGTTATAATTGTTTTAGCAATAGAGTCAATATCTTTTGTTGGAATTGATCCTGGATATTGGGAGCAAAAGAGTGCTCTCTGTTTTACAGAAGAAGAGACTTTTATATCAGCATTTATTTTACCAATCAACTTTAAATCTAAATTAGAATTAATATTTGCTTTAGCTACTTTATTTATTTTTGCAAAAACACCCATAGCTTCTTTTTCACTTTTCACTTGATTCATAATCATACTGACATCATCACGAAGTGTTGCTATTGTTTTTATCGTAGCATAGGCATCAGTTATAGCAGCTGGATCAGGAACAGTAACAACTATTACATCATCTGCTGCATTTAAGAACATCTGTATATGCTCACCAATTCCTGCACCAGTATCAATTATCATAACATCTAACTTATCTAAAACTTGTGCCTCTTGCATAAATTTCTCAAAAAGGGCTACATCAGAATACTTAAGTATTTCATCCCCACTTTCACCTGGAATTAAAATCAAGTTTCTAGTAATTGGTATTAAAATATCAGAAACAGAAGCTTCACCTTTAAGCACATGCAAAATATTTTTCTTAATTTTTACATTAAACATAACATCTAAGTTTGCAAGACCTATATCCGCATCAAAGATTCCTACATTTAAACCTTTTTGAGAAAGAGAATATGCTAAATTTGAACTTATAGTACTTTTGCCAACACCACCTTTACCACTAGTAATAGCTATAAATCTAGTTTTTTTAGACTTTTTACTAGCATTTGAAGCGACAAGCTTTTCTAGTTTTTCAGCCTGATGTCCCATCATATTTGACTCCTGTTAAAACCATTTAAGAGACAATCTATAAGAAAGTCACTCGTAGCACACACTAAATCCTCTGGTACTTCTTGCCCAACGGAAAAATAATTGATAGGTTTTTTAGTCTCATAACTAAGAGAAAAAATATTCCCAAAACCTATTGTTTCATCTAGTTTTGTAAACATTAATGTATCAACACCTAATGTTTCAAAGTTATCATATGTAACTTTTAAATCTTCATATTTTATTGAACTTGGCATAACAAGAACAACTTCGACTTCATACTCAGTTGTATTTGCATTTAAACACTCATAAATTTTTTCGATTTTACCCTTATCGTAAGGTGAAGATCCCATCGTATCAATCAGAATATAATCACAATAACGAAGGGAATCTAATGCACTACTAAATTCAGGAGGATCAACAACTGTTTCGATACCAAGCTTCATCATTCTAGCATACTGCATTAACTGTTCAACTGCACCTATTCTATATGTATCTAAAACAACCAATCCAACCTTATGCTTCTTCTTCATTAAAAAAGAGTATCTTGCAGCAAGTTTTGCAATACTTGTAGTCTTTCCAACACCTGTTGGTCCGACTAACATTATTACTTTTTTAGCACCGACTCTTAAAAGTGGTTCTCTTCTAATTGGAACCATTTTTCTAAGTATTGTTTGAAAGTAACGTTTTACTGTTGTTGAATTTTCTCTCATTTTAAAAGGCATATGCTCTAAAGTGATTTTCATCAATTCATCTAAATGATCTCTATTCATACCACTTTGAGATGCTAAACGATATATCTCTGCAAATTCTGATGGAATCTGTGCTTCAAGATTTGGAGACTTCTCATCCCAAAACATATTTTGAATAATTTTCACTTTATCTGTAAGTTTATTGATTTCACTTTTTATAGCTTTTAACTCTTGTGGCTCTTGTGAGATAGCAGATTTAACATCTACTCTTTTAGATGGTGAAACATATTGTTCTAAGGGATCAGATGTTGCGATATTAGAGACTTTAGCTATCTGCTGTGCTGCATTTGAAAGATCAAAAAGAACATCTTTACTCTCTTCTTTAATAGGTTGCTGTTGAGATAATGGCTTTTGAACTTGATTGTATGAACTAGGTATCATTTTTTCATCTATGCCTATTACTATTTCGTATAAGGCTTCACGACCAAGAGCTTTTTTACGTATCTCTTTAGTCTCAATTAACATTCCCTCATCACCAATCTCTATTTTAGCTTTTTTTAATGCTTCAGAAGGTGTACGACCTGTAAAAGTTAATATTTTCATAAAGAAATACCTGATAATGGGATTACAACACTTTCACGTTCAGACCAAAAAGGGTGTGGAAGTGTTAATCTAGGAGTATTTATTACTCTATTGTCAAAAAATATCATATCTAAATCTAAAGTCCTTGGTGCATTTTCAAAACTTCGTTTACGTCCAAACTTTTTTTCTATATGCAATAAATAATCTAAAAACTTTCGTGGAGGCATCGAAGTCCTTAAAATAATAATTGAATTTAAAAAATCATCTTGCTCTTTATAACCAAAAGGAGGATTTTTTAAAATCAATGATGTTTTCACTAGTGAAACTCTTTTATCTCTTTGCATTTCTACAAAAAGATGATTAAATCGGCGTTTAACATCACCAATATTTCCACCAATGCCAACGGTTGCTTCATATCTATGTTGTAACTCTTTTTTTGAACTATATGCAAAACGTAAGGACTTAATAATAGTAAGCCTATCATTGAGTTTACGTTTAATTTGCATCTTAATTAAGCTTTTGCTGCTTGAGCTTTCTGTTGTGCTTCTTGAGCTGCTCTCATTTCGTTCATGATTTGAAGCATACCTAGCATCGCTAAATGATACCCAAAAGGACCAAAACCAACAACAGATGATGCACATACAGGTGCTATCATATTCTCTTTTCTAAACTCTTCACGTCTGTGAATGTTTGAGATATGAACTTCTATTGTTGGAATACTTACTGCACTAATAGCATCACGAATAGCTATAGATGTATGAGTATAAGCAGCAGCATTGATAATAATACCTTGTACTTCACCATAACACTCTTGAACTTTATCAACTATCTCACCCTCAAGATTACTTTGAAAAAATTCAATTTCAACACCATTTTGAGTTGCAACATCTTTCATCTGAGCATGAATTTGCTCTAATTTCATTGGACCATAAACATTTTGTTCTCTTACACCGAGCATATTTAAGTTTGGACCTTGGATTACTACTATTTTCATTTAATACCTTTATAATTTTAAGTTTTACTACAACAGTAACATTTTAAGGAGTTATTTTATCTAAATAAAGCATAATCTATTTTAAATTTTACAAATTCAATTTTAAAAGAGCTATATATGCAAATAATCACTCCCCATTTTATCTATCTAAAAGATAGAGTTAGTACAAATTTATCAGTAGCCTTTGATAAAACCATTCAAAAAATTGCTCCATTTGAAACACTTATTGACGAGTTTCCAGATGCTAAAGTTACAACACTAAGAGAGAACTCTTTACTTATGCCTGGACTTATTAATGCACATGTTCATATAGAATTTTCTGGAAATAAAACAGATTTATCTTATGGTGATTTTATGTCATGGCTCTATAGTGTTATAGAAAATCGAGAAGATTTAATCAATGGATGTGCAAAAGAGTGTATGCAAAAAGCTATCGACTCAATGCTAAATAGTGGAATCACAACATTTGGAGCTATTAGCTCACATGCCATGGACTTAGAAGCTTGTGCAAATGCTAAACAAAATGTAGTTTTTTTCAATGAACTTATCGGTTCGCAAGCAACTATGGCCGATGCACTTTTTACAGACTTTACAGCTCGCCTAAACGCCAGTAAAGCAGTTACTCGTGAAGGTTTTCAACCAGCTATAGCCATTCACTCACCCTACTCTGTTCATCCAGTTTTAATTAGAAAAGCTCTTGAAATAGTAAAGGAAGAAAAGCTCCATCTAACTGCACATTTTATGGAGTCACAAGCTGAACGTGACTGGTTAGATAAAAGCGATGGTGATTTTAAAAAGTTTTTTAATGATTTACTAAAACAGAAAGAAAATGTAAGTGATTCTCATGAATTTTTAGCAAATTTCTATGAAGTTCCAACACTTTTAACACATGCGGTTCATGCAAATGAAAATGAACTCAATGCCATATCAAACGCCAATCACACAATCATTCATTGTCCTATTTCAAATCGACTTTTAGGTAATCCTACACTTAATATTAAAGCACTTAATGATAAAAAAATAAAATGGATTGTCGCTACTGATGGTCTTAGTTCTAACTATAAACTTGATCTTTTTGAGGAGATGAAAATATCACTCTTTATGCATCCATCAGCACCTCTCTTGAAATTTGCAAAATCTTTACTTGATGGAGTAACTATTCATGCCGCAGAAGCATTAGGAATCAATGCAGGAGAGATAGCTGAGGGTAAAAATGCTGATATGATTATACTTGACTTAGATGCAGAGCCAACTGAGGAGTTAGCCATTCATCTTATTCTTCACTCTTATAATATTTCAAAAGTCTATATAAATGGTCAACTTGAAAAAGGAGCTTTATAGATGAATCTTATTAAAAAAATATTTTCACCCATTACTCTAACTATAAAGTTTATTCAAGATCATTTTAAAGCAATGTTATTTTTACTCTTACTCTTTTTTCTATTTGTACCGCAGGATGATCAAAAACTTTCTCATAATAATCTTCAAGAAATTCTTCTTGCTGGTACTATAATGGACTCTACAGATATAGTTGCCAAGATAAATAAAGCCGCTAACAATAGTGCAATTAAAGGTGTTTTACTCACAGTAGACTCTCCCGGAGGAGCAGTCCCTCCCTCAATAGAGATTGCATATGCAATTAAGCGTTTAAAGGAGAAAAAACCTGTCATAGCTTATGCAAAAGGTACTATGGCTAGTGGTAGCTACTATGCTAGTATATGGGCAGATAAAATTATTGCAAATCCGGGTAGTATGATTGGGAGTATTGGTGTTATTATGGAGGGAGCTGACCTGAGTGGTATAATGAAAAAACTAGGTATTAAATCACAAGTAGTTAAAGCTGGAAAGTATAAACAGCTAGGTACTCCAGATAGAGAATGGACGAAATTTGAAGTAAAAGAACTTAATAAAGTCATTCAAGGTACTTATAATATGTTTACTCAAGATGTAGCAGATGCAAGAGGTCTTGATATAAAAAATCGAGATTCATTTGCAAATGCACATATTTTTACTGCCCTTCAAGCTAAGAGTGTGGGACTTATCGACTCATTAGGTGTAGCTTACGATGCTAAATTAGCATTAGAAAAATTAAGTGGCGTTTCAAATCCAATATGGAATAAAGAAGATAAATTCGATAAACTCATCAAGCAGTTAACAGCTACAACAGCTGTAACTCTTAACACTTATTTTCCTAGTCTAGTTTTACGCTAGACTAAGAGATTTCATTAAGTTCTACAACTGCATCCATATTTTCAAAAATTCTTTGAACTCTATCTTGCCAAAGAGTAGCAAACTCTTTTATCTCTATAGGAGTAGCTTTACCTGAAGTTAATTTCAGCATTAACTCCATCATTAAAGGGTTTGGCTTTACTGGTTCTGGATTATATATTATATCTACACATTTTCCAGTATCTACTCTAGTAAATCTAGCTGATGCACTAATATCTGCATTAAAATGCATTAAAGAGTGACGAGCGAACTGACCTTTTAAGCCCTTAAATCCACTTTTATCAGTAGCTCCTGTTATATGAGAGATAACATTTCCTACTACACCAGCTACACCCTCTTCTAAAGACTCTTCAAACTCAACCTTAAGATTACCTCTAACACCTCTTTGGTCTGGATAAAGAGCTTTAATTGCCTTAAGTGCAATAATATAAGCACCAGCAACGGTAGGACAAGAGTGACCTGCTGCTTTAACAACTTCTAAATAGCTAAATTCATATTCACCATCACTAAATGCACCTAAAATCTGTGAAAGTGGATCTTTTACTTTAATCGTCTCTATTGTATTAAAAAAATCTGGATAACTCATACTATATTTTCCTTACTAATAACTTTTGCCTGAACTACGACCCTATCACTCTGAGCCTCAAATATATCATCTATATTTAATGACTCTATATCAATTACTTGTGAATTTAAAGAGAGTTGAGCAAAGCCTTTTTTTGTTTTAAATTTTGGATTGTTAGATTTTAACATTTTTTCTAAATTTGAAAGTTGATTTTGGGCAAGATTTAAATTTGATTGAATAATTTCAGGAAACCTTATTTCAATACTTTTAAGTTCTTTGGCAAAATTTTGAAGTTTAAAATCCATACTCTGTGCAAAAACTTCTTTTAACTGTTTTATCTCATCTTGCTTATATTGTAACTTTTTTTCTACTGAGTGTTGTGCAAATGATTTTTTAACATGTGTTAGCTCTTGTAGCTTAGTTTGAATCTTTGTTTGAAGTAAATGACTCATTTGAGTTTGTAGAGCATCGAGTGTTTGATACAACTCATTTGTATCAGGAAGAGTCATCTCCATAGCTGCACTCGGAGTAGGTGCACGTAAATCTGCTACAAAATCACTTATCATCCAGTCTATTTCATGACCTACCGCAGATACAATCGGTGTTTGAGCTTTAAAAATAGTATTCGCTACTATCTCTTCATTAAACGCCCATAAATCTTCTAAACTTCCCCCTCCTCTACCTATAACAATAAAATCATACTCTCTACTATCAGCTACATCAATAGCATTAGAGATGGCATAAGCTGCACCATTTCCTTGCACTAAAACATCATAAACATCAATTTCCAAAGCTCTATAACGACTATTTGCTACTCGTAGCATATCTTGAAGAGCTGCACCTGTTGCTGAAGTAATAAATGCTATTTTTTTAGGAAATTTTGGAAGTTGTTTTTTTCTCTCTTGTGCAAAGTAACCAGCATTAGAAAGTTTTTCTTTGAGTTGTTCATAAGCTAAAGAGAGAGCACCTTGCCCAGCTGGTTCAATAGAAAAACAGTTTATTTGATAACTTCCACGTGGTTTATAGAGGGTAATAGCTGCATTGATTATAACTTTCATTCCCTCTTCGAGACGAAACTTTAATCTTGATGCATTGCCTCTAAACATAACTGCACTTAGAACTGAAGAGTTATCTTTTAGAGTAAAATATATATGCCCTGAGTTATGAAAAGTAATGCGAGAGAGTTCACCCTCAACTAAAACTTGATTAAAACTCGTTTCTAAAAGAGATTTAATCTGCTCATTGAGTCCTGAAACGCTAAGAGTATTCAATAAATACTCTTAGTTTTTACGTGCAATAAGAAGTGTAGAGATATCCATAGAAAAACTTTTTGTATAAAGCATAGTAAAACCAGCTGCTTCTAACTCATTTTGCATATTTTCAACAGTTGAAAAATCTTCTATAGAGTTTGGAAGATACTCATAAGCTTCTATGTTTTTAGAGATAAAACCACCAACTTTTGGAAGTATTTTATTTGTATAAAAGTTCATAATCTTTCCAAGAAAAGATGGGTTTTCATTTTTCATAAACTCTAAAATAACGACTAAACCATCTTTCTTTAAAACACGATTGAACTCTTGAAGAGCTTCTGTTCTCTCAACTACATTACGAATACCATAAGTAATACTTACAATATCTGCACTCTGATCTTCTATAGGTATTTCCGTAGCAGGAGCAATATGATAGTTAAATTTAGGGTACTTTTTTCTTGCCACATCAACCATTCCAACTGATGGATCTACACCAACTATCTCACCAATAGCAATACCATGTTTCTCAGAACGATTTCGCCAAAAGTCCATCATATCACCAGTACCACATGCGACATCTACTATTTTATCTAGTGAATCTTTTGCAGAATACTCATAGGCTAAATCACAAGCCTTACGTCTCCAAGATTTATCAACACCCATACTCATAACACGATTTGCTGTGTCATATGTTGGTGCGATATCATCAAACATTGATACTATTTTTTCTTGCTTTTGTTTACCTTGGCTACTCATCTATTTCCTTCAATTCTTTTCATCCACATAATTATATCTTGTGTCTCTTTTTCTATATTTAAAATTTCAAACTTATCATTACTATCTTTAAACCCATCACTTCCACCAAAACTAGGTGCTACATATGAGAGATAATAATCTACAATATCACGAGTCAGATGGTACATATTTGATGTACCCTCTATCATAATATTTTTATAGTTTGAAAGTTTTGTAAAATCATCTTCTATAAAAACTTTTCGTCCCTGAACGTTAAAAAGAGGAATACTCTTATCAAACTCTTTTTCTCGAGAGTATATTAAAATATCAGGTGCCTTTCCATTTACTAGCCTAGCATCAAGTGTAGGTCTATCAACTCTCACACTATTCCCACCAATAACAAGTAAATCACATACATCTCTCATCTTATGAACACTCTCTCGTGACTCTATTGAGGAGATTATACCACCATCCATGGAACCACTTAAACGCTGAGCCCACTTAAAAAAAATAAAATTGCTTTTTTGCCACTTATTAAATGGTGCTAAAAGTGCATCACACTCATCTTTTAAAAGTTCTGTATAGACCATACAATCATTCATACTAAGTATTAAGTTTCCAGCTTTAGCTTTTGGGTTCATATCATTAGAACCTACATAGACCTCTTTAATTCTCAAATCACTTATTAACCTTGCACATGAAGGTGTTTTTCCATAGTGAGAACATGGTTCTAAAGTTGTATAGAGAGTAACATTGCTAAATATATTGTTATGATTAGATTGTAAATGGGTGTGAATATCTGCTGAATCAGTTAATGCTAAAATATAAGCATCAGCTGTTAACTTATAATAAGCAGATTTAAGTGCATTCACTTCAGCATGAGGTTCACCTGCTCTATGGTGTGCTTCAACTGCTAAGATTTCACCATTTTCTCCAACTATTGCACATCCGACAGCTGGGTTTGGGTAAGTAAGACCTTGATATTTCCAAGCTTCTTTAAGAGCAAGACTCATAAAGAAGTTTTTATCTATAAGCATTGCTACTTATTACCAGTCAAAGTATGTTTTAGCTTTATGTATGTCGTTAAACTCTACTTCAACTGTTTCATCTTCTGTATCTACAAAAACTTTAGAGCCTTCAACTTTTGTTAAAACACCTCTAGTTTTCTCTTTTCCTGAATGAAGAAGAGAAACTTTCTCTCCAATACTCTTTTTAAATTGGTTTATATTCATAAGCTTTCGCTCAATACCAGCTGTACCAACTTCAAGTCTATAATCACCTGAAACTGGTGGAGTAACATCTAAAAGAGGAGATATCATATGTGTTAGTTCAACACAAGTATCTAAACTCACACCTTTTCTTTTACCATCTTCAACCTCAGTTGAGATAACACTCACTCGGTAAATAGTTTCTTCATTTTCACTGACGACTACAGTTTCATACAGTTCTAAACCCATTGATTTTACAATCGAGTTAATATCACTTTCAAGACTCATCTTTAGACTCCTTAGATATTTGTTTAAATAGATCTTCTAGCTTTTGTGTTTTAGCTAACTGCTCATCAAACTCAAAAGTAAACTTAGGACATCTATACCAACCCTGATCTTTAAGACAATATGTCTCAACAATAGGACGAGCTTTTCTTAAAAGTTTAAGATAGTCACGTTTCTCTTGTTCTGTTAATTCATTAGGATTTATATAAACTTTTGCATCACTTTTACCACGAGAGCAGACAACTTCAACTATATTTAACTCATGAAGTCTCTTGTCATTCATTTTTCCAAGTGCTTGGGGGATTAACTCTAAGAGAACTGATTCCGTTCTCTTGAGTTTTATTTGTGCTTCTGTCATAAAGTTTATAACTCTACTTTCTGCTCAACTTTTTTGAATGTTTCAAGAACATCACCAGGTATAACATCATCATAACCACTGATAACAACACCACACTCATAACCGTTTCCGATTTCATCAACATCATCTTTAAAGCGTTTAAGTGAAGTAAGTTCACCTTCATAATGAACAACACCCTCACGGATAACACGAACCATACCACCACGGATAAGACGACCATCCACAACAATACAACCAGCAACAAGACCTTTAGGAATTTTAAATACTTCCTTAACTTCTGCTTGACCAGTATTTTCTTCAGTATATTTTGGAGCCATCATACCAGTAAGCATTCCAGTAATATCATCAATAAGTTGATAGATAATTGAGTAAGTTTTAATCTCAACACCTTTCTGTTTTGCAGCTGCTTTAACAGCACCAGTAGGACGAACATTAAATCCAAGAAGTACACAGTTTTCAGAGTTGTTCACAAGTTCAACATCATTTTCTGTAATTCCACCAACACCAGAAGAGATAATGTTTACTTTAACTTCATCATTTCTAAGTGCTGTAATAGAGCTTCTAATAGCTTCAAGAGTACCATGAACATCTGTTTTAAGTACAACTTTAAGAGATTTAAGTTTACCCTCTGCAATCATAGCTGTCATATCTTCTAATGAAGATTTCATAGAGACTGAAAGCTCTTTATGTCTATCATATTCGTGGCGTTTAAGAGCGAACTCTTTAGCCTCTTTATCATTTTCCATAACCATCATAATCTCACCAGAAGCAGGAACTTCATTAAGCCCTGCAATTACTGCTGTATGTGATGGTAAAAGAGTTTTAATCTGTTTGTTATGCTCATCAAGCATAGCTTTAACACGACCATAAGCCGCACCACAAACTACATAATCTCCAACTTTAAGTGTACCGTTTTGAACGATAACAGTAGCAACTGGACCACGACCTTTTTCTAATGAAGACTCAATAACAGCAGCTTTTGCAAGTGCATTTTTATTTGCTTTAAGTTCTAAAATCTCAGAAGTAGTGAGGATTTCTTCAAGTAAATCATCAATACCCATATTAGATTTTGCAGATACTGGTACAAATGGAATATCTCCACCCCAATCAACTGGATTGATACCATGTTCTGCCATTTGACCTTTTACCATATCTGGTTGTGCAGTCTCTTTATCCATTTTGTTAAGTGCAACGATAATAGGAGCACCTGATTCTTTAGCTAATTTAATAACTTCAAGAGTCTGAGGTTTAACACCATCATCAGCAGCTACAACGATAACAATAATATCTGTAATCTCTGTACCTTTTTGACGCATATGACTAAATGCAGCATGTCCCGGTGTATCTATGAAAGTGATTGCTTTTCCATCTTGCTCAATTGTATAAGCACCAATATGTTGTGTAATTCCACCAGCTTCACCCTCAGTTACTTTTGCTTCACGAATAGCATCAAGCAGTGAAGTTTTACCATGATCAACATGTCCCATAATAGTAATAACAGGAGCACGTTCAGTAGCATCTGGATCTTCTTCTATATCTTCCTCTTCATGAGTAAACTCATCTTTAGGATCAATAATAGTCACTTCAACACCAAACTCTTCAGTAAGGATTTCAATCTCATCATTTCCTAAGAAATCATTCTTAGTCATCATCATACCAAGGTCAAAAAGAACTTTAATAATGTCAGAGATAGGACGTCTAAGAGCTTCTGCAAACTCATAAACACGAATATCTTCTGGAATCTCTACATGTGTTACAACCTCTTCTTCATGAGAAGCTTTTGCATACTTTTTACGTTTATCTTTACGTACTTTTCTACCACGAGGAGCCTGTTTTTTATTTCCATTACGTCCAGCTGGTTTTGGAGGACGTGGCTTTCTAGGCTGTTCATCAGGTAAAGGAGCTCTCTCTGTTGAGTTTAAATCTAAAAGAGTTACTTGATCATCCATATCCATAGATACATCTGACATAGCACCACCAAAGATATCCATACGTCTACCCTGATCTTGTTTAGATGCAGTTTTTGAGCTCTGTTTAGATCTTTTTCTCTGAGCTAACTCGGCAAGAACTTCTGCACTCATTTTTCCATATGAAGAGACTGAAGCTTGTTTTTGAGGTAAAGAGTAGTTTTCTTCTACTTTTGGCTTTCTCTTTTTAACAATTTTAAGTCCAGATTTTTTCAATCCTGGTCTTGCAACTGGAGTTACTACTCGGAGTGTACTTACAGGTTTCTTCTTAACTACAGGAGAAGGTTTTACTTCCTCTTTAGTCTCAGTTTCAGGAGTTTTAACTTCTTCTTTTAAACTCTCTTCTTTCGTAGAAACTGTCTCTTTAGACTCTTTAGGAGTCACTTCTTTTTCTTCTTCTTTTTTTGTTTCAACTGAAGCTTCAACTTTATTGTCAACAACTTCTGTTGAAGCTGTCTCTTTTGGAGTTTCACTTTTAGCTTTTACAACTTTAGGTTTTGCTGCTGGAGCTGGCTTTTCGTCGTCACCATTCATAATAAAGTTCGCAATTTTATCTGCTTGCTCCATACTTACTTTACTCTGTGCAGCTTTTACTTCAATACCCATACTCTTGGCTTTTTCTAGTACATCTTTAGAAGCAATTCCAAGTTCTTTTGCAATTTCGCTAACGCTAACTTTATCTGTCATCAGTGATGATCTCCTTTAGTTTATTCATAAGTTCTTCTTTTCTATTACTTCTACACTGTCGCATAAGAGTTTTAGAAAGTCTCTTCTCATCTTCAAGACAAGAAGAACAGAGGTAAAAACTTCTACCTCTGTGTAGATATAAATTTATTTTTCCATCAATACAAGAAAGTCTAAGTAAATTAGACTGGGTATCTCTTTCTCTACATGAGATACACATTCGAGTTGGTTGATGAAAATTTTTCGCCATTATATCTAAAATTTGCTTTATTTAATAGAGCTTATCGCTCTATTATCAGCCCATTGTTATCAAAATCTAAAATTTTCACTCCAAAATCTGGAAATTTTTGAGAAAATTTATTTGCTATCATAGATGCATCATCATCATAAACAAGTGAAAAGAAGGTACTTCCACTTCCTGAGAGTGTACTCATTAAAGCTCCAGATTCATATGCAACCTTTTGCACAGCAAAAAGATCAGGAAGTGTCTTCATTCGAGCTTTTTGATGAAATCTATCCTGAGCCGCCAGTTTTAACATCTCCCAATCTTCATTAAAAAATGCAGCTACAGTTAATGCCGTATGAGAGAGATTATAAATTGCATTCTCTTTTGAGTAAGACTTTGGTAGTACTGTTCTTGATTTTGAAGTATTCATCTGTTTATTTGGAATAACCACTACAGCTTTAAGATAATCAGGAAGATGCTTACGTTGAGAAAACACCTTATTCTTTTCTATAGTAGCTGCATTAAATCCACCCATAACGGCTGGGGTAATGTTATCAGGATGTGATTCATACACTAATGCATGATTCAGAATTCTACGTTTAGAGACTCTTATGCCTGCTGCTTCATGTGCAGCGGCAATAGCAGAAACTATAACCGCAGAACTACTTCCCAGTCCTCTTGACATTGGTATAGAGTTATAAAAAGTGAATTTATAGTTCTGTTTTTTCTTTGTTAAACGAGAAAAGTGTTCATTAAAGATACTAATAAAAAGGTTATTACCTTTTAAACGAGGATTGTTCTCTCCCTCACCTTTAATACTTACACTAAAAAATTTAGAAGGATGAAACTCCACTCTATTTCGTAATTCAACTGCTAAACCTAAAGAGTCGAAACCTGGTCCAAGATTTGCAGATGTTGCTGGTACACTTATTATCAATTATCTGTCCTATTGTCCAACAGCACCTATCATGTAGAGTGGTGTTGAAGTTGTGCTAAACTCATTATAATCAAGTACATCTGGAACTCTAAAGAGAGATTCTGGCACTGTTTCTAATTTTTGAGTTTTTATTTCTGATGCAACTTTAACAAAGTGTAACTTACCAATCGCTTTTATTGGCTCATTATTATTAAAATAGAATGCATCTGTTGCGAAAAGTGGTATTTTTTTTAAAATACTCAATGATTTTAGGAAAATATAGGCAACTTTAATCGCCATAAAACTTCCTGGTCCATTTGCATAAAATAGTTTTTCTACTTTATAAGAAGTTAAAATCTCTTTAAAAAGAAGAGGTAAAACCTCTGAACTTCTTTTATCTGACTCTATACTCTTGATAAGTTTTTTATCCTCATAAATTCCTATCAATATAGGAGAAGTAAGAGTTATGAGAAGTACATCAACTTTTTTAAGCATATGCTTTTTCTAACTCTCTAGTTTTTTCACTAGCCAACTCTACAATTTCATAGTTCTCTTTATCAGCTAAAAGCGCTAATGTTAACTTATGATTAAGGTCATGACTCCCCGCCAAAGCTTCATAATTTCCAATAAAATTCATACCTATAAGACTCATATCTCCAATAGCATCCAAAATTTTATGTCTTACAAATTCATCTTCAAAACGAAGTCCCTCAGGATTTAATATTTTTTTCTCATCTAAGACTATCGCATTTTCTAAAGAACCACCAAGAGCTAAACCCTTAGAACGAAGATATTGAACTTCATGTAAAAAACCAAAAGTTCTTGCACGAGAAATTTCTTTTTTATAAGACTCTTTTGTAAATTTCAGTACATAATCTTGTTTCCCTATAACAGGATGGGGAAATTTAATAGTAAAATCATATTGTAAATCAGGAGAAGGAGAGAGTTTTACATACTTTTCACCCTCTTTAATCTCAATATCTTTTTTAATACGCATTATTTTTTTGGGAACATCTTGTTCTACTATACATGCTTCATCTAAAAGCATACAGTAACTCGCACTACTCCCATCCATAACAGGGACTTCATCAGCATCAACTACTACTCGCAAATTGTCTATACCATATGCATAAACTGCTGAAAGAAGATGTTCTATTGTAGATATAACATGATTATCTTTTCCAATAACTGTTGCCATTCTAGTATCTACTACATTTTCAGGGATAAGAGGGATAGAAACATCCACATCCGATCTGTAAAATACTATACCACTATTTGATTCAAGTGGTTCTAAGCGAAGTTTAACAGGAGAGCCTTTGTGAAGCCCTATTCCTACTAATTCAACACTTTTTTTAATAGTTGTCTGATACATATTAACCCCTTAATTTCTATCTATAATTCTTTTGGCACTTTTTATAACATTAGTGATATTAAGTTTAATCCACTGTCTATCCATCCACTCTTGAGGACGAACTTCTATACCTTGTACTAGTACCCCAAAGTGTAAATGATCTCCCATAGCATAACCACTTTTACCTGTATTTGCAACTACTTCTCTCTTTTGTGTTGTATCTCCAACATTTACTTTAATACTTGAACAGTGACCAAAGATACTATAAAGTCCTAAACCATAAGAGATTGCTAGCATATTTCCATATAGTCCATTATCATCTGCAAATATAACTTTTCCAGAATTTTGTGGTCTAATTGCAGCCATAGCATTAGAGGCTAAGTCTAAACCTAAATGATAAGCCTCACTTACTTTTTGTCCATTATAGTAGTATTTTCTATGATCTCCAAAATGAGCTACAACTTGAGCATTTTTAAGAGGATACATTCTATTCATTTTAAAATTGTCAATTTTTTCACTTGGTACCTTAGGTGTTAAGTTATGAATTAGATCTTCATTTTTAGCACGAACATCTTCATTTATGATTTTAAACTGCTCTAAAGAGTCTTCAACTCCTTCTGTTTCAACAAACTCTTCAGCAAGTTCTGCAATCTTTCCTTTTAAAAATTTATCACTTAATTTTATTTTTGATACTCTATATTTTTTCTGTTTTAAATAGAGAGGAACATAAGATCTAGAGATATTTCCAGCTTTATCTGTAGCTATTATTGTGGCTTTAAAGTTTTTATCTACAACTGGCCATGCTAATAAAGAGATATAATAACCATCTTTATAAAATGTTTGTGGCATAAATTTTTTACCATTATTTCCTTCAATATATAATTTATCTAAGTTAGAATCTTCTGCTTTAAATATAACCAATGCAGAACCACCACGGGAAATTTTATAAGAGTTTGCAACTATATTTAAGTTTGGTTTTCTTTTATCTACAATTAATTTAAAAGCCTCTCTTGTATTATTACCATTAAACATATTCCATTTACTAATATCATTTGCCTCAACGATAATCTCAATATTTTCATCTTTAATTGAGTGTGTACTTCTAGGTGGTTTTACTTCAAGTTTGATTAAATTTTGAGGAATTGCAAGCTTTTCATACTCTAAAATTTTCTCTTCTTTATCGGTTTTCATAATTATTTTATATGATTTAACACCACTATCATCGCTGATTGTTAAAGAGAGAGGTTTTTTCAAATTCCAGTAACCATTAGTCTCCATAGAAATTACAGGAGCATTTCTTTCAAACATTGAGGAAAAATAGATAAATAAAGAACCTCCAACTACTGCTAGCATTATTATAAGTGGGGCTATTGAGCCTTTATTTCTTCTTGACAATTATTTTTCCTTTAAATTTATTAATATTTTATTCTCTTCATCACTCTTAATTAATGTCACTTCATTAACATTTACTAAGGTGAAGAACTCTTCTAAAAGTGGATAGACATCACTAATTCTAGCTCCTACAGCTTGAAGTTCATCATCACAAATAGTAACTTCAACTTCTGTAGCACTCCTCTTTAAAATAAAATTTTTAAAGAGTATAGACTTAAGCCTTAGTATATTTAAGCCAGTTCTATTATACAGATACTTATGGCATTTTCTATGTTCTGCCCCAAGTTCTATCAACTCTTTAGCCTGAGCAAAAACTATACCATTATCATCTATATTTTGGAAATTTTTATTCTCTAATAGAAGTGTTGTATAAAGAGCAATTGCCATTTTTTTGTTAATCTTGATTTTATTTATAACAAAAAAATCATATAACTCTTGAGTCTTAAAATCAGACTCAATTATCAACTCTACTGATGAGGGAACAACTCTTCTTACCTTATCGAACCAAGGTAAAAATGCAAACTTTTCAACTACTACATCTGATGAGACTATTGAAACTTTTTTATGAAGAGTTAGTATATATGTATAAATTACACTTGCATAGGCAAATGAATCACTATTTGTACTTATACATATGTGTTTAGCTTCGTTAATTTTTTCTATGTTCATTGTATCTTTTTATGAAATTATATACTCTTATAGTGTTAACAAGTAAACAAGAGCTATTCAATTTTCTTAAATTCATTAATTTTTATTCATTTTATATACATAAGCCAAGACTTCAGCTACAGCTCCAAAAAGTACCTCTGGAATCTGCTGTTCAACCTCAACCTCAGCATATAAACTTCTAGCTAAAGGAGGGTTTTGAACAATATGTACTTCATTTTCTCTAGCTATTTTTTTAATCTGTTGTGCCAAATGGTCAACACCCTTTGCGACAACTATAGGAGCATTAGTCCCCTCTTTATACTGTATTGCCACTGCATAATGGGTTGGATTTGTTATGACGACATCGGCGTTTGGAACATCAGACATCATTCTCTGTCGTGAAATCTCCATCTGCTTTTGCTTTATTTTCCCTTTAATTAAAGGGTCCCCTTCCATATTTTTCATCTCATCTTTTATCTCTTGTTTAGACATTTTCAAACCATCAAAATACTGTTTTCTTACAATCACAATATCAATTAATGCAAAAACGAAGATAACCATTAACATCACAAGCATAATAATAATCATCTTATCTTTTAACCACCCAAGTTGATCGGGTAGACTAAAAAGTGCTACAGTTGGCAACTCTTGAATAAACATAAAGAAAAAGATAAAACCCACTCCTAAGGTGGTAAATGCCTTAAATGTAATCTTAGTACCCTCAATAAGTTTCTTAAAACTAAAGAGGTTTTTCATGCCTTTGATAGGATCTATTTTTGAGAATTTTGGTTGAATTGCTGTAACTGTAAATAGAAATCCAAACTGAGCAACTGCAGCTAAAATACCAGCAACAGCTACTGCTACTGCCAAAGGAAGAACCATTATAAGCCCCTCTTTAAAAGTAACCATAGCAACATCAAGCATAAAGTTTTTATCTAAAGGTGTCCCTATAAGTGAAAAGTAGTATTTAAAAAGGCGAATCATATGATCTGCCATAAAAGGAAAAAGCATTAACATAGCTAATATCGCTACAAAAAGAGTCATAACTCCTGAAGCATCCTGAGACTTAGGAACATTTCCCTCTTTTCGGGCATCCTCTATCTTCTTGTCGGTGGGCTCTTCTGTCTTTTCTGCATCATCAGCCATGGTTTAAACTTCCTATCTCGGCTTTGTTACAACTTTGAGTGTTGTATATATTTTTCCATCCAAAAAACGGATGAGAGTATCAAAGTTTTTATACTTCTCTTCGCTTATAAGAGTATCATCCGCATAAGCAAAACTATCAAATCTCAATCTTTTCTTTGAAAATATCACTACATAGAGATCGTAAGTCTCTTCACCTTTTACCATCAAAGAAGCCTCAGGCACACTCTCAAAATCTTCATCAGGAATCTTCTCCACTATGCCTTTTTTCATCGCTACATTTTTAACAAGTGTTGCGACTGTTCCATCTTCATAAACATCAAGGAGTGTTACATAGCCATCTTCTAAAGTTTTTACATTAAAGTAGAACTTATCACCATCATGTAAAACATCTCTTCTCTTGTTTGTATGCAGAGTTAGTTTAGAACTGCTCTTAGTTACAAAGAACTTAGAAAAATCTTTTTTATCTAAAATCTGAAGAATACTTTTATGCTGAATATACCACTTCTTATCTTTTCTCACTAGCTTAAACACCAGTTTATGAGAGAGTTTTTTTTGAAGTTCTCTACTTATAAGAGTATTACTTAGATAAGCATCAGGTTTTGAACTTAAAGAAGAAGTAATTTTAAGTGCTTTTACTTTACGAACAAACTTATCTAAAGAGGGGATATTTTCATAGCTTAACGCCACATAGTACTTCCCATCTTCATACTCTGACTTTAAAAGCTTATAGTCACTCAAAGTAGCCAAACTTTTTTGAGAACTCTCCGACTCATTTGAACTACTGATATGACCATTATCATCTTTGACACTTGAATGGATGCTATCATCTATGACTACATACATCTGCGAAGCGATCTCACTAAGTGCCTCCTGTTTTGCTTTTACTCTACTCTCTGAAATGCCATACCCAACATAAACACAGGGGTTTTTCACTTGAAGTTTATTAAACCAAGATGGCGTTGCGAAGAGTTCTACACCTAAGAGCAAAAGGAGAAAAGCTTTTATCATTATAGTTTCATCCTAAAGTTACCCTCTATTTGTGGCGTTTGTGTTCGTACATCACCATACTCTTCTAAAGAGGTATCATACGTTTCACTCTTTGTATCTCTATAAAGTTTTTTTATCTCTTTGTCACCCTTTAAGATGTTCTGCATCACATAAAAGCTAAAGAGTCTATACCCTTTTTTGTTATAGCCATTTGAGTATTGATTTCCTTTTCCTGCTGTTAAAACAACCATCTTCTTTTTGTCAAACTGTACGGATTTTGCTACCATCTTTGTAGCGGCTACACCTTTGAGGACAGCTTTGCCATCTGTGACACCTGAAAAACAGCTATCTACAAACGCCACAATTTTTGTAGCCTTTGACTTACTCAATGTTCCATAGATATTTTTAAGTGCAAAAAACTTCTCATCGGCTATGTAGTCAGGTTCAGAATCACTAGCCAACATAAATGGCTCATTGTGTAAGCTAGGTATCGGAACTCCATGACCGTTATAGTAGAAGTAGATTGTATCGCCTTCTTTTACATGACGGAGCATCTTTTTGAGGTTTGTCTTTATACGTGCCTGAGAAGCCCCATCATCTAGCATAGTATAGCAGTGAGACTCCATCACTCCGAGTTTTTTCTTTGCTACTTTTTTGAACATTGTGGCAGTTCTTCTTGCATAGCTGATATTGTCCGTATAGGCATACTTCTCTATCCCTACTACAAAAAGCCACTTTTTGCTATCTTGTTTGACTGCTTTTGTTTTTTGAAGGAGTCTCTCTAAAACATTAAAGTCTCTGAGCTTACTTGTATCAAAATGCTCCATACTATTTGAAGCAATAGTTACAGAGGAAGATATACTACTATCTACACTAAAATCATTTTTGAGGTTCACGGCTACACGAGTGTCGTCTATACTAAGGTCAGTAAAGAGTGCCGCATAGCGTTTACCCTTGTAGGGAATACGGATGTCTTTAAGAGCAATACTCTTACCGTCATATCCAAACACAGCTTCAGGTTCTAGTCTGCTAAACCCTTGTTTAAAAGCTCTTGCACTCTTTCGTGGTACTTTTATAGCTACTTTTTTGTTAAACTTACTCTTTTTCTCAAAACTTATATTTGCCACAAAGTAGCCATTGTCTGCATCGTATTTTAAGTCTGAAAGAAGAGGTTTTCCCCAAGTCATCTCTAGTGCTTTTTTAAGGGCTTTTGATTTTGCACTTCTCTTTACCTCAGCATACTTTTTTTTGTAAGCCCTTACCTCTTGTCTCTGCTTCTGCTTTGTCTTTTTCACTCGTGCCTGAAACTCTTTCGTACTCTCAAACTCACCTCGTACAAGTTTAAGCTCTTCATTCGGTTTTTCTATTGCCTCTAGCTCATCAACTATAAGTGTAAAGACTAGTTTTTCAAAGTTCAAAGTATCAGATTGTCCTGCCCTAGCACACCTAACATAATAGTTATCTGCCTTATCGCTGCGGTACGAGCCACCATGCTTAAAGCTCACGCGCCAAGCATCGTTAGAATCGGATACATCTGGAGAAGACGACCAATAACGACTAGAAATAATATTTTTAAATCTTCTATCTATCGCTGGATTGTATCTTGATTTATCTGTTATGGTTTGGAGTTGTTCATGTGTTGGTAAAAACCAGTCACTATGTCCTGCTAATTTTAAATCTTGACAATATTTTTTTGCTCCATTCCAATCTCTTTTTACACTTTTCGCAGCAGCATTATCTTGCCACATTAAACCTGTTTTTTTATCTAGCACTACATTTGCTAAACCTAAACTAAAACCTATCATAATCAAAAGGATTATTTTCATCTGTTTCTCCTACTTTTTTTTGCAACCTATAATGATTTGCATGTTTTATATGACCAAAAAAAGAAGCTTTTACAGATAAAAAGCCTTTTATCCCATCCTTCTTCATTTTGCCAGCCTCATTTTCATAACGATTTAAAAATTGTGCCTTTTTATATTTATAATTTTTGACAACTCTATTACGGACTAAAACATATTTTGGACGAATTATATAACCCAAAAAGTCTAAACCATTCTCTACTTTTCTCAAAATAACACCATCACGTAATGATAATTTTAAATTTTTTAAAAGATATGCTTCTATTTTATCTTTTTTTTCTAATAAAATTTCTTTTGACTCATCAAAAATCACAAAATCATCTACATATCGTATGTATTTTTTACACTTAAGCTCTCTTTTACAAAAATTATCAAAATCATTCATATAAACGTTTGCAAAAAATTGACTTGTTAAGTTCCCGATAGGAAGTGCTTTTGATTTTGCTACCTTAAATAAAGTCTTATGTGCAGGAATATTTTTTAAACCATTTCTTTCATCTTTTATTATTGCATTTAATGTAACATCTTGAAAAATAATCTTATGTACTAACCATAACATTTCATTCATTGTCACTGTTGTTTTAGTAACTTTTTTTTCATAATATTTTACGATAGAATGATTTATCATCTTAAAAAGTATCGCTTTGTCTATAGTGTAAAAAAAGTTTTTGATATCTAACTGCAAATAATACTGAGAATTTTTAGAAAACTTTCTTGCTCTTTTCATAGCTCCATGTATGCCTTTATTTTTTCTACAACTATAACTGTCATATATAAAAAGAGGTTCATAAATCTGTTCTAGTATCGGAACAACTAGATGATGGATAACTCTATCTGAAAAATCCGCTGCAAAAACTTCTCTTAATTTTGGAGAAGTTGTTAAAAAACATACACTTCTTTTGATAGTGTATGTTCTATTGTTTAAGGAAGTTTCTAAGTTACATATATGAGTTATATAGTCCATCTCAAACTTCAAAGCATTACTTGTATTCCGCTTTGTTCTTCTTGCTCTGAGATATGCACTATATAGCTCTTTAAAATTAAACATTATCCTGCCCTAGCACACCTAACATAATTGTTATTTGTCTTATTGTTGTTGTTCGAGTTACCATTCTTAAAGTTCACGTTCCAAGCATTGTTAGAATTTGATACATTTGGAGAAGACGACCAATAATTACTAGAAATTAAGTTATCTACTTTAATTATAATTATGAAAATTGTCATAATTAAATACTCATATACCAAACTGGTGAGATAACCGCACAATATTTGTTGCACTCTTACTAAATGTATCATTTAGTAACTCTGGCATAGTGATTGAGCCATGCTTGACTCTGTCTAGCAATACTTACAATAAGTTTAGAAGAAACTTCAAACTGCTTAAAAGATTTAAAAGCTTTTAGCTCTTTGGAAAGTTGTATCAACATTTTTACCTCTTCACACTTATCTCTCAAGAGTTCTAATTTATCTTTTTTATCAAAACTAATATTTGCCTTATGTACTAAAAACAAAATCTCTTTTGAATAATTTCTTAAATCTTCCCCTATAGTATATTTTTCATACTTACCAAATCCCTTCACAATAGTCTCGATATATACACAAAAGTCCAAAGCACTCTTATAAATTGGTAAATTGTCATACTGCATAAACTCCTCCTAAAAATAAAAGTTCGAAGTATCTATTGTCCTGCCCTAGCACACCTAACATAACGGTTATCTGTCTTATTGCTGCCGTCCGAGTAACCAAGCTCAAAGTTCACGCCCCAAGCAAAGTTAGAATAGGATACATCCGGAGAAGACGACCAATAATAACTAGAAAAAATATTTTTAAACTCTTTTTTTATAGCTGGGTTATATCTTTTTGTATCAATTAAACTCTCTAACTGTGAGATAGTTGGCAAAAACCAGTCACTATACCCTGCAAAGCTTAAGTTTTTACAGTAACTTTTTGCATCACTCCATGTTTTATTACCACTTTTTACAGAAGCATCATCCTGCCACACTAGACCTGTTTTTGTGTTTGTTACTATCTCTTTTGTATTGTCTCGTACAAAAGGTGATATTTTAGGTATCTCTTGTGATTTGTTTATAACTATCTCCACTCCAAAGAGTGAGACAGTGAGCATTGTGCTTAGTAGTAGTTTTTGTATCATTTATTTTTCCTTTTTTGTTGGTAAGTTTTTATGAAAAATCTCTAAAATCTCTATAAGTTCTTTGACCTCATCAATTCTGTAGATGATTGTATAGCCTTTAAATGTCATATCTCGGATAGTTTCATCCTTATAGTAATATGACTTTCTATATTTGTAAGGAAAGTTTTGAAGATTATCTATGGAATAATTAAGAGTATTTTTAAAATCTTTCGCAGCACTCTTTTTATCTTTTGCTATATGCAAAACTATATGTCGGAACTGCTTTTTAAAAAGCAGAGATCTTCTAATTTGCATTAACAGCTTCTATCTCTTTATCGAGGTCAAGCATTTCACTTTCCCATTCTTGAGAATCATACATCTTCATAGTGCCATTATCAACAGCTTCTATAGTCTTATCAAGATGTGCCTTTCTTTCATAGAAGTAAGCATCATACTCTAAATTAGGGTCTTGTTTCACTTCTATCTTCTCAAGCATAATATCTTTCACACTCCCAAGCATATCTAAAATATTTTGAGTATATCCATCTTTTACTTGTAGTTGTATAGTCTGCATTGTCAATCCTTCTCTAAATTTCTATATTTTTTGCTAATTTTTTAAACTGTTTATCAAAAAGAGGTAGTGTCTCAAACCTCATTAAACAACTCAGATAATGGTCTGGAGTTAGCAGATTTTATATCGTTTAGTGATTGGTTTATTTCATTTGCAATTTTATACTCTTTTGCATATATGATTTTATGTAAAGCTTTTTTCAGTTCAGATTGAACATCAATACCTTTTTTTATAACATCCTCATAAAGTGTATCATCTAGTTCTAGTTTAATACTATGCATATCTATAACCTTTTCATTTTATTATAGCAAATGTTTATTTAATCCATTTTCATAGATAAATCAATCCAATTTGCTTGATGGATGAGTGAGCCTGAGCTTATGGCGTCTACTCCGCTCTTGGCATAAGACTCTATAGTTTCAAGGGAGATGTTTCCACTCGCTTCTAGTAAAATATGTGGATAGTTTTTATCTCTAAACGCCACTATCTCTTTTATTTGACTTGGTGTCATATTGTCACACATTACTATATCACACTCTGCTTCAAATGCTAGTTTTGCTATCTCGAAAGTTTCGGCTTCTACTTCTATTTTAGCTGTGAAAGGTATTTTTTTTCTGGCGTTTGTTATGTAAGTTTTAAGATTTTTGATGGTTTTAAGGTGCGTGTCTTTTATCATAAGAGAGTCATCTAAACCCATTCTATGGTTTACTGCGCCACCTGTTCTTGTGGCATACTTTTCAAAGACTCTTAAGAGAGGTCTTGTTTTTCTAGTATCTAAGAGTTTTACACCATATGGCTCTATTAAACTTACATATTTTCTTGTAAGTGTAGCTATGGAACTTGCATGGAGTAGCATATCAAGAACTGTTCTCTCACATCGTAGGAGTGTATGAGAGTTAGCGTTTAGAGTGGCTAGGAGATCACCCTTCACAAAACTCTCTCCATCATTTTTGAGCCACTTTATTTCAAACTTCTCTTGACTAGCTAAAACATCTATGTACTTTACACCTGCTACTACACCATCACTTTTAGCGATTATTTTCGCACTGGCGTTTATGGCAGGTTCTACCAAAGCATACAGATCTCCACGACCAACATCTTCAGCTAATGTTTCTTTTACAAATGTTTCAATCATAACGCCAACATTCGCTCAAGTGCTATTTTTGCCCACTTTTGAGTTGTTTCGTCTATGTGAATTTCATTTATTGGCTCACCATCATCTATGGCTTTGAGTGTAAGATAAACATCTTCTAGTGTTGTCTCATTCATAGTGGGACACTCAGGTTTTGTGGAGCTTAAAACATAAGTATTTTTTGCACGAAGACGGTTTACAAGGTTGAACTCTGTTCCAACAGCTACTTTTTCATCTTCATCCAAATCTGCAATATATTTTATAAGTTGAGAAGTCGAACCGACAAAATCACTTGCATCACAGATAGCTGGGTCACATTCAGGGTGTGTTGCTATTTTGATACCTGGGAATTTTTTTCTATAAAAGGCTATATCATCAAGTGTGAAGAGTTGGTGAACAGAACAGAAACCATCAAAACAGATGATGTCTGACTCTTGCAGGTCACTTCCATCACCTATTACACAAGATTTTAATCCCATCTGATTTCCAATGTTTTGACCTAAACATCTATCGGGAACAAAAAGGATTTTTTTACCCTCTTTAAGAGCATTTGTGATGATAACTTTGGCGTTTGAGCTAGTACAAACTAGCCCACCCATCTCACCGACTTTCGCTTTCACCACTACATCAGAATTGATGTATGTGATGGGTAAAATGTTTTTACTCTCTATCCCCACATCATTGAGAGTTTTAACGGCATTGTCAAACATCAAACCATCTATCATTTTTGCCATGGCACAACAAGCAAGTTTTGGCATAACAACACGTTTATGAGGTGAGAGAACTTTTACACTCTGTCCCATAAAAGCAACACCACAGAAGAGTACAAACTCGGCATCATCCTCTTTTGTTTTCATAGCAAGTTCTAAAGAGTCACCTGTTATGTCCCCTACTTCAAAAACCTCATCACGTTGGTAGAAGTGAGCAACAACAGTTACATCTAACTTCTTCTTTAATTCATCTATTTTTGTATTTAATTCTTCATTTGTAAATTGCAAAAGATTTCCTATATGTATGTTTATATATCTTCTGCAATTATATCTAATTTTTTAGTTAGTTTAAAAATTCACTTTTTATTTATTTCCAAAAGCAAAGTTTACAGAAAATGATGCAAACACTTCACTTGTATCTGTACCATCTCCCCACTCATATGTTTTATTATCTACTGAAAGTTCAAGATTCACTGTTTTCTTAAATGTCATCCCTGCACCTGCTGTATAGCCTGAAACATCTAAACCATAACTCCCATTATCACCATCTTGTTCTTCTGATTTATACATACCCGCTCTAATTTGATACACTGGTCCAGAGATATCAAGTCCTACTGATTTAGTATTATAATCATTGAGTCTAAAATTTAATCCACTATTTTCTTCTGATGTTGCTTCTTCATAGTATGTAGTTTTATTATCTGCTGAAAGAGTTACAACTCCATACTCAGTTTGATAAATTGCAGCTATACCATAGGCAAGTTCTGCTGGCATATCCATTCCATTTACTGGAATTGTTGCAACAGTCGAACTATCTTCATTCTCTAACTCAGCAGATGAACGATAATTTGCTCCTAAATCTACTTTAAATAACATTGAGTCAAATAAACGTGCTTTTATTCCCACTGCACCAAAATAACCCAGCTGATCTAATGTATCATCTTCATAGTTACTTGATGTTGTACCATCTGAGTTTGTTGACTCAATTTCAATAAGACCACCTCCACTAAAAGCCAAACCTAAAGTAGCTCCAATTGAGATTCTTCCCCCTCCTGGATATAGACTGTCAGTAAGAGTATAAGCACCAGAAACTGACAATACACTAATATCTTGATCTTTATAACCTACATATTGTCCATCTTCAGAAAAAGCTTCAGCTCTTACTGAGTATAGAGAGTAAACAGCTAAACCTAAACCAAACTTAGGAGTTGTCATACCAAAAGCAACAAAATAGTTAACAGTGCTTGAAGTAAACTCGTCTGCCGTAGTTCCATTTAAGTCAAATGCAGCACCTGTTCCAACCTCTGCTGTAAACATTATATTTGATCTATTAGAATCAAAATTTACCATACCCGCTGGATTAAAGTACATAGCTGAGTTATTATTTGCAATAGCAGTAAATGCTCCCCCCATACCTTTTGCTTTTGTACCTGGATAACTTACTAGTGGATCTGCTATTATTGCAGAAGCAGCCATTAAACTTAACATTATAATTTTCTTCATAATATACCCTTATTTAATATTTATAAAATAATATCAAAATAAACTTAAATCAACAAAAAGTTAGTATTATCTATTTTAATATCTGTCTTATCATTGAAAGAGTAGAATGCTAAAAAATTATTATAAGGTTATTTATGGACTTTTTGTTTAATATAAATGTAGAATTTTTTATAGCTGCATATTTAGTAGGAGGAATTCCTTTTGGTCTTCTTTTAGCGAAAAAATTTGCTGGTGTCGATGTAAAGGCAAGTGGTAGTGGTAGTATCGGTGCGACAAATGTACTCCGTGTTGTCAAAGAGAAAAATCCAGCATTAGCTAAAAAACTAGGTATCGCTACACTCGCACTTGATGCCATAAAGGGTGTAGTAGTTCTAACTATAGCCTATTTTATGGGTGTCACAGAATCAACTTTATGGGGTATCGCTGTCTTATCTGTAGTGGGTCACTGTTTCTCTCCTTACCTTGGACTTGAGGGTGGCAAAGGAATAGCAACGGGAATGGGTGTAATGATGTTTATGCTTCCAGTAGAGACACTAATAGCACTTGTTGTTTGGGCTATTTTAGCTAAAACTCTTCGTATCTCATCTATCTCATCTCTAACAGGTGTTTTAGCTCTTTTAGTCTCTAGTTTTTATATACATCCAGAGATGGCTCATGCACCAGTTGTGCTTATTGTATGTTTACTTTTTTACAAACATATTCCTAATATCATTCGCTTGTTTAAGGGTGAAGAGAAACGTGTAGTTTAATGACTATTCATATAGAAGATTTAAAATTTCAAACAATTATTGGAATTTTAGATTTTGAGAGAGTAACACCTCAAGCCGTAGTTGTTAACTTAGAAATAGAGTATATGTATCAAAAAAATGAGTTTATAAACTATGTTGAAGTTAGTGACTTAATTAAATCTACGATGATTCAAGAAGAATTTTTACTTTTAGAAGATGCATTATCATTTCTCTCAATTAAACTTAAAAAAGAATTTTCTAAAATTAACTCTCTCATCCTCAAAATCACAAAACCCTCTATAATGCCCGACTGCACGGTAAGTCTAAGCAATTTTTACACTTTTGATTCTTAATCCAAACTTCATTTTTTTTTAAAGAAAATTGAAAAAAACTTTAAGGTAACCTAAAATTACGCTATCATTTCGCCAAAATATTCATATACAGGAAATTATTAATGCGCATTCTTATCATTGAAGATGAAGTTACATTAAACAAAATGCTTGCTGAGGGACTTAAAGAGTTTGGTTACCAAAGTGATGTTGTTGAAACACTAAAAGATGGTGAGTACTATCTTGATATTCGTAACTACGATTTAGTTCTTATGGACTGGATGTTACCAGATGGTAACTCAGTTGATATTATTGGAGATATTAAGTCAAATACACCAAAAACTGTTGTAGTTGTAATCTCTGCAAGAGATGATAACGAAAGCGAAATCGAAGCACTTCGTTCTGGTGCTGATGACTATATCAGAAAACCTTTTGATTTTGATGTTTTAGTAGCTCGTATCGAAGCTAGACTTCGTTTTGGTGGTTCAAACATCATCGAAATCGAAGATTTAACAATCAATCCTGAAGAAGAGAAAATCACTTACAAAGAGCAAGAGATAGAACTTAAAGGTAAACCTTTTGAAGTACTTACTCACCTTGCACGTCACCGTGATCAAATCGTTTCTAAAGAACAACTTTTAGATGCTATTTGGGAAGAGCCAGAACTTGTTACTCCAAATGTAATTGAAGTTGCAATTAATCAGATTAGACAAAAAATGGATAAACCATTAGGAATCACAACTATCGAGACTGTTCGTCGTCGTGGTTATAGATTTTGTTTCCCAAAAGAGCTTAACTAATAATTTTTAATCTCTAAAATGATATAATCTCAAATCTTTAAATTTGGGATTATTTTCATGTTAAACAAACATAGTATACGTCGAAACTTTCTAATACAACTTGTCATCTCTTCAGCAACTTTAATCCTTATATTTTCAACAATTTTATACTTTTTTATTGAACGCTCAATCCATGATGATAAATACAATGAACTAGTACTGTATGCAAAGAACATCACAAATAATAAATCTATTGTTCAAGCTGATGAACAACTTTCAGAAAACTTTTTTGGATTAAATATTGAAATCATCTACTTAGAAAATAAAGATGTTGAGACTGCTGAGTATCAAACTACCAAAGAGAATAGAACATATATGACTTTGATTTATCCTTTTAATCTCAAAAACAACTCCTATCTTAAGATAACCAAAGATATAAGTAGAACTAAACGACTTCTCAATAAAATCATTAAATACATTTTTATCATTAATATCGCAGGTTTTGGATTAGTTCTACTCTATGCTATCGCTCTATCAAAAATCTTAGTCAGACCTCTCAAAATAATCAATAATAGACTCTCAAATATAAATGAACATCTTATGCGACCAATAAATATAGAAGAACTTCCTAAAGAGTTTGAACCCTTAGGCATTACAATTAATCATCTTTTATCTCGTATTCAAAATTTTGTGAAGTACCAAAAAGAGCTCTTTATTGGAACAGCACATGAACTTAAAACTCCTCTCGCAGTTATAAAACTCAAAAATCAAGTAACCCTTATAAAGAAACGCTCCCCTGAAGAGTATATAGATGCCTTAAAAGTCACAAATAAGACTATAGATGAGATGAATATCATAGTCTCAAATATTTTAAACATAGGACGTCAGGAGGGTGCACAACTTGATAAACCTGTAGAAGTAGATGTTATTGAGATACTCAAACAAAAAGCTGATGATTTTAAACTACTAGCTTCAAATGAGGGAAAAATACTTACAATGAGTTTTGAGCCTTCAGGTTTTATGGCAACCCTACAAGTAAGTCTCTTAAACCAAATCATACAGAACTTTTTACAAAATGCTCTTAAATTTACACCCGTTGATAAAACTGTTACACTTAGAAGTTCACAAGATGATTTTGGACTCCTTATTGAAGTTATAGATGAGGGATGTGGTATAGATGAGGGAATGGATCTTTTTGCACCATTTAAACGTCAGGGTAATAAACCAGGGGTTGGACTCGGTCTATTTTTAGCAAAAAGTGCAGCAGATGCACTTGGTGCTAGGATAAAACTTACAAATAGAGATGATGGTATTGAGGGGACAATAGCTTCATTACAACTCAATTCAAAATTATCTTGCATAATTCCTAGAAATAACTAAGCTATTTAAAAAATAATAAAGCTATATTTTGCTATAAATCGGACACGAAAATAATAAGTAAAATATATAAGGTTTTTTAATGGCTCTAATTATAAATGATGAATGTATAGCATGTGATGCTTGTAGAGAAGAGTGTCCAACGATAGCTATAGAAGAGGGAGACCCTATCTATTTTATCGATCCGGATCGTTGTACAGAGTGTGTTGGTATTTATGATGAACCAGCATGTATTTCTGTTTGCCCTGTTGATTGTATTGTCCCAGATAAAGATAATGTTGAATCTATTGCAGAGCTTCAGTTTAAGGCTAAAAACCTCGATATGGAAGAGTAAGAGTTGGCAAAGAGAGTTGCGGTTATAGACATAGGTTCTAACTCCATTAGAATGGTTGTTTATGAAAAAACATCTCGCTATGCCTTTCATCTTCTACATGAAGAGAAATCAAAAGTAAGAATTTCAGAAGATGCTTACAAGTACGATGGTAATCTGCAAGATTTACCTATGCAGAGAACTTTTGAGGCATTAGATAACTTTCTTACTATATGTAACTCTTTTAAGGTTAGAAAAACTCTCTGTGTTGCAACTTCAGCACTTCGTGATGCTCCTAACCAAAAGCAGTTTACAGATAAGGTTAGAAAAAAGCTCAAACTTAATATTAAAATTATTAGTGGAGAAAAAGAGGCTTACTTCGGTGCTATAGCTTGTGCAAATCTTCTTCCAAAACAGAAAAATGCTCTCAGTGTTGACATTGGTGGGGGTTCGACTGAATTTAGTTTTATAAATGATAACACCGTCTCTGATACTTTATCCCTTAAACTTGGTACTGTTCGTCTTAAAGAGCTCTATTTTGACAAGGGTGACATAGAGGGTGCTGTATCTTACATAAATAGAGAATTAGATAAGTTATCTCTTAAAAAGGTTGAGACCCTTATAGGCATTGGTGGTACATTTCGTGCAATCTCAACGGCTATCATGAGAACCGATGATTATCCACTTAACAAAATTCATGCTTATGAGTATGATTTACCTACATTCCAAAACTATATCACATCTATTTTAAATACACACAACAATGAAGAGCTTAAAGCTCTCTATATAAAAAGTAATAGATATGATGTGATTAAACCAGGAACTCTTATACTCCAGTGTTTACTTCAAAAGATAACTATTAAGAGAATCATAACAAGTGGGGTAGGAGTTAGAGAGGGTGTTTACCTAAGTGACTTACTCAGAAACTCTAAACATAAGTTTCCGCATAACTATAACACTTCTGTTAAGTATCTACTCGACACACATGTAAGTGATACTACTTTCTCTTCTCAACTAAATTTACTATCTAAGAAAATTTTTGATGAAACATATCAATTTTTCAATATTCCAAAAGAGTGTAGATATGAGTTAGGACTAGCAGCTAAAGTCTATCCAACAGGGAGTAGTGTTCACTACTTCTCTCAAAATAAGCATACCTATTATCTTATTCAAAACACTTTAGAGTATGGTTTTACACATAAGAGCAACACACTGATAGCTACTCTATGTAAATATGCTAAGAGTAAACTTCCAGCACAAACACATTTAGAAAAGTATAAAGATCTTTTACCTCAAGAAGAAGTTACGAGAGCCCTTAGTTTTATACTCTCACTCAGTATCTCTCTTTTAAGTCATAGACCACGAAATATTGATTTTGAAGTAAGTTTTAATGAAAACACACTAGAAGTTACTTCTCAAAATAATCTCTATATCGCACAAGAGAGTGTTCAAAAACTAGAGTGTCTGAAAAAAGAGTTTAAAGTAGTTTTTAATTCCTAAAAGAGTTTACTTCAAAGATTAAAATCTTTGTCCCATAGTAAACTCAAAACTTGATGTTCTATCTTTTATACCATCAGGGTTACCAGCATTTTCATTAAGTGGTGCGGCAAACATTAACTGAATAGGTCCAACAGGTGAGAACCACTCTAGCCCTGCACCATAACCACCACGAGAGATCTCATCAATACTATCATCACCGATAAAGCCCCAGTCAGCAAATAGCACTATTCTCATCTTAGCTTTTGGAACTAAAGGAAGACTCATCTCTAAAGAGTTTGAAAATGTTTTCTGTCCACCTGTTAATCTATATCCATTATTTGCAGTCACATCGAGATAACCAGGAGAGAGAGAGTATGATTCATACCCTCTAACACTACCGATTCCACCCATATAAAAGTTTTCAGCAAGAGGAATATAACCATTATCTACAACAACATTTAGTCTAGCTTTATATCTAAAGATAGCATCAAAGCCTATATACTTTTCTAGCCCAATATATTTTCCAAATTTTGTTCTTGATTTTAAGTAATTAGCTTCAGCCCCAACACCTGTTTTCTCAAAACTTTGAGATAATTCAAAACCCTCTCTAGGAAGATAGTAGTCATCAGTATTATCCCATTTAACACTCACTGTTACACCACTCTTTGTATATGGATTTAAATAAAAAGTATCTGTAATAGTACTATCAAATGTATCCGCAAAAGTATAATCATTTTTAGAGTAACCATAGCCTAGATATCCACTAATATAACGAGAAAATCTATGCCCTACTCCAACACTTATACCATCTGTAATTACAGAGTAATCATTGTAATCATAGAGTGAATGATAGATAGAAAAGTTACCACTAAAATCACTATCATCTAATCTTGGGTTTGAGATATTAAAAGAGTAGGACTGTGTTGTTTCTGATTTTTCTGCTTTTACACCAACATTTATACCTGAACCCCAAACATTTCTATCATTAACGCCTATACTTACTAGCAAACCACCATAAGAGCCATAACCACCACCTAACTGAATGTTACCCGTTGGTGACTCTTTTAGCTTTACAACTAAATCCATACTCTTATTGTTAACACGTTTTTCTTCAATCGTTGTACCTTCAAAAAATCCTAAACGCCCAAGTGCATGACGAGAATCTTTGAGGTCAGTTAGAGAGTAACTATCACCAGGTCCTAAGTAGAGCTCACGACGAATAATTCTATCAAGTGTTCTAGTATTTCCAGAGATAACAACATCACGAATTTTTACTTTCTCACCAGGGTTCACTTTAAAGACCACTTCAACTGTATGGTCTTTTTTATTTTTTCGTAAATCAGGAACAACTTGAACATAGGCATAACTTCTATCTGCAATAAGTGTTTTGATTTTATCAGAATCTTCACGAAATGATTTAATGTTAAATACTTGACCCTCTTTGAGAGAGATAATCGATTTAAGTAACTCATTAGGAATCACATCTTTAGCTTGATCAATTGTTACTTTTCTAATCGTGTATGGTTCACCCTCTGTTATTTGGTAACTCATATCAGCTGTATAATGATTAAAATTTACACGAACAAAAGGTCTCTCTACCTTTGCATCCAAATAACCATACTGCATATAATAATCACGAATTCTTAAGTTATCATAGTCTAAATCACGAAGAGACATTTTCCCATCGTTACGACCCCAAAACCATCCCATAAACTGATGCTGTTTATTTGCGATAACACTATTAAAATCATCACTATCTAAACCGTAAACACCACTATATTGTAACTTTTCGATGATAATCTCTTCACCCTCATTTACCACAAAAGTAACTTTGATACTACCATTTTCTAAATACTCTTTTTTTATTTCAACAACAGAGTCTATTTTTCCCTCTTGAGAAATCGCTTCAATAATGCGCTTTTTTGCATCTAAAAGAGTCTGCTCATTATAGAGTGAGCCTTTTTTTATCTGAATAACAGAATTTTTAATATCCTCATCATTCTCTTTCCACCCTTCAAGCTCTATTTTCGAGATAATTGCTTTTTCTTTAAAGAAAAATGTCACATCTCCACCCTTAACTTCAACCCAAATATCATTAAAGTAACCCTGTTTAAAATACTTTTTAATAGCATTGTCAATCTTTTTTTTGTTAAGTTCATCACCAACTTCAAAATCCAACATTCTTAAAGCAACTGGTTTAGAAATGTGAACCATTCCATCATAATTAATAGTTTTTATTATTTGTCCAAATAATGTTGATGTAAAAAGAAGTAAAAAAATTGGTAAAAATATTCTCATTGATATTCCATAGTTAAAATTAGAAGTGATTTTACCCATTATGAGGTTAATCTAGGGTAAATTGAGTATAATTTCACAAATTAAACAAGAGAATAAATATGAAAATTGCTATTATCGGATTAGGTTTAATGGGTGGATCCCTTGCACTGAGTCTAAAAAAACAAGATTACATCACAACTATTGTTGGATATGACCATAATGAGCTACATACTAAACAGGCTATGGAGTTAGGACTTGTAGACTCTATCGCTAGTTTTGATGAAGTTAAGAAGAGTGATGTCATCTTTTTAGCTATACCTGTAAATGGGGTTATTGCTTCCCTTAAGGATTTAGTTGATGTAAGTTCAGAGACTACAATAATCGACCTTGGAAGTACAAAAGAGAAGATAGTAGCTTCCATTCCTCCTCTTATTCGCAAGAACTTTATAGCAGCACACCCGATGACGGGAACTGAAAACTTTGGTCCAACGGCTGCTATTGAAGAGCTTTATGAAGACAAAGTAGTAGTTTTATGTGATTTAGAAGAGAGTGGCGAGCATCAAAGTAGTGTAGCAAAAAAAATCTTCTCCTCTCTAAATATGCGTATTAATTTTATGCGAGCAAAAGAGCATGACCGTCATGCAGCTTTTATCTCTCATATGCCTCATGCTATCTCCTACTCAATTGCTAACACAGTAATGAGACAAGAAAATAAGCACAATATCTTAGCACTTGCAGCTGGTGGGTACAGATCTATGAGTCGTCTAGCTAAAAGTTCGCCCTATATGTGGGAAGATATTTTTAGACAAAACAAAACAAATCTTCTTGAAGCTATAACAATCTTTGAAGAGGAGCTCTCTCATCTCAAAAGTGCTATAAAAAATGATGATTGGGAGAGAGTTCATAAAGAAATGGAAGATGGAAATAAACTACACGATATACTTGATTAAGATATATCGTATTTTTCAATCATCTCTTTTAAAAGTTTTTTATCTAAATTTTGTTTCTCTTTTGAGTAGATATTGTTTTCTAAAATTTCTACTAGATTTGCTACATCACTATCTATATCTTTAAACGGAAGTAGTTTGATAAGAAGCGTCTTCTCATCTTTCATATCAATTTTTACATTTTTAGAACTTCTTTTAGCACCTTTTAAAATCATTATAAATATACCTACAGTAAGACCTATAAAAAAAGCAAAAGCTATATAGAGATAGTTAGTTTTTTCAACTGTAACAGTTTTTGTATCATCTGCTTTTATAACCTTAACACTAGGCTCTTCTCTCTGAATCTTCAACTCTTTTTTAAGAGCATTTCCTTTAACAGTAATTTTTATAGGAGCTGTTTTTAAAATCTTAACTTTCTTAGTTTTAAGGTCAAAATATTTTAATGAAAATGATGGAATAGTAAAGTTATTATCTCCTACAAAAACTAACTTTTGAGTGAGAGTATTTTTATTGATAACTATTTTTTCATCAAAAATATTTACATTACCTATATAAGGTTTAAAACTCTCAATATCTTCTAAATTCCCTTCACCCTGAACTGTAATTTTTACATTTACAGGTTCATTTGGATTAACAATCTTCTTTTGAACACTTGCATTTAAGGTAAAATTACCTACAATTTTAGCACCCTTTGGAACTGCTTTAGAAGTAATATCTATTGAGTTAGAGTAGTAAGTTCTCCATTTTACCTGTGGTCTAAAAGTGCCCCAGTTATTAATACCTGTTCTCTGTGCTATTTTTAAAGCAGCAGGTTCAATATGAAGAGTTCCTTCTCTTTGAGGTGCCAGTTTATAAACTACTTTAGTAATGGTAAAATCACCCTTCTCTACTCGTTTAGCTTCCTTCTCTGACTTAACCCAAAAACCTTTAAAATCTGGAGCTATATACTTACTATCTACTGCTTCTGCCCCACGACGTTGCTTTAAAAGAAGTGTTAACTCAAACGGTTCACCTATATAATACTCTTTCTTAGGTACTATAAATGAGAGAATAAAATCAGCCTTAAAATCCTGACTCCTTGGCTTAATAGTTACTTTTACACTATTTGAAAGCTCTTTTTTTGAGTCAATTTCAACTTCAGTTGGAGCGATAGTACAATTTTTTGTGGGTGTAAACTGATAAGAGAGTGTATAAGTTTTTTTATAACTACCATTTATAGAGACGATACTTGTTTGTGAAGATGATGCCGTAATATCATTGCCACAAATCTCTAAAAGTTCAGGTTTTTTAACATTTGAACCTGTAATAGTTAAACTATAAGTAGCACTATCTCCTGCATAAATATCTCTAGGTTCAACTTTAGCAGTCACTGTTGCAAAAACTGCACTTGTTAATAGGCTTAAAAGTATAACTATTTTACCAAGGTTTTTCATTTCTGTTATCCTCTATTTTATTTGTTTTATTGAGTCTATAAAGATAAGTGCTATGCTCATTGGAGAGCTGTTTTAACCATTTTTTCTCTTCATCGTCACTCATCTTATCTTGCATCTGTTTTAGTGCTGTTTTTTGAGCTGATTTTTTCTCTTTATCTTTCTTTTTATCTTTCAACTCCTTAGCCTTCTCTTTTTTTTCTGACTGCTTCTTACTCTTCTCTTTCTCTTTTTCTGAGTTTTTCTTATCACTCTTTTTGTCATTACTTTTTTTCTCTTGTTTCTTCGTATCTTTATCTGATTTTTTTTTATCCTTTTGATCGCCTTTCTTATCTGACTTGTCACTATCTTTATTTTTCTTATCCTGATTGGACTTATCTTTTTTATTCTTTTTTTGCTCTTTATTCTTTTTCTGATTTTTCTTTTTATCTTTATTCTTCTTTTTCTTCTGCTCTTTTTTCTTTTTAATAAACTTTTTCACAGCTTCAAGATTCTCTTGAACATTTTTGTCTTTGTTTAATTTTAAAGACTCTTCATAAGAGTTCACAGCCTTTGAAAGTAACTTCTCATCTCCAGTTTTCACATAAGCATTTCCAAGGTTAGCCAGATTTTCTGCTCTATTTTTTGCACCTTTAAAATAAGCTTTTTTATAAGCATCTATAGCCTCTTTATATTTCCCTTGCTTATAGAGTGAATTTCCTATGTTGTAGTAAACATCACTTTTTTGAGAACCTTTCTGATATGTTTCATACATCTTTTGAGATTTCTCATAATCACCCTTAACATAGGACTCTTTAGCATCTTTAAGTTCCATAAAGTCTAAGACTCCAGCGTTTAGCTCAGAAGCATGTGAAAAGAAGAGTGCTACAACAAAGAGTAAAGGAAGATGTACTTTTTCTCGTTTACTCATAGAAGATGTAGCTATCAGAAGAAGAAAAAGTGCTAAACCTAAAGGATAGTAGAAGAGTGCTATATAGCGATTAATCGTTTGAGATTTTAATACTTTTTTCTCACTATGTGCATCTATCTCACTTATCATCGCCTTTACATCAGAACTAGAATTTAAACTTTTGATATAAACACCACCTGTTTTAGTTGCTAGATTTTGAATATTTTTATTCAGTTTAGAGATCATTATCTCACCATGATACTTGATAAACTCTCCATCAGCTTGTTTGATAGGAGCACCTTTTGAAGTTCCTATTCCTAAAACGAACACAACTATATGATTCTTTTTTGCATAAGCTATCTCTCTGCTAAAATCTTTACTATCTCCACCATCACTTAAAATAAGCAAATACTTATTTGACTCTGTTTTCATACTTTTATTTACAACTTCAAGCATAGATAAAAAGTTAGTTCCTTTTTCAGTTATGGAAGTTGTATCGAGTGAACGGAGTAAAAATGCAACGGCTGAACTATCAAAACTAAGAGGAGAAACAAGATAAGAGTTCTGTGCAAAAGCAATCACTCCAACTCTTTGAGTCTCTGTCAATTTTAAAAGGGAGAGTGCTTTCTGTTTTGCTAATTTCAGACGGTTGGGATAGACATCTTCACCCAGCATTGAGTCTGAGATATCAAGAGCAATCATAATATCTGTACTTTTAGCTTTTATCTCTACTTTTCCATTATTAATAACAGGAGCAGCAAGTGCAATGACAATTAAAGTGCCTATAATTAAAAAAAGAACATTTCTCGCTTGAAGTGTTAAGGTGTTGGAACTTACTCTTAACTTATCCATCACTTCTTGAGAAAAGAAATTCTCCTCTTGTCCCTTTTGTGTAAAAAGAAATGCGAAAAGTATAAACATAGGCGGTAACATATAGTACAAAAATTCTGGATGTAAAAAACTCATCTAATGATTCCCTCTCTTATTTCTTAAATAGACATAGAGCATTAAAGAGAGAAGTGCTAAAAATAGTGGATAAACATAATAATATTTGAGATATGTATATGTCTCATTTTTAATATCTACTTTCTCTAACTCATTTATTTTTGCATAGACAGACTCTAACTCATCTCCATTTGATGCTCCAAACGCTACTCCACCTGTCTCTTTAGCTATCTTCAGTAAAACAGCACGGTTATACTCTCCTGCATTTCCTATACCTATAGGATAGACTTTAACACCCTCTTTTTTAGCCATATCTAATGCTACATCTAAGGGTATCTTATCTTTTCCTACTGTTGAAAAACCATCTGTTAAAAGTATCGCTATTTTAGACTTTGATTTATTCATCTTTAGGAGATTAACTCCTTGGGCTAAAGCCTCATAGAGAGCTGTATATTTTCCTGCCATCCCAATTTGAAGTTGAGAGACTATACCCGATAAGATATTTTCATCATATGTTAAAGGCGAAGCTATAAAAGAGTATGAGCCAAAAACAACAAGTCCCATATTGTCATCTTTTCGTTTTTTGATAAAATCTTTTACTATCTCTTTGACAACATCAAAACGACTAGCATTAGGATTGTTTCTATCAAAGCCTCGAGCTTGCATAGACTGAGAACTATCTACAATAAGTGCTATCTCATGACCTTTCTTTGGTTTCAACTCATAAGGCTCATCTTTTACAGGTGACATAAGTGCAAAAATCATCATAACTATTGCCAACCATTTTAATAGAAAGAGTAGTTTTGAACTACTTACTCCCTTTTTCATAAACTGTGCAACATGAGGAAAGTAGAGAGATGGCAGTTTCATCTTACAGAGTGTTTCACAAGCGATAAAGAAAAAGATTACAAAAAAGAGTTTTGAAAACTCGAAATATATACCATCAAACATCAATCATTCCTAAATATCTTTCAAACTGGCGTTTTACATCTTCATCAAACTTCTCTACATCTCTCTTATACTTATAGTTTTCAAGTAAATCAACTAATGCTTCATAGTTCTGTTCATGACGAAGAGAGTCATCCTTAAATGTAAGTCCATAGAGTGTAATCTTATAGGCAGCCTCTTTCGGATTTTCAAAAGAGATAGAGTGGAGAATCTTTGAGTGTTCTGCACGGATATTAAACCTGTTTCTATTTTTAAAATAACGGTAGAGTAGATAAGCCATACCTGTTACTAATAAGCCCACAAAGATACTCAGAAAAACAAAAAACTCAAAAGAGTACTCCTGTATCTCTATCAAAGGTTTAATATCATGAAGAGGTATATTGAGTATTTCAGATTTGTTTTGCATTATCTTCCCTCAAATAATCTACGAAGTGCTACACTGGCGTTTGAATCGGTATAGACTTTTGTAAATCTTATTTTATCTTTTCTAAACCTAGAGTAGAGTTCTCTATCGTGAGTATGGACCCTCTTAGCATAAGCATCTACACTTGAGCTATTAAAATCACCCTCTAAAACTGCACCACTCTCAGGATCAACTAAAGAACTAAATCCCATCTGAGGAGGTCTCTCCTCTAAATGATCTCGTACTATGATGGCAACCACTTCATGTTTTTTCGCTAAAAGTTTAAAATCAGGTATCTCAAAAAAGTCACCAACAACTATTACAAGTGATTTTCTCTTTAAACGTTTAAAAAGTGTTTGAGATAAAAACTTAAAATCTACTTTTTGATTAAGGGATTCAAACTCTAAAATTTCTGCAACACTTTTTTGAATCTGATTAAGCTTTTTACTCGGCTTTGAGTTACTTATCATCTTGTCTGTAAAGATATAGGAACTAAGTAAATCCCCATTTTTAAGTGTTGAGTAAGAGAGTGAGGCTACAACTTCAGCAATAACATCTTGTTTAAATTTTTTAGAGCCAAAATGGACACTTCCATTAAGAACAGAAGCGATAACAACATTTAACTCTCTCTCTTCTCGAAATATCTTAATATATGGCGTTTGAAGTTTCGCTGTGATATTCCAGTCGATATGACGTATGTCATCTCCCGGCATATACTCACGAAGCTCTATAAAGTCATAACCCTCCCCCTGAAATATAGAAGGATTGTTCCCTACCATTTCAGAGAAGACCTGACGACGAGCCCGAACTAAGATTTTTTGTAAACTGCTCACTATCTCAACCTATGGAATAGTAACTGTTTCAAGTACTTTTTGGATAATTTCATCACTTGTTATACCCTCAGCTTCTGCCTCGTATGTTAAAACGATACGGTGTCTCATAAGCTCTTTAGCAATGTATGCAACATCAACTGG
>Ga0256837_1000270_pt1 | contig 45802 bp, 60 predicted proteins | sample 4562384metaG_FD_185976 | JGI IMG/M metagenome (GOLD analysis project Ga0256837, IMG submission 185976) | Hydrothermal vent microbial communities from Guaymas Basin, Mexico - 4561-384 | ecosystem: Environmental > Aquatic > Marine > Hydrothermal vents | place: Mexico: Guaymas Basin | collected... | reverse complement strand
AACTAATAATTTCTCATTGGAAAATGTGACAAATATTGAATTTATATATGAGGCTGATAGTTCCTTGCCAAAGTACAACTACAATAAATTACTATATATAGGTCAAGGTAATACATCATTCTTTAGGATTGAGCGATTAGGTGTAGGTAGCACTTTGTATTCAGAGGTAAATACTCAAAATACTCAACAATATTTTAGTTTTCCAGATGACACACCAATTCACATCAACTATTATATAAATCAAAGTACAGATGAAATTTCATTATTTGTAAATGGTATTATAGTAGGTGATGTTGAGGCTTTAGATGACCCTATAAATACTGAAATATGTGATTTATATTTAATGAATAATAACCATTTAGCAAGAAGTATTATGGGTAATATCAGATTATTCAAAATACATACAACCCCACAAGACCCATTAGAACTATACAATAAAGCAGTTGAAAAAGGATTATTATCATGATAGAAGAACTAAAAGAGGCTTATGATTACATCATAGTGCCTAAAGCAACACTAGATACACCGATAGAGCTTAAAAAGATGCTTAAAGAAGATGGTACATATTACTCAATCAATGAGCTTAGTGATGAGCTAGGAGAGTTTTTTACACCAGTAGATATTATTGATGATAGATTTGTGGCTTTTAGATGGGCTATACCAGCTAACGGAGAAGAAGCATTTATCATTACATATCTTAAATCAAAAGGTTTAGTAGATATGAGAGATAATGGTATTGAAGATGAACTTAACTTTACAGCAGATGAGATTGATTACACAAACTTAAATGGTAATGAGTGTGGTGTGTTTCGTAAGTTTGAGATGAAATATGTTCCAAAGGTTGTAGAGCCTGAAATAGTGGTGTAGAAGCTTTATAAGCTCTTTTAGAGCTCACTAGGATGAAATACCTTAGTGAGTTCTTTAGAGGCCTTGTAGGTACTTTAAAATGATGCTGAGAGGTATATAGGAAGAGGAGAGAGAAGATGAGTAATAATGAGGACATGTTAAAGAGGATAGTTAATGAGTTTCCTTTGTATTTAGACTATGTATATAGTAATATTGGACTACCTAGTAGTACACCACTACAACAAAGGATAGCTACTATATTAGGAGATAATCCTAAGAGGCTAATACTAGAAGCAGCAAGGGGTACAGGTAAGTCTTGGATAGGGGCAATATACACTACTTGGAGACTTCTGAGAAATCCAGATGAGAAGATACTAGTAGTATCAGGTAGTGGTCCTAAGGCACAAGAGATAGCTACATTTATAAGAAGACTTTTTGAAGATGTGCCGTTACTTAACCACCTAAAACCTGGACCAGAACAGAGAGATAGTATTATAGCCTTTGATGTTCAAGGGTGTAAGGTAGCTATTGCTCCTTCTGTCTCTTGCTTAGGTATTACTAGTCAGATTACGGGTAAGAGAGCTAGTTTAGTGCTAGCAGATGATGTAGAGATACCAGCTAATAGTGCTACAGAGTTGATGAGAGAGAAACTTATTAATAGAACACAGGAATTTGAAGCATTACTAATACCTGATATGCCTAGTAGTATTGTATACTTAGGTACACCCCAAAGTATGGAGAGTATATATAATAAATTAGAGTATAAGACTTTAATCCTGCCTGCACAAGTGCCTAAAGACCCTACAGCATATGAAGGTAAATTAGATGATTGGATTATGTTACAGGGCAGAGAAGGAGATGCTACAGATAAGGTAAGGTTTCCTAATGATACACTATTAGAGAGACAAGCAGGTATGGGACTAGCAGGGTATAAGTTACAATATATGTTGGATACAACACTAAGTGATGCTGAGAGATTTCCTCTTAAACAGGCTGATATGATTATACACCCTATTGACTCTAAAGAGGCACCTGCTACTATTACATATACAGGAAGTAAAGAATACTCATTAGATATACCTAACCTAGGCTTTACAGGAGACAGCTTTCATAGACCATTAAGATTTAGTACAGACTATTTAAAGTATGATAAGATTATTATGAGTATAGACCCTAGTGGTAGCGGTACAGATGAAACTACATACTGTGTGCTTGGTGTACTTAGTGGTAATGCTTATGTAATAGATTGGGGAGGAACAAAGAAAGGGTATTCAGATGAGGCCCTTATGGTACTAGCATTAAAAGCTAAAGAGCATAAAGTAAATGAGATTGTACCAGAGAAGAACTTTGGTAGTGGTATGTTTACTGAACTATTTAGAAAGGTACTAATACAAACATATCCTTGTACTATTATAGATGACTTTAATGTTAAGGGGCAGAAAGAGAAGAGGATAATAGATAATATAGCACCTATACTTACTAACCACCAACTTATCTTTAATGAGGATGCAGTAAGAAAAGAGGTAGAGTGGGTACAGAAGAACCCTACAGATAACCTACAGTATAGTCTTATGTACCAGCTAACACATATGACTTATGATAAAGGATGTGTAGTACATGATGATAGGATAGATGCATTAGCTATAGCATGTCAATACATATCAGATATGGTAATAGTAAATGCTAGTAGTAGGTTAGAAGATATTAAAGCTAAGGAGTTAGAGGACTGGTTAAATGATAAGGTGTATTCTACTGCTAGAGCAGGTAATACATATAGATTAGGAGGAGCTACTAGAGTACTGAGATAGGCACATTGTAGGAAGTCTACGACTAATACAGAAAGATAGAGTTTCTGGCTTAATAAAACAGAGAGGACCAGGGGTTTAAGGGGAAGGATACTACTAGTCTATACACCTATTCATAGCTACTCTTATAGGGCTTGATGGAGAAATACAACAAATATCTCTTATGTGTCTCTCTTAGGGGCCCAAGACCTAACCCCCCATAGCCCCACCTTATTATCCCTTGATTACTACTACTACTTAATAAACATTACCTACTACTTACTATTGTTATCTACTATTACTTACTACTTAATAAACATTATCATTAACTATTACTACTTACTACTATTGATAATAGATATCACTACCTATTACTACTATCATTGCCTATTACTAATGATAATAGGTATCACTACTACTATTAGACTTAGTACCTTTTGTATTACCTTTTGTATTACCTATGCTCAATTTATATATACCTCTTATAGTTCTTAAAGTAATTATTAATAACTAAATTTAAGCTATGTTTTAGCTTCTGTTTACTTTTCTATGTTATAATACAGATAACAAACAAGGATTAGGTATCTCTTGTTTGAGTTCTTTATATTTAAACTTTTGTGAGATTACTACATAAGGGGGGGTGGCCTATTAACTTATGGCCTTAAATACTTATGTATTAATCAACACCTTTAAGAGTTTAGAAGAATAAGTAAATTTAAGCTATATTTTAGCTTCTGTTTACTTTTCTATGTTATAATACAGATACCAAAGAGAGATAGGCACTGACTTTTATCTCTTTGAAGCCCAAACGATAAAGGCTATAAACTTTAGCCCACTTTGACAGGTGGATATATTGACTTAATGACTTGTTTATGAATGTAAGCATAATAGTAAACTATATAACCTAGTGTAAGACTACACAGTAGCCATTAGTAGTAGATAGTAAATGATTATAGCCTAAATGCACAGTAATAAACATACAAAGAGTATATCTAGTGGATATCATATCATTATATTATACAATATGAGGTACTTAACTAAGTATTGCATATATAATGTCTATTGTTAAATTGTATAGTGAGTAATATTATCTTACTTAATGGGGCTTTTTACAGAGCATTGTTAGTAAGGGAGGTATATACATAGTAGTAGTATATGCCCTTATTCTGATTTAAAGTAATTAATCAGGTGTAACTATATGACACAGTAAGTAAGTAGTAGGTAGTTTCCTCCTGACTACATAAAGTGTATAAACAATACTATAAGGATAAACATTAATGGTTTACATATTTACCATAAAATATAATATAGTGTATATATTTATACCACCACTCTATCATAACTACATCTTAGTAGGCTAGTATTATTAAACATATTAGTATTAGATGATGCTTCAGTAGTGGTATAAGTATATCCTAAGATGTACTAATATTAAGCTCATAGGAGGGCAAAAAGATGATTAAATTAAGCAAAGAGATGGTAGCAAGTATAGCTACATCAACAGCAACGAGTGTAACACAAGAGAGAACAGATAAGGACTTATTTTTACTAGCATACAAAGAGTATAAATCAGTTCCTAAAAAGTCAAGAGGACAAATAAGTAATCTACTACATAAGCAAGTAGAAACATTAACTAAATCTCTCAATGTACAGAATACTCTTAAAAAAGTGTTCAAGTTGGCTTATAATTATGTAGATATGCAAGTAGTATGTAAGTTTGACAACTTAGAGTATACTAACATCAGTAACTTAGTGAAACTATTTAAGTATGTAGATAAACATCTAAGTGGCAAGTCTGCTGTTCTTAGAGAACAGATAAAAACAGTATATGAGGAGGGTATGAGCCCTTACAGATACAATAATGCTATTAGTACTATGATTACATCACTTAAAGAGGAGTATAGGCTTAAAGAACAAGAGGGAGAGTTCAAATTTGTTGATGTATTTAATATGGTACAGCAGAGTGTGTCTAAAATGACACCTGAACAACTACACAAACTTAAAGACTTAGTCGAGATGAGTCTTAAGGAAGATGTAGCTTAGAGGTACTAAGTCTTTAAGCAATAGTAAGGTATACCTATAAGGCAGTTAATGCTTTGTAGGTACTTTAAAATGATGATAAGAGGGTAGTATTATGATTTATATGTATAATATATATAGTAAAAAGATATTTATAATTGCATCAGAGGATGTTATTGATTGTATAATGAACTGTCATCTATACATATTACCAAAAGAGGGATTACAATGTATAATAAGTTAGATAAGATAATTAAGTATATTAGTTATAAGTATGATAAATTAGTATGTTACTTATACTATAAAGGATATTTATAATGAATATAGTGGTATTAGTAGTGTGTGTTGGTATACTACTCTTAGCAATAGGAGTATGTATTAGTCATTATTTATGGTTTGACAAATGTAGTGAAAAATAGAGCACAATTATAGGGTAATGTAGGAAGTCTACAACTAATACCGAGGGATTAATACTAGGTACACAAGAGGAGAGTATAACAATGGGTAAGACAATCAAGAAAGTAAGTAGAGAGTTTAAAGGTATGAGTGGTACTGATATTAAGTACCTAAAGAGAAGTAGAGAATATGGACACCTTGATGCTGGGCATAGTAAGAGTAAATACAGAAGAAGTAAGTAATGTTACATGATAGCACTTACTATTTAGTATTTGGTGTACTATGAACTATTGGTAGTGTATACACTAAATAAGTATGGAGGATAGTATGAGTAAGAGTAAGTTTGAGAGAGGGAAGAGTTACCCTAAGGAAGAAGTAGGAACTAAGTATAAGGTACTTAATGAAGACACCTCATTTCCAAAAGGTGCAGTAGTTACCTTAGTACACAATGATGGCACCACTTGCCCTGAGTTTGATTATAAGTGTAAGAAAACAGGTAATAGTTATAGTAATTATGAATACTGGTATACTCTTAGCACTATAACACTTATAAACTATTTAGGAGGTAAATTAATATGACTAAGTACTCATATAAGGGGGAGGAATGTTATGGCATAAAGTGGAAGTTAGAGGATAGAGTTATGGTACAACTCCTATCTGATGATGATATATTTATAGGTAGCGCAGTAGAGAACTTAAGTGAAGGTGTATTTAAATATGCTTATAATATAGACATAAGCTATGTAGAAGAAGTTGTAAAAAAGAATACCATAGGAGGTAAATTATGTTAGGTTATAGTATTAAACTAAAGGCAGAAAAAACTATTAGAGAGATGTGTTATGAAGTAGAGGAGGGGGGATCAGGACTAGATGGTATAGCATATAATGCTGGACTCATTAAGACCTACAACTTCAAAGACTCTAAAGTAGTAGATGTACTACCTTATGGAGAGGATAATGAGGTAGCTTTTATTATTCAGTGTGGTACTGGAGAGAAGTTACCTATACACTACAAATGGATAGGCTACATTGAGGGTTTGAAAGTCACCTCAAATTACCCTGACACTACTCTCATCAAAGTAACTACTACTAAGTTTTTAGATACTAAGACTGGTCACATTAGTGATGTATCAGACCATCCTCTATGCTCTTGTGGTGAGATTGCTACAGTAAAAGTAGAGAAAAAGTATAAACTATGTGAAGCCTGTGCAACTAAGGCAGTGCATAAAAATAACTACTCTTATAAACCTGATTACAAGTTTATTGGTTCACAAATAAAGTCTGACGAGGATACACCAGTATGGTATGGATTAGAGGTAGAGATGTCTACTGATAAGCGACTACTACGGGACTTTATGTATAAGCATAGTAATAGTGTATATCTTAAGGATGATAGCTCTATTAGAGGGAGTGGCTACAATGTAGAGATGGTGTCTATGCCTCATAGCTTTTCTGCATTAATGGGAAAAGATAGTTGGTTATCTCAACTTAATGTGCTGCCTTATGAAGACCACAATGCTAATGGCTGTCATGTACACATCAGTAGAACTGCTTTTGTATCTGATAAACATTACTCACTCTTCTACTTCTTAATGTACAAGATGGAGAAGATAGCTACTAAAGTAGGAGGTAGAGACCTCACTGATTACTGTCAACTACTACCAACAGGCAAAGTACATAGTAAGAAGAATGCCAAGACAGAGGGAAGAGGTAGAAGCCTATTCCTTAATGAACAGAATACTCCTACAGTAGAAGCTAGATTTTTTAAGGGGACTACTAAGGCACAAAATCTTAGAGCTTATGTACAGTTCTTAGAGAGTATTATTAAGTATACCAAATATCACTCTACTACTGTAAGTGCTAAAGGATGGTTTGCATATATGACTAAAAAATCTAAGAAGTATGCTGACCTTATAGCTGTAGTAGGCTCACTAGATGAGCTAGAGGCTGAAGAAGCAGTAGTTACCTATAGAGAGCCAAAAACCATACAAAAGGTCATAAGCAAGCTAACTCTCTCAGAGTTTGGAGATGTTATAACTATCAAGACAGATATACATCTGTATACTGGGGTCAAGATAAAACATTATGTGTTAGATGAAAATAGAATATCTTTTTACTTTGAGGATGATAGTGGTTATAGAGAGAGCACTTCTGTAGATATTACAAGCATAACAGAACTCACTTTGGAGGTGTAGGTAGTATGAAAAAGGTATTATTAAAGAGAGTCACTAAGGGTCTCTTTTCCACTAAAGGTAAGGTATATAAAGCTATTATATATGATACATACTTTACTTACCGTAGAGATGATAAGAGTATAGTAAATATCTCTGCTCATCATATAGGTACTCATTGGAGAATAGTAGAACAAAATACAATAGGAGGTAGGTTGTTATGAAGAGTTATCCACTAGGCACAAAGTTTCAGTTAAAAGATGATAAATCTAAGACATACACTATAGTAGAGTCATACTCAGGACACTATGGAGGAGAAGAGACTACTCATTATGAGACTGCATGTGCTTCTTTTCATGGGTGTAGTTCTTGGACACATAATTGGTTAGAAGTTAATGCTATAGTTACAACAACAGATAATATAATAGGAGGTAAATTGTTATGAGTAGAGTAAGAGTAAATGCTTATGGGCATAGTAAATCAGCTAGATTGTTAGCTAAATACATTGGGGCTAAGAGATTATTAATCACTGGTTCTAAATTTAGAGGTAAAAATACAGATACAGTAATCAACTGGGGGAATGGAAAGGGTAATGTAGGTAATGCTAGACAAATAAACAAGCTAGAAAATGTACAGTTGGCTAGTAATAAACTTGATACCTTACTTAGATTAAGACAAATGGAAGTCAATGTACCTAATTATTATCATCACAAGCTAGGATTAGCCCCTGAGAAGCTCTATATGGCACGAACTACCCTTCATGGTCACTCTGGTATTGGTATAGTAGTTGGAACTGCTGATGAGCTTCCTACAGCCCCTCTATATGTAGAGTATATTAATAAGGTAGCAGAGTACAGGGCTATTGTAGTAGGAGATAAAGTAGTAGACTTCAAAAAGAAGAAAAGGAAAAATGATTATGAAGGAACTTATGGAGAACATGTATGGAATCATAGTAGTGGTTATATCTTTGCTAGGAATGACTTTACTGTACCTCCTTTATGTGGTCAGCTTGGGATTGATGCTGTTAATGCTCTTGGTCTTGACTTTGGTGCTGTAGATATAATTGAAGATGCAGAAGGTAAGCTCTATGTATTAGAAGTAAACACTGCATTTGGTATAGAAGGAACTACTTTAGAGCTAGTAGGTAATGCTATTAAGGAACTAATATGATAATTAAGGTAAAAGTTATAGTAAATAATCCTAAATGTTGCAGTGGGATACTTAAAGGTACAATACTTTCTGTACAAGGGACAGGAGATACACTAAGGGGTGGTGGTGGTAGTATACCTTGCTATGAGATAGTAGATGGTGCACCATATTATCTAATAGAGAAAAGAGATACAGCCATTTTACATAATACAATAGGAGGCAAATTGTTGTGAAAAGTTGTAATCTATATTCTTATTGTAGAGATAAGTTTGGTAATAGAGGTGCTTATGTGTATAAAGATATAAGCTTTAGAGTACTAAGAAATAACCAGGAGGGAACCACAAGAGTTGATAAGACATATGTACTATCAAATGGTTCTTTTATTGATGACTTAGGAGAAAGGACAGGTATTAGTTGCATTAAGGATTACTACTTCTACATAAATGAAAGAAACATAGTAGGAGGCAAGCTACTATGAAAGTTAGGGTTACATATGGAAAATATGAGGGGCTTATAACAACAGTACTTATGGATCATCCTGATTTTTGGTTTGATGAACATCAGTATACAGTAATTAATAATGATGTTCTTGCTTGTAATTGTGAACCTCTCTATACAAATAAAGTAGGAGGAAGATTGTTATGAGGAAGGTATATGTAACTCCAACTGAGTATGCCTATGAAGAATATCCTAGGCACTTTACTAAAGGTAGAAGATATCTAGTAGTAGGAGAGTACTTTAGGACTGATACAGGGCTTAGACTTTCCCACATTATAGGTGAAAAGAATATGCTTACAGTAGAAGCACATATGAGTAATACAACAGGAGGTAAACTATTATGATTACACAATTGGACAGAGATACTCTTAGAAGAGAGATTATGGAAGATAATTGGAGAGATGCACAGATAGAGATTAAGATGAGAAATGATGATGATTTCTTTTATGATGCTTTGGTGGATGAGTTTGGAGATACAGTTAGCGATTTAGGTGTAGCAGTAGATAACTTTTGTATGCAGTATGACAGAGATGTTGATGACTGGTTTAAGATTTTAATAGAAAAATAGGAGAACATAATATGTGTTGGATGTTAGTAAAACAAGCAGGGAAACAAGTAAACTTTAAGGCAATGGATAAGGCTCAGAAACATAATAGTGATGGGTATGGTGTAGCTTGGTATGAAGATGGGCTTGTAAAGACCTATAAAACATTCAACTACAATCAATTTAAGGGGGTTGTATCCTCTTTAGAGCAACACACCCTAGTGGCACACCTAAGATTTGCTACAAGAGGTGCTAAGGACTATAATAACATACATCCTTTTGATGTGCCAAGTGGTGTTATGTTTCATAATGGCACTATGTTTGGACTAGGTGGTTCTAAGAAATCAGACAGTCAAGAGTTAGCTGATACAATTAGCTTATGTGATTATAAATTTATTGAGGACATAGCCCCTCTTATTAAGCCTTACATTGATGATAGGATTAATAGATTAGTATTCTTTGAAGACAATGGGAGTATAACTATTATGAATGAGTACCTAGGTATTACATCTAAAGAAGATGGGGCTTGGTACAGCAATGACTACCACCTTAAAGATGAGGGGTGGTGTAGAGCAGGGAAGTGTCCTCCTAAGAAGACCACATATCAGATGCCTAAGAAAGTAAGCACTCATAAAACCTTAGAAAAGAAACATAAAGTATTTGTTTATGGTACACTTAAGAGAGGCTACGGTAACAGTAAACTTCTTGAAGGGGCTACATTTCTTGGAAAAGCTAGGACACAAGAAAGATGGGCAATGATTGGTAAAGGTGCAGCATTTCCTTACCTACTTGAAGAGAATGAGAAGGGGTTCCATATTTTAGGTGAAGTATATGTTGTATCAGATGAAGAACTAAACAGACTAGATAACTTAGAGGGATACCCATATCATTACACTAAACAAAGTATTACAGTTAATTACTCTGATGACTTATCTTCTGAAGAAGTAATAGTATACACTAAGACACATATTGCCCCTAATTACATGGCTGAACATACCTTAATTGGAGAATGGAGAACAATCTAATGAGAAAGTTTAAAGTAGGAGATAAAGTAAAACTTATAAAAAGGAAAGTATCACAACAACAATTAGATGATAATGGTAGTACAGGTGTATTTGGAAAGATATACACTATAGCTGAGATTGAGAGGTATATTGTTGGAGAGAACTTAAAATTTGCTGAGGCTAATTGGCACTTCTCTTATTGGGTACAGTTAGCTCGCCCTAATTCTCTTATAGGAGGTAGGCTTATATGATTGACCTAGTAGAGAGACAGAAAGAGTTTGAGCAGGAGGCAAAAGATGCACTACAAAGAAAGGAATATATTAATCTAACTAAGGCTATTGAACAAGGTAGATTTGATGAGACAAAGTATGGTAATTCTCTAATGAAAGTGTATTTTGTACCTATCAGAGATAAGATACAAGAGTACTTAGATACAGAGTACAAAGGTCATACAGGAAAGACACAAAGGTATGTTAAGTACTTATGTGATGATGCAGGTATCTTAGCCTATGTTATACTACAATCATTAACTAAGAAAGTAGCTCAGAGAAGTAATATGGTTAAAGCTACTACATTATCTAAGTACATAGTACAGAATTTAAGGGTATTACAGACATTTAAACATGCTGAGGAGACTAATCCTAAACTTATAGCCTACTTAGGTAGTGAGTATAGGAGAGCATCAGCTAAGAGAAAACAAGAACTTATAGATAAACACTTAGCCTCCTTTAAAGATGTAGAGAGTAAAGCTACAGCAGCAGAGGATGTAAAGGCAGGTGCATTGCTACTAGACTTAGTATTAGCAAGTGGTACTAATCTTATACTTAAGCAGAGAAGATGGAGAAAAGGAATAGATAGGTATGCAACATTATTTGTATCTTTTACTGAAGAAGTAATGGAAGTATTAACTAATATGTATTACATTAAGCCCACATTAGCCTTATATCCTCCTATGGTAGTGCCTCCTAGGGATTGGACTACATCTGAAGATGGAGGGTACCTTACAGTTAAATATAGTTTATTGAAGATTAGACTAAGTAAGGTTAAGGACAGAATGAAACAGGAGGATACATCTAAAATAAGAAGAACTATTAACAAACTTCAAAAGACAGCTTGGAGAAACAATAGTAGGATTGTAGAGATAGTGCAACATATGTACAAGTATAATATGGTAGACCCTAGAAGTCCCCCAACATTGCCTAGGCTATATGGCGATATTCCTACCTCTACTCCTACTAAGGTAGAGGATTTAATTGATGGTTTCGGAAATTACCCAGAAAATCCCACAGAGGAAGAGAAAAAGACTTGGGCTATCTGGAATAGAAAGAGAGAGAAGATTAAGATTGGCTTAGATGGAGAGCAAGGAAGAAGATTACAGTACCTAATGACAATGGGTGTAGTAGATAAGATGAAGGATTTTGATAGGTTCTATTATGTGTATCAACTAGATTATAGAGGAAGAGTATATCCTATAACAGACTTCTATAACCCACAGAGTAAAGGATATGTAAAAGCAATGCTAGAGTTTGCTGATGGTCATTACTTAAATGACAAAGGGACTTATTGGTTGAAGGTACATAGTGCAAATACTTATGGGCTAGATAAAGAAGAGTTCCCTAATAGAATTCAGTGGGCTGAAGAGAACAGAGAGGCTATGCTAGAAGCTGCTGAAGACCCTATGGGTAACTTAGCATACTGGACAGGAGCAGACTCCCCTTATGAGTTTCTAGCAGCTTGTATGGCTCTACAGGACTATGTACAAGGAAGGAAGGTCCACTTACCTATTCAATTAGATGCAGTGAATTCTGGAGTACAGATGTATAGTGGACTATTAAGAGACAAGACAGGTGCAAGAAGTACTTGTGTTATAGGAAATACAAGAAGTGATTTATATGCTGAGGTAGCTAATGGAGTAGAGAAGAGACTCTCAGACATTAACTACCCACCATATATTACCTTCACCGATAAAGAAGGACTAGAAAGAGTAGTAACAACTAAGGTAGAAGCTGATAGTATGAAGGGGAACTTCACTAGGAGTATGACTAAGAGGAATGTAATGACTGTACCTTATAGTGTATCCTTAAGAGGGATGAAGCTTCAGAATTGGGGTGTTATGGATGATATGAAGTTGGCAGGTAAAGCTTTCTGGAAGGGGGATGAGTGGGTAGTAAACTATCTATGGACAACTCTAACCCATGAAAGTATATTTGATATAGTTAAAGGAGCTAGGGCAGGGCAGGAGTACCTCAAGGATGTCGCAAGACTACTGACTAAACCTGCTCTATGGCATACTCCTATCTATAATATACCTGTATTTCAAGCAGTATACAAAGCAAACATGGTGAGAGTACAGACAGTATTAGGGACACTATCAATACATGAGTTTACTGATGAAGTAAAGAGACAGAAGCAGTTAAGTAGTATAGCAGCAAACTATATACACTCTATAGATGCTACAATACTTATGTATGTAGTAGACCATATTGGGGCAGACATTGGAACTATACATGATTGTTTCCTTGTGCATCCTAATGAGGGGGAGAATGTGAGAGATTGTTATAAAGAAGGCTTTATTCAAGTAATGAAGGCAGACCCTCTTAAACTCTTTGCTGAAGAGTTAGACCCTGAGGGGGAGGTAGAAATACCATATGTAGGAGACTTAGACCTTGAAGAAGTCTATGATAGTCAGTACATAATAAGTTAATGCAGGAAGTCTACGACTAATACCGAGAAAGGAAAAGCTATGAGTGAATATATAGATGTAGATGAAGGACTAGATACTTCATCCACCCGAGAAGGTGTAAAACTAGTACTAGAAGAGACAGAGGGTAGTTTAGTAATAACATATGCTGATTTAGACCCTGAGGATACATATCATTTAAGTATATTACTTATTGATAGATTAGCTAAAATGGTTGGACAGTCCTATAATGATTGTCTAGAAGATTTAAAAGAAAAAGAGGAGAGTATATAATGGCAACTATAGTAAAAGGTAAAGTAACATTCACAGAAGAAGGAAGTGAAGCACAGTTTGGATATGTAAAAGGAGAGGCTAAATGGGCAAAGGTACTAGAAGTAGATGATTATGGTAACTATTCAATTAGTTTGTATGGTGACCAAGTGGCTGAACTTAAAGAAGAGTTGGAGTCCATGCAGAAAAGTGCTGCGAAAGAAGTGGAGGAGTTAGGGAAGAAGTATGAACTTGCTCCTTTATTCAAGACTGATAATGATGGTAAACAATTCCTAGGATTTAAACTCCCTGAGAAGAACTATCAAGGAGAAGATAATCATATTGATATCTATGATGCAGGAGGAAACAAAATAGAAGATTGGGATAAGTTAGTAGGTAATGGCAGTGTAGTTAAGCTTAAATACCGTATTGCTCCATACTATATGGGAAGCACTAAGATGGTAGGTATCTCATATAAATTTTATGCTATCCAGGTTATCAAATTAGTAGAGTATACAGCAGGGGATAGAGGATTTGGCGATGAGACAGATAAGACACCTTTTGATACAGATGCAGAGAATACTAGTGAAGACTTCTAACTAATGGCCTACTAGACCTTAGAAATAGGGTCTCTGGAACCGAGAAACAGTGTAAAAATTTAAGGAGAGAGTAAGAATGAGGGAATTTACAGTAAATCTTCCTATAGCAGTTGAAATCGGCATAAGGAAGAAGAAAAAGTACTATATTAATCTAAATATATATAGGAATAAGGTAGGTTTCTTGATGAACAATGTAAAGAAGGAGTATCATAGGTTAGCTGAACCTCTCATACCAACAGATATGAAGTTTAAACAGATAGAAGTGGAATATACACTTTACTTACCTAACAAACTAAGAAGAGACATCAGTAATGTACTATCAATGGTAGATAAGTACTTCTGTGACTCCTTAGTGAGTTGTGGTGTCATTGAGGATGATAACTATCACTTTTTAAAGAGAGTTGAGTTTAAATATGGAGGGCAAGATCCAAAAGGTAGAGGATATGTAGAATGTCTTGTTAAGGAGGTAGGATAATGGCCTCCCTACCTTGTAGCTACTGTGATAGTAGTGATGGAGCAGAATATTATGAAGATACAGGTCTCATGCATTGTTTTGTATGTGAGAAGACTTGGAAAGCAGAAGGAGATACAGCTCCAATGGAAGAGTTTAAAGATGAAACCTTAAAACAGGTTGAAGAGATAAAAAGTAAGGTAAGAGGTATAAGTCCTGATGTATTCAAGCAATTTGGATACTATAGAGGACCTAGTGGTGAACATATTGCTAATATGTATAACAAAGATGGCAAGATTATAGCTCAGAAGAGTAGATTTAAAGATAAAACATTCAGTTGGAAAGGCAATGCTAAGGCTTCAATACCATTTGGTATGCACTTATGGAGGTCAGGAGGTAAGAGAATTACTATTACTGAGGGTGAAATAGATGCAATGAGTATAGCTGAAGCTTTAGGAGGCAAATATCCTGTAATAAGTATCAGTAATGGTGCAGCAACAGCTAAGAAAGACCTATCTAAGCATATAGAATACCTAAATACCTTTGATGAAGTAGTAATTTGGTTTGATAATGATGACCCAGGAAGGAAAGCAGTACAAGAAGTAAGTAGTTTATTCCCACCAGGTAAGGTATACACAGTACAGTCTAGTGAATATAAGGATGCTAATGATGTATTAGTTAATTTAGGTAAGGCAGGAGTGCTAAAACACTACTATGAGACAAAGAAATACACTCCTGCAGGTATAGTTAATGCTAATGAGGGAGGATTTGATGCCTTAATGGAAGATAGTTCTAGTGATGAGGTATTTGCTACACCATTTACTGACCTAGATATTGCAAAAGGGGCAATGACTACCTTTGTATCAGGCTCAGGTATGGGTAAGAGTACTATAGTTAGAGAGATTGGACACCATTTACTGACAGAAAAAGGACTAACAGTAGGACATGTAGCACTAGAAGAGAATAATAGTGTATCAAAGAGAGCTTACTTAGGTATTACACTTAATGAGAGTATAGTAGGTAAGAAGAAATGGGCAGAGTATAAGGAGGAACCTAAAAATGTTACAAAAATTAAAGAGGCATATGAGAAAGTCATTGGTACTGATAGGTTGTACCTTTATAATCATTTTGGCTCTCTTGATAGTGACTCCCTTCTATCTAAGCTTAGGTATTTGGCAGTGGGGGCTGGGTGTGATATTATTATCTTGGACCATATTTCTATTGTGGTATCAGGTCTGGAGGATATGGGAGATAATGAAAGAAGAGTAATAGATGTACTTATGACTAAGTTAAGAAGTCTAGTAGAAGAGACAGGTGTTGGTATGATACTAGTGAGCCATCTTAAGAGACCATCAGGGGACAAAGGACATGAAGATGGTGTACAAGTATCCCTTAGTCATTTAAGAGGCTCTGGTAGCATTGCACAGCTCTCTGATAAGGTCATAGGACTAGAAGGTAATCAACAGGATGAGGAACATAGTAATGAGAGGATAATTAGATGTCTTAAGGATAGAGAAGAAGGTGAGAAGGTAGGTATACTAGGTCATGCTAAGTACTATGCTGATATAGGCAGACTTATGCCAGATGAGGCCCCAGAAGAAGGAGGATTTATAGATGAGCAAGAGCCTGATTTTTGATATAGAAACAGACAACTTACTACTTGATGTAACTAAGTTTTGGGTAGGAGTTACTTACTGTATAGAAACTAAAGAGGAGAAGGTATACTATGACCCTACAGAATTAGTTTATGATTTATCTTGTGCTACATTATTAGTAGGACATAATATTATTGGTTATGATTTACCTGTACTAGATAAGCTAACAGGAATAAGATTAGCTGTACCAGTAGTAGATACATTAATACTGGCTAAATTAGCATACTATGATAAGGATAAGGGATGGTCACACAGCTTAGATAGTTATGGAGAAAGACTAGGATACAAGAAAGGAAAGTATGATGATTGGAGCAAGTACACAAAAGAGATGGAAGAGTACTGTAAAAGGGATGTACAAGTCACGAAGAAACTCTATACACACCTCAAAAGAAAGACTACTTGGCTTCCTGAGACAGCACTACAACTTGAGCAAGATGTACAAAAGATAGTAACAAAACAATACATGAGAGGATGGAAGTTTGATGAAGAGAAAGCAAGAGCATTACATATTGAGTTGGTTGAAGAGAAAGAGGTGGCTGAAGCTGCTCTGTTCGAGACCTTTAAGCCTAAGTTCTTGCCTGATGGTAAGGTTAAGACACCTAAGAGACCTTTCAGGAGGATGGGTGTATCAACAGTTGGTCCGCATCAACCTATTAAACTTAGGACTTTTAACCCTGGCTCTGGTAATCATGTGGTATGGTGGGTTGAGAGAGTTCTAGGTAAACAGAAATGGTTATTAACAGATAAAGGCAACCCTAAGACAGATGCAGACACACTACAGTTAATGTTTGGTGCGGAGGAGTTCTTAACACCACTACTCCATTACCTAGAAGTAAACAAGTTATTGGGACAACTAGCAGAGGGTAACCTTGCATGGCTCAAACTTGTTAGAGAGGATGGTAGATTGCACGGACAGAATGATATATTAGGTACTGTTACAGGAAGGGCCTCATCATCTAGACCTAATATGAGTCAAGTACCTAGTGTGCGAGCCTACAAAGGAGCAGAAGCTAGAGAACTATTTACTGTACCTAATGATAAGATATTAGTAGCAGCAGACCTTAGTGGTGTAGAGCTTAGATGTTTAGCACACTACATGGCGAGATATGATGGAGGCAGATATAGTAAGATATTATTAGAGGGTGATATACATACAGCCAACCAAGAAGCTGCTGGACTTCCTACTAGGGATATAGCAAAGACATTCGCATACTCTACACTGTATGGTGCTGGTGATGCTAAGATAGGCACACTAGTAGGAGGTGGTACTAAGGAAGGTAAGAAACTTAGAGCAGCCTTTGAAGACAACACACCAGGCTACAGACAACTAACAGAGGGTGTTAAAAGTGCAGCTAAGAAGAAATGGATTAAGAGTATAACAGGTAGAAGACTTTTCATAAGAAGTCCACACTCTGCCCTTAATACACTGCTACAGAATATGGGTGCATCCATTGCTAAGGTATGGATGGTTGAAGTAGATAGAAGAATACAGGAGGAAGGAGTAGATGCAGTGCAGATAAATTGGACACATGATGAGCTAGAGTTTGAATGTAGTGAAGAAGACTCGGAAAAACTAATGAAAATCTTAGAGGAGTCTTCAATAAAGGCTGGTAATATATTAGGAAGTAGGACTATAATAGAGTCAGAGGCTCAGAAAGGGAGGACATGGAAAGATGTACACTAGAAGATGTAAATATTGCAGTAAGGAAGCACATACAGATAGTGACTTAGTTTACTTTGTAACAGATAAGCACTCAAAGTATGGTAAGAAAAACCTATGCCTTGATTGCCAAAAGAGCAGAAGAACTTACAAAAAGAAAAGAGAAAGTGGTGAGTACCTCAGAAAATGTTTATATTGTGGGGTAGAAGCTAAGACACTTGAGGACTTAGAAGAGTTTGTGAACCACTCTGAAGCAACACATGGTAAGAGAAATATGTGTATTACATGTAAGAAAAGATTAGATGATACACCAGAGAGAAAAAGCAAAGAGAAACAAAGAAGGTATGGAGTAAGTTACGAAGAATACACACAGCTAATGAGCACATCACATTGTTGTGAAATATGTGGAGATGATAAAGAATTAGTTTATGACCATGACCACAGCACAACAGGGGTAGAAGCATTTAGAGGTGTATTATGTAGAGCCTGTAATGGTGCTATAGGAATATTAGGAGATACACTATCTGATTTAAATAGAGCAGTAGCATACCTAAAGAGGTATGAGAGGGGGAAGTAGTATGCAAGAAGTAACAGGAATACTATTGTATACAGCAATAGAAGTATTTAAAGACAAGTATGGGATTAAGACACCACTAGATGACAGGATTGAAGAAATCATAACTAAGCTAAAAGAAAAGAAGGAGAGTAAATAATATGAGTAACTGGATTAATGAAGTACAAGATTGGAATGAGACAAGAGATAACTTAATGTATAGCCCAAGCCTAGAGTATAGTATGCTTGATGAGGAACTAGGAGAGTATATGGAAGCTGGTACTGTAGGTAATAGAGTGGGACAAGCTGATGCACTAGGTGACCTACTAGTAGTGGTAACAGGTGCACTATATAAACTATGTGGTGGAGACAAGGAGAAGTTTGATGATATTATGTTAGCTATTACAGCAGCAAACAATCTCAAATCTGCTACTAAAAATGCTGCGGGTAAGATAACTAAGCCTGCTAACTTTGTAGGCCCTGAAGAACTAATAGGACTTATCTTAGATGAAGGTTAGTCTGTTACATAATACACCTCTTGAGTTAGCTGATAGAGCAATCTCAAAGTGCTGGGATAAGACTACAGATAAACCAGAGGATAGAATGTATAGGGTTGGTAACAAGTTTAAGCATGCTAGTACATTAGAACATGTAAATTACACCTTTGATATTGATGGTGTATCTAGGGCTCTCTTACAAGAGTTAGCTAGACATAGACATGCAAGTCTATCAGTCAAGTCTACTAGGTATACACTAAAGGAACTTAAGACATCAAAGAATATGCTTGAGTTCTTAGTAGATACAGGTAATGAGATGGTAGATAGAAGGAACCATACACAGCTAGGTCTGGTAAAGGATGAACTTACTAGAGGCACTAGTAATGATATAGTTAAGTATATGTTACCAGAAGCATACAAGACTAGCTTAGTATGGACTATTAATATGAGGAGCCTACAGAATTTCCTCAGTTTAAGAACAGACAAGACAGCCTTGTGGGAGATTAGAAGTTTAGCTTATAAAATATTTGAGAGTATACCAGATACTCATAAGTTTATGCTGGAAGAATTTGTAAAGGAGAGAGACTAATGGATAATGAATACAGAGTAGCTAAAGAAGGACAGCTATATATGATGTTTGATGATAGTGGGTACTACACAGGGACAGGAACTAAAGAAATGACTAGACCTACTGTACCTCACTATACTAAAGGAGGAATACAGCCAGTAGATTTTATTAACTCACAGGAACTAAACTTTAACTTAGGCAATGTAGTTAAGTATGTTACTAGAGCAGACTATAAAGGAACTAAAAAGAAAGACCTACTTAAGGCTATAGACTATATAAAATTTGAATTGGAGATGATGACTGATGAGTAATGAGGCTGGTTATATGGTAACTCCTGAGATGAGAATAGAATGGTTTGATAGTAATGGTTGGTATGCAGATGATGATACTATATGGAAATGGTATAAGGAGAAGATGAAGAATGGGAACTAAAATACAGCAAGGATGGTTGAAGTCAATGTATAGACCTAAAGATTGTGACTACTCAGTTACAGATTTAACTATGAGTGCAGCACAGTTATGGGCTAAAGCTAATACAGTATATGAAGAAGACAAAGAAGAAAAGACAGTAGGCTTCAAATCATTCTTAGGCTCAGCACTACATAAAGTAATTGAGGACCAAGATGAAGATGGTGTAGTTAAAGAATTTAGTTGGGTCAGAACACTTAAGGATGGTACCAGAATTGGGGGCACTTGTGATGAGCTTAGATGGAGATACTCTGTAAATAAGTGGAGACTAGGAGATGTTAAACTTAAAGGAGACTATCCTACTAAGAAGTTCTTAGGTATAGGAACTAAAGCTAACCCTAACCCTAAACCAGAACAAGAGAAAGAACAGTTGCAGATGAGTATCTACAGATGGTTGTTTGAAGGATTATTTGATATTGAAGATAAAGGAGTTATTTATTTATTCACACCTGGACATGCTTCATATGCAGCTTATCCAGAGTATAATGAAGTATGGCTGGACCTAATGCCTGTTTCTACTATTGATACATACATCAAAGGAAAGCTGTCTGTGACTAAACAGCCTGAGCAGCCTGAGAAAGACTGCCCTGATTGGTTATGTAACTACTGTAGCTATCAAGATGCTTGTACACACTATGTAATACCTGAAGAGAAATGTGGAAAAGGGTTTAGTAATGAAGGGTAGAGGATGGGATGGGCTCCCTGCCTACTCACAGGAGATGTATAAGGAGAGATATTTTAATGGAAAAGAGAACTATGATGAGTGGGTTGATAGAATTACTGGGGCATATACGGATGATGCAAGCCATAAGAAAAGAGTTGCATCTTACCTTAGAAGTTATTGGTTCCACCCCTCTACACCTATCGCCAGTAATGGAGGGTTGCCTAGTAAGGGGCTACCAATCTCATGTTATACAAATGAAGTTACTGATAGTAAAGCAGGTATCTTTGATACTTGGGAAGAAAACAACTGGCTTGGTTCATATGGTGGTGGCATTGGTACAACATGGAGTAACATTAGAGGTATTGGAGAGAGTATTAAAGGAGGTGGAAAGTCATCAGGGATTATCCCATTCATCAAGGTCTCTGATAGTACAACACTTGCTGTCTCTCAAGGTGGACTTAGAAGAGCTTCACAAGCTGTATACTTAGATGTATCACACCCTGAGATTATGGAGTTTATAGATATCAGAAGACCAACAGGAGACTCTGAGAGAAGAAGCCCTAACATACATCATGGTGTAACTATTACTAATGACTTCATGTTTGCTGTAGCTGATAGAGAGAAATGGAACCTTATAAGTCCTAAGACACATAAGATTGTATCTACTATAGATGCCTTTGATTTTTGGAAAAAGATACTTATTAGTAGAGTAGAGACAGGTGAGCCTTATCTATTCTTTAAAGATACGGCCAACAATAATCTACCTAATGAGTATTATCAGCATGAGAGAGAAGTTAAGACTAGTAACTTATGCAGTGAGATTATGCTACATACAGATGAGAATACATCAGGTGTATGTTGTTTAACTTCAGTAAACTTAGAGTACTATGATGAGTGGTCAAAAGATGAATTATTCTTAGAAGACATACATAGATTTACTGATAATGTACTACAATCCTTTATTGATTTAACAGAAGATAAGGAAGGGTTCCAGAGAGCCCGTAGAGGTGCCATAGAGGAAAGAAGTATTGGTATAGGTGTAATGGGTTACCATAGCTATTTACAAGCTCACAGGCTTCCTATGCAGTCTCTCAGTACAGGCTATATTACTGCTAAGATGTTTAAACATATAGATGATACACTTCAAATTTCTAATGAAAAACTAGGAAGAGAAAAAGGTACAGCTAGGATTAGTAAATATAAGAGGAATGTTAATGTAACTTCTATTGCTCCTACTGCTAGTATTAGTACACTATGTAATCTATCTTCACCTGGTATTGACCCTAGAGTATCTAATATCTATACAGCTAAGACCAATATAGGTAGTTATACTATTACTAATAAGTATTTAGAACAAATTATGGAGGAGTATATTAACAGTGAAGCAGGTCCAGGTAATACAATATACCAAGGAGAATGGATTAAAGAACAATGGAAGTCTATAAATAAAGCAGGAGGCTCAGTACAACATTTAGCTTGGTTGAGTCAAGAAGATAAGGAAGTGTTCAAGACAGCCTTTGAGATTAATCCTATGGCTATTATAGATAATGTAGCTAAGATGCAACCACATATCACACAAGGTATTAGTACTAATCTATTCTTACCTGCTGATATACATGTTAAGACATTATATGATGTACATATGAGTGCTTGGGAGAAAGGTCTTAAGTCCTTGTATTATGTAAGAAGTAAATCAATACAGAGAGCATCTGTAGGGAAACAAGATAGAATAGAATTAGAAGTAGACACATGTCTAAGTTGCAGTTAAGGAGATGTAGGTCCTGCCCTAAGACAGCAGAGAATGAGGAGGAGCTAGAGTTATTCTGTAAGGATACTAGGCTACCATATGGTAGAAGGAATGAGTGTAAAGAGTGTAACAATAAATATAAAAAACAACAAAGGAAGAACAGCTTAGATTTGATAGCAGCATTGACAGGGCTTGAGTGCTCATGGTGTGGCTTCAGTCATAACAGTACAGCTCCATTTGATTGGCACCATTTAGACCCAACCACTAAGGAGTATGAAATATCTAAGATGGTAGGTAATACTACATTTGATAAGATACAAACAGAGATAGATAAGTGTGTATTCTTATGTAAGCACTGCCACTATATAGAGCATGAAAGATTAAGAAAGGAGAGAGACAATGAGTTTACTAAAAACAAGTAGAGTGTTTAAGCCTATGAAGTATCCCCAAGCCTTTGAGCATTGGGAGACACATGACAAGATGGTATGGCATTACTCAGAGGTCCCTTTAGCAGATGATGTGCAGGACTTTAGTAGAGCTAAGGAGGAAGAGAAGGAGTTTATTACACAAGTAATGAGACTCTTTACTCAGAATGATGTAGAGGTAGGACATGGGTATGATGTACTACTTAGAATATTTAAGCCTACTGAAGTCTCTATGATGCTTAGAGGTAATGCAGATAGAGAGAGCACACACATAGCAGCCTACTCTCTGTTCACTGAGACATTAGGGTTTCCTGATGAGTTCTATAGTGAGTATTTGGAGGATGAGCAGATGGTAGACAAGATTGACTTTGTAGTTAATAGTCAAGTTAAGAAGTTAGAAGACTATGAAGAGTTTTCAGAGAAGCAATACATACAAGACATTATGTACATGTTAGCTGTATATGCTACACTTACTGAGGGTGTTAGTCTATTTGCACAGTTTGCTATGTTGCTAAAGTATCAAACAGAGAACAAATATAAGGGACTAGGGACTATTGTAGAGTGGTCTATTAAAGATGAGGAACAGCATGTAATATCTAACAGTTGGTTATTTAGAACATTTGTAGAAGAGAACACAGAACACTTTGATGATACAATTAAGAAGAGAATATACAAAGCAACAAGAGAACTAGTAAAGAAGGAATGTGAATTAGTGGACACACTTAGTCCTCCTCATATGGAAAATGAAGTAGTAAAAGAGTATATTAAGTATATAGCAGACCAAAGACTGAAGTTGATTGGGTTCAAAGCTAACTATGAGATAGAGAATAACCCACTACCATTTATGGAGGACTTAACAGGAACAGTACTAACTAACTTCTTTGAAGGAAAAGTTACTGACTATACTAAAGGGAGCCTACAAGGGAGTTGGGAAGAGTTAAGAGCAATGTAGGAAGTCTACGACTAATACAGAAAGAGCAAGGGGAGGGTATATATTACAATACATTAGTATTAGTAAAGTTATTACAGATAGTGTAGTAGTATACCTATAAGCTATCCCCTAAGATAACAGTCCGACTTTAGGAGGACACACAAGGAGAGGTAATATGATAATAAAAAGAGGTGAACAATTAGAAGACTTACTAACATCAGCTTTTAATAGTATGCAAGAAGCAGAAGAAATTACAAAAGGCAAGATAGATATTCCTTTCTTGTTAAATATTGTAGGGTCTTATATAACAGCTAAAAAGGATGGTACTTTACTAGAAAATGCTAGAGCACCAGGAGATATATTTGAAGAAAGAATTATACCAATAGTAGATGAGAGTACATTAGAGGTAGAAGTAATAGGGGAGGAAGAAGATGGAGACACTACAACTAATACAGTGGCTTGATGCGGCCTATCCTGATAAGATACCTACATCTAGAGTAGACTCTTACGAACTTGGTATACTTGTAGGACAGAGAATACTAATAGAACAATTAAAAATTAAATTAAAAGTAGACTTATTACAAGAAGAGGAGATTAAATAGAATGATTAAATGGGTAATGGATAGATTAGAGTTTGATGGCTTAACAAGAGAAGAGGCTTTTGCAGCAGCAGGAGGAAGTAGTGCATTAGGAGGGTTCTTAGGAGGTACAGCAGGTTCTTTACTTGGAAGCATTGGAGACCTATTTAGTGGGGATACAACAGGTGGGGACCAAATAGTTGCACCTACTAAGATGGAAACAACTACTTCAGTAGGAGGACAATTATCTAAAGCTAAAGAAGCTAATACAGATGCAACAAGTGGTGAAAGTGCAGTAAACAAAAAGAAACTAGGAACAAGAGGACTTCAAATTCCACTGACTTCTAGTACTAGTAATACTACAGCTTCATCCCCTTCATCTACTGGTGTTCAACTATAGGAGTATTATAATGAAAACTAATAAAGAACTACATGATGAGTATGGTCTAGCAAAAGATTGGTACTCTAATAATGAGAGAATAAGAAACTCCTTAGAACAAGAATGGCAAGACTCTTCACAACTTACATTACCTTACATATTCCCTGTAGAAGATAATGACCAAAGTACTACACTACCTACACCATACAATAGTATAGGAGCTTCAGCAGTTAATGCACTAGCTAGTAAACTACTACTAGCTTTACTCCCACCTACTGGTGTATTTTTTAGACTCTTACCTGATATTGATGCTGTAAAAGATTTAAATAATGATGAGATGTCACAATTAGATACAGAGTTAGCTAAAGTAGAGAAGGATGTAGTAGAGTATATTAATCAGAAGTCTATGAGGGTTCCTATCTATGAGGCTATTAAATTATTAATTATTACAGGTAACTCTATGCTTTATAAAGTACCTAATGGAAGCTTTAAAGTATTTAGTCCTTATCAGTATGTAGTACAAAGAGATTATGTAGGTAATATGCTAACTGCTTGTATTAAAGAAACTATGAGTACTGAGACACTGCCTAAGAAAGTAATAGAACAATTAGGTTTAAATAATGAAGAGACAGAGAGTAGGGTAAATGAGTCCTCTAAAGAGAAGCAAGTAAATGTCTATACTATGATTGTAAGAGAAGCAATGAATAAGTATATTGTATTTCAAGAGATTAACGGAGAGATTATTGAAGGAACTGAGAAGACCTATACTGAAGATAAACTACCTTACTTAATACTTAGGTGGTCTACTGTTAATAATGAAGATTATGGTAGAGGGTTAGTACAACAATACCTAGGAGATTTTAGAAGCCTTGAAGGGCTTACTCAGACTATTGTAGAAGGAGCAGGTATTTCAGCTATGCATCTATTTGGTCTTAAGCCTGGAAGCTCTCTTAAAGTAGAAGACTTAAACAATGCACAGAATGGTGAGTTTGTATTAGGAGACTTAGAGAGAGAGGTTACTTCATTACAAGTAAATAAAGGAGCAGATTTACAAGTACCATTAAGCCTCATGCACCAATTAGAACAAAGAATAGCTAAAGCATTTATGATGATGTCAGGACAAGTAAGAGACTCAGAAAGAACAACTGCTACTGAAGTAAGAGCTACAGCCTCAGAGTTAGAGTCTACATTAGGTGGTGTATACTCAGTATTAGCAGCAGAGTTTCAGAAACCTGTAGTTACACTAATACTGCAAGAGATGCAACCTGATGTATTAAAGTTCACTATTCCTAGTGTTACTACTGGTATTAGTGCTATCTCTAGAGAAAGAGACTTCCAGAATATGAATACTATGTTACAATCTATAGCACAGTTAGGGCCTGAAGTGGTAGCAACATACCTTGATGTGCCTAAATACTTAGCAGCTATTGCAACATCACTTGGCCTAGACCCTAATGATATAGTAAAGTCTAATGAACAAATACAAGCTGAACAACAACAAGCTATGCAACAGCAACAAGCTATGCAACAGCAAGAACTTAATGGTCAGATGCAGATAGAACAGCAGAAACAAGGAGCACAGTAAATGATACAAAAGAAAGAAAGATATGAATTTAATAGTTGGGAAGAATATAATAAGTACTTAGTAGGATTAAATAAACCTAAATCAACTAAGACTAGAGCTAAGCCAACAAAACAAAAAGGAGAGTAACAGATGGCAGAAGGAGAGCACATTCAAGCAACAGAGGAGCAATCTATTGTATTAGATGAAGGGGAGATTACACAAACAGTATCAGGAGAAGAGAGTACAGAAGAAGTACAGCTTCCAAGTGATACTACTGAGTTTGTAATGCCTGATAAGTTTACTGGTAAATCAGCAGAAGAAATTGCTAAGTCTTATATTGAATTAGAGAAAATGCAAAGTAAGGCTGTTGAGGAGGAAGGAGGTACTGCACCTCAAGGAGAGGAGTCACCAGAAGGCGATGAAGAGCCTCCAGGTGAAGTAGAACTTACAGAAGAGCAGTACTCTAAATACTCTAAATCTTTAGAAGATAATGGTACACTCTCAGATGAAGAGTATTCTGAATTAGAGAAACTAGGGTATGATAAAGCTACTGTAGATAAAGAAGTTAGCAACTACAAAGAGCAGAAAGAATTTCAAAAGTATAAACAAGAGAAAACACTTAATGAAATTATTGAGCCTCTAGGAGGAGGAAAGGAGAAGTTTAAAGCTGTAGCTGCTTGGTCTAAAGAGACTAAAACATCAGAGGAAGTAGCAGCTATTAATAATAGCCTATCTAATTCTCCTAAAGCAGTACAACAAGCTATTCTTAAAGGTCTATATGCTGAATATGACTCTTCTGGTAATACACTAGAGGGTCCTATTCATAGTAATACACCTACTAACTCTCCTTCCAAAGGATACTCATCTCAAGAAGAGTTCTTTAAAGACATTGGGAGCCCTGAGTATCAGAACAATCCAAAGTTTAGGGAAGCAGTAGATACTAAAATGAGTAAGTCAAACATATTTTAAGAGTCCCCTATTGGGGGTTCACAGGAGCATCCCATCCCTCTCTCCATGTGATGTTCCTTTGAGCCTGAGAGAGCTTACTAAGGTAAGAAGTAAACAGATAACTCTAAAACAAACAGTTTGAATTAGAGGTGGTACAACATGTACTAAGCATATAATATAGTAATTAACTATATAATAAGTCCTATTACAGGCAGGAGATATACAATTGGCAACAATGACAGCAACATTACCAAATAAAGACACAGCACTAAGTACAGCATTAAAGCTCTATACAGGTGAAGTAATTAAAACATTCCGTGAGAAGAATGTAGGACTAGGATTAATTAAGTCTAGAACAATCTCAGGAGGGAAAACAGCACAATTAGCTTTAGCAGCATAACAAGCTACTACAATAAGTTGTGGGTAAACACTCTTAATTGCTGGAAACTCTTAACAAACTAAGATGAAGACAATCAGCAGCCGATAAGCCCAAGTGGGTGTGGTTCAACGACTATCCTTTAAGGAGTACATTCAAGTGAATGGAAATAGAGTGAATTATACTATAATATGACATACTAAATAGGAGTACATATAAATGAAATTAATAAAAGATTTAGGGAAAAGAAAAGTAGGAAAACATAATAGAAGATTTGGATTATTCCATTGTGACTATTGTGATAGAGATGTAGAGAAAAGAATAGACTCAGGAAATGTTTATAAATCTTGTGGTTGTTTAGATAGAAGAAGTGTATGGAGCACATTTGAGACATGGAAATGTATTAGATGTGGCATAGTTAAACCATTATCAGACTACTATAAAAACAAGACAGGGTACAGAAGAGAATGTAAACTCTGTGTAAGAGAAAAACAACTTATAAACAAGTATGGGGTAGATTTAAAATGGTATACAAGAAAACTAAAAGAACAAGGCAATGTCTGTTATGGGTGTAAATTACCTAGTGATAGAGCTTTAGTAGTAGACCACAACCATTCTACAGGAGAAGCAAGAGGACTCTTATGTTCAAATTGTAATACAGCTCTAGGTTTATTAAAAGAAGATAAACAGATACTACAAAACCTAACTATTTATATTGATAAGTATAATTAAGATATAGTCTACTCTATATAGAAATATATAGCATTAGAAATAATGGGCATAGCCTAACAAACTATGTTTAATACAAGGTTATTGTAACTGGAGAAGCTCTTGAAGCAGATATCCAAACACATGTTAGAGGTGAGGAAGTAATTTCTAAAGTACTTGCTAATGATGAAGTAACAATTACAGTATCTACTAGATATGTACATTCACATTTTCTAGATACATTAGATGAGAAGTTAGCACAGTATGAGGTTCGTGGTGAGCTTGCATTTCAATCAGGTCAAGTACTAGCTACTAAGATTGATAAGGATGTATTTAAATTGATTGGTAATGATGTACCAGCAATGACACCACTTCCAGGACAAAAGGCAGCATCTACTATTGTAGCAACAGGGTATGATGCAGCAACAGATGCACAAACTAAAGGTGATGTAATTATTGCAGCATTATATGCAGGTAAATCTGAGCTTAATGCTAAGAATGTTACGGACACACCTTCTGTAATTGTAGCCCCAGAAGACTACTATAATATTGTACAATCTACTAGAGGTGTTAATGCAGATTATACTTCTAACAATGGTGGTATTGATACAGGTATGATTAGACAAGTAGCAGGTTTCTCTATTGGTTGGACTAACCACTTAGATAAAGTAACTAATACTAAACTAATTGCACTTATGTTTACTAAAGATGTAGCAGGTGTAGTCAAAGCTATGGACATCCAGTCAGAGTCTAACTATGATTTCCGTAGATTAGGTTTTCAACTTACAAGCTTCTATGCTTTAGGTATGGGTGCACTTAATCCTACTGGTATGGTAGTAATTAATGATGACTCTGTATAAGAGTTAGTCATATAGGAGTCTCTTAGGAGGCTCTTATTATGTTTAAACAAAAGGAGTATAATAAATGAGTTCAACAATTTTTACAGATGGGACTATATATAGTAAAAGTAAATTAGATATGATTAATCAATGTTTACTTGTAATAGGTGAGGTTCCTCTAATTGATGGGACTTTAGTAGACTCTCTACAGATAGGTACTGATGGAGATACAGCAAGAAGAGTAGTAGAAACAGTAATGGTAGAGGTACAATCTAAAGGTTGGTATTTCAATACTGATTATAACTTTAAATTAGTTCCTGATAGTGAGGGTTTTATTACTATGCCTCCTAACACATTGAGAATAGATTTTGGAAACACAAGTGATAGACATAGATATGTATTAAAGAATGGAAGTATTTATGATTACAAGTATTATACATTTGTTATAGACAATCAACTAGAAGCAGATATCACTTGGTTAGTAGATTATGACACACTGCCTACAGAAGCTTATGAATACATAGCAATGAGAGCTGCAAGAAAGTTTCAACAAAAGGTAATTGGTTCTACAGAGACAGACTCTTTTGCTATTAGAGATGAGGGAGATGCTCTAGTAAGTTTACAGAGAAGACAGTTACAGTCGCAAGACTATAAGATACTTAATGACAGAGTAAGTACTAGAATACATAATGGTTACTTACAACAAGGACTATATGGGAGCACAAGTAGGAGAGACTTTTAATGGGCAGTAAATTAATAAATAATACACTTAGTAGTCTATCTGCTGGTGTAACACAACAATATCAAGAAGGAAGATTTGATAGTCAGGTATCTGAGATGGTAAACTGTATACCTTCAATAACAAGGGGCATACTAAGGAGAAACCCTTTGAATTCTGTAGCTAATTTATCAGAACTTCCTACAGACCTTTCAGGGGCCTTTGTATACACATATGACAGAGGGACAGGTAATGAGCAATATATGGTAATTATTCCTGGTAATGGTTATATCTATGTATATAATGTAGATGGAACACACTTACACACTAGTACATATAATACATACTTAGTAGCAGCACTAGGATATACAGCTAAAAATACATTTAAGACTATAACTATAGCAGACCATACTTTTATACTAAATACTAAGACTACTACATCTTTTACAACAGCTACAAGTAGTACTGCTGGTTATAGTAATATGGCTTTCTACTGGATTAAAAAGACAGCAAGTGTTGTTACTAAAGAAAAGTCTCAGGACTCCTTCTTTAATACAAATGCAGGATATAGGACATTAGGTTATACCTATAACTTAAATGATAAAGAGGTAAAAGGATATGCAGAAACAAGACCTGGGTATACTGAAGCACATCTTGATACATCAGAATTAATTGCAAGTGAGTTTAGAAAATATAGTAGTACAAGTAAAGCACCTTATTCTAAAGACTCTGTATGTTATACATTAAATTTTACAGGAACCTCTTGGGACTGGACTGACTCTTTTGGGGATGAAGCATCATTAGGTGTATGGAAAACACTAGACTCTAGCGACAAACTTCCATACTCTCTACCAGAAGCATTAGATGGTTTTATTGTTAAAATTTCAGGAGGAACTTCACAGGAATTTGATGATTACTATTTACAATATTCATTCCTTGATAAGGCTTGGACAGAAATAGCATCACCAGGAAGTCTTACTACACTAGACAGTACAACTATGCCACATGTTCTATATAGAATGGCTGATGGAGGTTTCTGCTTTGATACATACAAAGAAGTATTAGATGGGGATAATAGTACTACAGGGCCTACAGGAGTAAGCATGTGGGGGCAAAGAGAAGCAGGAGGTGATGATACAATAGATGACCCTTCTTTTATAGGTAAAAGTATAAATTCTATATTCTTTCATAGAAATAGAATGGGGCTTATAACAGATGATAGTATTGTACTATCAAGAACTAGTGATTATGGCCATTTCTTTATACAAACATTACAAGCTGTTTTAGATGATGACCCTATTGATTTAGCAGTAGCTAGTCAAGATGTTACTATACTAAGGCATGCAGTGCCTACAGCAGGTACACTTATACTATTCTCAGATGATACACAGTTTGCTCTTACAAGCTCTGCTGATGGGCCTTTAACACCTAGCTCGGCAACAATTATAGCACTTAGTAATTACACATATGGAAGTAAGGCAGATGCAGTAGCTATTGGTAATAGAATACTATTTAGTAATCAAGCAGGTGGGTATAGTCAGATATACTCTTACAGCATCAGAGATATTATAAATCAATATACAGAAGCATCTCCTATGACAATACACTTACCATCTTATATAGATAAATCAGTAAGTAGAATTATAGGGCATGATGTATTAGGCTATACATTTATAGAAGAAGAAGACAATCCTACTGAGTTAGTTATACTAACAAATGTTACAAGAGGAAAAGAAGAATTACAGAATGCATTTCACAAGTGGAAGTTCTCTGATAATATTTTAAGCACTCATATTATTAATAATGATTTATATATTTTATTCACAACAGGTGATTTGACAAGGATGAGCTTAGAGGTACCAGGAAAGATTACAGATGTAGAGTATATAGATACTTATACATCAAGAGGTACTGTAGGGTATACTTCTTATATAAACTTCTCTGAATTCTTCTATAGAGATAAAGAAGGAAAAGGAACAGTAAGAGGTAGATACCAACTAAGAACATTTAAGTACACAATTGATGAGAATAGTAAGTATGTAACATCTATAGTAAGTACAGACCAGTTTGTACTTCTCAATGAGGATGATTACTTATATAAGATATGGTATGATACAGAAACATGGGAGGACACCTTAGTCTGGTTAGACACAGACCTTGCATACACAAGGGAATATATTAATGATGATAAAGTCACACTTATGGCAAACTCTAAGAAAGTAGAGATAGTATTTAGTAGCTCTAAAGAAGAGCCTACAAAAGGTTTTGAGCTGTCTACAGTAAACATAGAAGCTTTATTTACACAAAGAAGCACAAGAACATAATAGGAGAATAATTAATGATTAGTAAAAAGAGCTATATTGCAGATGGGAACACAAATAGGTTTCTATCTGACTTTATTATAAGAAGCTCACAGTTTGCAAGACCTTATATATACATATATGATAATACCCTACCTTCAGATGGTACAGGAGACATATTAGTAGATGGGAGTATAAACCAAGCAGACTGGAGTTATCCAGATAATATATGGAAGAGAGGAGCAAATGCTCCAGCATCTTTCGACTTAGTAACAGTAGATAAGTGGCAAGTAGTAGATAACAGTATACTATTTTATACTAATCCTGTTATGGGTAGTACTATATGGGTAGAGGTTGCTACTACAGCTGATGAATTTGGAGAAACTTTAGCACAGCCTTCAGTTGAAAAGGCTGAAGAGGCAGCACTACAGGCACAGAACAGTGCAGCTAGTGCTTCAGCTAGTGCTACAACATCCTCTGCTGGTGCAAGTAGTGCATCTGCATCAGCAGCTAATGCAGCTACATCAGAAGCTAATGCTCTAGTTAGTGAGAATAATGCTAAGACATCTGAGCTAAATGCCCTAGTTAGTGAGAATAATGCAGCTACATCAGAAACTAATGCTAGTGTCTCAGAGACTAATGCTAGTACATCTGAAAGCAATGCAGCTACTAGTGAGGCTAATGTAGCTGTAATGGAAGAAACTGTAGTTAGTAAGGAAGCATTAGTAAGCCCACACTACGATGCTATAGACACTATAGCAGCTAATAGTACAGATGTGTCAGTAGTTGCTGGCAGCATAGTTGAGGTTACTACTGTTAGTAATAGTATAGATGACGTAAGTAGGTATGCAGATACATACTACCCACCTAGTGAAACTGACCCATCTACAAGACCAGATGGTAGTGCTACTGTGGTAGGGGATATGTACCTAAATACGTCCTCAGATGCTAGCTTAAAAGGGTTACGATTATATGACACAGATGGTTGGAGAGCAGCTGGTACAGTTATTAATGGTACTAGTGTAAGACAAGTGTTCACTGCAACTGCTGAGCAAACAACATTTAATATTACTGGTGGGTATGATGCAGGATTTGCTGATGTGTACCTAAATGGTAGAAAGCTAGAGAATGGTGTAGATGTTGATACTAGTAGTGGTGCAGATATTGTATTAGCTGTTGGTGCTTCTGCTGGTGACATAGTTGATGTTGTAGCTTATGGTGCATTTGTATTAGATGATCATTACACTAAAAGTGAAGATGATCAGCTACTAGATACAAAAGCAGGTTTAAATGGTAGTGCTACTCAAACTTTTAAAGTTGCTGATGCAGTTAATGCTGATGAAGCTGTAAGTAAAGCTCAGATGGATAGTGGTTTAGGCAATAAAGCTGATAAAGCAGATGTTATAGGGATAAATCAAACTTGGCAAAATGTTTTAGCAAGTAGAAGTGATAATGTTACATATACAAATTCAACTGGGAAACCAATAATGGTTGTAGTTTCATATAATGCTTCTTCTAATGGTATTGATGAGTTTTATGTAAATGGAGTGAAAATCGCAAGTAATGTTCTTCCCGATGGTGAAGATATAACAATGACTTTTATCGTTCCAGATGGAGATACATACAAGGCAAATACTTCTAATTCTTTTAGAAGCTGGTTTGAATTAAGATAAAGGGAACAGTATGAATTACTTTAAAAATGATAAAAATGAGGTGTTTGCTTATGATGATAAGCAAATAGAACAGGGATATGGTGAAGACTTAGAATTCATAACAGATGCACAGGTTAGAAGTTTTAAATTGTTTGGTATTTGGGACAAAACCGAACAAGAAATATTGGATGAAGAAAATAGACTTGAAATACAAATACAACAAAAAGCTTTCAATGGTGCAATCCAAAATCACTTAGATACTAAAGCTCAAAGTCTTAGGTATGACAACATAAATGCTATTGGTAAATATGTTGGTTATATAAATGACTTTCAATCTGAAGCCGAAGCACTGGGTGCTTGGGCTAGTTCTTGCTGGGTAGTAGCTGGTCAGATTGAGGTTGATGTTCAATCAGGTACTAGGCCTATGCCGACAGTAGATGAGGTACTAGCTGAGCTTCCTACTTATTAGTATGAATTGTTGTACCTTATATCCAGACGGGGAGTGGAGTAGTTGTTGTTGTATGCATGATAGAAGGTATGAGAATAAAAGAATTAATAGAGCACAAGCAGATGAACTTCTGTATAGATGTGTTCTAAGAAAATCTAATAAGATTAATGCTACAATAATGTGGATAGGTGTAAGAGCCTTTGGGTGGTACTTCTATAGTAAGGCTTAGGCTAGAAATAGCTTTGCCTTCTAGGTACCTTAAAATGACTATTACAAGCATATAAGGAGAGAGTAATAATGGAAGAGGAATTGTTTAAGTTTATTAAGAAGTATTGTGATGAGAATACAATAAATACACATAAGTATTTTAATTATTATACTTGGTTAGATAAGAATAAAGAAGAAGTAATAGGTTTCATCTCTTTCTTTCCATTAGAAGATAGGGAGTATGATGTAGTAATATCTCATAATAAAGATAATAAATATAGTAAACCTCATTGGAGAACTTTAATTACATTACTTAAGGATAGAAGTAGGACTATTATAATAGATAGTGATAGTAATAATAAAGTACTACAAAGAATATGTAGTAGTAATGGAGGGTACTTTAATGGAGACACTATGATATATAAAGGAACATACAAAGGTAAGGAGAAATAAGATGATACAATATGCAGCAGCAGGTGGTATGGCAGCTTTCAGTATGTTTGCTGAAGCAGATAAACAAAAGAGAGCGGCAGAACAAGCAGACCAAGCAAGACTATTAGAGATTGCAGGGGCTCAAGCAGCATATGCATCTCAAGAAGCAGCTACTACCTTAATGAAGTCAGTTAATAGAGAACAAACAGATAATGCTATTAATGAAGCACTAAGGGTAGGAGCCGCTAAAGAGAGAGAGGTAGGAGCCGAGATTGAGAAAGCTACTAGTACATCTTTAGCTTCATCAGAAGGACTTACTTCAGGTAGGAGCAAAGGAAGAGAGATGGCAGCCTTACAGATAGAAGGAAATAAGGCACTAGCTAGAACAGAGAGTGAAACTACTAGTACGATTAATAGCTTAGTAGATGCTAAAGATAAATCAGAGAATGATTTAAATGTACAACTATGGAATGCTTGGGAAGATATGGCTACTGTATTGACCACACCTAGTAATGTGTATGAAGGGAATAGTATGGACATACTAAGTGCAGGATTAAGTGGTGCCTCTACAGGACTATCCCTAGGTAGTGCACTAGGAGGAGCAAGTACAGCAACTAAAGCAGCACCAGTGCAAGGGCCTGTAAGGTCTGATGGTTATTTATAAGGAGAGATAATATGGGATTAGATATGAAATTTGGAGTTAATACTAGTACTATTACTCCTACAGATAGTGGTAAGACTAAAGCAGATAGAGCAGTAAAAGGTCTTATATCGAAAGGTACTGGACATAAAGACTATGCTAAAGTAGTAGGAGAAGCCCTAGGATTAGCCGGAAAGTATAAACAAATAGAAGAAGTGTCAAATGCTAATCAAGCTAAAGCAGACTGGATTAAGTTTAGCACATCAGAGCAGTATTTAAGTGCCAGAAAAGAAGATAGAGCTAGTCTGCTAGAGTCACAATATAAGTATATTGCAGATAAGCCCACCTCTTATACAGACTCATTTCTTGGCTATTCAGCAGGAGAATACTCTACTCAATTTGAAAATAGACTACAGTCTGAAGCAGATAACTACTTAAATGCAGCACCAGCAGGGCATGAAGCTTGGGCAGCTAGACCAGAGAATACCGATAAAGACCCTTCAGAGTTTGTGGCAGAGTACAATAAGCTTAATAGCAGAATGGGCCTAGTTAATATTAATAGGGCATTAAGTATTTCTACTATAAGAAGAGCAACAGATATTATTAAATTAGCAGAGCCTTCAAGAAAAGGCCTACAAGCAGCAGAGGAAGAAGCAGAAGAAGTAATGCATCCTTTCCAGTCTCCTATGTTTTTACAGACTAAGGAGAAGAAAGGTAAAGAGGCTTATACATTAGAGAAGAATAAACTTAAGGGTGCGATACAAGCTAAAGAGAGAGAAATAAAGGCTAAAGCACTAACTAAGGTAGAACTAACTAAAGACTCTAAGAACCCCCAAGTACTCAACCAATACTTAGACATGCCAGATGGTGACACATTCTTTGATGCTTACGGAGATAAAGCAGAACAGAAGCAGAATGACTATAGAAATACATATGGTATATATGAGGAAGCCAGACAAAAGTCTTATGTATTTAACCCAGCAGAAACTACAAATTGGGGACAAGAGAATAAGATAACTAAGCAAGCATATCAAGAAGCATTAGATTACAGTATTATTTCTTATATGAATAATGGTGATATGGTTGGAGCAGGGGAGATGATTAAAAACCAAGGAAGTGTAGATAGTAAAAGGCTAGCAAATACAAGACAAGCAATTAAGTCTAGTATGAATACTGATGATATTGGTAGTACATATGGACAATTAATGAAGCTTATGGTAACAGACTCTTCAGCATTTAATGCACTATTTCCAGACCCTAAAGAGAGAGGTAAATACTTAGCACTATCTCCTATGTCTCTAAAAGAAAATCTAAGCTTACAGGATACTTGGAAGTATATCAATGGTACTCCTAGTATTACACCAGATATGCAAACTAGAACTGAAAAGACTGAACTAAACAATATGGTGCATAACCATAAAATACCTGTAGGACTTAGAAAAGAGATTGAAGTAATGTATTATACAATGTCTTCTTATGGACAAGAACATAGTGATATTATTGACTCTATAAACACCTACTTAAAAACAGACCCATATAAACTGGACTTATCACTATACTCTAGTAATCAGCAAGATGTAATGATGGATGCTTTGGATACAATGAAGATTAATCCTGATGATATGGTATTTGAGGATGTACATACTGGAACTATATATGGCCAAAGTGTAGATGGCTTTAAAACTAGAATGATAGACAAAAAAGGCCTAGATGCCTACACAAATAGAGTAAGTACTATACTTGAATATAATAGGAAACACTGGGCTAAGGCTGGTTTTGAAAATACTATGGATACTACTAGTACTATAGTTGGGAAGGCAACTGATTATGGTAAAATATATGGAGAGGATGTAGGTAAGTACTTACTAAATACAGCTGATGCATTGGACTATTTATTTAGAACTGAACTAGATAGAGATGGGAACATAGTAGAGAGAGAGCCTTGGAAACCTAAATATGAATTAGAGAGTTTTAAGGGTGATAAGAATATTGTTAAATCTTTAGAAAATCTAATAGGAGTAGTAGGTGAAAGATATAAACTAGATACTGAAGAAAGTGCTAAGAAAGCACAAGAGATTATATTAGCAACTATAAAACAATTCCCAGATATAGACCCTATTGAAGCATCTATAAAAATATTTACTAATCAAGAGTTCCCTTATACATCAGAGGAGTTCAAAGGAACTGAGAGATTAGAACAAGAAGCTGTGAATACTAAGCTTAAGAAGTCTAAAGATACATTAGCTTTTCAGCTTACAAATGATGTTACTCCTACTACCTTTGAAGAGTTAGATAGTATAGGAGAAAGAGGAGAAGATGGTATGTTACTTGATGCTATATATACAACAGATGAACAAGGGAATGAGTTACCAGAAGGAATAATAAGAAAACTAGGTAAGTATTATAAAATGAATTATTAAAGGAGAGAGATTATGGAGGAAGAAATTACTACAAATACTGTAGAGAATGAAGAAGGAGTTACAAGCACAGATATATTTAATGTATCTAATCCTTACTTTGGTGTTAAGTATCATACAGGTTTGGATAATTTTAATCCTTCAGAGAAATCTTGGAACCCTAATGAGACACAATGGGTTAAAGACCTTTCATTTGATGACAAGTATGCAGTGCTAAGAGCTAATTCTGAAGAGTATGCTAAAGAAATATTAGATAGAAGAAGACTTTATGATGAGTCTTTCAATAAAATAGTAGAAGAAGATAGTATATGGACAGATGCGAAAATGTTAGGTGCCTCTGTTGTGGACCCTTTTATGGTAGTACCGATTGGAGTAACATCAGCAGCAACTAAGACTGCATACACTTTAGCAACTAAGGCCACAAGATTAGCAGCACTATCAGCAGAGAGTGCAGTAGTAGGTATGGCAAGTGTTACAGCAGCAGTAGGAGCTGAAAAAGGTAGTGGAATGGATGGACAAGACTATGGAACTATGAACCTATATGCTGCTCTATTATCAGGAGGACTTCCTTGGGCAGGTAGTATACTGTCTGGAGGATACTCTACTGCTAAAGTAGCTAAAGGGATGACAACAGACCCTAAGAACTTTATAGCTCTTACAGGGGAACTTACAGCAGAGAAGATAGGAGGGACACAACTTAGGACTATGTATACTAGATTTATGCCTGATGTACTTCAATCAGATGTTACATTTACTGCTTCATCTAATAATGAACTAGTTACACTAGTGTCTAATAGAATAGACTCTCCTCCTATGGCAGTTGTAGATAGAAATACAGGGGAACCAGTAGCTATTGGAACAACAGGGCAAGACTTTAAACAGAAGTTCTTTGGCAGACAGAGAATGGCACTAGGGGATATTAGAGGACTGTATGCTGAGTCTACTATAGATGATTTAGATACATTCTATGTTGAAGTAGGAAAGACAGTCAGAGATAGAGCTAATAGACAGGAGAACTCTGTATATGAAGAACTTAATGATGCTATAGCTTTCACTAAACAAGAAGCTAGAAAAGCTAAAAGGGAAGAACTCAGGGCTTTTAAAGAGACTAACCCAACTAAGAAAGAACTAAAGAAATATAAGAAAGAGTTAGATACTAGAATTAATGAAGAGATACAGCAAACTATTGATACTAGAAAAGAAGAACTATACTCTGTACATCAATATGATTTTGAGCACAGTGACCCTAAAGTAAATGAAGCTGCTAAAAGAATTGATACTTACTATAAAGAAGTATTAGAGCAGGGTAAGGGACTTAAAGTACATGAACTTAGTAATATAACTACTAATAGGCACTATATGACTAGGATATTTGACTTTCAAAAGATTAGAGAAATTGATGATAATATCCTGATAAATAGAATAACTAAAGCACTTAAATCTCATGTAGCTAATAAAGGAGAGACAGAGAAAGCTATAGCTACAGCAGCTAAAGACATAGGCAGTAAGTTAAAGAAACTAGACTATGATAGAGAGTATGCTGATTATTCTTTTATGGTTCCTAAAGAACTAGGTGCTAGTGCATTCTTTAAAGCAAGAAAATATAAACTAGATGAAAGAGAACTAGAAGACTTACTTGTTACTAATATAGAAGATGTAGTAGGACAGTATTCTTACTCACAAGCAGGAGGCTTTGCAGCTAATCATGCCTTCCCCGAATTACAAGGAGTTCCTAGAGCAGAACAGATAGATACTTTTAATAAACTGTATACTGAAGAACTTAGAAAATCTGGTGCATCTCCTAAAGAATTAGATGGATTAGAGAATATGTTTAAAGATATGCTTGGTACATTTAGAATAGCATCAGATAGTAATAGTGCAGTATGGAAAGGTACAAGAATTATGAACTCTATTAACTCACTGACATATGGTGGGGGATTTGTTCTTAATACAGCATCAGAACTTGGAGGACTATTACTAGATGGTAGTGTCCATAATGTTATGAAAGTAAGACTAGGCTCATTAAAAGAGATTAAAAAGATGTTTACTAATAAGACAATAGAAGACCCTTTAGTTAGAGATTTTATTCTTATGGGGCAGTTTGAGAACTTATTTGAAAATCATAATATGATGAAGATGTCTGATACTGATACTGTATTCAATGTAGGAAAGGTAGAGCATAACCTTAATAAAGGTGTCAGTGAGTTCTTTAAATACACAGGACTTAGAGGAGCCACAGTAGCATTAGAAGCTATGGTAGGGCCTAAAGTAATACATGATATACTAAGCTTTAGTACTAAGAAAGAGTTAACACTAGCTCAGAAGAAGTATATGGCAAGGATAGGCCTTAATAAAAAAGACATGACTACAGTGAGCAGAGCACTAAATAAACATGGTGAGTTTAATAAAAGTGGTAAGATATATGATATGCATCTTGACAAATTTAATGAAAAAGAATTAGACCTTATTACTACAGCAGTTAGTAGAGGAATGAGACATACAGTAATTAAAGGAGATACTACATACTTACCAAGTTTTATGATTAAACCTAATGCCTTCAATAGACTAGTATTTCAGTTCTTAAGATATCCTATGGCAGCATCAGAAACATTGTTAGGAAGAGGGATGGATGAGTCAGCAGCTAGGTGGACAGCAGCTACTATGACTAGTACTTTTATGATGGGTATGGTTATGTGGGGCAGAGAACAGGCAGCGATACAAGCAGGACTAGTAGAGCCTAGAGATGCTAAGTTTGACGGATTTATAGAAGATAGTGATAAAGCTATGAAGCTATTTACAGTTGGTTTAGCCAAAGCAGGTACACTAGGAGGTGCTAGTATATTTGCTGACAAGCTTAGTGCAATATCAGGAGTTCCTACACCAGGAAGTGAATATGTAACTAAAGATGTTCTAGGTACATTAGGTGGTGCTACCTTCAGTAGACTTCCTCAATTAAGAAATATATTAGAACCAGTACTTCTCAGAGGAGAAATAAATAATAGAGGGCAATGGAATGCACTGAAAGGACTTATGCCTGGTGCTACAGTACCTCTAGTTAATGAGTACTTACAGTCACAGATAAAGGAGAATACATACTAATGGGTAAAAAAGCAAACTTAGATAAGTTACAGGATTTACATAGGTATATAGCAGAGTATTATATAGAAGCAGCAACATCAGATGAAGAACTATCATCAGGTACATTAGCTGCTATTAATGCTTTTCTAAAGAATAATGATATTACAGTAGATGTACTAGAGGATAGCCCAGAGCAAAGCCTATCTAATAAGCTACAATTATTAGTAATGGAGAAAGAGGAGGCACTTGGATAATGGCAATAACATATACAGACTTTGTAAATGGAGATACACTACTAACTATTAGAGAGAAACTAAATACTTTTAATAATAGTGTAGTAGGAGAAACAGCAACACTAGCATCAGACATATTAAGCAATACAGGGGGTATTAATGTTAATACTGCTAATATAGCTACTAATACAGCAGACATATCTACTAATGCATACAATATATCCCTAAATAATAGTAGTATAACAGACAACACTAATAGGTTAGTAGAACTAGAAAACTTTACACTATACACTTTTAATACAGTTAATGATGTAACTATTGTAGATAGCACATACGAACAAGTAAATCAAGTAAGTCTTACAGAACTAGCAGGAGGAACATATGAGGTTAAGCTCTCTCAAGTATACTCTTTAGACTCTAGTACTACTAGTGCTTTCTTTAGATTTAGTCTAGATGGTGGAGGCACTTGGGTAGAAATAAGAAGAGAACCTAAGGATAATACTGATAACTTAGATATGACTATGTTTGTGCCTATTAATGTAGCAGATGGAGGAACTCTGAATGTTATTATTGAGGCAAGAAAAGAAGTAACAGGTGATGTATTATTTATCTCTAGTAACTCTATAGTAGTGGAAAGAAAGTTATAGAAGATGGGAAGTAATGAAGAAACAGTCATAGGGACTAAAGTATCAATACTTGTACAAGATTTCCAAAGATTTAGGAAGGAACAAAGAGATGTGAATAATGCTCTTAATGAACATGCTGATGAAGAGAACAAAGTACAGGCAGAGATACTTACTACTCTTAAATGGCACACAATCATAGGTAGTTTTATGATGGGTATACTTATGTATATTCTATATAAATTAGTGGAAGGGTAGAATATGGGATTTTTTAGTAGTATATTTACTCCTGATGTTGCTAGCAAAGCAGTAGATGGAATATATAATGGAATAGACAAAGCATTTTATACAGATGAAGAGAAGGCTGAAGCAGTACAAAAACAATTAGACACTAAACTTAACTTATTGCCTTTATTTGAACCATTTAAATTAGCACAGAGGTATATAGCTTTACTATTTGCATCTAACTTCTTATTGGCTTTCTGGGTAGGAACTTTAATACTATTGTATTTACCTGATAGCTTTACTGAGTATGTGCAACTAGTAGAAGCATTTGGTTTATTCTGGGTTATGGGGGCTATTGTTACTTGGTACTTTACAGGAGGAGTTATTAACAGTATGAAGGATAGAGATAATGCAAAAGGTAAGTGAACACTTCACTAGAGAGGAGTTTGCTTGTAGGTGTGGGTGTGGCTTCAACACAGTAGATGTAGAACTACTAGATATACTAGAGAAAGCAAGAGAGCACTTTAACTCTCCTATTACTATTACTAATAGTTGTAGATGTTATAAGCATAATAAAGAAGTAGGGGGAAGTAGATACTCTAAACACCTACTAGGACAAGCAGCAGATATTATAGTAAAGGACATAAGGCCTTATAAAGTATATGAATATTTTAATAGTACATATCCTGATACATATGGTGTAGGGGAATATGAGGCATTTACTCATGTAGATAGAAGAGAGGAGAAAGCTAGATGGTAGAGGAGAATAACATATGTCTTATACAATAATTAAACCACAATATAGAAAAGCAGATAAGTTTCCTAAGAAGGAATGGGGCATGAGAGGTATAGTAGACCCTGCTTCTTTTGGGGCAGAGAGAGGATTAGGGGGGGAGTTACCTTTAATAGAGTATACTTGGAGTACAAGTGTAGACAGTACAGGTAATAGAGTGTTAGACAATAAACCTAGTGCTGTAGAGTATAGAGCAGACTTATATTTTGGAAAAGGTGTAAAAACAAATGGTACAGACCAAAGTTTTCCTATAAACTGCATAGGTGCAACAACTCTATATGTGTTCAAAGATGGGGTACTTACAACAGAAGATGTAACAGCTATTGACACATACACAGCAGATGAAGAAGTAGTTTACTCAAATGCAATAACAACTTCAAAAGCTTTTACAGATAGTCAAGTAGATTATCTAAGCAAATACCCAGAGAAGTTCTTATACCATGAAAAAACAGTTAATGCTGATGGTAGTGCTACTTGGGAAGCTAAGAGTAAGATACTTACACAAGATGAACTAAATAGTGTTGTAGCTCATTTACCTATGTGTGAGACTGATGGTTATGTTCGTGATATGGTTGGGTATAGTGAGGTAGATGTTGGCACAGATAGTGAGTTCGATACTGGTGATAGTTGGGTAACACAAAACGGTGCATCTATAAGTGGAAGTATCCTCCACCTAGCTGATGAAAACTACTCAGGTGCAAATGGTTCATCTTTTGATGCTGAAGTTGGTGATATGTTCTTAGCTTCTATAAAGATTAATTCAATAAATCAAATTAATGGTGGTATATCATTAATAATTAGAAGTCCAACAGTACAGCTAGCAGAGTATAGTTTACCTGTTGGTGAATCTTATTTTGTTTTCACCTCTTCAGAAGAATCTACATTAAGAGTGTATGTGGAGGGAAGTAGTACTTGGAGTGGTACTGCTGAAGTGGAAAGTGTGTATGTAAAAAAACTAACATCAACCTACCCAATAGCAAACTTCACAACATCAGTTAGATACGAAGCAATGAACCTAACATATGGCTTACAAACTTGTTTCTTAGAAAGAGATGAGTTAGGTGTTATAACTGGTGGTAGCTTTGATAGCATTACTTCAAATAGTGTCGCCGATTATTCTATAACTAATAATTTCTCATTGGAAAATGTGACAAATATTGAATTTATATATGAGGCTGATAGTTCCTTGCCAAAGTACAACTACAATAAATTACTATATATAGGTCAAGGTAATACATCATTCTTTAGGATTGAGCGATTAGGTGTAGGTAGCACTTTGTATTCAGAGGTAAATACTCAAAATACTCAACAATATTTTAGTTTTCCAGATGACACACCAATTCACATCAACTATTATATAAATCAAAGTACAGATGAAATTTCATTATTTGTAAATGGTATTATAGTAGGTGATGTTGAGGCTTTAGATGACCCTATAAATACTGAAATATGTGATTTATATTTAATGAATAATAACCATTTAGCAAGAAGTATTATGGGTAATATCAGATTATTCAAAATACATACAACCCCACAAGACCCATTAGAACTATACAATAAAGCAGTTGAAAAAGGATTATTATCATGATAGAAGAACTAAAAGAGGCTTATGATTACATCATAGTGCCTAAAGCAACACTAGATACACCGATAGAGCTTAAAAAGATGCTTAAAGAAGATGGTACATATTACTCAATCAATGAGCTTAGTGATGAGCTAGGAGAGTTTTTTACACCAGTAGATATTATTGATGATAGATTTGTGGCTTTTAGATGGGCTATACCAGCTAACGGAGAAGAAGCATTTATCATTACATATCTTAAATCAAAAGGTTTAGTAGATATGAGAGATAATGGTATTGAAGATGAACTTAACTTTACAGCAGATGAGATTGATTACACAAACTTAAATGGTAATGAGTGTGGTGTGTTTCGTAAGTTTGAGATGAAATATGTTCCAAAGGTTGTAGAGCCTGAAATAGTGGTGTAGATTATGAAAAATTGGAAATCAACACTTGCATTCTTCATATTTGTAGGAATTTATATCTATAGCATAGCAGTAGATAAACCATCGAACATCATCGAAGTAGTTGGGTACATAGCACTCTATAGCTCAATCTTTATGATGTTTCGTAGTGACTTTACTAAAGAACTGCTATCTAAACTCATTGACAACATCAAGATAGGGAGATGATATGATACCAACACTTCCAGTTAGTAAAGAGATGATAGCTGCCATCGTTATGACTATATTCGTCATATCCTTTTATATATACATCGGTGGATTGAAAGATGAAATTGCAGCACTTGAAAAAGAGGTATCTACACTAAAAACAGATGTGGCTTACATAACTCTTGAAAAAACGCGACTAGAAAATGCAATCGAAAAACAAAACGAATATGTTGAACAACTAGAAGCAAACAAAGCACTTGCAATGGCGAAACTCAAAAAGTGGCAAAAGCAAAAGCCAACGATTAAGTATAGAAAAATCACAGAAGTAAGAGAGGTAAAGTCAAATGAATGTAAGCAAATCAAAGACAGTATTAATAATATTCGCAATATTAGTTACTCTGAACTTTAGTGCTTGTTCGTGTAAGCCAGAGATACGATACATAGATAAACCTTATGAAGTTAAAGTGCCAGTAAAGTGTATTGTGCCTGATGCAAACTGTTCTTTCAATCGTGATACAGATACAGAGGTGCTAAGTGCTATGCTTGAATGCATAGTTGATATGAAGCATAATGCCGAGGTGTGTAAATGAAATCAAAATATTTTAAAATTCACGAGTTAGTACCTAAACATATCTTTGAGAAGTATGGTGAAAAAGCTTGGAAGTTTATTAGTAAAGATTTAATAGTTACTATTGACTTGCTAAAAGAACACTTTAACCTTGGTACTGCAACTATCAACAACTACTACTGGAAAGGTAATAGACATTGGAGTGGTTTACGAACACCAAAAAGTCCTGATTATAGTGAAACATCACAACATAGTTTAGGTAATGCAGCTGATATTATCTTTAGCCACTATACTGCTGAAGAAGTTAGAAACTACATCATAAACAA
>Ga0256837_1000269_pt1 | contig 46080 bp, 48 predicted proteins | sample 4562384metaG_FD_185976 | JGI IMG/M metagenome (GOLD analysis project Ga0256837, IMG submission 185976) | Hydrothermal vent microbial communities from Guaymas Basin, Mexico - 4561-384 | ecosystem: Environmental > Aquatic > Marine > Hydrothermal vents | place: Mexico: Guaymas Basin | collected... | reverse complement strand
TCAGAAATTTTACCTCTGTTACCAAAACGTTATAGAGATAAGATTTCTATAGTTGAGTGTGATGATGTAATCTCTATGAGTGATGCAGCAACTGATGCAATTAAACGCAAAGATAGTACAATTTATAAAGCCGTTGAAATGGTAAAAAATGGTGAAGCAGATGGTGTTGTTTCTGCTGGTCATAGTGGTGCAACTATGACATTAGCTACGTTAAGACTTGGTCGTCTTAACGGTATATCTCGTCCTGCACTTATAACTTTTATGCCAACAAAAAATGGAAAAAGAACCGTTGTCTTAGATGTTGGTGCAAATGTTGACTCTAAACCTGAACATTTAGTACAGTTCGCTATTATGGGTAGCTGTTATTCAGAAAATGTTATGCATGTAAAAGATCCTAAAATTGGTCTTCTCGCAAATGGGGAGGAAGAATCAAAAGGGAATGAAGTAACTAAAACTGCATATAAACTTTTGAAAGGTTATAATGGCTTTATAGGAAATGTTGAAGGTGGAGATATTTTCAATGGCTCTTGTGATGTTGTAACATGCGATGGATTTATTGGTAACCTTGTGCTTAAAACAAGTGAAGGGGTGGCTTCTACGATTTCGGGTCTTATAAAAGATTATATTCGTAAATCACCTATTGCCATTACTGGTGCTCTTTTAATGCGAAAAGTTTTTAAACTTCTTAAAAAAGAGATAGATTATGCTGAAATAGGTGGAGCCCCACTTATTGGTATAAAAGGGTGTGCTATTGTAAGCCATGGTAAAAGCAATGCTAAAGCTATGGAAAATGCTATTTACCAAGCTATTGCTTATGTAGATACTGGTGTAAATGAGCACATTTTAGAAAAGTTAGAAGAGTATAAACAAAAGGATATCTAATGGCATATGCAGCATTTCGTTCTATAGGTGCTTATGCACCAGAGAAAATTTTAACTAATAAAGATTTGTCAACTATGGTTAATACTACGGATGAGTGGATAACGAAACGAACAGGTATTAAAGAGCGACACATTGCAGGTGAAAATGAATTTACATCTGATCTTGGAGTGAAAGCTGCTGAGATAGCGATAGAGAGAAGTTGTGTTGCTAAAGAAGATATAGATATGGTAATAACAGCCACTATTTCACCTGACTACTTCTGTATGCCATCCACTGCTACAATCATCTCAACAAAGCTTGGTCTTAAAAATGTAACAGCATTTGATATTTCAGCTGCTTGTACTGGTTTCGTTTACATTCTTTCAATTGCTAAGGCTTTTATTGAGTCTGGAATGAAGAAAAATGTACTTATAATTGGGGCTGAAAAACTTTCAGCTATTACAGATTACACTGACCGTGGGACTTGTATTTTATTTGGTGATGGTGCTGGAGCTGCTGTTATTTCTGCAACTGAAAATAAAGAAGAAGCAATCATTGATGTTCATACTGGTGCAGATGGTGAATATGCTGATCTTTTAATGACACCAAATGGTGGTTCAGGTTCTGCACATGACTCTTTAGATCAAGAAGTAAAAAGTTGCTTTATGCAGATGAAAGGAAATGAAACTTTTAAAGTTGCAGTTCGTACGCTTACTAAAGATGTAAAAGATATTTTAATCGAAAACAATATTAAAAGTGAAGATATTGTACATTTTGTGCCTCATCAAGCAAACTATCGTATTATAAAAGCGGTTGGGGATGCACTAAAGTTACAAAAAGAGCAAATTGTTCTTACTGTAGCAAAGTATGGAAATACTTCAGGGGCTTCTATTCCAATGGCTATTAATGATGTTTATGAGTCTGGAAATCTACAAGCAGGAGAGTTAATGTTACTTGATGCTTTTGGTGGTGGACTTACTTGGGGCTCTGCTTTAGTCCCTTTTTCTCCTAAAAAATAGACACTTTAGGAATTTTTAAGTTTTCTATGCTATAATTTCAACCTCTTAACAAAGAGATGGTGTGCGCTCGTAGCTCAGCTGGATAGAGCACTGGTTTGCGGTACCAGCGGTCACACGTTCGAATCGTGTCGGGCGCACCATAACTACAAAATTTTTATTTCACTATGAAAATCTTGAATTAATCTTACTAAATGTCGCGGAATAGAGCAGTTCGGTAGCTCGTCGGGCTCATAACCCGAAGGTCGCAAGTTCAAATCTTGCTTCCGCAACCAATCATAAAAACTTCAAAAATAATAACTTCATAACAAATAACTCCTTATCGCTTAACTGGATAAAGCAGTCCCCTCCTAAGGGATAGCTCGAGGTTCGAGTCCTCGTGGGGAGACCATCCATCAATTTAACACAACCCAATAGATACATCTCATCCCCTTAATTACGAACTTTAAAGCACTTTGTTGGTTAAGGTATGTTGTCGTAATCTAAACTTTTTAGGGGTACATTCAATTTAAAGAACTCTCTAAATACTTCCTCTAAAGCATTGTTTGGTATATTTACCAATATTCTATGGAATGTTGAACGACATGGTATCTCTATAGTTTTTTTCTTTAGTATCTTTTTCAAGGTTGAATTATTTTTATTGAACTCCATCCAAGAATGTAAGTCTTTAAAAGTTGTATAGCCTTTGAGTATTCCAAAAAGTGTTATAAATATAATCTCACTTAATGGATATATTATTTTGCCCTCATGCTCTCTGAAATCCTTAATATTCCCTAACTGTTTTAAGCGTGCCTTCTTTTGTTTCATCTTCACTGATTATAGCCTTTTTAGCTATCTTACTAGCAAAAAATAATCCTACTTTTTAAAGCTTAATGATTTCTTGGAAAGTATTTGGGATTTCATCGGATTTACCTAGTTTTATTCTAAAGAATATTCTATCACAATAATCTTTAAATCAAGAAAATGTTATAATAATGCAAAATTTATAAAATAAGAATATATATGAAAATAGCATTTATAGGTGATGTAGTAGGGCGACCGGGTCGTGATATGTTACAAAAAAACCTCCAAAGACTTCGTGAAGAAGAACAACTTGATTTTGTTATAGTGAATTATGAAAATGCTTCGCATGGTTTTGGTTTGAGTATGAAAAACTGCAATGAACTGTTTTCTTATGGTATTGATGTGATGAGTGGAGGGAATCACTCTTGGGATAAAAAAGATATCATTCCCTTGTTTGACACACATGAGATACTACGTCCTCATAATTATCCAGAAGAAGTAAGTGGTACAGGGTGTAAAACATATGAGTGTAATGGTGAAAAAATAGCAGTGCTTAACCTTATGGGACACTATGGTATGCCCTATGCTGATAATGCCTTTCGCTGTGCTTTAAGGGAGGTTCAACGGCTAGAGGATGAGGGCATAAAAAATATATTTATTGATTTTCATGCAGAAGCTACAAGTGAAAAGCGTGGAATGATGATGCTTCTTCAGGGAAGAGTAAGTGGGATTATTGGAACACACACCCATGTAAGTACGGATGATTTTCAGATATCTCAAGGGACAGCTTATTTAACAGATATTGGTTTAACAGGGTGTCGTGATAATGTTATAGGAATGGACTCTAAAGTTCCTTTAAAGAATTTCCTTACAGGAATGAAAGGGCATTTTGACATACCTAAAAAATGTAAGGCAATACTTCAAGTAGCTATTATGGAATTAGAAGAGGGTCGTTGTAAATCAGCATATAAAATAAAACAATTTTGTGATGGTCGAGCTATAAAAAGTGAGGCTTGGTTAGAAGATTAAGCCGCTGTTATACGGTAGTAGTTCTCATTTGCAATGTAAGCATTTACCATTTCAGTTTTCATAAGAGACTCCTGTCCTTTTAAGGCTGGTTCAGGAAGTTTTTTATCTACTCTTGGTGTTAAGCTAAGTGTTGCTTTTGGTTTTTGTAAAAATGAGAACATTTTAGAGTTATCTTCATAGGCTACTTTTGCATTTGTTTGCGCATTCACTTTTGTAAATTTTGTTTTTACACCACTTTGTAACTCTTCTTGTAGATCAAGTTGCTGTTTTGTGTTGAGTGACTTATAATCTGAAATATAATTTATTGGAAGTTTACTGTTTATACTCTCTGGTTGCGTAAAGGAAGTCTGTTGTAGTTTTGTGTCAAATGAGTCACTGACTTTTTTAACACTCTCCTGTTTGCTATTTTGTACTTTTTTTGTAGCAACTGTATCAACATACATACTATACGATGAAACAAACATAAGAGACTCCTTTTTTTAGTTACTATTATTATAAAATAAAAGTCCTTAAGAAATTGTAAAGAAATAAAGTTGTTTTATATAAAACCTTAGAAAATATGATAAAATTCTAAAAAAATAAGGAAAAAAAGAATGAAGCATATAGGGAAAGATATATCTAAATTTTTTTTTATTTCTTTTATGATCACTTTTCTTTTTTTTGATTTTAGCCTTTATATATTCTTAAAAGAGTCTACACCTTTTCTTTTTTTAGTAATTATAACACTTCTTTCACTCTCCTTTATATTCACTGCTTCTTGGTATCTATCACATAAGATAGGGAAGGATATGAGAGCCTTAAAAAATTATACAGAGGAGATTTCAGAATCTAAAGAGTATAAGTCAAGTATAAAAATAGAGTATTACTTTGAATTTTTAGAGAGTGCTATTTATCTTAAAAATATAGCAAAACGGCTCTCTCAAAAAGAGAAAAAAACTTTAAAAAAATAGCAAAATGCAATATTTTTTCATCTCTCTTAAAATTTTTGATATATTTCTGAAAATCAAAATAAAGAGTTACCATGAAGGATTTTCAGGCTATTATAAAAGAGTTAAAGGCATACTTGTTTAAAGAAAAAAAAAGTAAAGTACTTGATAAGGATGTCGCAATTTTGTTAGATATAAATCAAGCAAGGTTTGCCACGATAAAGAAGCGTAATGTAACTCCTTATGAAGATATACTTCTTTTTTGTGAGAAAGAACATATGGATGCTAATGCACTATTCTTTAAACAAAACATATAAAAGCAGTACGTTTAATATAAATAGAGTAAAATAACATTACAAATAAAATATGCACAAAGCATAAGACAAGGAAACTCCCTTGGGATATAAAATATTAGTAACAAATGATGATGGTTATGAAGCAAAAGGCATTCTCTCTTTAGTAACTGCTTTAAAAGAGTTAGAAGATGTAGAGGTAACGGTTGTTGCTCCTGCAAATGAGAAATCTGCTTGCGGACACTCTTTGACACTTACTCGTCCACTACGTTTTGTGAGTGTGGATGACGATTTTTATAAACTTGAAGATGGAACACCGAGCGACTGTGTGTACCTCTCATTGTCTGCTCTTTTTGAGGATGAAAAACCAGATCTTCTTGTAAGTGGTATAAATCGTGGTTCAAATATGGGAGAAGATATAACCTACTCAGGAACAGCAGCTGGGGCAATGGAAGGAGTTTTACATAATATTCCTTCTATAGCAATAAGTCAAGTGATGGATTTTTCAAATCCGGATGGTGATTTCTCTTTGGCGCAAAAAACAATTCAAAAAATAGTTACTAAAATAAGAGAAGGAAAATTTCCTCTTCCAAAACGTGAATTTATTAATATAAATATTCCTTCAAAAACTAAAGATGCAGAGATGAAAGTGACATATGCTGGCTATAGATATTATGCTAATGATGCACATCTTCACCGTAATCCAAGAGGGGAAGAGTTCTACTGGCTTGGTTTACACCCTTTGGACTTTGCACCACGAAAAGGGGTTGAGGGGATAAGTGATTATGAAGCTATAGAGGCTGGATATATCTCTATTACACCTATAATGCTCGATTTAAGTGCATATAAATCTATGAGTACCTTAGAAGAGTGGTTATAGCTAGTGGGTGTTTATGACCGTATAGAGTTGTTAGTTGGTGAGGACTTTAGTAAGCTTCAAAATGCAAAAATAATTCTACTTGGTGTGGGTGGTGTTGGTAGTTTTTGCTTGGATTGTCTTTACCGTAGTGGTGTGAAAAATATAACTATAGTTGATTTTGATACCTATGATGTAAGTAATCAAAATCGTCAGATGTGGTCAGAGTTGCATGAGAAAGAGTTAAAAGTAGAAGCACTGCAAAAGCATTATCCTGAGATAGAAATTATAAACTATAGGGTAGATGATGAGTGGGTTTGGGCATTTGACTTTGAACCTTATGATCTTGTACTTGATGCTATTGATGATAGAAATGCAAAATTAGCACTTGCACAGAAGTGTTATAAAAAACTTATAAGCTCTTTTGGTGGTGCAAAACGCATGGATCCTACAAAGATAAAAGTAGATGATATTTGGAAAAGTTATGGAGATCGCTTTGGTTCAAAAATACGATATGAATTAAAAAAACGAGGCTTTAAAAAGAAATATAAAGTGATATTCTCTTCAGAAGAGGCAAACATAAAAGAGAAAGGTTCTTTTATGGGAGTAACTGCAACTTTTGGACTGATTATGTGTGGTGAAGCTATGAAGAAAATAAGAGGAGTGAAGTAGTTGTTTGATTTTTTAGATAGTGATTGGTTTAATATAGGTTTAGAAGTTGTTTTTGTCCTCCTTATAAGTTATGACTTGAAGAAGTATTTTGATACTCGTAAACGTGAATACATTGTCAATATTGTTTTAACCATAGGTTTTGCAGTTTGGACACTTTATCCTTATTATACTTCTTATGTAGGATGGGAAGAGAGTCAAAAAAAACTTTTACTTAATCATTGTGACACAAGTAAAGATACAAAACTTTGTAAGTGTATAGATGAGGCACTTTTTAAAGAGTATACATATGTAGAGTATGATGCTATAGATAAAAATGCAACAGAATTTACTGAGTTCTTAAAAGATACAAGAGAAGAGTGTAATGATAGTGGATGGTTTTGATGTAAGTTCTCCTCTAATTTGTGAGGGTCTTATTGGTGATGGATGTGGTGGTGGTCGTATTTTTTTTATGCAAGAAGATTCTCTATGTGTTTATGATCCTATAACAAAGGATATTTTGGTTCTTTTAAGTAGTCTTGAAAATATTGAAGAGATCTCTAAAAAAGGGTGTATTATTAGTTTAAGGAGTAGTACAAAAGAAGTCTTATTTGATCTTTCGACTATTAGATAATTTTATAGCAATGATAAGTCCCTCTAAGCAACTCTAAAGATGGCTTTTGATAAAGTGACATAACTACTCAAAGGAGTCTCTAAAATGATAAAAACAAAAAGTAAACTACTGCTCTCGTTGATGTTTCTTACAACATTATTGATGGCAGAACCTGTTGATAGCGATTCTGATGGAGATGGTGTAATTGATTTTATTGATGGTTGTTTAAAGACACCTAAAGGATATGTGGTTGATAAAGATGGGTGTGAACGTTACTTTATAATTCATGCTAATTTTAAAAATAATAGTTTTGAGGTTTCTGATGCACTTGAAGCAGATATAAAAACATTTGTTGCATTTTTAAAAAACCGTCCACAACTACGTGTAAATATTATTGGACACTCTAGTAGAACACCTGTCAGTGGGGATGCTTATAACCTAAGACTCTCAAAGTCTAGGGCAGATACATTTAAAAAAGAGATAGTTAAACGAGGAATTGCAGCAGATAGAATAGAGACAGAGGGAAGAGGCTTTCACGAACCGATGTATAGCAATGATACACAAGAGGGAAGAGATAAAAACCGTAGACTTGAGATAGAGTTTTTATATGAGAGTTTTTAAAAAAAAATAATTACTAAGGATAATATATGCAAAATATAGAACCAATGACACTATTTGGCTATGAAAAATTACAAGCAGAGGTAAAAGATCTCAAAGAGGTAAAGCGTCCTCGTTGTGTTAAAGATATAGAAGAAGCACTTGAACATGGAGATTTAAAAGAGAATGCTGAGTACCATGCAGCAAAAGAGATGCAAAAAAATATAGACAATCGTTTAGCAGAGCTTCAAGATATTTTAGGAAAAGCACAAATAGTTGACCCAACGGAATTAGAACACTCAAAAATTAGTTTTGGTTCAACTGTTCGAATGACAGATATGGACACAGATGAAGAGGTGACTTATACTATAGTAGGTGGATGTGAATCAAATCCAGATAGAGGGCTTATCTCTTTTAACTCACCACTTGCAAAACAACTTTTAGGAAAAGAGGAGGGAGATGAGGCAAAAGTACGTCTTCCTGGGGGTGAAAAAGAGTTTGAGATAGATGAGGTGAGATACCAAGAAATAGTTTTTGAGTGTCACTAAAAATGGCTAATAAAAAAATTAATGTAGGTGTTGTTGGTGCAACAGGTTATACGGGTTTAGAACTTGTGAAAATGTTACTAGCACATCCCTCTTTTCATCTTAATTATATAGCAAATTCTGAGGGTGGTACAACTATTAATAGACTGCATCCTTCTTTAAATGGTGTGTGTGAAGATGAAGTTGTAAAAGCTGATGTTGATGAAATAGCAAAAAGTTGTGAACTTGTTTTTCTTGCCGTACCTCATAAAACAGCAATGGTCTATGTAAAACCACTTATATCTTTAGGGCTTAAAGTCGTAGATCTTTCAGCAGATTATAGATTAACACAAGAGATTTATGAAGAATTTTATGTGCCACATACTGATATTGAAAACTTAAGTCATGTTGTTTATGGTCTCCCTGAAATGTTTCGTGAAGAACTTAAATCAGCAAAACTTGTAGCAAATCCAGGATGTTTCCCAACTTCAGCAATACTTGGCTTACTCCCATTTCTTTCCAAACGTCAAGAGAATACACCCATAATTATTGATGCAAAAACAGGGGTAAGTGGTGCTGGTAAAAAACTAAGTGATGTGACACATTTTGTTAATGTAAACGATAACCTTTTCGCTTATAATCCACTCCTTCATAGACATGCTCCCGAAATAGCACAAAAACTTGGAGTCTCTTTTGATGAAGTAAATTTTGTGCCTCATTTAGTGCCACTAACTCGTGGTATGATAAGTTCGATCTATCTTCAGGTTTCAGGGGAATTTGATGCACAAACACTACTCCAAGAATTTTATAAAAATGAAAAAAATGTAAGGGTAAGCAGTGTTCCTGTAGATATGAAAAATGTAGCAGGAACAAATTTTTGTGATGTTTATGTCAAACGTAAGGGAAATATGCTCTTTATTTCAAGTGCTATTGATAATCTCATGCGTGGTGCTTCAAGTCAAGCACTTGTAAATGCAAACTTAATGATGGGATTAGAAGAAAATGAGGGAGTACCAAACATAGCTTATGTCCCATAAACTAGAAATTTTAGAAGGTGCTTTGATTATTACAGATGCACACTATTCGCATTTACGACCAGAACTACTCTCTCTTATAAAAGATATTAGAGTTAAAAAGATAGAAGCAACACAACTTATTCTCTTAGGTGATGTCTTTGATTTACTTTTTGGAACTATTTCGTATACATGTGAAAAAAATATAGAGATGATAGCACTTTTAGAAGAAATAAATCTAGAAATTGAGATTATATTTTTAGAAGGTAATCATGACTTTAATCTAAAAAATGTCTTTTCAAATGCAAAAATCTATCCTTTTAGTATGCAACCTCTCCTTTGTTCCTTTAAAGGGAAGAGTGTTGCACTCGCTCATGGTGACTTTGATCTCCCTTTTAGTTATCAACTTTATACAGCTGTTATAAGAAACTTTTTCGTTTTAAAAATTCTTAACTTTATAGATAAAAAAATAGGAAATATGATTATACAAAAAGTGGATAGATATTTAAACAAGAAAGATGATTGTAAAGAGTTTAAAAATTTTGAAACATATATATTGCAACGTAAACTTCAAAAGTATCAGTGTGACTATTTTGTAGAGGGACATTACCATCAAAATAGAAGGTTTGATTTTGATACATATAAGTATATAAATTTAGCAGCTTTTGCTTGCAATCAAAGATACTTTATAGTAAAATCATCTAAAGATAGAGAATTAATTATAGAAGAAAACTCTCATAAGGAGATGTAAAGAATGGATGATAATTCCTTAAAGGTAGGTTCCAATGAGATGGAACTTGTAGATTTTCGTATACAAAAGCAAGAAGAAGATGCTGTATATGAGGGTATTTACGGTATAAATGTATCAAAGGTACGTGAAATTATTCGTGTCCCTGCACTTACCGAACTTCCGGGTACTCCAGAGTTTATTGATGGTATATTTGATCTACGTGATGTGGTGATTCCTGTTGTAAACCTTGCCAAATGGATGGGGATTGTGGAGCCTGAAGATGCTAGAAAAAATTCGAGAATTATTATTACAGAGTTTAATAATGTTCTTATCGGATTTGTTGTGCATGAAGCAAAACGTATTCGAAGAATAAACTGGAGTGACATAGAACCTGCAACTTTTATGAGTGGTGTAGATCCACTAGAGTCTAATAAAATTACAGGTGTTACAAAAATAGAGGGGGATAATGTTCTTCTGATCTTAGATTTAGAGGCAGTTGTCCAAGACCTTGGTCTTTATGAACCAGATGTGGATAATATTCCTCAAGAGTTAGAGACTTTTTCTGGTTTAGCACTCATATTAGATGATAGTTCTACAGCTAGAAAAATTGTAAAAGAAGCTCTACTAAAAATGGGATTTCATGTCGTGGAAGCTATGGATGGAGAAGAGGGACTTGCTAAATTGAATGAGCTCTATAAAACATATGGGGAAAATCTCTCAAATAATTTAAAAATAATTATTAGTGATGTTGAAATGCCTAAAATGGATGGTTTCCATTTTGCTGCAAATGTGAAAGAGGATCCAAGATTTAGTAATATACCTATAGTTTTTAACTCTTCGATAAGTGATCATTTTAGTGAAGATAGAGGAATAGAAGCTGGTGGAGAAGCTTACTTAGTGAAGTTTCAAGCGAGTTCATTTTATGATGAAGTAGCACGTGTTGTTCGTGCACATATGAAAGAAGGAGTGTAAATATGGATGAGTTTCAAGAGATACTACAGGATTTTTTAGTTGAGTCATTTGAACTTGTAGAAAAATTAGATGAAGATTTAGTTGAGTTAGAGAACAACCCCGAAGATTTAGAGTTATTAAATGGAATTTTTCGTGTTGCGCATACTGTAAAGGGAGCATCATCATTTCTTAATTTTGATGTTTTAACACATCTAACACATCACATGGAAGATGTTTTAAATAAGGCACGACATGGAGATCTTATAATTACTCCAGATGTAATGGATGTAGTTTTAGAATCTATAGATCTTATGAAAGCACTTCTTGAGACTATACGAGATACTAGTACAGATGCTGGTATTGATGTTTCTGCTTGTGTTGTAAAGCTTGATAAAATTACAGGTGGTTCTGGAGATGTTAAAACTCCCGTAGTAGTAGCTGCTGAACCGACTCCTGTAGTTGAAGAAGTTGTAGAAACTCCTGTTGGGGATGATGAACCAGATTATGACAGCATGAGTCCTGATGATCTTGAAGCAGAGATTGAAAAACTTTTACAAGAGAGACAAGCTGAAGATAAGGCAAAACGGAATGCGAAACTTGCTGCAGGTGAGAGTGTATTAGCTGCCCCACCTGAACCGACGGAAGAAGCTTCTTCTGCGAAAGAAGAGCAAAAAGCTGCTCCTAAAGCAACACCTCCTCCCGTGGCACCAACTCCTGCACCAGTAGTAGAGAAGAGTACACCAAAAGAAGATCCAAAAGCAGCAGCACCAGCTAAACGTGCACCTGCAACAGTTGAGCAAACTATTCGTGTGGATGTAAAACGGCTTGATCATCTTATGAATCTTATAGGTGAGCTTGTACTCGCTAAAAATAGACTTATTAAAATTAATGATGATGTTGAAGAGCGTTATGAGGGTGAAGAGTTTCTTGAAGAACTTAATCAAGTTGTAAGTATTGTTTCTCTTGTAACAACTGATCTTCAAATAGCAGTTATGAAAACACGTATGCTTCCTATTGGAAAAGTTTTTAATAAATTTCCTCGTATGATCCGAGATCTTTCACGTGAACTGAATAAAAAGATAGATCTCGAACTCGCCGGTGAGGATACAGAGCTTGATAAGTCTATAGTTGAAGAGATTGGTGATCCTCTTGTTCACATCATTCGTAACTCATGTGATCATGGTGTTGAGACTCCAGAAGAGCGCCTTGCAAAAGGAAAAGATGAAACAGGGATTATTGGTCTAAAAGCATATAATGAAGGGAATCAAATTGTTATTCAGATAGATGACGATGGAAAAGGGCTTGATACTGATATGCTAAAAAATAAATCTCTTGAGAAGGGAATTATTACAGAAAAAGAAGCTGACTCTATGACTGAGAAAGAGGCCTTTGGTCTTATTTTTAAACCAGGGTTTTCAACTGCTTCTGCTGTTACAAATGTAAGTGGTCGTGGTGTTGGTATGGATGTTGTAAAAACAAATATTGAGAAACTGAATGGTATTATTGACATAGATTCTGAGCTTGGTGTTGGAACATCTATGAAGCTTAAAATTCCTTTAACACTTGCTATTATTCAAGCTCTTCTCGTTGGTGTTCAGGAGGAGTATTATGCTATTCCTTTAGCATCTGTTTTAGAGACAGTAAGAATATCAAGAGATGAGATTTATACTGTTGAAGGTCGCTCCGTTATGAGACTAAGAGATGAAGTTTTATCACTTGTCCATATAGGTGATATTTTTGAAGTAGAGCGTATTTTAGATGCAGGAGAACATGCTTATGTTGTTGTTCTTGGACTTGGAACGAGTAAACTTGGTCTAATCGTAGATACTCTTGTTGGGCAAGAAGAGATCGTTATTAAGTCTCTTGGAGATTATCTCAAAGGTATTGAGGGTATTGCAGGGGCTACTATTCGTGGTGATGGTGGTGTTACTTTAATCGTTGATGTTGTTGCACTTATGCAGATGGCAAAAGATGTGAAATCTGCACCAATGGCAGATACATCTTCTGCAGCAGCTATAACAGAGAAAACAAAGCCAAGTGATTATACTATTATGATAGTAGATGATTCTAAAACCGACAGAACAATTATGCGCAAAGCATTAGAACCTATGGGTGTGACACTTGTTGAAGCGAGTGATGGGCAAGAGGCACTTAGTATTTTAAAAGCAGGTGAGCATAATTTTGATGCCATGCTTGTTGATATAGAGATGCCTAGAATGGATGGGTATACTTTAGCTTCGGAGATTAAAAAGTATAATAAATACAAAAATCTACCTCTCATTGCAGTAACATCCAGAACAGGTAAATCTGACCGTATGCGTGGTGTTGAGTCTGGAATGGTTGAGTATATTACTAAACCATACTCGGCAGATTATCTTTCAAGTGTAGTTCAAAGAAATGTTAACTTTAAAGCGGAGTTCTTATAATGAGTGATAAATTAAAACAGATAATTAATAAGCAGGGTGATCAGCAAAATGTAGAAACTGATCAGTTAGATGATATTGTTCAGCTTGTAGGTTTTGTAATTGGAGAGGAGGAGTATGCTATTCCTATTCTCTCTATTCAAGAGATTATTAAACCATTTACTTGGACAAGAGTCCCTCAAGTTCCCTCTTGTGTTCTTGGTGTATTTAATCTTCGTGGTGCTGTGATACCACTTATAGATCTACGTGCTAAGTTTGGACTGCAAACAAAAAATCAGTCTGAAGAGACACGTTTTATAGTGATGCGTCATGGTGATGATGTCGCTGGATTTGTGATAGATAGACTTACTATGGCTATTCGTATTAAAAAAGCAGATATCGGACCAGCTCCAGATACTGTTAATGGTGATGATACCATTATAGAAGGTGTAGGAAAACAAGCCGATAAAATTATTACAATTTTAAAAGTAAATAAACTACTTGAGAGAGATTTTTAATTAGTTTGTTATGGATAAAAACTTAAAAATTCAGATCAAAAATAATCAGCTTTCACTAGAATTCTCTGGTGAGCTGACACTCTATACTCTCTCTCAGTGTGAAAAACAGCTGCAAAATTTAAATTTTCAAGTTATAAAAGTAATTGTCATTGATTTATATGAAGTTACTTTTATGGATACAGCAGGTGCTATTTTTTTAAAAAATTTAGAAAAAAAGTTTATTACAACAAAAAAAGATGTATCTCTGCTCTGTCAAGATACGCAACAGCTTGCAACTTTAAACTTAGTAAAGAAATCAGAGTTAAATAGAAGTTCATATAAAGAGAGTAGAGAAAGAAAGCATTTTGTAAAAGCATATTTAGAAAAAGTATATAGTTATTATATAGGATTTATATCTTTTATAGAGTTCTTCGGACAACTTTTCGCTACAAAATTGTACTATTTAAAATCTTTAAAAAATATACGTTTTAAAGAGATAGCTTTTGAGATAAATGAGTCAGCAATTAAGGCTATAGGTATTGTTGCTTTAACTAGTTTCTTAATTGGGCTTGTAGTAGCCTATCAATCTGCATATCAGTTAAAACTTTATGGTGCAAATATTTTTATAGTCGATATGTTAGGAATCTCTATATTAAGAGAGTTGGCACCACTTATAACTGCCATAGTTATTGCAGGACGTTCCGGTTCTGCTTTTACAGCACAAATAGGAGCCATGAAGATAACACAAGAGTTAGATGCTATGAAAACTATGGGATTTGATCCTTTTGTCTTTTTAGTTATGCCAAGAATTATTGCACTTATGATAGCACTACCTCTTTTGATTTTTATATCGGATGTTATGGGTATTTTTGGTGGTATGATAGTCTCTAATCTTGATTTAGGTATTACGACTGATCTTTTCCTTGATAGATTTCATGAAGTTGTAGATGCAAAACATTTTTTCATAGGAATTTTAAAAGGTCCATTTTTTGCATTTTTAATTGCAAGTATTGGTATATATAGAGGTTTAATAGTTAGAGATGATACACAGAGTATAGGGCTTAACACAACGAAGAGTGTGGTAGAATCTATTTTTGCAGTGATTATTTGTGATGCACTCTTCTCCATAACATTTACAAACTTAGGAATATAATATGAGTATTATAAGTGTAAAAAATGTAAAAACGATTTTTGATGGAAAAGTAGTCCATAATGGTTTAAACTTAACTGTACAAGAGGGTGAAATTTATGGTTTATTAGGTCCAAGTGGTTGTGGAAAAACGACACTTTTACGTGAGATGGTTATGCTTCAAGAGTTGAGCTCTGGCAGTATAGAGATACTGGGTAAAAAAGTGGAAAGCATAACTATGTCTGATGCACAAAGTTTGAGGCGTCAATGGGGTGTACTTTTTCAGTTTGGAGCACTTTTTTCTTCTTTAAGTATAAAAGAAAATATCTCTCTGCCTCTTATTGAGTTTACAGATTTATCTCAAAAAATGATAAATGAAATTGTAAAATTTAAGATAGATTTAGTAGGATTAAAGCAGAGTGATGCAGAGCTTTTTCCTTCACAAATAAGTGGAGGTATGAGGAAAAAAGCAGGTTTAGCTAGAGCATTAGCCATGGATCCAAAGTTGCTTTTTTTGGATGAACCAACGAGTGGACTTGATCCTATATCTGCAAGAGAGTTTGACTCTCTTATATTAGAATTACGTTCTATGCTTGACTTAACCATTGTTATGGTTTCTCATGATTTACAGTCTATACATGATACATTAGACAGAGTGGCAATTATAGATAATCAAAAGATAGCTTATGAGGGCTCAATTCAAAATGTTACAAGTTCAAAAAGCGAATTTGTTCAGACTTTTTTTAAATAGTGGAGAATATAAATAGATATGAATAATAAGGTAAATTATACTTTTGTTGGTTTTATAGTTTTAGTAGGTATTTCACTGGTTATAGCTTTATCTTACTGGATGCTAAAGCCTGCAGTTGATGAAAATATAAAAAAATATACCATTTTTTTTGATGAGTCTGTTTTAGGACTTAATGTTGATGCTCCTGTAAAGTATAGGGGGATTAATGTAGGAAAAGTAACAGATATGATTATAAATCCAGAAAATACAGAGCAAGTAGAGATTACGATTACCATACTAAAAACAACACCTATCAAAGCAGATACCGTAGCAAAACTTACTTCACAGGGTATAACAGGTCTCTCCTATATTAACCTTAGTTTAGGTTCTCACGATGCAGAGTGTTTAAAAGCAAAAGAGGGAGAAAAGTATCCTGTAATTCATACAATTCCATCATTCTTAAAAAATCTTGAAAGCTCTTTTGGTGATGTCTCGACACATCTTACCTCTACCCTCGTAGGAACAGAAGAACTTTTAGGTGAAAATAATCAAAGAGAGGTAGCCTTACTTTTAAAAAGAAGTGCTAGTATTATGGAAAAACTTGATAGAGCATTAAATGATGAGACCATTAGTCACTTTCAATCTGCTACACGAAATGTAGATGATTTTACTAGAAAGTTAAATCTACTAATGCCTGACATTAATAAAATTTTAGTAGATACTAAGCATTGGGAAGAGAGTACTTCTAAGTCCTTTGACTCTATTATGGAAAGCTATTTAGGACTTGATACTTCTATGGATAAAATTCAAGATGCTTTTCATAAAGGAGAAAAAGATTTTAGAGAGTTAAAAAGTGACTTAATTCCAACTATGAATACCACACTCCTTGAGATTCAAGATCTTATGATAAAACTTGATGAAGTTCTTGAGGGTTATAAAGATAGTCCATCTGATGTTTTGTTTAAAAGTAGAGAGAGTAAAAAAGCTCCAGGAGAAGAGTAAAATGAAAAATATAATATTAATAGGCTTGTTCTTTTTTTTGATGGGATGTAGTGTAAGTGTACCAGCACTTACGGAGTATAGAATAGATCCAATGATTAAAAAAAATAAAGTAACATCAAATCTATGTAAGGATAAAACAATCACCATTGGACAAGTTTTTACAAGTAATAGCTTGATGACAAATCAGATGCGTTATGGATTGAGTGGTTATAAGGAGTACTCTTATACAGAGTCTGAGTGGGCGAATGCACCTAGCAAGTCCATTAGTATTGCTCTTTTGAAATCAGTGAGGGATGCTGAGATATTTAAAAGTGTAAATAGTTACCGTTCACGTGCACGAAATGATCTACTTTTAGAAACGCATGTAGATAGTTTTATGCAGTACTATACAGGTGATAATAATAGTTCATATGTAAAAGTAGTTTTCTCTTTTGCTTTAGTACGGGTTAAAGATGTAAAGGCACTCGATTCTATTGTCATAGAAAAAGAGTTAAGTGTTGATACTTTAAATGCCGAGGGTGGTGTGAAAGCTTTAAATTTTGCACTGAGCGAAGTACTAGTAGAAACAAATCTTTGGTTAAGTGAAGCTTGTAAATGATAAAAGAAAAAGAGTACCTCTCTCGAAGAGTAGCATTTGCAAACTCACTTAAAACAAACTCTATTGCAGTTGTTCTAAGCGCACAGATACAAGTTCGTTCTAATGATACAGAATTTCCTTATAGACAAAATAGTAACTTTTATTACCTTACTGGATTTAAAGAGGACAATGCTGTTCTTGTTGTAAGAAAAGGAAAAAAGAGTGTTGAAACTACACTGTTTATACAGAAAAAAGATAAACTTTTAGAGTTATGGACAGGAAAAAGAGTAGGGGTAAAACGAGCTAAAAAAATCTTCTCTTTTGATGCTGTTTTTGCAGTAGATGATTTTGAGTCAAAGATAAGTGACTTTTTAAAAGTAAGTAAAAATATATACTATGATTTTGATGTGAGTGACAAAAGAGTAGAGTTTTTACTCTCTAGAACAAAGCAGTACGCTTCTCGTGAAAACCTTGCCTTACTTTTAGGCATGCAACGCCTTATAAAATCTCCTGCTGAAATAAAACTTATAAAAAAAGCATTGAGCATTACAAAAGAAGCACATCATTATGCTATGCAACAGGCAAAAAAATCTGCTAATGAGAGAGAAATTCAAGCAGGTGTTGAATACATTTTTAAAAAAAATGGCGCCTATAGTGATGCATATACAACTATAGTTGCTTGTGCTAATAGTGCCAATACTCTACACTATATTAGTAACGATAAAAAGCTAGTGAATGGGGCACTAATTTTAATGGATGCGGGATGTGAGTATGAATACTATGCAAGCGATATAACTCGAACATTTCCTGTGTCTGCTCACTTTTCATCAGCACAAAAAGAGTTATACACTCTTGTTTTAGAAGTAGAAAAAAAAATTATTAGTATGGTACGACCTAATATTTTACGATCTACATTACAAACAAAATCAGAGGAGCTTCTCTGCAAGGGTTTAGTCGATCTTGGAATTCTCAATGGTAATATAAAAAAGCTTTTAAAAAATAAAAAGCATAAGAAGTATTATCCTCATGGTATAGGGCACTGGATGGGACTAGATGTTCACGATGTTTGCCCTTATAAAGATAAAAAGGGGAAAGAGATTCCTCTTATTGAGGGGATGGTACTGACAATAGAACCTGGTATTTACATAGATAAAAATGATACAAGTGTTTCTAAGAAGTATCGTGGAATTGGGATTAGAATTGAGGATGATATTTTAGTGACTTCTGATGGGTATGAAAATCTCTCTAGTGAGATTACTAAAGAGATAGATGAAATAGAGGCTATCGCTCTTTCTTAGTTATATGAGTATGTCCATCCTGTGAGTTTGTGTACTTTTGCCTCATAAAAATTGTCAGAATCAGCTAAAAAATCCATAACAAACATTGGAACATGTGGGATGCTTCGCATATCATCTTGTTTTATAAGAAGCATAGGCATAGCTGTATCTTGCCCTGTGTTTACTCCAAATCCGACAGGCATTAACTGACTCATAAGTTCTTGAGGATTTTTAATTTTATTATCATCTAAAAACTTATCTAAAATTGCATCTTGAATATCCTGAGGAAATCTCTCCTGTGTATTTAAAAATATAGTAAAATGTATAGGTGTTTCTTGAAATTTTTCAGGTGCTGATGTCGCCATAATGATATACTCTACATTTTTTAGATGCTCTTCTATCTCTTGTACTTCTAAGTACTTACTTGTTTGTATTGCTTTTGCTTCCATCTTTGTATCTCTTTTTATTGGTAAATCACCAAGTTTTAAATTTAAAAGGAATTTTATCATAAAATAGTTTCGGGTGGCACAAATAATACTTCAGATTAGCAAGATTTAAGGAGTCATATACAATTTACAGAAGCACATGCAGATGAAATACTTTATGAAGAAAAAGAGAGAGCAAGAGATAGATATATAATAACTTCAAATGTAAGTGAAGCAAAATTATAGATAGTAAAGGGAAGAAATGTTCTTAGCCTAATTAAGATGATAATTAGTAGTGTATAATTTATTTTAATAATACTTTAATGGAAGCTGAGTTATAATCATCGCAAAATAACGATAAAACCCAAGGAAAATTATGCAAATTGTTAAGCTATTACTACTAGGAATACTACTGAGTTACTCTCTTCTTTTAACAGGATGTGATGAGACAGATTCTGTTGGAACTTTAAATGATCAGGTTGAATTACCAAGAGATGAGATAGATACTTCATCGTTAGATATAAATGCTTCTAAGGATCCCGTAAATCTTACTTCCCTAAACGGATCAAGTATAAGTGTAATTAGTAGTGGAGAAGTACAAACTATTAAAGTTAGGGCTTTTAGTAGTAATGGTTCTTTAGATACATTGGGAGATATAATAGTACAGTATCCAGATAAAAATATAAATAATGGTATTGATGTTGGTATATTTACTCCAAGTACCGCAGAAATTATTAATGGTATAGCTACATTTGAGTATAAAGCCCCAAGTGATTTACAAGCAAGAGTTTCAGCAGGGGATTTAAATACTACTTTTGTATTTTATAGTGCAAGAGATGCAAGTGTACAAGTTTCAGTACGTATAGATTATATTCCAACTAGTAATATTAGCTCAGAACCTGCAAAATTAAGTAAACTAATTCTTTCTGAATCAAATATAACGGTTACTCTTTCCAAAGAGACAAAAGAGCTCACTCTCTTCGCATACACTGATAGAAATACAATGAATATCTCCCTTGAAACATTGCAACAAGTAGATGATGTAATTATTAACAATGGCATTGATGCAGGACATCTTCCTGCGACATTAGCAATAAAAGATGGAATAGTGAAGTTTATTTATACTGCTCCGTCAAATTTAGAATTGACTAAAAATAAAATTAATGCAACAACTTTTACATTTTATGATGAAGAAAACCCAGGGATAACAGCTGTATTAACAGTCAATTTCACCCCAGACACACCAACCTTAAGAGTAGAGAGTCCAACAATTATTTTAACACAAGATAAACAAGTTGAGACAGTAACAATTTTAGCATTTGATGGTAATAACCAAGCATTTAAAACAGGGACAATACTTGTTGAATATCCAAATGACATTACAAATGGAACAGTATCGGGTGGTATATTTTCTCAGAGTGAAGCGACAATAGTAAATGGAAAAGCTACATTTAGCTTTACAGGACCTACACCCTTAGCAGTAATTGCAAACCAAACTTTTATTTTTAAATATAAAGAGGATCAAAGAGTATCTATTAGTTTAAATATTCAGTATACTCCAGAGATTGCAACGATTCTCTTGCCTGTTATAACAAAGGAAATTACTTTAAATAGTGAATCAATTTCAATTGCTGTAAATGTTATTGATGCAACGAGTAGCCCTTTTTCTACAGGAAAAGTAAAAATCATTTATCCTACTCTTGATGTTTCTGCAGGGCGAGATATTGGTAGTTTTGAGTCTTCTGAAGTTACACTTGTAAATGGTATGGCTAATTTTGTTTACACTGCACCAAAAAACTTAGATGCAAATAGATCTGATATTGTATTTAGTTTTTATCATGATAGTGCTATCTCTTCAGCAAAAGTATATACAATTACTCTCGACCCAGTAGCAGGTCAGAAAATTTTAAGTGATTATACATTAACAACGAACTTCCCAAGTAGAACTATTGAAATGAACCTTAAAAGCACAAAGTCAATAACTTTTTCTTTAAATGCAGTAGATGAAAATAATAATACAACACTTATTGAAGACTCAAATATAACTTCAATTGTTGTAGAACTTTTAAATACCTCTTTAGCTGATCTTGAAGATACAAATAGTTCAGCAGATATAAAAACTTTAACAAAAAATCAGGCAAGTTTAAATATTAATACAAATACTCTTTCGGGTATTGTACCTATTCGAGTTACTGCTAACTTCAGAGATCTTAATAATGCCGTTGCTACTCCTATAATAGAGGTTTTTAATGTAGTAATATTTTCAGGTCCACCCACTGCACTCAGTCTCTCTTATGCTGGAACAAATAATGAAGATAGTAAAGCTAAATTTGTTGAGAATTGGGTTTTAACTGCAACAGATAAATATAGTAATCTTGTAAATACTACTCCTGCAATATCTATGGGTATGTTAACAGGGTATGCTGAAAATTCAGCTAATACAGGTCACTTATACTCTTCAAATGGAGGTACATTAACACCAAATGAATTTAATGCTACAGGAGAAACATTTGTTAATATAGACCTTGTAAATGATAAACTTGTAACCTTTGCAAATAAAGATTATATTGATCAGAACGAGTATAGATTTAACAGCTATGGAAAGTGGGATATTGATGATAAATCAAATAATATTTTAACACTACTTGATGACTACAATGGAACAAATGGTACAGATTTAGGATATGCTGTAGGGCATAACTTCCGTAATGAAACATGTACAGGAGATTCTGCCCTTGCTAATGTGTATGCTAAAGATAATAAAAATATTTTAGATGCAACAGGAAGCCTTGTTCTTCAAGTGGAGTATGACTATTATCTTGTAGGTAAAAAAGTAGTACTATGGTCAAACTTAGTAGGAGAGCATAATAATACATCTGTTAAAGTGGGTATTGGAAGGGCCTTAACATTACGAGGTATTGAGACATTACATGCGGAGGAGTATCCATTTAATTCAGGTTTTAAGGGGGTAATTAGAGTCCTAATCTCTGTTCCTCAGACAGGCACATATTATCAAAATGCTAATTTTTCTTATTCTCCACTTGTTACAGGTGGCGGTGAAAAATTAACATTTAAAGTAGAGGGAACCTCAATGGCTAATGGGATTGATTCTTGTATTAATGGAGGTGTTGCTTATGTTGATATAAACATTACAGATTCTAATGCAAGTGGTACTGTTAGCTTAAGTAATATTTTAGTAAATGGAGAATTTTAAAATTTCGTAAAGAGGTTTACCTCTCATCTATTTACTTTTTTTGCCGATATTCTTAGTAATACTTTGAGGAAAACATTATGAATACAACTTATGGATTAGATATGTATCGTTCACATGATTTAAATATTGCTATGAGGACATCAAGTGGTGATGTAATAAAGTTTGATTTTGCAAACAGACAATCAGCTTCAATGCAATCTTTAAAAGATGAAAATGGCTCTTCGACTTCGATGAGTTTTAGTTCTATGCAGTCGTTTGAATTTTCCATTGAGAGTAATGGTATAAGTCAACAAGATCAAAAAGAGATTGATAAATTTATGGAGATGGCACAGCCTTATATAGATGATTTTTTAAAAGAGTTAAGTGAAGATGCACCCAAATCCCCTGTTACTAAATTAGCACATGATATTGCTGGACTTTTTGATCCAAATAGGGAACGAAGTAGTGATGCAAAAGATGGAGTTAAAGCAAACATAGTAAAAATGTTTGATAATTCTATTGCAAATTTTGAACCACCTCAAGCTATGACTACAGAGGAGATGATCAAAAAAATATTAGAAGATACTCAAAATCTCTTAGAAAAAACACTTAAAGAATTTGATGCATTTAATAAAGTAACTTATGCATAAAACTCACTTTTGTTATAACACTCAAGAAAAAGCTGATAGAATATAGGTATGAAAATTATTTTAACTATATTACTTCTTGTTTTTAGTCTATCTGCATCAGATATTGAGAGCGACTTCATCCTTCTAAATAGTGAGATTGATACAATTTCTGTAAAATTAGAAGCAGAAGATAAACTAAGACTTTATTATCTTACCCTTGCTACAAAAGAAAAAATGGGTGCCTCTTTATCGTTTGAGAACTTGAAAGACGAGATGTTAAGTACACTCTCCTCTTTACATGAGAAGAACGATGTTTTAAGTGTTGAAGAGATAGAAAATATTCGTAAACTCTATCTTAGGCTCTGTAATTCTTTTGATTCTAAAAAGTTAGATATAAAAGAAAAAGAGTATGTTTATAAAGGTAAAGTAATTTATAAAGATAAAATTATAGAGAAAACACCTCTTTTTCTTCTTTTTATCTCTATTGTAACTTCTTTTATTCTTGGCTTGTTTTTAGGATACTTTTTAATAAAAAATAAGAAGTCAAAAGAACTAGATTTATCACTTTTAAAAGCTAACCTAGAAGAAGAAAATAACTATTTGAAGCGTGAAATAGTAAAATTTCAAGAGGATTTGACTACTTTTCATGAATTAAAAACATCTTCTAAAAATTTGAAATATGAAAATAATGCATTACATAAGAAATATAATGAAGTAGAAAAGTATAAAAATGAACTCTTTTCAAATTTGCGAAGAGTGGAGATAGAGCATAAGGAATTACTTCAAACTAAAGAGATTGAATTAGAACAACTTAATAAGTCCATAGAGAGTTTAAAGAATGAACTATCAAATAATAAGAGCTTGACTGATGTGAAAAATATTGACTTTGAAGAACAACTTTTTACTTTGAAACAACAGAGTCAAGAGGTGTTTGGAGTCTTAGATGCTATAGAAAGCATTGCGCAACAGACAAATTTACTTGCTTTAAATGCAGCTATTGAAGCTGCTCGTGCAGGTGAGCATGGTCGAGGATTTGCTGTTGTAGCTGATGAAATACGTAAGCTTGCTGAGAGTACACAGAAGAGTTTATCCGCAGCAAAAGTCGACATATCAGCTGTTGTTGAAAGTATAAGTAATTTAAAGCGATGAAAACTTGACATTATGAGTTGAGTTATTGTAAAATGACATTAACAAAATAGGATATGCAAGGTATCTTATAATCTTATCTCCCCTCAATGATAAATCCACAAAATTAAGGTAGACATCTATATGAGTGAAACTTCTTCACAACAATCTCGTAACAACAACCAAAAATCTAAAAATAATAATCGTAATAATAACTCTAAACGTACACATTCTCCTGCGAAAGGTTCAAGTGTTGATGAGCTTCGTACTAAAAGTATTGAAGAGTTAATTGCTATTGCTGATGAGCTAAAAGTTGAGCATCCTCAAGAACTTAAACGCCAAGATGTTATCTTTGAAATTTTAAAGGCACAGACTGAGCAGGGTGGATTTATTCTCTTTGCTGGTATTTTAGAAATTATGCAAGATGGCTATGGTTTTATCCGTTCTATAGATAAATCTTTTAATGAGTCTATAAATGATGCATATGTTTCAAATACACAAATTAAGCGTTTTGCACTTAGAAATGGTGATGTTGTCACAGGTCAAGTTCGCCCTCCAAAAGACCAAGAGCGTTACTATGCACTTATAAAAATAGAAGCAGTCAATGGTCTGCCTCCTGAGGAGTCTAAAAAACGTCCACTTTTTGAAAATCTTGTACCGCTTTACCCTGAAGAGCGTATTAAACTTGAGTATCGTGAAAAAGGTTTAACTGGGCGTATGCTTGATCTTTTTTCTCCTATTGGGAAGGGGCAACGTGGTCTTATTGTAGCCCCTCCTCGTTCAGGTAAAACAGAACTTCTTAAAGAGATAGCACATGGTATTAGTGCAAATCATGCAGAGATTGATCTTCTTGTTCTTCTTGTGGATGAGCGTCCTGAAGAAGTTACAGATATGGAAAGAAGTGTAAAGGGTGAAGTTTACTCTTCTACATTTGATATGCCTGCAAAAAACCATGTAAAAGTAGCTGAGATGGTTATAGAAAAAGCGAAACGTCGTGTTGAAATGGGTCGTGATGTAGTTATCCTTCTTGACTCAATCACTCGTTTAGCTCGTGCTTACAATACGGTAACACCTTCAAGTGGTAAGGTACTTTCTGGTGGTGTTGATGCAAATGCACTCCACAAACCAAAACGTTTCTTTGGAGCGGCTCGTAATATTGAAAATGGTGGAAGCCTCACTATTATCGCAACAGCACTTGTAGATACAGGAAGCCGTATGGATGAAGTTATCTTTGAAGAGTTTAAAGGAACTGGTAATATGGAAGTTATTCTTGACCGTAAAGTGGCAGATAGAAGAATTTTCCCTGCTATCGATATCCTTAAATCTGGTACTCGTAAAGATGAGTTACTTATTGGTAAAGCTGATTTACAAAAAGTATTTATTCTTCGTCAGATGATTCATAAACAGGACAATGAGATAGAAGCACTTAAATTTGTTTATACTACTATGGGTAAAAAAGCGACAAATCAAGAGTTTCTTGAGAGTATGAATACAGATAAGTAAAAATATGATATTTTAAAGTTTAAAAAACTTGATCTATAAACTCTTTAATATACTTCTCATAGCATACTAGATATAATCTTATTCTTTAAATGATAAGGGGTAAATAGATGAAAGTTGGTGTTTTTGATAGTGGAATAGGTGGTTTAACAGTTGTTAAGTCTCTTTTAGAACATCAACTCTTTGAAGAAATTATCTATTTTGGTGATACTGCTCGTGTACCGTATGGCAGTAAAGATAGAAATACCATTATTCGTTATGGCATAGAAGCTGTAGAATTTTTTAAAAACTTTGAACTTGATCTTATTATAGTTGCTTGTAATACGGTAAGTGCTTATGCTCTGAGTGAGATGCAAGAGGCAGCTGAATTACCTGTTATTGGTGTTGTAGAAGCAGGTGTTTTAGCCACAAAAAATGCTATTGAAAATAAAGAGGCTAATATCCTCATTATAGGAACAAATGCAACAATTAACTCTAAGGCTTACGAGAAAAAACTAGAGGAGATGGCATTTACAAATCTTCAAGTAAAAGCAACCCCTCTTTTTGTACCACTTGTTGAAGAAGCTCTTTTTAGTGGTGAAATTCTTAATGCAACACTCAAACACTATTTTCAAATACTTCCAAGACCAAATGCTGTTATCTTAGGATGTACACATTTCCCTCTCATATCAAAAACTATTGCAGCTTACTTTGGCAAAGATACAAAACTTATTCACTCTGGAGATGCTATTGTAGAACTCTTAGAAGAGAGATTTGAGTTTCAAAAAAAATATGATGACCCAAAACTTAGTTTCTTTGCATCAGAAAACCCAGAAGCTCTTCGTAAAACTGCACAGGAGTGGCTTAATGTCTAAAAGAGTATCTATTTTCGGATATGGAATTACTACAAAACCACTTGCGAAGCATATTAAAAATGCTGTTTTTTATGATGATAAGTGCCGTGAACCATATGGTGGTATTGATGGTTCTTTTGTCCGACCATCTTCTGAGTTTGATCCAAAACATTCAGACTTAGAGATAACAAGTCCTGGGATACCACCTTTTAATCCTCTCATCAAAAAGGCACAAAACCTTATAAGTGAGTATGATTATTTTGCAAATGTGAGAAATCTTAAAATCTGGATTAGTGGAACAAATGGTAAAACAACAACAACACAGATGATGCAGCATATTTTAAAAGATAAGGGAAGTTTAGCTGGAGGAAATATTGGTACACCCCTAGCAGAATTAGATCAAAAAGCACCTATTTGGATCCTTGAAACAAGCTCTTTTACTATGCATTATACAAGAAAAACTGCACCAAATATTTATGTTTTACTCCCTCTAAGTCCTGATCACTTAAGTTGGCATGGGAGTATGGAAAGCTATGTTGCAGATAAGCTTAAACCTTTAAGTATGATGCGAAGTGTTGATACTGCCATTATTCCTGAAGTCTATAAGAATACTTCTACTCGTGCAAAAATAATTACTTACAAAGATGAAGCAGATTTAGCAAAAATATTTGATATTGATGTTTCACGAGTCTTATTTAAAGGAGCATTTCTTCTTGATGCTCTTTTAGCAATGGTTGTTGATAAAGTTTTGTTTGATAGAGTCTCTTATAAGAAAATAAATAGTTTTAAACTAGATCCACATAGACAAGAGGAGTGTAGAGATACTAAAAATAGACTTTGGGTGAATGACACAAAGGCTACAAACCTTGATGCTACTATTGCTGCTGTTAAACGCTATGATGAGCATTGTATACATCTTATTTTGGGTGGAGATGATAAGGGTGTTGATTTACATGAACTTTTTGATTTTTTAAAAGATAAAAAATTACATATTTATACGACAGGTTCGAATAAGTTTAAACTTACACAACTTGCAAATGAGTATGCAATTACCGTAACACAATGTAAAAATCTTCAAGATGCCATTGTAAAAATTGATCAAAACCTACTAAAAGATGAGACTGCTTTACTCTCACCAGCGGCATCATCACTTGACGAATTTAGCTCTTATGCTGAGCGTGGAAATATTTTCAAAGAGGCTATAAAAAAACTCTCTTAACAACTCCTTAACATTTAAGTGTTATCATCAGATAAACTTATTAAAGAATTTGGCATTGGCTCAATGCCTTTGTTGTACTTGGAGTACTCAATCTCTTAGTAATGATATAGCACATGATATAAAAGAGATTCATAAATTCGTGTATAATTATTTATTATTTTTCGTGCCCTTACATATTACAGGTGTAATTATTGCAGAGAATAGTGATGAATCAGGTTTGATTTCAACTATGATAAATGGTAAAGAATCCTAGGTCTTAACATTCACTTAACAGAGAAAGTATATAATCACTTATATAAAAATTAAGGATACCTTATGAAAAAGATAATTCTGTCTTCTATTTTACTTACAGTTGGGCTTTATGCTCAGAGTGCTCAAGAAATTATTGATGCAAATGGTTGTTTAACTTGTCATGCTGTTGCTAGTAAAAAAGCTGCTCCTGCATTTGCTGGAATAGGAAAGAGAAACAAGCGTTTTGAAGGTGATAATGCAAAAACAACTATTATGAGTAGTATTAAAAATGGTTCTCAAGGTAAATACCCTTACTTTTCAGAGAGTGCTATGCCTCCGTATGCTTCTCTTTCTACAGATGAGTTAAATACTTTAGCTGATTATATACTTGCACAATCATCAAAGGCTAAAGGTCGTGGTGGAAAAGGAAGATATTAAAATGCAAAAAAAACTTTTGCTCACTTCACTTCTCTTTTGCGCTTCTCTTGGAGCAGAGACTCTTACTCTTGAGAGTGCTATAGAGAGGACTCTTCAAAATCACCCTGATATAAAATCATTTGAACTAAAAGTGAAACAGTCTCACTCCTCTTATAGATCAGCATATGCAGACTACTTACCTCAGGTTAATCTCCAAGCAAATTACAATGCAGTACAGACATTTGTTTTTCCAGTAAATGGTTCTTTTAATACTGTTGATAATGATGGTTGGAGTGCGGGAGCTTCTTTAAAGCAAAAAATATGGGACTTTTCAAAAACATCTTCAAAAGTGGATGCTTCAAAGATAGATGAATCAATCTCCAAACTCTCCTTACACGACCTTCAAGCACTTTTGGTTTATAAGGTAAAATCATTTTATGAACTAATGATTGTACAAAATGAGGCAATAGCAGTAAGAAAAAAAGATTTAGAAGCAAAAGAGGCTTACTATAGTCAAGCCAAAGCTTTAGTGGAACAGGGACTTAAAACAGAAGCTGATGCAAGCCGTTTTCTCTCTTCTGTTTATATAGCAAAAGAGAATCTCTCTCTCGCATCAGCCTCTTATCTCAAAGCAAAAAACTCACTCTCCCTCTATATGGGAGAAAAGATAGCCGAGGATGTTATACTAGAGAGTAGTATTTTAAAAGAAAATCCAAAGTATGATATTTCATTAGAAAATTTTATATTTGCAAATAATATTCAGCTTAAAATAGAGAAAAAAAATATAGAAAAAAATCAACTTCTACATAAATCAGCAAAAGCAGCACACTATGGTTCTATTGACGGTGTTGCATCCTATATTCATGTAGACAGCCTCAATAGTTATGACTCCAAGCTTTTAGGTATTACAATTAATTTACCACTCTATAGTGGTGGAAGAACATCAGCTGAAGCACAAAAAGCAGCTATTGCATCACAAATAGCACAAGAGCAAAAAGCTTCTTTAGAGCTTCTTTTAAAAGAGGAGATAGAGTCTTTGCTTATTGATATTAGTAGTTATAATAAAACTATTGATGCAAAAAAAGCACAATTACTCTCTTCGCAAGAGACAAAAAAAGTACATGATGCTCGCTATAATGAAGGTTTATCTACATACTTAGAAGTACTCGATGCCACTACTGTTGTATTGAGTGCTGAACTTGGATTATTGGAGGCATACTACTCTCGAAGTATTGCTATCAATCGTTTAGAATATCTTAAAGGAAAAATTTAATGAAATCACTCTCTAAATATATTATACTGCTAGCAATTATTGCTGGAGCAGGGACTGTTTTTTATAATAAAGTCTATATACCAAAAACTACTTATGAGAGATCTTCTGCTACAGTTGGTGATTTAAGTGTTCAAGTTTTTGGAATTGGTAACCTTGGTGCAAAAAACATTTATGCAGTAAGTGCAGGTGTTTCAGCAAAAGTTTTAGATATGCTCCATGATGAGGGTGAGTGGATTAAAAAAGGTGACCTGCTTACTACTCTTGATAGTGTGGATCTTCCCATACAGTTGAACGAGAGTAAAATAGGTGTAGATAAAGCATACTCAGAACTAATGGCTTCACAAAAAGAGTTAGCAAGTTTGCAGGCACAGAAAAATCTTGCATTTGTTACTTATACTCGTTATAAGAAATTGAAAAAGCAATCCTTTGCTTCACAATCAGAGTATGATAAAGCAAAAGCAGACCTCAAAGTTATAGAGGCTCAGACTGAAGTGACTGAGGCGCATATTAACTCCGCTAAAATGGAGATAACTCGTGCAAAAGAGGCAGTAAAAGCACTTCAAGAAAGACTTTCACGATACAAAGTATATGCACCTGTAGATGGTTATATTGTTGCTAAAAAAGCAGAAGTTTCTCAAACACTTTTAGCAAATCAAACACTCTTTGAAATTGTAAATCCTCAAGATGTATGGGTAAAAGCATATATAGATGAGAAGATAAGTGGCGATGTAAAACTTGGAAGTAGTGCGACTATTCACCTGCGTTCTAATAGTGTAAAAGAGTATAAGGGTATTGTAAAAAGAGTTGTTGCTCAGAGTGATGCCATTACACAAGAGAGAGAGGTAGATGTTGCATTTGAAAACTTACCACTTCCATTTTTCATTAATGAACAGGCTGAAGTAAATATTGATACAAAAGAGTATAAAAATGTAGTGAAAATTAAAGCAGATGCTCTTGTTTATAAAGATCAAAAAAGTGGTGTTTGGATAATGAAAAATAGTAAAGCACACTTTGTTATAGTAAAAGTTTTAGCAATCTCGAACGGAGTTGTAGCCGTGGATGGCTTAGATAAAAATAGTGAAATTCTTATTGCAAATATAAAGAAAAAAACACTTAAAGAGGGAATGGAAGTACACTAATGATAAATTTAGCAAAAAAGGATGTTGCACACACTTTTGGTAAGTTTTTAGTAACTGCTATGGGTGTGGGTATGCTTCTTGGTATTGTGCTCATTATGATTGGTGTTTATCGTGGAATGATAGTAGATGCAGAAGTTTTACTTGGTGACTTAAATGTAGATATTTGGATAGTCCAAGAAGATACACTTGGACCTTTTGCAGAAGCATCACGAATACATGAAGATTTAAAAGATACCATTCGAGTAATAGATGGGGTTGATAAAACAGCAGCACTTACTTTTCAAAACATTCAGTTACCACTAAAAGAAAAACAGGTAAGAGTTGTTGCGGTTGGATATAATCCTTTTGGTGCTATAAGTGCGATTAATCCTGCGAGACTTATAAGTGGAAGAGAGTTAGAAAAAAGTCACTATGAGATCGTAGTAAATAATAAATTAGGATTTGCTCTTCATGATAAAATCACAATCGGACGTAATAGTTATGATGTGGTTGGACTTGTAGAGGGTGCTGTCTCCTCAGGTGGTGATCCCCTTGTCTACATTAGTCTTAAAGATGCGCAAGAGTTACAGTTTTTGTATTCAAATTCTCGTATACGTGAAGATAGAGAAAGAGGTATGAGTGGGGGTGATTCACATATGGTAAATACTATTGTTGCAACACTTCATAAGGGCTACTCTATAGAAAAAGTGGCACAAGATATTAAAAGGTATAAACATAAAAGTGTATATACTCGTTTTGAGCAGAAAGGTATTTTAACAAAAAATCTTATAGAAAAAGCTTCTAAACAGATAGGGCTTTTTACCGCTATTTTAGTCTTAGTTTCTACTATAATCATTGCTCTTATTATCTATACTATGACATTAGAGAAGATGAAAGAGATATCTATTATGAAGTTAATTGGGATTCCCAATAGTATTATTATTAAGATGATTGTTCAAGAGACGCTACTTCTTGGTTTTTTAGCTTTTATTTTTGGAAATATTTTTTCTCATCTTATCTACTCAAAATTTCCCAAGCGTGTTGTTTTAGAGATTCCAGATGCTTGGATGCTCTTTTTAGTCGTTATTATAGCCTCTATATTTTCTTCATTTATAGGTGTTAAAAAAGTAATTAGTGCTGATCCTTCAGCTGCTATTGGTGGTTGATTATGAGTAAAAGTCAAAGTATAAAAGTAGAAAACATTGTTAAAAATTTTGGGAGTGGTGAAAGTCTTGTTAGTGTTATAGATGGTGCAGATTTTCAGATAAACAAGGGTGAGCTTGTAGCACTTATAGCTCCAAGTGGTGCAGGAAAGACAACACTTCTTATGATGATAGGGTGTGTGGAAGAGCCAACAAGTGGGACTATCTACTTAGGTGATGAGAAAGTTTATGAGAATAAGTGGCTGACAAAAGAGACTCGAAAAATTAGACGTGAAAAAATTGGATTTATTTTTCAAGCACACTATCTTATTCCTTTTTTAAACATTATAGATAATGTTACACTTGTTTCTCAGGTAAATGGTGTTTCAGAAGAGCAATCTCATAAAGAAGCTATGGATCTCTTAGACTATTTTGACATTGCAGATAAGGCAACTGCTATGCCATCTGAACTCTCAGGTGGACAAAACCAAAGGGTGGCAATCGCTCGTGCACTTGCAAACAGCCCAGAGATTATTCTTGCAGATGAACCAACGGCAGCATTAGATATGGAGCGTTCGGTTGATGTCGTGAAGATGCTTAAAAAAATAGCTATAGATCAAAATGTAGCAGTTGTTATGGTAACACATGATGAGGCGATGCTTCCTCTTTGTGATAGAATTTTAAAAATAGAGAATAAAAAAGTTGTCTCTTTAGTAGTAGAAAAAGATACAATTATATAAACTTTTAACTCTATAAATGCTAAAATGACTCTACTTAATTATGGAGTCATTTTTGAAAGAAGCATCTGAAGTATTAGCAAGAAAATACCGTCCCTCAAACTTTGATGAGCTTATAGGTCAAGAGACCATATCTCAAACACTCTCACTTGCACTTGATTCAAACAGACTCTCTCATGCATACCTTTTTTCAGGACTTCGAGGAAGTGGTAAAACATCTACGGCCCGTATTTTTGCTAAGGCACTTATTTGCGAAGAGGGGATGAGTCATCAACCTTGTGGTAAGTGTTCTAACTGTATTATGGCTATCGAAAATCGCCATATGGATATTATAGAGATGGATGGGGCTAGTTCTCGAAAAATAGATGATATTCGAGACTTAGTTGAGCAGACGAAGTATAAACCTGCTGTTGCTCGCTATAAAATTTTCATCATTGATGAGGTACATATGCTCACAAAAGAGGCATTTAATGCCCTTTTAAAGACTCTTGAAGAGCCACCTGCATATGTGAAATTTATCTTAGCTACGACAGATCCTCTTAAATTACCAGCAACTATTTTAAGTCGTACACAGCATTTTAGATTTAAGAGTATTGCTACAAACAAAATAGTAGATCATTTAGCACATATCTTGCATCTTGAAGGGATAGAGTATGAGAATGATGCCTTAGAGATACTTGCTAGAAGTGGTAGTGGTAGTCTTCGTGATACACTTACGCTTCTTGATCAGGCCATTATTTACTCTAAAAATTATGTGGATGTTCGTACTGTGACCGATATGTTAGGACTTGTTGATCCTAAGTTTATTGATGAACTTTTTAGTACAGTTTTTGCAAAAGATTATGCTGGGCTTGTTGCTAAGACAAAAATTCTTGAAGATTATGAGTCAGAGATGGTTGTAGATGAACTTATCGCTTATCTTAAAGAGAAGATGTATAGTGGTGATACTGCACTCTTCTCAACATTGGTTTTAGATAGATTTTTTAGAATTTTAAGTGAGTCGAAGTATCTCTTTAGTATAAATGCAGATGGATCATTTGTTCTCTCTCTCATTTTTTTTAAGATGGTTGAGGCCTTGCGTATTCGTGAGATCGATCAGATGATAGAGTCTTTTCAAAAGGATGTAACACGACCTGTTATAAAAATTCAGACAGCAACACCTGAGATGGCTATCTCTAAAGAGAAAGAAGAAGTTCAAGAGAATATTCCTGTTATTCCTACAAAAGAGGAGATACAAGAGGTACTTAAGCAAGAGGAGCCTATAGAAGTTCAAGATCCACATCTTAAAACTTTTGAAGAACTTGTCTCTAAGATAAAAGATAGAAACTTTGAACTAGGTGAGTGCTTTACAAAAAATATAAAATATATCTCTTATAAAGAGGGTGTTTTAACTTGGGAAAGCTGTGCAAATGAGCAGTGTAAAAAAGCACTGAAGCATGGTTATGCTGTTATTAAACAACTTGTTCGTGAAATTTTTAGTTTTGAAACAAAGATAAAAGGTATAGCTTGTTCAAAATCTTCTCAAAAGATACGAGAAGTAACCGAAGTAACTCAAAATATAGTGGCAAATATTACTCAACCTGACATGATGCAAGCGGCTCAAAGTACTTCTATGATAGAAGACGCAGAGATGGGTGGCAACACAAGTTGTGTAACTAACTGTGCTGATCCTGCACCACTAGAGCAGACAAATGGTACTGATATAACTCAAGAGCCTATGGTTCAAAAGGCTATAGAGTTGTTTGAGGCAAAAAAAGTAACGGTACAGTCTAAAATTTAAAACATTACTTATTACTACCTATAAGAATTTTTGCTATAATATTAAATGCTTACAATTATACAAAAAGATATTTCTCGTCCTTCAGAATATATGTTATTTGATATAAGAAAACTAGAACTAAATTCATATATGCTCTTCGATGTTTTTATAAAAAAAGAGGATGGTTTTGTTATTGTGGTACATTCTGGTACACTACTTACACAAAATATGTATCAAAAATTACAAAAACAAAATAAGTTGTATATTCAAACAAAAAATCATACAGCTAAAGAGTTAAATTGTGCTAGTTTGCAGGAGTATGTTTCCTTAAACATCGGCTTAAATGAAACAGTACTCAATTTTTTATATAAAGTACAAATAAAAAATTATCCCTCTTTACTTAAAGATAACTATTCTGAAAATGCTATAAATTGTATGAAAAATATTGTACATACTTTGATATATATTATTAAAGAGAAAAAAAAATTTCTAAAAGAATCAATGCAATACTTTTCTGCTGAGTATAAGTTAGAGATACACTCTTTACATGTAGCAATATATGCTGTAAACCTTGCCTATATTCTTAAGTTTAATGATGAAGAGCTATTTCAAGTTGGTTTATCTGGATTATTACATGATATAGGTGTTAAAACTATTGATGATGATATCTTACTGAAGAATACAAAGCTTGATGCTAAAGAGCTTCAAACAATTCAAAAACACCCTAAAGAGAGTGCTATTATTGCCAAACATAATCATATACATGACCCTTATATTATTGATGCTATTATGCATCATCACGAGCGATATGATGGGAGTGGCTATCCGGATAAACTTTTAAAAAATCAGATAGGGAAGTTTGCTGCTATTTTATGTATATGTGATACCTTTGATGCACTCACAAATAACCGACCCTATAGAAAAAAGTTTACCTCTTTTGAAGCACTGAAGTTTATGTTACAAGATAAAACAATGATTGGAAAGTATAATAATAAATACCTACAAGTATTTTTAAATTCCTTAATATAGTTTTTTTTTAAAACTTAATATTTCTGTTTTATCCATTGAGAGATCATCTCTAACTCCTCTTTTTCTATATTATGCTCTTTGTCGTAACTTTTAAAGTTTATCTTAAATCCACCATTTTGTAGAATTTTTATTTGATCTTTTGATGTTTCAAAGGGGAGTACTGGGTCTTGCAGACCATGAGTGCAGAGCCAGTTTTGCTTGTTTACTTCTGGATTCATCTCCATAAGAAGTTGTTTTGCATCATAGATATACCCACTAATAGCGATGTATCCAGCAAGTACTCTATGGTATCTAGCTCCAAACTCAAATGTTAAAAGTGATCCTTGCGAAAATCCAAAGAGAAAACTCTCTTCGGCATTAAAATCACTACTGAAAAGAGTGTCTAAATCTTTTGTGAGTAGTTTTGATGAGTACTCTATGCCTGGGAGTTGGTCAGGTGGGAGTTGATACCATGAAAAACCAGTGAAGTACTCAAAGGGTGCATCGAAGAGAATGTAGTTCATATCATCAAGGTTAAGGTAGGGAGGAAACCCTAAAAAGCCATCGCTAGAGTCTCCACGTCCATGGAGAATAACCATAAGTTTTTTAGATGGTTTTTTAGCAGGAATAAAGACATTGTCTAGTTCTAAATGTTCATAACTCATTTTTTTCTCTTTCTTTGTATATTTTGTGCAGGAATTAAAAATTCTAAATTACTTGTCTCTTTTATAACTACTTCACCCTTAGCTAAAAGAGTCTCTAACCTTTGTTTACTCTCTTCATCTAAAAGAAGATTGATATCCTCCTGTGTAAGTGGACGTTTATCTAAAGTGTTGAGTATATCTTCATCACTATAGTAGGCATTATTAGGTTCTGCATGCACTCGTGAGGCTATATGTATAGGTAAAGAGCTATCAAACATCATACTAATATCGTGAAGCTCTTTGTAGCTAATACCAACAACAGGATAAGCAGGAGGTCTATCTATAGTCCCAAGATCCACTCTTAGGGCATTTATCTCTAAAAGAGTAGCATTTAGTTTTGCTATCTCCTCTTTTGTATCGTTGAGTTGATGTACAAAGAGAATCTCAATGAAGAGTTTTCCACTATACTCTTTACTAAATGCTATAACTCTCTCAACAATATTTGTAACTTCTATACTCTTATGAGGACGATCTATCTTTTTAAAGACATCGCCACTCACTGCATCAAGTGAGAGTTTTACTTGGTCGAGTTTCAGTAAAGCCTTGTAGACACTATCATCCATAAGGGTTGCACTATTTGTCAGTATAAGAGTTTCAGTCTTGCCTTTTATTGTGTTTATTTTATCTATGAGGTCATTTAGATGTGGGTAGAGTGTTGGTTCCCCATTTGCGGTGAGGGTTATAACATCTATTTTTGTGTTTAGATGAGATTTAAGCTCACTGATTATCTCTTCTACACTTATACTTTGGTTCTGTTTATCAACTGTAGCAGAGGGAGCAAGTTCACAGTAAAGACAGTCAAAGTTACACTGTTTTAGGGCAGGAGAGAGGTCGATGCCCAAACTCATGCCAAAACGGCGTGAGTTTACGGGACCAAAAATTATGCTATTTTTTGCTGACACGGCTGACACGTTGGCACTCAGAGACAAAGTGCTTTGCATTGTCTACTGGAACATCTGGAAGAATTCCATGACCGAGATTAAAAATATGACGACTTGTACCCATTACAGACTGAATATGCTCAACTGACTCAGTTGTTGCTTCTTGAGAGTAGAGGCGACATGGCTCCATATTTCCTTGAAGAACATATTTATCTCCAAGTTTCTCTTTTGCAAGTTCAATAGGAGTTGCCCAATCCACACCAAATACATCGAAGTTTCCGTATACTTTGTCATAAAAAGCAGGGATACCCTTAGGAAACATAATAACCGGAATATGAGGATATCTTTCTTTAAGATATTCAGCAATTTCTACCATATATTTCCAAGAGAACTCATCATATTTATCAGTCTCAATAGCAGCTGCCCATGAGTCAAAGATCTGAACTACATCAATTCCTGCTTGAATCTGTTTTTCCATATAAAGTTTCACAACTTCAGTCACTTTTTTAAGTATATTGTGTAGAAGTTCAGGGTTTGAATACATCATTTTTTTACAGATATTGTAAGTTTTTGTCCCTTGTCCCTCTATCATGTAAGTTGCAAGAGTCCATGGAGCACCCGTAAAACCTATAAGTGCTTTATCATCACCACGAGCATCAAGTTGTGCACGAAGAAGTTCAATAGTCTCAAAAACATAAGTAAGTTTACTTGCAGCCTCATCTCCGCCAATAAGTCTATCTAAATCCTCTTGATTTTTTAAAGGATCAGAAAATTTAGGACCTTCGCCTTTTACAAATGACAGATCCATTCCCATCTCATCAGGAATAACAAGAATATCACTAAAAAGAATCGCAGCATCAACACCAACAATATCTAAAGGCTGTAGTGTTACTTCAGCTGCTTTTTTAGGGTCATGACATAGGTTTAAGAAGTTTCCAGCCTCTGCACGAACAGCCATATATTCAGGAAGGTAACGACCTGCTTGTCTCATCATCCAAACTGGAGTGTAAGGCGTCTCTTTTCCTAAACATGCATCTACAAATATTTTACTCATATTAATTCCTTATTTTGTCTCGGGTGTGATACTATTAGTGCTAAAGCACAACTTAGAAAAAAACTAATTTTTTTCTGTAGTTTCACATGAGTTCTTGGATACGACTAAAGGCCTACATCCAAATTTTTTACTTTAGTGTTTCCCTACTTTACCAAGAAAGTATAAACCTATGGCTACAGCGGTGATAGAAAGTGCAAAATAGAGCATATCTAAGGCACCTGTGTATTCAGTATGACCCACCTTTTGAAAAAATCCAACCACAAGAACCATCACAATTACTTTACTTATTTTATCTTTAAGTTGATCGAGTGAGTGAATAGCAAGAATTCTATTCTCTTTTCCTTCCATATCTTTTGCAGCATCTATCTCAGAGATAAAAAGCTCATATAGACCAAAAGAGAAAAGAAGCATAACTACACCTATAAGGTATAAGTCAACAGCACCGATAATACCACCCACTACATCTTCATGAAAAGTAGCAGGGTGTGCATGGTGCATATAAGTGTTAAGTACAAAAGCTGCAGTATTGTAAACATCAACCGAAGCAACTATAAAAAGTACAACAGCACCTACTATCCCAAAAACAACAGCCATTATAATCATAAAACGTGAAGACCATAGTGTACCCTCGAACATTCTTTCTAACATCTTTTATTCTCCTTGAAACTCAACCCATTTCTGAGCGATTCTTACAGCATTTGTAGCAGCACCAACTCTAAGGTTGTCAGCCACTATGAAAAGGTGAAGCATATTTTTAGCATATAGATCATTTCTAATACGACCAACAAATGTCTCATTTTTATCTACACATGTTGCAGGCATAGGGTAGAGTGCTTCATCTGGATTATCTAAAATAACAAGGTTTGGAGCTTTTGCTAAAACTTCTCTTGCTTCATTAGCATCTACATCACTATCAAAAGTAAGAGTAAGGGCCTCTGCATGACCACGTAGTGTTGGTACCCGAACACATGTAGCACTTAAAGCTATATCTTTGTTGAGAATTTTAACAGTTTCATTAACCATTTTCATCTCCTCTTTTGTATATCCATTTTCAGTGAAAACATCAATTTGAGGAATAACATTAAGAGCAATTTGTTGGTTAAATGCTTTATGCTCTGCATCACTAAGTGTAAATGCAAAGAATGCTTGCATTTGACTTACTAACTCTTCCATAGCACTTTTACCAGCACCACTTGTTGCTTGGTATGTACTTACATCCACACGTTGTAAATCATAAGCTTCATCAAGAGGTTTAAGTGCTTGAACCATCTGTATAGTTGAACAGTTAGGATTAGCAATAATTCCAGTCTGTCTCCATTTTTTAATATCTTCTGGATTAACTTCAGGGACAACTAAAGGAGTGTTCTCATCCATTCTAAAGTGAGAAGTGTTGTCTATAACTACAGCACCTGCTTTGACCGCAGATGGAGCAAACTCAGCACTTACACTTCCCCCAGCACTAAAAAGAGCAATGTCTACATTGTATGCAGCAAATACATCATGTGTTAGCTCAATGATAGGGAGTGTTTCTCCATTGTATGCAACATTTTTCCCAACACTTCTTGCACTTGCAAGGGGAATAAGTTTATTAAGAGGAAAGTCTATCTCTCCCAGAACAGTAAGTATCTCTTCTCCAACGGCACCATTTGCACCAACTACAGCAACATTATATGTTTTTTCACTCATTATTTTTCCTATGTATAGTTTATTTATTTTATTTTCGTATATCTAAAAAGAGTTCATCTTTTTGAATCTCTTGTGTTTCACTAAGTATTACAGATCTCTCAACTACAGAGATAAGCTCTCGAATATTTCCCGGCCAGTTATAATCAAGTAACTCTGATTTTGCCTCAGTTGAAAATGTTTTTAACTCAAATCCATACTTCTCACAGTTGGCTTTACAAGTAGCTTCTGCAATCTCTAAAATTTCATCTTTTCTCTCGCAAAGGGGAGGGATATGAAGAGGAATAGTGTTTAGACGGTAGTAGAGATCTTCTCTAAACTCACCCTCTCTTATTTTTTTATGTAAATCAGCATTGGTAGCACTTATTACTCTAATGTCGATTTTTATACTCTTTGCGGAACCAAGACGACGCACCTCTTTCTCTTGTAAAGCACGAAGCAGTTTGGCTTGCACAGCGTAAGGCATCTCAGCAATTTCATCAAGAAAAAGTGTACCACCATTTGCTAACTCAAACTGTCCCGCTTTTGTTTCGCTTGCATCAGTAAAGGCACCTTTTTCAAATCCAAAGAGTTCGCTCTCTATAAGATTATCTGGAATGGCAGCCATGTTAAGTGCGATGAAAGGTTTCTTATCTCGAGGAGAATTTGTGTGTATGTAAGAAGCGAACACCTCTTTCCCAACACCACTTTGACCTAAAAGTAAAATACTTGCATCTGTTTTAGAAGCTTTATCTGCAATCTTTAGTGCTTTTGAAAGTGCTTCTGATTTTCCTAAAAAATTATTTGTAATCTCTCTTTTTTTAGGGACACTTTTTTGAACTTTTTGAATTTTATCTTCTCGTTTAATAGCACCTATTAGAGCATCAACATCAAATGGTTTGAGTAAAAAATCTTTGACTCCAAGGTGAATAGACTCAATAGCACGCGTAAGTGTTGCATTTCCTGTCATGATGATGACTTCATAACGACCATTAAGCTCTTTTACAAATTCAATACCATCCATTTTTGGCATATTAATATCGGTAATAACAAGATCAAAACTATTGTCAAGTTTTTTTAAGGCATCAACTGCATTTTTAAAAGTGACCACTTCAAACTCTTCATAATCGCTCATCGCGATTTCAAGAGATTTTCTCATATTTATATCATCTTCAACTATTGCAATCTTCACGGAAAATCCTATTGTTTTAAAGCTGAAATTTTAACAAAATTATCATTAAAATGGACTTTGAAGCAAGTTGTTTTAAGCGTAAGTATGGTGGTTGAATAGTTTTCATAGTTTATAGTACTCTCCTTGTGAGAAACACTCAAGCCTAATTTATATATATAATCAAGAAACAGTTCATAGTTTTGTGAAAGGATTACTTTTAAATCTTTACTCTTTTGTATTTCTAAAGTAAGTGTGTTAGAGGGTGTACCAGAGCATTTTTGCATTGCTTTAGAGAGAGATAACTCTTCATTATAGATAATTGCATTTTTAACAACATATCTATAAGAGATAAGGTATTCACTCCCAGAGAGTGAAAGAGAGTAGAGGAGTAAAAATATTAGTTGAACTGAGAGTGAGCCATAACTATTTCCATCTCTACTTCGCATAAACCTTCTTTAAATGTTGTTTCTACTATTTGTGCATTTCTTACCATAGCTTCTACGGATGTTCGAACGGTTGAACGTTGTACCATCATGTTTTTGATGAGATCTTGACCATCTACACGAACACCTTTCACTTTTTCAGCAATAAGTCTATATGCATCAGCAACTGCAGCACGTTTTGCAAGTGCATAAGCCTGTGCGGGAGAAGCAGTTTTCATAGGAGCAACACCCTGTCCAATAACACTAATTAGAACTGATTTTTCTTCTTTTAAAAGGCAACCTTGTGGATCTGGGCAAGTTACCATTGCCGTGTTGTTTGGCATAGTCTCCATAACTGCTATAGCTTCATGTGATTCTACCATAACAGGCTCATTATTTACAGCAAAAGATGTAATAGATAAAAGAGATAGAAGTAAGAGTGAGTATTTCATTAAATATCCTTGAAGAGGATAAAATCCTCTACTTAATTTATTGAAACATCTCTAGCAACTACTATTCCAAAATGAGGGTTTCTTGTAGCTCTTCACTCTCATCTTCATCTTTTTCCTCTTTTGGACAGCGAGAAATTGAAGCAACATCATCACCTTTAACTATGTAAACACCAGAGGTATTACGGCTTGATTTTGAGATAGTTTGCATATCTACACGGATCATTTTACCACTTTTTGTAAGTGCCATCATGTCCATCTCTTCATCAACCATAAGACATCCTACAATGTTCTTACCAGTTTTTGTAGTCATTTTCATAGCGATAACACCAGAACCACCACGGTTAGTAAGTCTATACTCTCCCGCATCAGTACGTTTACCAATACCTTTCTCCGCTATCATAAGAATCTCTTGCTCATCTGTTGCAATGATGTTAGCATCTACTACTTCATCACCCTCATGTTTAAACTTAATACCACGAACACCACGAGTTGATCGACCTTGCTCACGTGTTTTTTCTATTTCAAATTTAATACATTGTGCAAATTTTGTTACGATAAAGAGGTATCTAACATCTTGATTTGCAATTTTTGCATTGACTAAAGCATCATCATCATCAAGGACAATTGCTCTTACTCCATTACTTCTTATGTTACTAAATTCACTTAAGTTCGTACGTTTTACAACACCATTTTTAGTAAAGAAAACAAGACCTTTATCTTCGCTAAAGTCAGTTGTTGGAATAATAGACTGAATTTTTTCATCTGCCACAAGGTTAATAAGGTTTACAACAGCCTTACCTTTTGCAGTACGACTTCCTTCTGGAATTCTATATACTTTTAACCAGTGAAGTTGCCCACGGTCAGTTACAAAAAGGAGAGTGTCATGTGTGTTACATGTAAAGAAATTCTCTATAAAATCATCATCATAAGTAGTAACGGCTGTTTTACCTTTACCACCTCGTTTCTGTTTTTCATATGATGCCAAAGGAACACGTTTAATATATCCACGGTGTGTAATAGTAACAACCATTGGCTCATTTGGAATAAGATCTTCTATGTCTATATCATCATAATCATCTTCTACATCAGTACGACGTCCCTCAGTATATGTTCCTGCTACTTCATCAAACTCATCTTGAATGATTCCTTTGAGTACCTCTTCACTTTTTAGAATAGACTCTAAGTAGTTGATTATTTTCATAAGTTCAGCTAATTCATTTTGAATTTTATCTATCTCAAGACCTGTTAAACGTCCCAGTCTCATTGCCACAATACTTGCGGCTTGTATAGGTGAAAAATCAAACTCAGAGATAAGGTTCTCTTTGGCTTCTTCTTCATTACTTGAAGCACGAATAACACGGATGACTTCATCAATGATATCAATAGCTTTGATAAGACCTTCTAAAATGTGTGCACGTGCTTTTGCTTTCTCAAGGTCAAAAATAGTACGGCGAATAATGACTGTTTTACGGTGGTTGATAAACTGCTTGAGTATTTCAATAATTCCAAATATACGAGGCTCTTGGTTTAATATAGATAGCATAATAATACCAAAAGTGGTTTGCATACTTGTCTGTTTGAAAAGGTTGTTAAGAACGATCTCACTCATAGCATCACGTTTAAGCTCAATTACTACACGCATACCATCACGGTCAGATTCATCACGAATAAGTGAAACACCATCTATCATCTTATCTTTTACAAGGTTTGCAATATTTTCAATAAGACGAGATTTGTTCACTTGATATGGAAGTTCATCGATGACGATGATCTCTTTTTTAGCTGTTTGCTCTATATGTGTTTTTGCACGAACTTTGATACGTCCGCGACCAGACTCATAAGCTTCTGTGATACCTTTTTTACCAAAAATAATTCCACCAGTTGGAAAATCGGGTGCCTTAATATGTTCCATAATTTCAGAAAGTGTGATGGTAGGATTAGCTAAAAGTGCTTTAAGACCATTCATAATCTCTGTAGGATTATGTGGAGGAATATTTGTAGCCATACCAACTGCAATACCTGATGAACCATTAATAAGAAGGTTAGGTACACGTGTAGGCATTACGTCTGGCTCTTTTGTTGTACCATCGTAGTTATCTATCATGTTTACAGTGTTTTTCTCTAAATCTTTTAGAAGTTCACCTGCATACTTTGTCATACGTGCTTCCGTATATCTCATCGCCGCTGCAGAATCTCCATCTACAGAACCGAAGTTTCCTTGTCCATCTACAAGTTCCATACGCATTGAAAAATCTTGTGCCATACGTACTAGTGCATCATAAACTGCTGTATCACCATGTGGATGGTACTGTCCGATTACATCACCAACGATACGTGCTGATTTTTTATACTTTGCACCAAAAGAGAGGTTGAGTTTATCCATCGCATATAAAATACGTCTATGAACAGGTTTAAGTCCATCTCTTACATCTGGAAGTGCACGTCCTACAATAACGCTCATTGAATAGTCAAGGTAAGAGTTCTGAAGCGTCTCTTCTATATTTATCTGTTGTATATCATCGTTAGTTAGCAAGTCAGCCATTAAAACACCCTATAAATAGTTTAAAAATAATTGGATAAATAATAGCAAAAATATACTTAAGATTAAGTTTAATAGTGTTGAAGATTTATATAAACCCAAAATTTATGTTCTCAGAGAAGTGCCTAAAAATTAAGCACTATAAGAATGGTTAATAAAGTGATTTATGTCATACTTCGAGTTGAAATATTTAACAAAAGGATTTTTATGAAGAAATGGCTTATAGCTTTAATGCTAGCTCTACCATCTTTAGCATTAGCTGAAGATGCACTTGATACGGGTGATACAGCATGGATGATGATATCTACTGCTTTAGTATTACTTATGACACCGGCAGGTCTTGCACTATTTTATGGTGGTATGACTCGTTCTAAAAATGTGCTTAATACTTATGCAATGGTATTGGGTGCATTTGTTGTAGCATTTATTGCATGGATCGCTGCTGGTTACTCAATGGCATTTGGTGACGGTGGTTCACTTCAGAGCTACATCGGTGGATTTGGTAATGTTTTCTTAAGTGAAACTAGCTGGAAAGATTTAAGTGGTACTTACCCTGAGTATGTATTTGTAGTATTTCAAGGTACATTCGCTGCTATTACAGTTGCCATCGCTTCTGGTGCAGTTATAGAGCGTATTAAATTCTCTACATGGTTGGTGTTTGTTGCTATTTGGACAATTTTTGTTTATGCTCCAATTACACACATGGTATGGGGTGGCGACGGTGCACTTTTATTTGATGCAGGTGCTTTAGACTTTGCCGGTGGTACTGTTGTGCATATGAATGGTGGTTTAGCTGGTTTAGTTCTAGCTATTTTAGTTGGTAAACGCCATGGCTATAATAAAGTTGCAATGAAACCAATGTCTGTAATGCTGACTGCTTTAGGTGCAGCTATACTATGGTTTGGTTGGTTTGGATTTAATGGTGGATCTGCATTTGGTGCAAACAAAATTGCTGGTCTTGCTTATTTAACTACTGCTTTAGCTCCTGCTGTTGCAGGTTTAACATGGATTTTAATCGAATGGTTCGTTTATAAAAAACCAACTCTTTTAGGTGCTGCTTCAGGTGTTGTTGCTGGTCTAGTTGCTATTACTCCCGCTGCAGGTTTTGTTGATGTTGGTGGTGCTATGATTATCGGTGGTGTTGGCTCAATCATCGCTTTCTTTGGTGTTGCTACACTTAAAAAGAAACTTGGTTACGATGACTCTTTAGATGCTTTTGGTATTCACTTCTTAGCTGGTCTATGGGGTGCTCTTGCAACTGCAATCTTCGCTCTTAAAGACAACGACTTACTATGGGATGGACCACTTAAAGAGTCTGGAGACAGAATGGGTCAATTCATGGTTCAAGTTGAATCAGTAGTAGTAGTTGGTCTATTTACTCTTGTTGGTACTGTTGTTGTTTACTATATTGCTTCTGCTTTAACTGGTGGTGGTAGAGTTGATGAAGAGACTGAGCAAGTTGGACTTGATGAAGCGGTTCACGGTGAGAAAAGCTTAAACTTATAAAAAGTTGTTTGTAACCATTAATTTGGTTACAATTTTAATAATATATTTATGGAGTAGATAAATGAAAAGAATAGAAGCAATAATTAAACCCTTCAAACTTGAAGATGTAAAAGATGCACTAGCAGAGATCGGTATTACTGGTATGACTGTAAGTGAAGTAAAAGGTTACGGTAGTCAAAAAGGTCACTCTGAGCTTTACCGTGGTGCTGAGTATGTTGTAGATTTTCTACCGAAAATCAAATTAGAAATGGTAGTTGGTGAAGATATGGTTGAAAAAGTAACAAGCACTATTGTTGAAGTTGCTCGTACTGGTAAAATTGGTGATGGTAAAATATTCGTGAGTGATATAGAAAAAATCATCCGTATTCGTACCGGTGAAGAAGATAACGAAGCTATATAGGTTCCAAAATTTTACATCCGCATATGCATTTTGCATATGCACCCTCTCCAACATCTTTCTCTTTAATTTTCATAAAATCTTTATTTAGATATACTAAAGTAATATAAACAAAAGGTTACTTTTATGCTTGAATCTGATTTTAAATATATTATAGATACATTCTTTGCACTTTTTTCCATGGTGCTTATTATCTTTATGGTTCCTGGTTTTGCCATGCTTGAAGCAG
>Ga0256837_1000268_pt1 | contig 46120 bp, 45 predicted proteins | sample 4562384metaG_FD_185976 | JGI IMG/M metagenome (GOLD analysis project Ga0256837, IMG submission 185976) | Hydrothermal vent microbial communities from Guaymas Basin, Mexico - 4561-384 | ecosystem: Environmental > Aquatic > Marine > Hydrothermal vents | place: Mexico: Guaymas Basin | collected... | reverse complement strand
TGAAGGCGTTAAAGGTACCAATACTTTTATATCACCTATAGTAACACCTGCTACATGTAGCAAATGTCACCCTGCCGAAGCTCATGAGTTTAAAAACTCTGGACATATTAGAGCTCGCATACAGGTTGATAGCAAAGAAGGTATGCAAAAATTAATGAAATACCATGAAGGACAAAACCATCCTAAATTTAAAGATGCTGTCGATCAAAACGGCTGTGCTCAATGTCATGGTAGTGTAGTTAAAATCGACCCTAAAACTAAACGTCCTACAGCAGGTACATGGCCAAGCTCTGGCATTGGTACTCTATGGCCTGATGGTTCAATAGGAAACTGTACAGTATGCCATACACGCCATAAATTTGATATTGCCGAAGCTCGGAAACCAGAAGCTTGTGCAAGTTGTCATCTAGGACCTGATCATCCAAATTATGAAATTTTTGTATCGTCTAAACACGGACAAATTTTTAGAACAGAAGGTCATCAGTATAAATGGGATGCTCCAGCAGGTGCTTGGCAACCAGGCGACTATCGCGCCCCTACTTGTACCACCTGTCATATGTCTGGCATCGGTAAAGTAAAAACAACTCATAATGTTTCAAAACGTTTACACTGGAATTTATGGGCTAAAGTTTCTAAAGTTCGCAATAGTAACGACCCAATCAATATGTGGTTTGGGGATGGCATAAAAGGTCGTGCAGAAATGAAAGAAGTTTGCACTAATTGCCACTCATCTAATATGGTAAACAACTTCTTTACTAGAGCTGATGGTATGGTGAACCTTTACAATGAAGCATACTGGGCACCAGCCAAAAAGATGTATGACGAATTAAAAGCTAAAGGTCTACTAATGAAAGATCCTTGGTCTGATCCTTTTCAAAAAACATTCTATCACTTATGGCACCATGAAGGTCGTCGTATGCGTATGGGTGCCATGATGGGTGGTCCAGATTATGCACATTGGCATGGTAGTTTCGAAGTGATGCAAGACCTTAAAGAATTACAAAAGATCTATAAAGCACGTTTGAAATCAGGAAAAATTGAAGAATAATTTTTCTTTTTCTTAAACTATAAAAAAGGGTGCTAATAAAATGGCACCCTTTTTTTATGCAAAATTATACCTGTACATCAGCCATATCATGACCTTGATACATTATTAATCATATGTCACTTTTGCTAGAATTAATATTTATTTCTATAGCAGGTATAGTCTATTACACATTTTATAACAACTTTAACACACTTAATATGGTATTAGATAAGTCCATACCAAATAATTATTGTAATTACTTTAGCACGTTTTAGACTATATTCTTGCTTCGTATCCCAAATCCTCAATAGCTTTAATCAAAACTGATGACTTGCATTTAGCTTTTATCTTAGCTGATGATGAATCAAAATTAACGTCTACTTCATGAACTTCTTTAATACCTCTTATAACGCGCTCAATTGAATTTGCACAACCTTCACATTGCATACCATCTATATAAATTTTGATTTTTTTATAGCGTTTAGGCATTTTTTTATCTTCTTTTTTTACAACCGGCTCTTTTTTACAACATTCTAATTTAGCCTTATTTCTAAATAAAATATTTGCCATTAATAATGAAAATAGAAATATTGCCGAAGTACCACCTAAAACACTTACATCTGTTTTATGAAAATCAGGTAAGACAGTTAAATTATTAACACTCGATAAAAACCAATCAAATAATAAACCAGACAACAATGCTATAGCCGATATTGTTGCCAAATAAATCAATGCCGTGCGTTTACCAAGAGTTACTGTAATAGTTGCAATTGTTGTGATATTTGTTGCAGGACCTGTCATTAAAAAGACTAAAGCAGCGCCTGGCGATAACCCAGCCCCCACTAAAGCTGCAGCAATAGGCACAGAGCCTGTTGCACACACATATAGGGGTAAACCAATTATTAAAGCTAATAACATACCAGTCCAATTGGACATAGTTCCATCCAGTTGACCGGGCGATAATAACATCGAAATAAAAGCTCCTATAATTAAACCCACTAATAAAGCTTTGCCTATATCTCTAGGCAAATCAATCAAAGCAGTTTTTTTAAAGGCTTTCCAGCGAGGTACAGATCTTGGTATTGAACGATTAACAGGTATACTTGGCGATACTCCAGTTACAAAATTACTAACTAATACACCACCTAAAATCCCTGACACAAAAGAAACACAAATGCGATAAATTGCAAAAAAAGGTCCAAAAAATGACCATGTAATCATTAAGTTATCAGCACCTGTCTGCGGTGTTGATATTAAAAAAGAAACCGTAGCCCCCCTACTAGCCCCCTGTTTATACAAAGACGTAGCAACTGGTATAACTCCACATGAGCATAAAGGCAATGGTATACCCAATAAACTGGCTTTAATAATGCCCGTTAAAGTATTAGACCATAAATGCTGTTCAATCAATGCATCGCTAATATACGCCCTTAAAATACCTGCAATAATAAAACCCAATAGCAAGTATGGCGCCATTTGAGATGATAAAATCCAAAAATTTAAAATAAAATCTTTTATATAAATCATTATTAATATTTATGCTTACGGTTTAAAAATACATTGAGCCGTCTGAGTTAATGGACAGCCACTAGCAAAAAAAATTATAGTTACAACACACACAGAAAATATAAAAATAGCTATTATTTTAAAAAAATTATATAAATTTTTTGATTGCATTTTGACCCATAAAAAAGATGAAGATTAACACAAATATTGTATAATAAAAAAATGATTTGGACAGCAATGTTTATCGGCACTTTAATGATTGTAGATGGGGTTTTTTCCTTAATTAATCATAAATTTGTAAAAGAATATATGTTTAAAAATATGCCTATGGATATTAATATATATAAAATAGCCTTTAGCGAGCTAATTTTTGGATTGGGGATTGTTATTTCTGGTATTTATGCACAAGTCAAATGCTAAAAATATAATAATAGTCGGTGGACGTGGTGGCATGGGACAATTATGCTCTAAACACCTCAAAAGTGTCGGTCATTCCGTGATGGCAATAGGACGAGCCGATTGGCAAGAAAACTGTCATAAATTAAAAGATGCTGATTTAGTTATTATTTCGGTGCCAATTGACGCTACAGCAGACACTATAAAAAAAGTTGCCAAACAAATTGGTTCGCAAACAATTTTAAGTGATATTACAAGCATCAAACAACAACCTGTCCAACAGATGTGCAAAGCACATACCGGAGCAGTAATAGGCTTGCACCCCGTTTTTGGACCTTCAATTACAGATCCTCACAATCAAGTTATTGTTCATTGCCCAGGACGCCATCATACCAAAAGCCAATGGATAATTGACGCTTTTGAGTGTGCGGGCTTTACCATGGTAGAGATGGAAGCCAAAATACACGATCAGTTTATGACAATAATACAAGCATTAAAACATTTTAGTGCATATTGTTTGGGAACATTTTTACATAAAGAAGGCATTGACTTAAAAACCACACGCAAAATTGCTAGCCCTATTTATCGCCTAGAAATGGATATGATGGGTAGAATATTTTCTCAAAGCCCTGAATTATATGCTGATATTATTATGGCCGATGAAGATCGTCTAAAAATGATACGCTCCTTTGTCAACCATATAGACGATGCTTGTAGTGATATTGAAGCAAAAAAACGTGATGAGTTTATAAACAAGTTCAAAGATACTGCCACATGGATGGGAGATTTTACAAAAACAGCCATGGAAGAAAGTGACCGTGTTCTTAAAGTAATTGATTCTGAAAAATGATTAAAATATGGAAACCGTAAACGGTAGTGTAGAACATATTACCTTTCATAATCAAGATACCGGCTTTTGTGTTTTACAAATTATAAATGATGAACAAAAAAAAATCTGTGTTGTTGGCAAAGTTATCAGTGTAGCTATTGGCGAAAGTTGCATTGCAACAGGCAATTGGATTGAAAACAAAACCTATGGTAGACAATTAAAAGCTATTTCAATCCAATTAACCGCTCCATCGAATTTAGATAATATATGTAAATATTTAGCTAGCGGAGTAATTGAGGGAATAGGACCAAAATTTGCTTGGCGCATTGTTAAACATTTTGGCAAAGAAACGTTTGATATTTTAGATAATCACCCAGAACGCTTAAAAGAAGTCGATGGAATAGGTAAAAATAAATTAACTAAAATATGCTCTTCTTGGCAATCTCATTCAGCTATGCGCGAAACTATGCTGTTTTTACAAAAACATAATATCGGCTCGACACGAGCAGCCAATATTTACAAAACATATGGCAACGACACCATAAACATTATCAGACAAAACCCCTATCGTCTATATAGTGATATTAAAGGAATAGGTTTTAAAACTGCTGATAATATCGCCTTAAGTATAGGCTTAGGAGTTAATTCAATTTTAAGAGCTAAGGCAGCATTAGTGCATATACTAGAAGAATTTAGCCTCAACGGACACTGTGCTGTGCCAAAACAAATTTTATTAAACAATGCAACAGAAACATTAAATATACAAGCAGATAGCTTAACTAAAGCACTAAAAGAACAGCTAGCAAACAACATATTTATTCAACAAGATATTGATAATGATATATGGATATATACATACGGACTATTTTATGGAGAATTAGGCACATCGCAAATGCTCAAACGCCTCAATCAAGGCCAGCATCCATTAGGACAAGTAGATACGCAAAAAGCTTTAAATTGGGTTCAAAAAAAAACGGGATTTCCATTAGCACCTTCACAGCAAGATGCAATAATCAAAGGTTTAACATCAAAAGTTTTTGTTATTACAGGCGGACCAGGTGTTGGCAAAACTACCCTAGTCAACAGCCTTGTAGCCATATTAAAAGCAAAAGATTTACGCGTTAGTCTCACGGCTCCAACTGGGCGTGCTGCAAAACGACTATCAGAAAGCACAGGAGACACTGCTAAAACCATACATCGCTTATTAGAATACGAGCCCACAAATGGTGGATTTGTAAAAAATAATCAATCCACATTAAATACCGATGTCGTAGTAGTTGACGAGGTATCTATGGTAGATATTAATCTAATGTATTTTTTATTGCGTGCCATACCAATACACGCAGCTTTAATTTTAGTTGGTGATGTCGATCAATTACCATCTGTAGGTCCAGGCTCTGTCTTAAAAGATATAATAGATTCCCAAACAATATGCACTAGCCAACTGACAGAAATTTTTAGACAAGAATCAAAATCGCTCATCATCAGTAATGCGCATAGAATAAACTCTGGCTTGTTGCCAATTATAGATAATTCACAACAATCTGATTTCTTTTTTATAGAAAACAACGAACCCCATGAAATAGCAAAAATATTGGTAGATGTTGTAAGCACGAGATTACCAAACAAATACAAATACAACCCTTTAACAGATATTCAAGTGCTTACACCTATGAATCACACCCCCATCGGCAATATAGCTTTAAATAACGCATTGCAACAAACCTTAAATCCCAAACATAATGACGCCATCACAAATGCCCAGAAATGTTTTTATGTCGGCGATAAAGTAATGCAAACTCAAAACAATTATGATAAGGACATCTTTAATGGAGATATTGGTTTTATTAAATATCATTTAGCTGATGAAAAAAAAATCATCATAAACTTTGACGGTGAAAATATCGAATACAACTATAGCGAATTAGATCAAATAACTCTAGCTTATGCATGTACTATTCATAAATCGCAAGGATCGGAATACCCTGTTGTTGTCATACCCTTACATACACAACATTATGTAATGCTACAACGTAATTTAATATACACTGCTATAACTAGAGGGCGTTCGGCTGTAATACTAATTGGATCAAAAAAAGCTATGCAAATGGCAATCGAAAATGACAATTCTCAAACTAGATATTGTGCATTAAAGCATCGATTAAATGGTAGCTTGCCTGAACCAATTATAAAGCCTTTACAAAAAAGTTAAGAAATAAAAGCTAATAGCTTGAAGAAAATAATGCTAAATATACAATTTAGGTATTATTTTTTTTAAGAGATACTATGAAGACAGCTTTTTCTGTAAATGTAAATAAATTTGCTTTAGTACGCAACTCACGTGGAGCAGATACACCAAATTTGGCTAGCTTATGCAAACAAATATTAAACTGTGGCGCCAAAGGTATAACGGTTCACCCTAGGCCTGATCAACGCCACGCCCGCTATGACGACTTACCTATACTTAATGAATTAGTAAGAAAATATAACCATGCTGAATTTAATGTAGAAGGATATCCAAATCAAACTTTTTTAGATGAGGTATGCTCCATTAAACCACACCAAGTAACGCTAGTACCTGACGAACCAGGACAACTTACTTCTGACCATGGTTGGAACTGTCAAAAAAATGCAGCCTTTTTAAAAAGCATAGTCGATAGACTACACTTGCACGGTATGCGCGTTTCATTATTTTTGGACCCAGATCCTCTACAAGTCATTCATGCAGCAGCCACAGGGGCTGACAGAATAGAATTATATACAGAAGGTTATGCACATAATTATAAAACAGCAAAAGAAACCTCTACAACGGACTATGCAGCAACAGCTAAAGCAGCACAAGATGCAGGCCTAGGTGTAAACGCTGGGCACGACTTAAGTTTAGAAAATTTACAATATTTTTTAGAGCAAGTTCCAAATATCTTAGAAGTATCCATTGGTCATGCATTTGTGTGCGAATCATGGCAGTTCACAATTAATAAAACTGTTGAAAAATACCTACATATAACACAATCAAATTAATTTCTTAGGATAAATAATGTTAAAAATCTTTTGCACTTTTGTTTTAATAACCATGTCATCTAGTTGTTTTGCGCATAATGTGGCACATCAAGTTGGCTTAACATCTGGAATTTTACATCCTCTGTTGGGATTAGATCATTTAATTGCCATGCTAGCCGTGGGCATACTAAGTTATCAAATGAAAAAAGGTTTTATTTGGAAACTTCCATTAGCATTTGTGGTATTTATGTGCCTAGGTGGCATTTGGGGGATATTCTCAACGCCTATGATTATAGTAGAACTTGGCATCGCTCTATCTCTTGTAACTTTAGGCATTATGATTTTTAAACATACTTTAATACCACGTACACTAGCCTTAGCAATTGTAAGTATGTTTGCAATATTCCACGGATATGCGCATGGCATAGAAATACCATCATTAACAAGTCCAACTATTTATATTGTTGGATTTATATGCTCAACCATAACATTGCATATTGCAGGCATATTATTAGCAAAATATTGTTCTAAATTACAAACTAGCCTAATCAGTTTACAACATATTGGTTCTGTAATTTTTATGATAGGCTGTTATTTTTTAACTAATATATAATTTAAATTTAACAACCCCACCTAACGATGGGGTTGTTAAATTTTATATAAGCTTAATTGATATAATTTCAAAGGGCTTAAAAAACAATTCTACTTGATTGTCGATAATTTCTAACTCTTTAATATCACACTCTATTAAATTAATCAATTTTAATTTTTTTACATCATCAGCAAAAGATAAAACCGTTTTAGTTGGCATTCCATAGGCCTCATACATCCTTACTACCTTACCTTCTGTATCTTCTGATTGTTTAACAGCATCAATAAATATATTATTTTTATCAACATTAAAATAAGATTTTTCCAGTTCTATTTGATTAGATGAACTAACATTTGACTTAGGTATCGCCATAGATGTTAAAGGAATATTAAGTTTTAATGCTTCACGCGCAACATCTCCAGCAATATGATTACCTGCATGAGTATAGATAGAATATGTAAATTTATGTTCTCCTTGGTCGCCAAAATTTCCCGACAAATCTTTACCTACTTGATCTTTATAAATCATAGGTCCAGTATATGGCATAGAACGCAATAAATTTAAATCCAAAATACCATCTTTAACCCTATAACCATATTTTGAATCATTTAACAATGCTATACCTGAACTATTATCAGATAAATCCACATATTTTTGCACAGGCACTTCATCTTTAGCCATATCTAATGATGTATTATTACCAGTTGGCCTATTTAATGTGCCATATTGAATTTCACAAGTAGCATATTCGCTCATAATATTGGTTGGAAAACTCGTACGAATCATTTTATTTTCACCAGTCCAATTTAATATTGTGTCAAAATCTACTCTTGCGCTACCCTGTACTAGAGAAATTGTTTGCAATAAATTAGAACCTTCGTAAGTATATTCTTGGATTACAGAAACCTTAGGTCCATCTATATGTGCCGTAACTTTTTCTAATACAAACTCTCCTCGCTGAAAATTATTATAATCTGGCGCAAAATCCCACGCTGTGCCATCATCATGAAATACCTTAATAACATTAGCACTTAAAGATTCTGCTATAAATTCACGATCTATATCTTTATTTAAAATAGAAACAATATGACCTTTATCGTTAAAAGAAATTTTAACCCTATTATTTTCTAATATATCAGAAGATGCTTTTAATGACTGATCATCAATTAATGCGGGCGTCAATTCAGAGACTCTATAACCCATAGCTGGCACGTCTGGACACATCCAAACATCATCAACCTTCAACCATTCATTGCGCGAGAAAGAAGTAGTGTTAAAAATTACAAACGAATCTTGTTGAGTTTTAGCGTTAATTTCAGAAATTAATGCTTTTTTAATTCCCAAAATTTTATGCTGTGTATCTTCTAGCATACTAGAATATCTAGCAATACTCTCATCGTATACACGCTTAATTGAAGAGCCAGGCAATATATCATGAAACTGATATAATAAAACTTCCTTCCAAGTATCTTCAATAAATTGCTTAGGATATTCTACATTAGTTATAGAAGCTAAAAATTCTAATTCGCGTAAAGCTAACTCCATCTTACGATTAAACCACTTATTGCGACTATGTGTCGTAAAAGTACCTTGATGTTTTTCTAAATATAATTCACCTTTAAAAGTGCTAAAATTTTCGGCTTCACTTTGCCATTTTTGTAAAAAAGCAGTTACTGTCTCTTGTTTAACAGGCGCAATACCATTTAAATCTTTAAGTCTTTTAAGATGTTCTAAATGTTCAGCACCAGGTCCACCACCGCCATCTCCAATACCAAATGCCATTAAAGCATAAGATGACACATCCTTATCGAGATAGTTCTTTTCTATATCTCGACAGCTTCTAGGCATTGCAGGACCGTTATAAGTGTTTTCCGGCAATAAATGAGCTAAAACTTTAGACTTGTCATTGCCCTCCCACACAAATGAATGGTGTGGATGGTTATTAATTTCATTCCAAGATAATTTTTGTGTAATAAAATAATTAATATCGGATTTTTTCATAATTTGAGGCAAAGATGCGCTATAACCAAATACGTCTGGCAACCAAACATAATCCATATCGACACCAAATTCTTCTTTATAAAAAGCCTTTCCATATAATATTTGTCTTACCAAAGATTCGCCAGATGGAACATTGGTATCGCATTCAACCCACATTGCACCTTGCGCTTCAATGCGTTTATTTTTGACGTTTTCTACAACTTTTGCATATAAAGAAGGGTAAGATTCTTTTATCCATTGAAAATACTGTGGTTGTGAAATACCAAAAACATAATCCGGATAACGTTCTATAAGTTCTATAGAAGTTGAGATAGTTCGCGCCCCTTTGCGCTTAGTTTCTCGGATAGGCCATAACCAAGCCAAATCCATATGCGCATGACCACAAGCAGATATCTGTAAGGATGGAGAACCATTAGTTTTAGCAAGTTCTGGCTCAATAATCTTTTTAGCTATTGCTATACTTTGCGATGTTATACTTACTAATTCATAACAAGCATTTTGCAAAACTCTTTTTATTTTAGCAGAACGTGCAGAATCCTTAGGTAAAATATCAGCTAATTCATACAGAACTGTCATATCATAAAATAAATCTCTAGCTTGATTATTACAAATAGCCAAAGATGCTGTTTCTATCGCTCCACCTTTTTGCAAACTACCAAACAAACAATTATTACCACAATCTGCCCAAATATCGATATCTTCTCCACCTTGTGATTTTTTAATAAACGAAAACACTCTTTTAGTAGGTCGTCCTAATGTAGGGTCAAAGATAGACGAAGTAGATGTCAAACCGCGTATTGGCTCTCCATCATCATTAAATACACACATTTCGCCATTAACATCTAATAAAAGAACCAATTCTTTATTTACCACCTCCTTTGGTACTTTACCAGTAAAATTCATCCAAGCACAATCAAACAACTTTCCCCAGACTGAGCCAATATGCAACTTAGTATGTTTACCTGCTTTACGATTTTGATAAGAATTGGGCTCTTGACTTACCCAAGCATCAATTTCTAATTCATGTATCTTAGTATAAATAGCATCTTTTAAATTATTGATTGTTTTTTCTACATTGTTATATGCTAACTTGGTTTGGCGTAATTCTGGCATACAATTCCTTATGATAGATAACAGATATATGATAACTTCATAAGTATGCTTATATTAGCCAACTTGTCAACATATATTGTAAACACCTACAGCATAAGAGCTTAGCTATATATATTTTTTGACATTAATAAAAACAAAATATAAAATAGCACCAAAAACATTTTTATACAAATTTATACGATAAATTTTAAATACGGTTTTACAACTTGGATTGAGCCTTTAATTGACCGCAAGCTGCAAAAATATTAGCTCCTGCACTACGCCTTAAAGTAGCTTTAACGCGATTTTCATTTAATTGCTTACAAAACTTTTTAATTGCATCTCGGTCTGGACTAACAAATCCATTAGTGCTACCATTCATGGCAATCAAATTAATTTTACAGTCAATATTTCTAACCAATCTAACCAATGCATTTAAATCATCAACGCCATCATTAACGCCTTGAAGCATAACATATTCAAATGTAGGCAAGCGTTTTGTTTTTAAAAAATGATAATTAATCGCATCCATAAGCTCTGGTATGCTACATAATTTAGCATAAGGAATTAATTCACGGCGTTTAAACTCTATGGCTGAGTGCAAAGAAATCGCCAACTCTGAGCGCACACCTTCGTCTGCCCATTGTTTAATTTTATCTGGGAAACCAACACTAGAAACCGTTATGCGTCTAGCACTAATATTTAATTTTGACTCTTGCAAAAACCTAACCGCCAATTTGGAATTTTCATAATTATGAAACGGCTCACCCATACCCATAAAAACTACATGACTGATGCGTTGTGAAATTTCTTTTTCCATAGTTAAAAATTGCATAATAATTTCACCAAAATGCAAATTACGACCTACACCACCCTGGCCAGTAGCACAAAATCTACACCCCACAGCACAACCAGCTTGAGTAGACACGCATGCAGTATAATGATCTTTAGAAGGTATCATCACAGACTCTACTGTTATATTATCAGATAATGAAAACAAAAATTTAATAGTGCCATCATCTTTATCTATCTGTTTAGTAACTAATTTTAATTTAGAGACTATATAATTATCATGCAATTCTTGGCGTACTTTTTTAGATAAATTAGTCATCAAATCAAAATCAAACACTTTTTTGTCTACAATCCAATCCATTATTTGACCATAGATAAATTTTTTACCACCTATGGGCTCTACTGGCACATCAAATAAATTAAATTTCATTACAATGCTACAGCTATAGCGACAGCTTGTTTTTGAGCATGAGAAATTGATATTGAAATATTTGTATATCCCAATTTTTCTGCGACTTTTTTTGCTGTGCCATATAAATTTAGAATTGGTTTTCCATCTTCCCTATTAACGACTTCTATCTCTTTAAATGTTTGCGCCCCTAATATTTTTATAATCGATTCTTTTATTGCAAATCTACCCGCAAAATGTTGGGCTGGTTGCGGTTTAGAAAAACAGTATTGGCATTCTAAATCAGTAAAAAAACGATAACAAAACCCCTTACCATGTCTGTCTATTAATTTTGCTATCCGCTCTATATCAACAATATCAGTACCTACATCCATTATTTATGACCTCTAGATTGACGTCTTTGCTTGGCTTTTATATAGCCTGGATTTGCTTGCCTATATGCTTCTGCGCTACTTTTATACTGTAGAGGACTATCCTGCTCACCTTCTTTGGCATAACTAGCATTTTGCGCATACAACATATCTTGACGTATCGTATAACTTATTGCCTCAAAAAAACGCTCTTGAGAACGTAAAAACAAATCATAACGCATAGGATCTTTTTGCTGATTAAATAATACAGCATATCGTTTAATTAAATTCATAACATGTTCACGTCCCGTATCATAACTTTCACTTAAAGTATAAACCGCTTCACCTCTCTTTAAACCATATTTAGACGAATCTATTCCACGACGTGCCAAATTCATAATATCTCTTGAAGAATCATCAAAATTAGTACGATATAACGCAACTTTTAAAACTATCTTAGGCGGGTAGTAAGCATCAAAATCTCTTATTTCACCTATTATAACAGCATCTGCACCCAACTCCCTTGCAATAGATATGGCATCATGTGATGTTAAAATTGTTTTTTTTTGTGCACTTGCCAATTGATTCACCAATTGTGGATATATAATTTCCCACCCAGGATAATTTTCCATTTGACCCGCAAATGCCAAATCAAATCTATGCACATCAATATTGTCCGTTAACGAAAAAAACGGCACAATCGCCACTTTTTTGATACCTCTAAAAGGACTTTGGTATGCAATAGTAGTCGCTGATGTTTCAAACTCAGCCCCATACCCAGACGAAGCCTTAACGTCTACTAAAAATAAAACAATAAAACACAAACTGACAAAAAACCTAAACATAAATTTTAGGGATTAATTTTTTGTGGCAAAGCAATAGCATCTGTTTGATTAAGATTAACAGCAGGATTTATATTAGGCAAAGGCTGTTCAACAGGTCGTAATTCATCTGGAACCAAATCAATAGAAATAGGTTTCACACTCCAAATATTAGTAAATCCATTGCGATTAGAACTAAAATATACCCTACCGTCTGGACCCCACGTAGGATTCCAATCAGGTTTATCATGAGTTGTCAATCTAATCAAATTAGTGCCATCAGCATTGACCATCCAAATATCATCGCCACGTTCCTTGCCATTTTGATCTTTAGATACCATAGATTTAAAAACTGTCGCAAAGACGATTTTACTACCATCAGGACTCCAAGTCGGATTAATGGCCGCCCAATTATTATCATGAACTATTTCAGTTACATTATCACCATCTGCATCCATCGTCCACACCGAATAAAAGCGTGTTCCTCGCTGTCTGGCTCGTTGATATAATATCTTTTTACCATCGGGGCTCCAATTAGGAAACAGACCTTGACCCAATACTGAAGATTGATTAGTTGTAAAATCTAGCACCCAGATTTCCCACTGATTAGATTGGTCTGAAAAAGTATTATAAACTAATTTTTTACCATCAGGACTCCAATCAGGATGTATTTCATCCATCAGAGAACGAGTAATTTGCATAGGCGTAGAACGATTAAATGTATTCATTACAAATATATCCCAATTACCATTACGATTAGATGCAAACGCAAACCTCTTACCATCTGGTGAAAAACTAGGATGTAAATCACTAGATAAATCAGCCGTCTTTTGAGTAACAGCAGGACCGTAAATTGATTTTATATAAATATCTGGATGTTGGTTATGCCTAGTAGACGCAAACAAAATCCACTTACCATCTTTACTAATTACAGGGTCAATATCAACCCCCGCCCGACTATAAGTATGTTGACGTAAATCCTGATAAGTCATTCCAGTTGGCCCCATCCCAGGATCGACACCAAAATCTTCTTCAGGACCAAAATTACCACCATTGCCAGTATTCTTCATTGGTTGGCAAGCTATAGCTAAAACGGATAAGCAGATATATATAAACAAACGCATTTTCATAACGACTCCAAATAATTTAATTTATATTAAAAGCAATTGATATGCCAAACAAACAACCTTAAAACCTTAAATAATAACATTATTTATAAAAAAAAGGAATAATTTACATCCTCTATGGAAATTTACTCCTATGTAACTAAACGTACCTCAGCCTCCAACAGAACACCTTGCTTATCTAGCACTACTTTTTTTATGTAATCAATCAACTCAACAATTTGCACGCTGGTGGCACCGCCATAATTAACAATCCAATTGGCATGTTTTTGAGATATTCCAACTGCAGACTTTCTAAAACCTTTTAAACCACAAGCCTCTATTAACTGCCATGCCGATTTACCATTTGGATTTTTAAAAATACTTCCAGCCGTACCTGAACCATGAGGCTGATTTTGACGCCTATTTTGCTGATTTAATTTTATTTTTGCATAGATATTATCCGAACAATCTCTTTGCAACTGAAAACTAGCGCCCAAAATACACCACTTAGGATTTATCCCTGAGCTTCTATAACCGCAATCAAACTCACCAACTTCACTATTGCCACGTTTTCCTGTTTCATCTAAATATTCTATATTATGTAAGCGTTTAAACATATCGCTACCATAGGCTCCAGCATTGCCCATAACAGAACCTCCTACACACCCTGGAATATCAATAGCAAATTCTAATCCTGACAAAGCATGTTGAGCAGAAGTCTTTACCAACTTAGACAACGTTACCCCACATTGTGCAAATACGATATTATCATCAACAATCAAATTATTAAGACGCTTAACACAAATGATAGGATTAAAATATTCTCCATCTGGAAACAACAAATTAGACCCATTGCCAACCACCACCACTGGCAATTTAGATTGCATTGCCCAATCCCAACTTTGTGTTAATTCTTCTAAACTGCGAGGAAAAAATACATTTTTGCCGATACCACCTGCGCCAAAAGTCGAAAATTGACTAAGTGGATAACTAAATTCCTGCCATGCTCTAAAGTAAGAAGGCGGGACAATTAAACTAGACATTATTTTTTTGGTAAAAAATTTGCTAACGCATCAAATGTAGTTATATCTTTAGGAGCTTTAGCGGCTTCTTTGTTTTGCTTTTGAATTTGGTCATATATTTCTTTGCGATAGATAGCCACATCACGAGGTGCATCTATGCCTATCCTAATATTGTCATTTTTTATATCTATAATAGTAATAATTACAGAGTCTCCTATAACAATAGATTCCTCTTTTTTACGCGACAAAACTAACATGGTTGACTCTTAGGCACAATTGGATAAACAGTGCTAAATCCCATTTCATCGGGCAAAACTAATTGTCTGCCAAATTTTTTCTTAAAATTAAAAATAACAGGGCCCTGCAAATTTGCTGTCATATCTTGAGGGTTTTCTGGAACGGTAATAATACAACGCGTAATTACATCATCTAATGACTCAGCACCTATTTTATCCAAATCTGAACGCGTTACGGGTACATTATATTCACTTAAAAAAGATAGCGGATCGCAAATTACAAAAGCTAAATCAGGAACTTCTGTTGATTGCAACCACTGAAATACACCACCAGATGGATTATCCAGAACCACATAACGACTTTGATTAGGAAAACCCAACAAACCTTCAGTAAAAGCAAAAATTTTAATTTCATCAGTTAAAGCAATAACACCAAATCTAGTTGTTTCAATTTCCACAACAGCTCCTATATTCAAATAACATATTGTTATTTAACCTTCCAGATTCTAGCTCTATCTCTAGCCTCTTTATCAGCCTCTAAAATAACATCTAAATCAGGACTTACAATACCACTTTTTATACTATTAACAACAAATTTTACCAATTCAAAAATATCTAAAAAACTGATTTCGTTTTTTAAAAAACGCTCTACTGCAACCTCATTAGCTGCATTTAATACTGCACCAGCCACACCACCCCTATCGCACACCTCCCACGCTAATTTTATAGATGGAAAAGTGTCATGATCCACATCTTCAAAAATTAAATTGCCTACTTGTGCTAAATTGGGAACATCAGTTGTGCCCTGCCACCTATCTGGCCAAGACAAAGCATACTGAATGGGAACTCTCATATCTGGCAAACCCATTTGAGCAATAATTGAACCATCATTGTACTCAACCATAGAATGTATAAGAGACTGAGGGTGAACAGTAACAGCAATTTTATTGGCTGGCATATCAAATAACCAATGAGCCTCTATAACTTCTAAGGCTTTATTCATTAAACTAGCTGAATCTATTGTAATCTTTGGCCCCATATTCCAAGTGGGATGATTTAATGCATCTGCAATGCTTACCTTTGACAATTCTGCCTTGGTTTTACCCCTAAAAGGACCTCCTGAGGCTGTCAAGCGTATTTTAGATACTTCAGATAATTTAGAACCCACCACAGACTGAAAAATAGCTGAATGTTCAGAATCAATTGGCAATATTACTGCGCCTGTCTTTTTTGCCGTGTTAATCATGTATTCGCCAGCCATCACTAACGGCTCTTTATTAGCTATTGCCACACGATGACCAACTTGTATAGCATTTAAAGTTGGCTTTAATCCAGCCGCCCCAACCATTGCACTGATTACTATATCAACATCTGTTGATTTTGCTATGTCTGCAATAGCATCAGAGCCAACAAATACTTTTGTCTTTAAACCAGCACACGCTGATTTCAATTGTGATAATTTTGATTTATCGTTTAATATAGCATAAACAGGTTTAAATTCTTGCACCTGTTTAATTAAAAGTTCAACATTGCGACCTGCAACTAATGCATATACCTCAAACCTATCGGAATGACTACGGATAACATCTAATGCACTTTGACCTATAGAACCTGTTGAACCAAGTAAGGTAATTAATTGTACAGACACACTTTAATCTATGACTCTGCGCTAATTTCTTTAATAGCATCTTCTACAGAATCAACAATAGTAAGGACTTGACCTAAACCCAACAAATCAAATACCTCTCTAACATTTTCACTGGGTGCAGCAGGCACAATATTGCCACCGTTTTCCATTGCCGTACCAAGTGCACCAATAAACACACCACATCCCGCACTACTAATGTAGTCGACATCTTGCATATCAACTATAATTTTATAGTTATCTGCGTCGTAAAGATCATTAATTGCATTGTCAAACTCTTCAAAAGTATGCGCATCTAAATACCCTGCAACTTTTAACACAAAAATGCCATCACCTTTATCTTCTGTTGTAAGAGAAAAATTACTCATTGCATATCCTATAAAAATTTTACCAAACGTAATTCATTAACTGAGCCTTCCTCATAGGTATAGCTCACTTTATCCATAATTTGTCGCATCAAAAAAACCCCCAAACCACCATTTTTTCCCGAACGCAAATGTTGTTCCAGATTTACATCTGCCATATTCGTAGGATCAAAACGTACCGCTGTATCTCTTATAACTGCTTCAAATTGCTTATCATCTGCCATTAACTGCAAAGATATTTCTATATCACTATTTTGAATCATACTCTCTGCATGCTCAACGATATTCGCTAAAGCCTCGTCAATTGCCAGGGTTAAACGATTGCCATTGGTTTTATCAATAGCAGGAGAGTCGTCAATAAACCCCTTAACAAACTTACGCGCATTAAATAATTCTTCACTTCTATTAGGTATTGTTAATTCTCTTTGGATTGATTTACTCATATATCTCTTATCTTAATATTAATTTGTATAAAAATCAAGTTGCGTATACATTAAACCCCTATACGTCTAAAGTAATAAAAAAAGTTGTGCCTTTACCCAATTCACTCTCAAACCACAATTTACCACCATGCCCATCCTCTACTATCTGTTTACATATTGGCATACCAAGACCTGTACCAGTGGAATGATGCTTCATATCTTCTATTTGTTCAAACTTGTTAAAAATACGAGAATAATTAGCAGGATCTATACCATGCCCTGTATCCTTAATAGCTATTTGAATTTGATCTCCATTATTTATAAGCGAATGACTAACAGTAATACCGCCTTCATCTGTAAATTTAATTGCATTTGACAATACGTTAAGATAAACCTGTGTCAACCTGTCGCCATCGGCACGAATTAACGGCAACTCTTCTGTTGGTTCTTCTAACTTTAAATACAACCCTTGTTTTTCGGCCATAGCAGTACTTTGCATCACTGAATTTTTGGCTATCTTCATCACATCTGTATCTGCAAATTGATAATCCAACTTACCAGATTCCATCTTTGTTAAATCCAATATATCATTAACTAAGCGAGTCAAACGCTCACTTTCAGAATAAATCGTTTGATAAAATTCTGTGCGCTCTTCGTCAGTTTCAACCATACCCTCCATCATAAGAGATTCGGTATAAGTCATAATTGCGGCAATAGGAGTACGTAACTCATGAGAAACCAGCGATATAAACTCGTTTTTCATATGATCTAATTGACGTAACTTCGCTACTTCTTGGGACAATGAAATATCACGGCAAATAAACACATAGCCACTTATCTCTTTTTGACCATTCATTAACGGTGAAATTGCAATAGCTAAAGTAATTTCAGTTTCCTCACTTAATTTATGAGTTACCTCTAACTCTAAATCACCCTCTCTATTTTTTTGATTACTAATCAACCTTTTAATCACATCAGCAACATTAGGCTTAAATACCGTATTATAAGACTCTTCTAACGCTTCTATTTGCATAATATCAAACAAAACCTCAGCAGCCGTATTTAACGTAGAAATAATACCGTCTAAATCTGTAGTCACAATAGCATGAGGAACCGATTCTAAAATCATTGAGAAACGTGTCATGGCATCCTTCAATGCTAAACGCATACGCAAATTTTCTAATACCGTTGACAATGATAAAGAAAACAGCCGCATCATAACTCTAATATGCTCACTATAACACTCTTCATTAAATGGCATATGGATAGCAACCACACCTATATCTGAATTTCTTGCCATTAATGGGCATAAAACTGTAGATTTGTCCGAGTGAATTAATAGCTCTTTTGGCAGACAAGATATATGTTTGTTGCTAATGCACCATTTAATCATTTCTAATATTTTAGGATTTAATACTTCTGTTTTATTTTTCAAGTTATAATAGCCTTGCTCTAAATTAACTGATTTTAAATATATATCACAATCCAAAGCACCTAAACCAGATTTTAAAGCTTCCTTAGAAAAACTAAGGATTTCCTCTTCATTAACGGCAAAATTTAACTCATCCAAGGCTTTTTGATAATTAGCCAAAGAATCAAACGCTTCACGCAAATCACAATTTTCATCTTTTAATGCCTGCATATCTTCTTCATTCATATTATCGCCTTTATTTAGGTATTAAATCAAAAAAGGGTTTAGCTTTAACTAACTCTACTTTCACTTCATCAACCACATCACGAATAAAATCTGGACTTAATTTCCACGCCTTCCAAACAGTAGCAGAGATAGGCGGTAACCTGTCATCACCTCCTGAACCAACACCCATCAATCTGGCTATAATATCACCTAAATGAGCTGCGTATACTATGTCCTGAGACGCCTTTATCTTATCTGGGCTATGATGATAACGAATGGCATTTTGTATTGCATCTGGCAACTTCCATTTTGCCCCTATCCATTCACCAATTCTAGCATGAGTAAAACCCATAATGGCCATTTCTGATTCTATAATTAAACAATCTTTTTGCGTGCGAATTTCATACACCTTAGCAGAAAGCTGTGGGATAAACTCATACATAATCATTTTGCCTAGGTCGTGCAATAACCCCCCTATAAAAAACTCTTCTGGGTCGCCAGCTTTTTTCTTTTTAGCCAATACCCTAGCAACAATAGCAGTGCAAAGGCTATGTTCCCAAAACGCACCTACTTGAAATTCATCAGATGCCGCTTTTTTACTCATATCAAAAACCGATGTCGCAATAGCTATATTGGTTACCTTACCAAAACCTAAGATAACAATCGCATGAGTAATAGTCTTAATTTTACCAGGAAATCCATAAAAAGAAGAATTAACTAATTTTAGTATTTTAGAACACAAAGCCGCATCTTGCATCAAAATCTTACCAATCATATTAGCATCGGCCTTAGGATTTCTAGTGGCTTCTAATATTTTTGAAACCACTGTCGGCAAGGTAGGCAAACTTTCAATAGCTTCTATTTTTGTTCTTAATTTTGCAGAATCTATTGCCATATTTAGAATTCATACCCCAAAGCTATCGGCTTTAATGCCATCATATATTTTTTATCCGTTAAATTGCCAAAAAGTTTTTCTACAGCTGCGATACGCTCTTCACTAATCTCATCAGAAGATCCATCATCACCTTCGCTTTCAATACAGACAACATCAACACCCCAACGAGCTAATTTTTTCAAATATGGCGCTGTAAGTACTGACCCCTCACGCATAATAACGCGATCCATACTATCACTAAGATTACTGGCAAGAACCATTCCTTCCTCGGCTTGCTCAACCGGTATTTGCTTCATATACCTTTCTCCTCACCTAAATTTTTAACAACTATAACTTTAAACTTATAGTTTTGCAAACCATAGATTAACAACCCGAAATACAGCTTTGATACAAATTTAAAGTTTGCTCAACCATAAGATGTAAACTGGCAGTAGATTGAGCATATTTTTTAGCAGCAGTTCCTTTTTCATCCAAAATTGATTTATCCAATAACACCTCTAACTCTTTGGCACATTCCACATCATTTTCAACTGCAAACAAACCGCCTCTACTGCTATCAATTAATTCTGGGATACCACCAACATCTGATGCCACTGCTGGCAAACCCATTGCCATAGCTTCTAAAATGGATGTTCCTAAGGCCTCTTCAAAAGACGGCAAGCAAAAAATATCAGCGTTTACCAAATATTCTGGTATATTTTCCCGATGACCAACCATAACAACGTTAGATTGCAACGATAACTCTACTATCAAATCGTTTAAGTAGTCTTTCATTGGTCCATCACCCACAACGACAACTTTTACATTGCTATACCCTTTATCTATTAAAAATCTAAGCGCATTAAACAAAACTTTATGACCTTTTTTACCACGTAAGACAGCCACCTGTATTATAATTATATCTTCTTGCGAACACCCCCACATATCACGCAAATTACGGTACGACTTATTTGGATTAAAAAAATCTAAATCTATGCCCGTTCTAATGGTTAAAACTTTATCTTTTGTAAGCCCATATTTATCCACAAAAACCCGCGCCATATAAGCACCAACCGTAACTACCTTGTCAGCTAAATACTTATACACAAATGGGTTTGCTATCTTACCTGCCAAATGCCTAGTTCTAATTACAATTGGTTTACACATACTTAAACGCGCTGCAATACCAGCATTCCAAGCGTCCCTAGAACTATGCGTATGCACTAAATCAACACTATATTTTTTAATAATCTTAATATAATTAAAAATTGCTAAAGGATCTATAGTTGAACGATGGCATATATGTAAAACCTTAATACCGACCGCCTTAGCTTCTTTGTATATTTTAGACTTTTGATTACACGCCAACAATACATTGTGTCCCGCTTGTAAACTGCCAAGCATAACTCGCATAATGCGTTTTTCTTGTCCACCCCAACCCAAAGATGCTTCTGTATGTAAAATTGTTAATTTTTTATTCATAAACACATCATAACAAAGATAAATTAAGAATGAAAACATATAACACCTCGACATAATTATAATATCTTCTATAATTGTATTTTTTTTATTATCTTTGAAGAACTTATGTCACAATTACCTGATTCTCAACGTATCGTTATAACTGGCGTTGGTCTTGTAGCACCAAACGCCAACAATCTAACTGATTTTCGTCAAGCATTACTTGATGGACGCAATCACATTCAAGAAATTGAACATAGATATATAGGCAAAGTGCCAGCAGGTATTTGCAATTTTGAAGAAACTAAATATCGCAAACGCAAAGAAAACAAACGTGGCACAAGAGCTGGATGTTTAGCTGTTTATGCAGCAAACGAAGCCATTAATGATGCTAATATAGATTTGAATAACTGTGACAAAAGTCGCATTGGCGTTTATACTGGATTAACTGAACACGGTAATGTTGAAACTGAAAACGAAGTTTACAACATTAGTCAATTTGACTACAACGTCGACTATTGGACACATCATCATAACCCACGCACAGTCCTAAACAGCCCCGCTGGTGAAATAACCTTAAACCTTGGTATTACTGGCCCACACTATTCAATCGGAGCCGCTTGTGCCGCTGGCAATACAGCATTAATACACGGATTGCAAATGCTTAGGTTAGGTGAAGTTGATGTCGCATTAACTGGAGGAGTAAGCGAATCAACATCTAGCTTTGGAATATTTGCAGGATTTAAAGCTCAACAAGCGTTAGCAAAGCACCCAGATCCTAACAAAGCTTCCAGACCATTTGATACCCAGCGCAATGGAATTGTTGTATCTGAAGGAGCTTGTCTATATACCTTAGAGCGCCTAGAAGATGCAAAAAAACGCGGAGCAAAAATTTACTGTGAAATTACTGGTTACCATACCAATAGTGATGCTACAGATTTTGTATTGCCCAATACAACTAGACAAATAGAGTGTATGCAAGCTGCTCTAAAAAAAGCCGGGCTAAATGCAGAAGACATAGACATTGTCAACTGCCACGCCACTGGCACACCGCAAGGTGACGTACAAGAGATGCGAGGAATTAGGGAAGTTTTCAAAAATTGCAAAAATACATATATAAATGCTACAAAAGGTTATATCGGTCACTGTATGGGTGCGGCTGGATCATTAGAATTAGCAGGCAACCTTGGTTCTTTTGAAGATTCCTGTGTACATCCAACAATAAATCTGAATAATATTGATCCTGAATGCGATTGCCCCAACCTTGTAGTTAACAAACCCAAAGAAGGTGTAAACGTAAAAACCATTTTAAATAATTCTTTTGGAATGGTTGGTATTAATTCAGTAATTATTGTGACTAAATTTGAGCAGTAACGGAGTAATAATGACACGCGACGACATTAAAGACGTAGTACTTGAAATTATCGAAGACATTAACGATGAGGAAGACCTCTCAAAAATTGACGGAGATAAAGCACTTAGAGACCAAATAGAGTTGGATTCAATGGATTTTTTAGACATTGTGATGGAATTGCGTAAACGGTTTCAAATCCAAATTCCCGAAGAAGATTACGGCAACTTTGAGACTCTAAACAAATCAGTTAATTATTTAGAGCCTTTATTAGCCGATAAATAAATTAATTGCGAGCAGGTTAAACCTGCTCGCACAAAAAAGTGGAACATTACAAACTTATTATAATTGGGGCTGGGCTTTCTGGCTTATCAGCTGGATTGCGTCATGCGCGCACTGGAGAATCAACGCTTATAGTTGAACAACACAGCATTGCTGGCGGGTTAAATTCTTACTACACTCGCAAAGGTTTGTTGTTAGAAACTGGCCTGCACGCCATCACAAATTACGCTACAAAAGCACAACGCTCTGCTCCTTTAACAAGATTACTAAGACAGTTAAAAATAAAACATCACGAATTTGAAATTTACCCCCACAAATTTAGTGAAATTGCATTTCCAGATACAAAGTTAAAATTTTCTAACGATTTTGAACTGTTTATATCAGAAATCGCCAAGCAATTTCCTAAACAAATTGATAATTTTAAAAATTTAGTAACTGCAATTAATGATTTTGATGCTTTCACCCCTAGCAAATACATATCTGCCCGTACAATATTATCTACATATATAACAGATCCACTTTTAATTGAAATGCTACTTTGTCCCATACAATTTTATGGTGGATACCAAGAAAATGATTTAGATTGGGCTCAATTTACTATTATGTTTGAAGCCTTATTTAAAGAAGGTTTTTTTAGATGTTCTGGAGGTATTAAATGGCTTCTAGAACGATTGTTATCAGGATATGCCAATCAAGGTGGAGAAATAAAATTCAAATCAAAAGTAGCTAAAATACTCAAAAATAAAAATAAAGTCTTAGGCATACGTTTAGAAAACGGCACTGAAATTACCTGCGATGCAATTATATCAACTGCGGGAACACCTAATACTTTAGAGTTTTTAGAAGAAAATAATCAAGATGAAATTATCGCAACTAGCGGGCGCTTAGCTTATGTAGAAAGCCTATTTATATACGACTATAATACAAAATTCTCAACTGAGGCTGCCATCACATTTTTTAATAATTCTAACCATTTTAATTACGCTAGCCCCAAAACATTAGTAGACTACAACTCTGGCGTTATCTGCTTTCCTGGCAATTTTAAAAACTATACACCTGAACGAGGACAATTACGCATAACTCATCTAGCAAATTACACAAACTGGAAAGTGCTGGATAAGCAATCGTATAAAACACAAAAAGACACCCTTGCCAAGCAAAGTTTAAAGGCTATCCCAATCCCCCCCCCCTCACACAAAGCCTTTTTTCAAGACAGTTTTACACCTACAACCGTAGAAAGATACACTGGCAAGAAAAATGGTTCTATTTACGGTTCGCCGATTAAAAACCGCTTGGGATTAACCAATTACGATAACTGTTTTATAGCAGGTACCGATCAAGGTTATCTAGGTATTGTAGGCGCTATGTTAAGCGGGTTAACTATAGTCAATCAACAGTTGCTATAATTAAATCTCATTTCATCTAAAAACACTGACGCTTTAACACATCAGTTTGCTAAAAAAAAAAGTTTAACAAAAAAAACAAGCCTCTATAATTAAAGGTTTATTATATAGTTGGACTTAAGACTGCATGCCAATATCAAAACTTACAAATTTAAAATCTACTTATGATTCTGTCATCATAGGTTCAGGACTTGGCGGATTAACTTGTGCCAATATGCTGGCACGTCAAGGACATAAAGTTTTATTATTAGAACATCATTTTCAACTTGGCGGACTGGCAACTTGGTTTACACGGCCAAATGGACATATTTTTGATGTTAGCCTACATGGATTTCCATATGGTATGATTAAAAGTTGCCGTAGATATTGGAACAAAGAAATAAAAAACCGTATTGTCCAACTTAAAGGAATTCGTTTTGTCAATCCTCAATATCAACTAGAAAGTACATTCACACGCGAACATTTTACCGAATTATTAGAAAATCATTTTAAAATACCACGCAAAAATATTGATGGTTTTTTTGAAACCATTTTTAATATGAATTATTACGAAGACAACACCCAGACCACTGGTGAGCTATTCGAAAAATATTTTCCAAACCGCAACGATGTCCATCGTTTTTTATTAGAGCCTATAACATACGCCAACGGCTCTACTCTAGAAGATCTCGCCTTAACTTATGGTATTGTTTTTTCTAATTTTATGTCTAAAGGTGTCTATACATTTCAAGGTGGTACAGACAAAATGATAGCCCTCATGGCAGAAGAGATACAACGTAATGGCGGCACAATTTGCACTAATACCAAAGTTGATAAAATAGAAATAGAAAATAAAAAAGTGCAAGGGGTAAGCGTTACATACAAAAACCAACAAATATTTATCCCTGCTAAATCTGTTGTATCAAACGCTGGATTAGTTAATACCATATTTGATTTAACTGACAAAGAGCATTTTAAACAAGATTGGATTTGCCAGGCAAAAAAAATCAGGGTTAATTCTTCGAGTTCACAAGTTTACTTTGGCATCAAAAAAGGTGAGTCATTTCCATTTTTGGGCGACTTAGTTTTTACTTCTAAAGCCGAAACATTTACCACAGATGAACTGTTTGACTTTAATACCACCAGTCAAACATTTTCAATATATTATCCAGAATGTCGTGCAGACAATTCTAAATACGAAAATCACTACGCTGTTGTATCATCTTTAAATGCACGATATGAAGACTGGGTCAACTTAAGCAAAGATGACTACGCTATAGCAAAAGAAAACCTGATTAAAAGAGCCAGCAGCGACTTAGAAAAATTTATACCCGGCATTGTAGAAAAATCCGATTGGATTGAGGCTGCCACACCAAAAACATTTAAACGCTATACCTTACACAGAGGAGGCTCTTCCTTCGGAACAAAATTTGAAGGTTTAGAATATTCTCGCAATTTACATAAACAAGTAGCTGGATTATTTCATGTAGGCAGTGTAGGCATTATTATGTCTGGTTGGCTTGGAGCTATGAATTACGGGGCGATTGTCTGCAATGACGCAGATGCCTATTTAAGAAAATAATTTTTTATATATCAAAATAATAAAAAGGAAAATATATGTCACAATTTAAAAATCAAGTAGCAATTGTAACTGGAGGCACACGAGGTATTGGGCGCGCCATTTCAGAAATGTTTTTAAACGAAGGTGCCACTGTCATAGTAACCTATGCGGGCAACGATGCCGTAGCTGAAGAGATGAAAGCCTCTAGCTCTGCCCCTGATAGAATGCACATAAGAAAATTTGATGTATCTAAAACTGATGCCGTGGATGATTTTTATAAAGAAGTCGATAGCTTGGTAGACAAAATTGATATCATAGTGTGCAATGCAGGTATTCGCCAAGATGCATTTATGGCTTTAATGAAAGATGAACAGTGGAACCGCGTCATTGATGTCAATTTAACAGGTAGCTTTTTAATGGCCAAACAAGCTGTCAAGCGTATGGCAAAAAAACGTTATGGACGTATCGTGTTTACTTCTAGTCCAGCCTCATATATGGGATTGCCTGGTCAAGCTAATTACTCTGCGTCAAAAGCGGGACAAATAGCAATGGCTCGTTCTTTGTCGAAAGAAGTTGCTAAACGTAATATTACAGTTAATTCTGTTTTGCCTGGCTTTATAGGTACAGAATTAATTGATGATTTACCTGAAGATTTAGTAGCAGAATACCTAAAACAAATACCTGCCAAAAAATTTGGTGAACCACAAGATATAGCAAATGGCGTAAAATTTTTATGTTCAAAAGAAGCCAGCTATATTACTGGAACAACCCTCGAAATTAACGGAGGTCTTTAATATCGATGGATATTAAAGATTTAATCCCCCATCGCGATCCATTTTTATGGGTCAGCGATATTCTAGAACACCGTGAAGGATATATTAAAACATCGGCAGAATTTCCAGATACGTTGGATTTTTTTAATGGACACTATCCTGAGCACCCAATAGTCCCTGGAGTCATCCTGTGTGAAGCCTGCTTTCAAAGTGGCGCTGCGATGATTTCTAAACAAATGCAAGCCAATGGTAACTCTTTTAAAGGCGTACCTGTATTAACTCGTATTTTAGGTGCAAAATTTAAAAAAGAAGTACTACCCAATGATAAAGTGGAAATAGAGGTAAACCACACAGAAACATTATCTTCTGCATGGTTTATGAAAGCCAAAATGCGTATAAACTCGAAATTAGCTCTAAGTGTAGAGTTTGCTGTAATGCTAACTTAAAAATCTCTTAAAAAGGAAACCATGTCTGATTTTTTAGAATTAAAAAATAAAAATATTTTAATATTTGGTTTGGCTAATAAAAAGTCTGTAGCTTTTGCCATCGCCAAAGAAGCCATTGATGCTGGTGCAAATTTAATAAACATAGTTAAAGATGATAATTTAAAAACCAATTCTAAAAAACTGTTTCCTGACATACCTGTGTTTACCTGTGATGTAGAAAAACAAACAGAGATTGACAATGTAGCTATGCAAATCAAACAACACCTTAATGCACCCATACATGGTATGGTGCATTCTTTAGCATTTGCAAACTATAGCCAAGGTCTAAAGCCCTTTCACGAAGTTATCAGAGAAGATTTTTTACAGGCTATAAATATCTCGGCATTTTCTTTAATTGCTTTAGCAAACGCTTTTAAAGAACAACTTGAAAACAATGCGTCTGTCATCACTATTTCAATTTCTACTACTCGTATGGCATCAGAAAACTACGGTTATATGGCACCTGTTAAAGCTGCTTTGGAAAGCTCATTAGCCTTTTTAAATAAAAGTTTTTCTAAATTTTCTAATGTTAGATTTAACGCCGTTTGCCCAAGTTTACTAAAAACATCCGCCAGTGCGGGCATACCAGGATATATCGACAGTTATATGTATGCTGAAAAAATAATCCCTCGTCAAAAAGCTATCACCACCAAAGAGGCTGCAAATACAGCAATATTTTTACTATCGCCACGTTCATCTGGTATAGTAGCACAAACAATAACTGTCGATGCCGGTATGAGTATTAATTATTTTGACGCCAATATTATCAAAAAAGTAAATTCATAAATGAAATTTATCAATACAACTATTACTGAGTTTGGCTATGTACTGCCACCAAATATTTTAAGCTCTGCATCTATAGAAAAAAAATTATCCGCTGTGTACAAGAAACTTAAATTACCCGAAGGTCGCTTAGAATTAATGTCTGGCATTAAGGAGAGACGCCTGTGGAACGCTGGCACAAAACCAAGTGAAGCTGCAATTTTAGCTGGTACCAAAGCTATGGAAAACGCCAAGGTCAAGCCAGAACAAATAGAAAGTTTGATTTTTAGCTCTGTCTCAAGAGATATGATGGAACCTGCCACAGCATCATTTGTACATTCTGGGCTACATTTACCAGCTACTTGTCATGCCTTTGATCTATCCAATGCTTGCTTAGGTTTTTTAAACGCTATGGTTATGACTGCCAATATGATTGAGACTGGACAAATAAAAACAGGTTTAGTGGTAGCAGGTGAAACTGCCGAAAATTTAATTAATTCTACCATCACCAATATTTTAAATGACACTGAGTTAACTCGTAAATCAATTAAAGGTCATTTTGCATCTTTAACTATTGGATCTGGCTCTATTGCAGTTGTAATGCAACATAGCTCTTTAAACCCCAAAGGCATAAAACTAATTGGCGGAGCATTAAATACCAATACAAAACACAATAATTTATGTCAAGGTGCCGATGGTAACAATGGCACTTTAATGCAAACAGATTCTGAAGAATTACTTAAACGTGGCATTGAAACAGCAGCAAATACATGGCCATTATTTTTGCAAAACTTACAATGGAATCCCAAAACACCTAATCGTTTTTTTACTCATCAAGTTGGCATAGCGCACAGCAAATTATTATTTGAAACATTAGGCATCAACCCTAAGTTAAATTTTCCAACAGTTGAAGTTATGGGCAACACTGGCAGTGTAGCTGCCCCTCTTGGCACTGCAATGGCAATTGAACAAGGCTATTTTGAAAAGGGTGACAAAGCTGCTATGCTTGGTATTGGTAGTGGCATAAATTGTTTAATGTTAGCTATGGAATATCCTCGATGACTATATTAGAAAATACAAAAAATTATCCGTTTATACCAAATCATTTAAATATAGACGGGCATAACTTAGCCTATATAGACGAAGGTAATCACGATAAACCCGTAGTTTTAATGTTGCACGGTAACCCAAGTTGGAGTTATTTATACAGAAATTTAATTTTAAATTTAAAAGATAAGTTTAGATGTATTGCACCTGATCACATTGGATGTGGTAACTCTGATAAACCACAAGATTATAAATATCATTTAGAAACACATATAGCCAACATTGAAATTTTAATTAAACGTCTAAATTTAAAGTCATTTAACCTTGTCGTGCACGATTGGGGCGGAGCAATAGGCGCTGGCATAAGTATCAAATATCCAGAAAAGGTTAAGAGCTATACTGCAATGAATACCTCTGCTTTTTTATCTTCGCGTATTCCTGTGAGCATTAACGCTTGTCGTCTTCCTATAATTGGTGAAATTTTAATACGCCAATTTAATGCTTTTGCCGCAGGTGCAACTAAAATGGCCGTTGTAAATCCGTTACCTAATGATATATCTAAAGAATTTATTGCCCCATATTATAATTGGCAAAGTCGCATAGCTACATATCAGTTTGTTGCCGACATACCTTTACACCCCGATGATTATTCGTACAAATTAATGCAAGAAATAGACAAAAAATTTACATTATCAACTATGCCAAAACAAATCATTTGGGGAGGAAAAGATTTTTGTTTTAATGATTCGTTTTATGAAACATGGATAAAAAGATTTCCAGACGCTCCTAATTATTACTTTGAAAATGCAGGGCATTATTTAATGGAAGATGTCGGCGAAGAAATTTATCCTTTAATTAATCAATTTATTACAGATATAAATCACTAAATTATGAAGGTCAACATTGCATCCAGACTTAGCCATTTAGCTAATAACAATCCTTTTGCAGAAGCTGTTGTAACATATCAAAAAGGTCTTTATAAATCTTACACATTTAAACAATTAAATGATGCAGTTAATAACTATAGTCATATATTAACTGCAAACGGCATTAAAAAACTAGATCGCATTATGCTAATGATTAAACCAGGGTTTGATTTTATGGCTATTTCATTTGCATTATTTCGCATTGGGGCTACCGCAATTTTAATCGATCCTGGTATGGGGTTTAAAAATTTACGCAAATGTATTGCTCATGTAAAACCGCAAGGTTTTATTGGAATCCCACTAGCTCATCTATTTAAACTAACTTGCCCTAAAACTTTTAAAACTGTAACAACATCTTTATGCGTAGGTAATTCATTAGGTTTTTTTGGCAATGATATAACCAAAATAACAAGCGATATACACATCTTTAACGATTGTGCCGTGGCACAAAATGACTTAGCCGCCATTGTCTTTACAACAGGCAGTACAGGCCCACCTAAAGGCGTTGAATACCCCCATAGAGTATTTAATACACAATTGGATTTTATTAAAAATTTTTACAAAATAACATCTGATGATATTGATCAACCAGGTTTCCCTTTATTTGGCTTATTTGCCATTGCTTTGGGAGCATCGGCTGTCATACCTGATATGGATGCGGCTAAACCAGCACAGGTTGATCCAGTAAAATTTATTACTAGCATAAAAAACCGCCGCGTTACATACAGCTTTGGCTCGCCTGCAATCTGGGATGTGATATCAAATTACTGTATAGAGAACAATATCGTTTTAGACTCCATACGACTGATATTAATGGCTGGCGCACCCATATCTGGAGAGTTAATAACACGAGTACAAAAAATAATACCTAAAGATGCACAAATTCATACACCATACGGAGCTACAGAATCACTACCATCTGCTTCGATTGAAGGCAAAGAAATAACCGATGAAACATGGCAAAAAACCTGTCAAGGGTCTGGAACATGTGTAGGCAAAGCTCTGCCAAATGTACGCATTGAAATAATAAAAGCAACTGAGAATAATATTGCATACTGGGATGATAATTTAATTTTACCAACTGGGGAAATAGGCGAAATCGTTATCAAAGGTGATATGGTTACGCCTGCTTATTACAACAATCCACAAGAAACAAAAAAAGCCAAAATTAAAGACGGGGCAAAATTATGGCATCGCATAGGTGATATGGGTTATAAAGATACTCAGGGACGTCTTTGGTTTTGTGGACGTAAAGCTCACAGAGTTATAACTAAAAATAAAATTATGTATACCATTCCGTGTGAAGCACCTATTAATACTCACAAATCAGTTAAACGCACAGCTTTAGTTGGCATTGGAGACACTCATAACCAAGAACCTGCATTAATTGTAGAACCTATCAATAATCAGATAGATGGCGAAAGCCTATTAAAAGAAATCGCAAATTTAGCCAAATGCCACCCTCTTACCAAAGACATTAAACACTTTTTAATACATCCTAATTTTCCTGTTGATATCCGCCATAATGCCAAAATTTTTAGAGAAAAACTAAAAATATGGGCTGAACAAGAACTATCTTAAATGTTTTTGCCAACCACCAAAACAGAAATGTCCAAACTTAACTGGACTAAACTTGATATTATTTTAATTACAGGTGATGCTTATATAGATTCGCCATTTATAGGTATTGCCGTCATAGGTAAATTATTATTAAAAGCAGGTTACAAGGTTGGCATCATAGCACAACCTAATATTGACAATGATGATATCTTAAGACTTGGAACACCTACTTTATTTTGGGGAGTAAGCGGTGGTTCGGTAGACTCCATGGTTAGCAATTACACTGCCACAAAAAAACGTCGCAATAAAGACGATTATACACCTGGAGGAATAAACAATCGGCGTCCCGATAGAGCCGTAATAGTTTATTCTACATTAATCAAACGCAAGGCTGGCAAAGACTCTTGCGTAGTACTAGGAGGTATTGAAGCTAGTCTGCGCCGAGTAGTTCATTATGATTACTGGAATAATAAACTTAGACGTTCAATTTTAATAGATGCCCAAGCCGATTATTTAGTTTACGGAATGGGTGAAACTAGCATTATAGAATTAAGCCATGCCTTAAAACAAAACTTAGATGCTACAAAAGTGCGAGGTATATGCTATTTAAGTCGTAAAATACCCACAGATTATTTAGAAATCAATAGCTATGAAAAATGTATTGCAAATAAATATGATTTTATAGAAATGTTTGATAATTTTTATCATAATATGGATCCGCTAACAGCTCTTGGATTAGCACAAAAACAAGACAGTCGCTATCTTATCCAAAACCCTCCCGCATTGCATCTAAACAAAAAAGAGATGGATAAAATATCTGATTTAGAATTTGAATTAGATACTCACCCATATTATAAAAAACTTGGCTATGTTAAAGCTATAGACACGATAAAATTTTCGATTTTAACCCATAGAGGCTGTTATGGAGAATGCAATTTTTGCGCCATTACAGTACATCAAGGTAAAACTATTCAAAGTCGCTCAGAGCAATCAATTATCAATGAAGCCAAAAAACTAACTAAAACTAAAGGCTTTAAAGGCTATATACATGATATTGGTGGACCCACAGCCAACATGTATGATTATGAATGTCAAAAAAAAATACAATATGGAACTTGCGAAGATAAACGATGTACTGAGCCGATAACTTGCAAAAGTCTAAAAGTAAATCATTTACCACAATTGAAACTCTTAAGAAAAATACGTCAGTTAAAAGCAATCAAAAAAGTTTTTGTTGCGTCTGGTATACGCTATGATTTAGTAGCTGATGACAAAAAATATGGTCAACGTTTTTTAGAAGAGATTGTGCAATATCATACTTCAGGTCAATTAAAAATTGCTCCAGAACACTCAGAAGATAATGTATTAAAATTAATGGGTAAACCTGATAAAAATTCATTATTAGATTTTGTAAATTCATTTAATACAATTAATAAGAAAATAGGTAAAAAACAGTTTTTAACCTATTATATGATAGCAGCGCATCCAGGTTGTAATGAAACAGAAATGCGTAATTTAAAAAAATATACCAGTTCGCATTTAAATTTATCTCCTGAACAAGTACAGATATTTACGCCTACCCCTTCTACATACTCTACATTAATGTATTATACAGAAATCAACCCATTTACTGGCAAAAAAATATTTGTAGAAAAAGATTTTAGAAAAAAAGAAAAACAAAAGGCAATCGTAGTAGGTAAAGCCAATATAAAAAGAAAACATTAAATAATTTCTACCATAGACTTCATCACTTTTAATTTTATAAACAAGGTAAAATACTTATACTATATTAATATATAAAATAAATATATTAATATACATCAACAAAACTAATATCTATAAATATAATCACATCTGATTTTTTAACTAGCATATTACTTTAACATGCGCTTTTGATAATAATGGAATATTATGAATATACAAAAAATAACATGGAATGGTTTAGACGCTGTTGAAATCACTACAAATAAATTACACATCATAGGCGTATATTCTTACGGGCCTCGTATTAGTTCTTTAAAAACTATCGATGGTGAAAACATACTTTTATGGGAACCTCAAAAATATACTAGAGGTGATTGGGATTTACGCGGTGGTCATAGGTGTTGGCACGCAGGTATTAATGCTGATGAATGCGAAATGACATATAACACGGATAATAATCCAGCCACTTGCGAAATATTATCTAATGGTTTTATTTTAACTGGAGCGCCTGAATCGACAAATAAAATAAGACGTGGCATAAAAGTAACCGTAACTAATGAAAATCGCTTAGAAGTTGACAGCTTTACTATTAACGATAGTGATTTGCTTTTTGGCGTAGTCCCATGGGCGCTTACTTGTACAATACCCAGTGATAACACTGAATATATTATTCCACTAGGAGACAATAGTAGTTTTGATACAGCAACTATTGTACTTTTTAAAGAATGGGCTGGACACGGTCAAAAACATTTTAAAGACGATCAATTTCTGATTGAAGAAGACGCTATGGTAATCAAACCTAACGGCAAAGAAAACAAACGAATGGTTCAAAGTGCAGCTGGAATTATTGTTATGAATGATAAAAATCGCAATATATGTTTTGGTAAAAAAAGAGAGTTTTCAAGCTTAGAAAAATATCCTTTAAGCACAAATGTCGCAGCATATATAGGTCCTGATAATTTCATGGTTGAAATGGAAACAATGGGCAGTGAAACTTGTCTAAAACCAGCTCAGATATCGCATCATGTAGAAATATGGATTATAAAAAATAATTGCCTTTGTGAATCAACTGGAAAAGCAGCTAAAGCTTTATTTGATTAATACAAATTATTAACCTGATTTAAAACCAAAAGAAGTTGCAACCTTTTTTTGACTTTATACAATAAACTATTTACTTAAATTATTATACTATATGGAGATAACCCATGAATTGGGCTGAAGAAATCGCTGAACTTGCCGCCAAAACAGAACCCCGTGGTGGTGTTCATGTTATTAATGACTCTAAAACACCTTCTGGACGTGTTCATGTAGGTGCTCTTAGAGGGGTATTAATTCATGATGCTATTTTTAGAGCATGCAAAGAACGTGGCATACCTGTGGAGTACCGTTTTGGTGTTGACGATTATGATGCCGTCGATGAAATACCCTTTGGTGAAGACGAACACTTTAGTAAATATTTAGGAGTACCACTATGCAATACTCCTGCCCCAAAAGGTAGCGATGCTCCAGATATGGCAAATCATTTTATTAAAGAATTTTTTGATATCTTTAAAGAATTAGGCGTAAATTGTTCCTTCTATCATATGCGTGATATTTATCGATCTGGACAGTTTAATGATGCTATAGAGCGTATATTAAGCCATCCAGATATGATTCGTGAAGTATATAAAAATGTCAGTGGTTCTGTTAAACCAGATAGTTGGATACCATTTCAAGCTATCTGTGAAAACTGCGGTAGGGTTGGCACTGTATTAGTTACTGATTTTGACGGTAAAGAAGTAACTTATTCTTGCGAAAAAAACCTAGTGAGCTGGGCAACAGGCTGTGGATATAAAGGAAAACGAAGCCCCTTTAACGGTGGTGGTAAATTACCTTGGAAATTAGAATGGATTGCTAAGTGGAAAGAATTTCCTGTAACAATCGAAGGAGCTGGCAAAGACCATAGCACAAAAGGTGGCAGTCGTGACGTCAGTGCTGGAGTGCTTAAAAATCTATTTAATTTAGAGCCTCCTATCAATTGCCCATACGAATTTTTCTTGGTTGGTGGGGCTAAAATGTCATCATCAAAAGGTATTGGAGTCAGTGCGCGAGATATGGCAGATTTACTGCCTCCAGAAACATTACGTTATTTAATGTTAAAAACATTACCAAATAGACCTGTCAACTTTGAACCTACTGAAAAAAATATCACTAAAATTTTTAATGAAATGGATCGCACCCATCAGGTTGCCTACAGCGATAAACCACAAGCTAACGACGCTAAAGCAATGTGGGAACTATGTGAAGTAAAACCAGAAGGAGCATATTTTGACGGTAATTTTCAATTAGTAACAACATACGCTCAGCTACCACATTTAGATGCTATAGCCGAAATGGCCAAACGCAAAGGTGCGCCATTGACAGATTTAGAACTAAAACATCTACAACAACGCATTGATTCTGCTAAATTTTGGGTAGAAAACCTAGCTGATGAAGACGAGAAAATGATTTTACAAAAATCATTGCCAGAAAAAGCCAAACAATTAACTCTAGCACAAAAGTTTTTTCTTAATCAATTTGCCAATGAACTAGAAAAATTAACTGGTGATGATTGGGAAGACGAAAAAATTCAAACATTAGCATTTGATTTATGTCGACAAACACCTATCAACCAAAATGATGCCTTTAACGCTATTTATTGTGTACTATTAAATCGTTCTTCAGGGCCAAAGGCTGGAAATTTACTTGGCGTGCTAGATAAAGATTTTGTAATTACACGCTTTAGAGAAGTATCTGCAAATAGAGAAGAATTTATAAAATCATCTATAATTAGTGAGGATGAGTTTATAAAATTTGCATCTGCAAAAAAAACAAAAGCTGTTAAAATCCACACAAATGTCAATAAGCAAGATAATGTATTAGAAATTACCAGTATCGATGCTAAAAATCAAAAATATTTGCAACGTATAGCATTAGATAATGACGGTACACAACAAACTGCCAATATTATCAAACAACTAGGTTTAGACGGTTAATTTTATTAGCCAGGTAAATAAAAACATTTGCCTGGCTATCTTATAACACATGCAAAATCAAAAAGTACTTGTAACAGGAGCTGGTGGCTTTTTAGGATTAGCTATCACCAAAAAATTAATTGCTCAAAAAATATATGTACGCTCTTTAAATCGCAATAGCTATACCTCTCTGAAAGAACTAGGTGTAGAAGAAATCATAGGAGATTTACAAAATTACAATGATGTAAAAAAAGCGGTAAAGGGAATGGAGGCTGTTTTTCATGTTGCATCTAAGACGGGTATTTGGGGTAGTTATGACAGTTATGCCAATATCAATATTAAAGGCACACAAAATATAATAAATGCTTGCAAAGAATACGGTATTAAAAATTTAATATATACATCAACCCCATCAGTTATTTTTAATCAAAAAGATATATATAACGGCAACGAAACACTACCATATCCAAATAAATTTTTATGCCATTATGCAAGTACTAAAGCAAAAGCTGAACAATTAATAATTAATGCCAATTCTAACACATTACACACCATCGCTTTACGCCCACATCTTATTTGGGGACCAGAAGATACAAATTTAATTCCTAGATTAGTTGCCAAAGGTAAAGCTAAACAGTTAAAAAAAGTTGGCAATGGTCAAAATCTAGTAGATATAATATATGTCGATAACGCTGCCGATGCTCATATTTTAGCTTGGCAAAATTTGCAAACTAGCTTGTCTGGCGCAGGTAAAGCATATTTTATTTCACAAGGTGAACCGGTAAATTTATGGGATTGGATTGATAACCTATTTAAGCAATCGGATATACCTAGCATAAAATCAAAAATAGGTTTTAAAACTGCATACATTGTTGGGGCGTTAATTGAATGGATTTATAAACTTTTTAACAAACAAAAAGAACCTCCAATGAGCAGGTTTATTGCTTTACAATTATCTAAAAGCCATTTTTTTGATATAACAATGGCCAAACAAGATTTAGGTTATAATGTAACAATCTCTACCGAAGAAGGGCTTAAACGCACGGTTAAATGGATTAAAAACAACTTGTAATAAAGTTATTCTAGGTCTGTCTCTGATGTAATTGATTCTTCTGTATCATCTTGATCTGTATTTAAATCTTCTTCATCACCAGCATTTAATATATTAGCATACTCTGCCTGAGTCGCTTCTAAATCAGATTGAATTTGCTTAAACTCAGTCCAATTACTTTTTAGCAATAAATCTCGACGAACTTTTTCTTCCGAATTTAAACCGCTTACTTCTTTAGCCGCAGAAAAATATTTCATCAATTTTTGAGCATATTTCTCAATATCATTGTTAAACTCAATGTTTAACTGTTCTATTTTAGTATTTAAATTAGTAATTTCCCTAATTTTATCTGATAAAGACTGCTGTTGAGTACGTAAATCTTCAAAGATAGCTTCTTTAGCAGTGATTTCATTATCATGCTTTCTACTTTGTGGCATAGTTAATATCTTATCTATTTCACTACGTACCGCCTGCATTTGTTGAGAAATATTTTCCAAATCAGATTCTAATTTTGCTACATCATAAGTATTTAAATTTTGCAAATGCTCGATATAGTTTTTCATTGCAAGCTTATAATTTTTTAATACCAAAGCAACTTGCTTGATATTAATCATAGCCAGCAAACGATATTTTTTAAATACATGATTTGCACTAGGGGCATTATCATCTAAAAGACGTTCTGCTAATTTTGACGCCTCTTTTAAATCTTCTTTTTTACCATACTGCCAACCTAAGTCATACAATTTTTTAGAATCATCTAATATATGGCGATATTCTTTTTCCTGCTCACTTTCACCCAAAAGACTTTTGACAAATACATTATACAAATCAAGTAAAAACCCCATACATGCCCCTATGATTTTTCTTTACGTTTAATATCTGCTGTTAAAGAATCAATAAGAAGTTTAAATTGTTTTTTATTTTCATCGTTAATATCACTTAATTTCTCATGGGCTTTTAACACAAAAGCTTCACGAGATATTGTTGATATCATACTACCATCAATAATACCAAATTCTAAATTATCGGGGATTTCAACATTTTCCTCTATCTCTAAAACAATATGTAAACCCATTGTAGTTAAATGACCCATTGCTTTTTTAGAAGGATTAATTAATTTAAAAGTAGCACCTTCACTTTCCTGACATTGCTGATAAAGACTTAACAAAGTCCCCATAATTGTCGAGTCCATATATTCTGTTTGCGTCAACAAAAAACGGATATCTAAACAACTATGGTTATTGCATAAATTTTCGACAAAAGCCGTTAAATCTGGCGCCACTATATGTGTACAAGATGGTGATGTTTTTAGATAACAAACATTACCATCCATGGCAAATTCTATTATATTAGTGTTTTCATTCATTCCAGAATTGTAATCTAACAGCCCCTCCTGTCAAAGACTTTATACACGAAAACACCAACTATTAACATTTTTTTAAAATTTTTAGACAAAATACTATTTACTGACCAAATTGTATTTATTTATCTAATATTTGTTCTATTTTCTCTGATATTTGAGCAGCAGTAAATGGTTTAACCACATAAGCCTCGGCGCCTAATTCTACTGATGATACTATTTTTTCACGAGACGTATTTGTACTCACTATGATCACTGGAATATGTTTAGTATCTTCTTTTGATTTTATTTGCTTTAAACACTGCAAACCATCCATTCTAGGCATATTTAAGTCTAATAAAATAATCACATCTTTATTCATCAAATCATTTAAAAGCGCAATACATTCTACACCATCCTTACCTTCAGTAATATCAAGGTAATTTAATTCTTTTAAAACGCGCACCATCATTTTGCGGTTAACACCAGAATCATCCACTACTAAAAAATGAGGTTTACCATCATGCATAAAAGTTGCAAAATTTTTAATAATTGCATCTATATCATCTATTTTATAGTGTTTTGTATTCATTAATTTACCTGACCAATATGCATAGTTGAATTTTCTATATCTTCGACAGCTTTTAAAGGTCCTAACAATATTTCATTAAATAACCTAAAACAATGCTTACTGCGCAATGTTACATCTGGATAAATAGTTTTTTCAATAATAGCCTCTGCCGTACCGTGCTTAGCATCCTCTATTAATGGCAACATCTTAGCTTCTATATCTAAAAATTTGATACGAGTTTCTAAGCATAACTCTCGCAACTTTTTGATTTCCATTTTTTTATTGTCGGGCAAAGCTTTAAATTTTGATGAATTGCCAACATAAGGGTCTATTTTTTTTTCGATTTCTGCAAATATCTGATTTAAACCCATTAGTTTTTCTTCTAAGGCAAACAACTCATAATGAGTACCTACAATAACCGTGGTTTTCACGCCCATTTCAGAACCTAAATGAGCCACCTTAACACCTTGTAAAGCCATAACAGTTCCACCTAAAATGGAGCCTCTAGATATTTCTATTTCACCCAAACAAAAGACGTTTGAATTGTTAATTTCTTTTTTTACAACTACATTCCCTTTTGATCTGATATTACCATGATTCACATATTTAATATCTACATCACCATTTGCTATGATAACACCTTTTTCTTTGCCATTAAAACCACCATTAATCACTACATTGCCCTGAGAAATTATATTAGACTTACCTACAACTCCAGCAATATGGATATCTCCCCCAGCTTTAATGCTAAACTCATCACCAACATCGCCATTAATAACAACTGCGCCGTTAAAATCTATATTACCCACCTTCATATCCAATGCACCAGAAACCTCATACACTGGCGAAACAGATATAATATCGCCTAATTTACTGACTATACCATCAGAAGTCGCAACAATATTATCCCCCATTAATTCCACATTTTTACCACACTTAATTTGAGCAGGCTTCCCATCTCTGGCTGGCAATGCTTGTCCCATAATAGACATACCATCTATACCCTCTGTTGGAAGAATAATTTCCGCTAAAACCTGACCATTTTTAACAGATTCCACTTGCATCTGTTCACGATAGTCAACCTTATCACTCTTAATATCAACCTTATAGTGTCGATTAGTATCAACTTTATAGTCTATTGTTCCGGGTTTACCAGCAACTGGCTTTTTAGCCATCGCAACAATATAAGAGGTTTGCTTTAAATTAGCTTTTTTGGACGCTAAATCAGTTTTATCTAAATCGCTATCATCTAACGACTCTGCATCTAAAATAGCTTGATTAATTGTATCCTCATTAATACCAAAGCAAACCCCCGCATCATTTAAAGCTATTTTAATTGCGTCCAATGTTAAAGTAATACCATCGTCAAATGCAAAGCTTAAACTTGCTTCCATTCCATCCGGATCTATATTAATTTTAGCAAACATAATATTTTCCCTAAAGCTACTGCATTTATATTAACCTGACTTATGCATAAAAAAAGCAAAAAACAATTGCCGAAATCACACCCCTATTTCTTGTCTAATAATATTTGCCATATCATTAGCACATTGTTTAACAAGAGTTTGATCAAAGCCCTCTACCATTACACGCCCTAACGCCTCTGTGCCAGAATAACGCAAAACCAATCGTCCAGTTTCTCCTAATAAATTTTCGCTATGTAAACGACAATCTTTAAAGCCTGCAATATCATCAAAAGGTATACGTTCTTTGACAGGTACATTAATTAAAATTTGCGGTGATTCACTCATACAACTAGCCAACTCTTTTAAACTTTGAGATTGCTCATCCATAACACGTAAAACCATTAAAGCACTTAACATACCATCTCCTGTAGTACCTTTAAGTAAATTAATAATATGCCCTGATTTTTCGCCACCTAATATATATCCATCTTTTAACATATCTTCTAGCACATACTTATCACCTACTGATGCTCGCAATAAATCTATGCCAGCTTCTTTTAAACTAACCTCTAAACCTAAGTTAGACATAACAGTACCTACAACCCCGTTACCTTTTAACTGACCACGCCTTTTTAAATCACGAGCTAAAATTGCCATAATGAAATCGCCATCTATTTCATTGCCACTTTCATCAACCATTAGCACTCTATCGGCATCACCATCAAAGGCTATACCAACAACATAACCACCGTCTATAACTTTTTTTGATAAAGTTTTTAAATATGTTGAGCCACATTTTAGATTTATATTTTCGCCATCTGGGTTATCACCCATAAAGTCAACACTTAATCCACAAGCGTGACAAACTTGCTTAAATAAATCAGAGGCTGCACCATTAGCACAATCAACTAAAACTGGCAAATCCCATTTATGAAAATCCATTCCTTGCGTAATTGCTTTGATATAATTTTTCATTAAATGGGCTGACTGACGCAAACGCCCAGTTGTTTCTGGTAAAGCAAAAGGGGCGTCATCTAATAATAAAGATTCGATTTTTTCTTCAATGATATCTGGCAACTTCATACCGTTGTAATTAAAAAGCTTAATACCATTATCTTGATAAGGATTATGACTAGCACTGATAACAATACCGACATCATAATTGTCATGTCTAGTCAAATAAGCCACGCCCGGAGTTGTACAAACACCTAAAACATCAACATCAATCCCCTGTGCCAATAATCCAGCTTGTAACGCTGAAGCCAACATCGGACCGCTGATTCGAGTATCATAGCCAATCACTACCCTTTTATAACCTTCTCCCAAAGCATTATTTACTATCATTTGCCCAATTGATTTTCCAAGGCGAACTACCAAAGACGGAATAAGCGGATACGTATTAGCCTTGGCACGAATGCCATCTGTTCCAAAAAGTTGACGAGCCATTTTACTCCTATTTTTTTGTAGAATTATCGTTATTTATTTGTTTAGTTATTGGCTTGACAAAATGCACATCGACACGAATTCTTTCACCACTTCGCAACGATTGTAACGCCTGTATCTCTGCAATTTTAACATGCCTAGAAAAATCTTTCTCTCTACCAGATACATCAATAGGGTCTGTATGTACAGAATCGATTGAATTTAATGTTTCGGCAGGACCGTAAACTCGTGCTTCAGTTGGATAAACTTTAACTTCAAACGGATACTTAGCCTGCCCCCTATTAATAATATGCGCCTCTACCGGTATATAACGGTAAGGCTCTGTGCCTAAATTAACTGTAAATTCCTGTGGAGAGATATTTGATATATATACATCTGGAGGCAAATTAAAAACATCGCGTGTTAATTTAATTTGCCGTGTCGCCCCATTGCGCATATCCTCAACACTTAATTTCATTTTATATGTGATAGAAGGCTGGGAAGACACTACTGACATAACCGAACCTCTACTACCCTTTAAAGTGGCAGTTATATGGTGCACATCACTATGTACAGTAACTTCATCGTCAGTATCAAAATTTAATTGAAATACTACACCGGGACGTGTTTCTGAATATTGGTCTGAAACATAATTCCAAATTAAATATGCTAAGCCAAAACAAATAACTTTAGCCACAAAATCAGTAATAAAAATTGTTCGCAATATATATAACACTTTACTCATCAGATTCACCCTCAGCCTGTCCGCCTAAATCTATTAGAATTTTTCGTAAACTGTCTTTATTTAAACCCTGAGTTAAATGACCGCGTACAGATACAGATATTTTTCCTGTTTCTTCTGAAACAACCACCACTATAGCATCACTTTCTTCTGTTAAACCAACTGCCGCCCTATGCCGAGTACCTAAATTTTTGCCGATTTCAGGATTTGTAGACAATGGTAATAAGCAACCAGCAGCGGTTAATCGATCATTTTGAATTATAATTGCGCCATCGTGTAATGGTGTTCCATTATATGCAATAGTACAAATTAAAGCAGGAGTAACCTCGGCATCAATGCTCGTGCCGCCCTCAATATATGTCTTTAAACTTGTAGTACGCTCAATCGCAATTAATACACCTGTCTTTTTAGATGACAGCGAATGCACTGCACGCACGATTTCTTCAATAATTGGATATTGACTAGGAATATATTTTTGAAATAACGGGCTTTGACCTATATTAAAGAAAATCCTACGCAATTCTGGCTGAAAAATAATCACCAACATTATAAATTCCATAGCGATTAATTTTTCTAAAATCCAAACTATTGAATTTAACTCCAACATACGAGCAATTAAAAACATCACCAATACTAAACCGATTACTACTAAACCCAACCCTTTTAAAATACCATCACCCCTAGTGCCTTTCATCAAAGCAAATATAGAATACAACCCCAACGCTAAAATAAAAACTTCTAAAATAGCACGCCAATTATTAACTAAGTCTAAACCTGAATTGTGTAAGTAATCTAAGAATATTTGCATAAATAAATTATAACATATTTTTAGGCTTTGCCTAATACTGTTATATTTTTATTATCACAATATAAAAGCTTTAACCCATACCTTTTAGCTATCCAATTAAAACACTTTAAAGAATAAAAACTTATATGTGTTTCATCACGCATATAATACCACTTGCTAAATTCAATTTGAGCACTCAGCAAACTTGTCATAATGCCAATGATACCATTTGGGTTAAGATTTTTAATGATATTTTCTATTTCTTGAGCAGGATTGGCAAAATGCTCAAACACCTCGGTAGATATAATTAAATCCCACGGTCCATTTGGCATATTAGCAAAAAAATACGTGTCATAAACATCACACTTATAGCCTTCCATCTGTAATATTTGCTGTAATACAGGCTCATAACCACAACCATAATCTAATATTTTTGCATTTTTGTTATTATCTATATAAGGCAAAATCTTAGCCAAGGCACGCCTAAACATTGATACATAACCATCATTTTGCAAGTCGTTTTCATGGAGCAAGTAAATATCGCGTTCTTTTTTATTATCCAAATGACAATCTTTAGAAACAAACACTAATGCACAAGTATCGCATAGATAATGTTGCTGGTGTTTTTCTTTATGATACTTATGAATACTCGTACCAAAGCATAAAGGACAAACTATCTTTGCTAAAGACAAAACTTAACCGTCTATAAACCCAAGACATCTTCCATGTTATAAAATCCTGCGGGCTTGCCAACTAAAAATTCGGCCGCCCTTACAGCACCACGAGCAAATGTTTCGCGGGTATGCACCTTACTTGTCAACTCAATACGCTCACCTAAGCTACAAAAAATAGTAGTGTGTTCTCCAACAATATCTCCGCAACGTACTGCATGCATACCAATCTCACCTTTTTTACGTTGCGTATCAACACCTTCACGGCCATTGACTACATCTTTTTCAATAGACCGCCCTGTAGCTTTACAAATAGACTCTGCTATAGAAAGAGCTGTTCCAGATGGCGAATCCTTTTTAAAACGATGATGCTTCTCAATAATTTCAATATCAAATTCTTCACCTAAGGATTTGGCAATTTGGGCTGCAACCTTAAAAATAAGATTTACCCCTAAAGAAGTATTGGAGCAATATAAAATTGGTATTATTTTTGACGCCTTTTCAACCTGTTGGTTTTGCTCGCCACTTAAACCTGTTGTACCTATGACCATAGCTGTTTTAGACTGTACACATTCTGCCAAGCGTTTCATAGTACCAGCGGGCTGAGAAAAATCAATCAAGACATCTGCATCTTCAGTTAAATCTGCCGATAAGATTGCATTTTCTACAATTTCTTTACCAATCATGGCGTGCTGATCCCACTCTAAAGCTTGCGCTAATTGTGCACTGCTTTTTTCGTCAATAACATCCATAATTAGGCGACCCATCTTGCCACCTGCACCATTTACTGCGATTTTATTCATAACAATCCTAATCGTTTGATTTATTTTCTTGAGTAAAAAAACTATTGGGGTTACATTTGCGACAAGTAATATCCACACCTGCCAAAGCATGTGCCAATAACATCACTGGCAAAAGAAAAATTTTAAAATGTCCCCAACCTATAGGAAATAAAAAAGCTACCAACATAAGTAACCATCCCCACCATTCCTGAAATAAGCCAAATTTACCTAATATCATCATCAGTAAGCCCGTAACAAAACTAAAGACAAATAAGCGATCAGAAAACAAATACCAACCGATTATACCTTTATAGGTTAAAGTTTTCTTACCGTGACAATATGAACATTCAGACATAGACATTAGGGTAATGATACCCCCTTTTTTTGCAAGACAAATTAATATCTAAAGTTACATTTTACCGTGACGCAACATTGAAATGAGCAACCAAAACCCCATTATGCCTGACAACAAAAAACCAGCTAGTCCAATAATTGGAATATCTCGCCATAATGGTGGAATATTTGCTAAAATAACCAAAGAAGTACCAACAATTAACGCTCCTAAAACTATAGCAAAGGCAATACGATTAGTTATTTGCTCTAAATGAGCATATAGTGGATCCAATCCCGAATGTTCAAATTCTATTTTAATTTTGCCACTGCGAGTTAATGTAAGCACATCTTGTAGACTAGAGGGTATATCATGTAACAAATGGGCAATTTCAGAACCTGTATCTACCAACTCACTTAAAATGCGCTTAGGAGCATACTTTTTTAATAAAACACTAGTAATAAAAGGCTGAGAATGTTTGATAATATCAAAATCAGGATCTAATTTACGTCCTAATCCTTCAATAGTTGTCGCTGCTTTTATCAGTAAATAAAACTGAGGTTTTAAGCTTAACTTATGATGTGAGGCTAACTCTATCGCACCTTGCATT